>Ga0070732_10002338_pt1 | contig 10295 bp, 6 predicted proteins | sample Coa_R1_5_FD_66449 | JGI IMG/M metagenome (GOLD analysis project Ga0070732, IMG submission 66449) | Surface soil microbial communities from Centralia Pennsylvania, which are recovering from an underground coalmine fire - Coalmine... | ecosystem: Environmental > Terrestrial > Soil > Unclassified ...
GAAGCGCTGCGCGATGCCATCGGTTGGCTACCGATCATTGCGGAAGACCTCGGCTTCATCACGCCGCCAGTGGATGCCCTGCGGCAAGAATTCGGCCTGCCGGGAATGCGCATCTTGCAATTCGCGTTTGGCGGAGCCGTGGAGCAGCGCTTCTTGCCGCATCGCTTTGATTCAAATCTGATCGTCTATACCGGCACGCACGATAACGACACGACGAAAGGCTGGTACGAAAAGCTGACACCTGCAGAGCGCGAGAATTACCTTCGTTATGTCCCCGATGCGAAGGCTGATCCGGTTCGTTCACTGGTTCGCCAGGCATGGTCATCCGTGGCCGATTGCGCCATGGTGCCGCTGCAAGACTTGCTCGGGCTGGGCAGCGACGCCCGCATGAACACGCCGGGAACTCCCACTGGCAACTGGCGCTGGCGAATGAGCGAGGGTGATGCGAGGAATGATGACTGGGTTGGCTGGGTCGCGGAATTGAGCAGCACTTATGAAAGGGCTTAGGAGCCGGGAGCGCGAGCGACCGGATGAGAAACCCGGTTTCTCATCCGGTCGCTCGCGCTCCCGGCTCCCGTCGCGGCTTGTTTCTACATCTGCGTGTACACATACGCCGCGAAGCTGATCGCCAGCAGGCCGGCCAGCGAGGCCACGCCCCAAAGCAGACTTCCGCGCTTAATCGCCAGCGCCAGCGTCGAGATCGTCACGCCGCCTTGCGCCAGCAGCATCGCATAGAAGAAAAACTTGCTCCGGTCCCGATGCCGGTCCGACTCGTAGCCGCTTTTGCGCACTAGGATCTCGGCTACCGTGGCCGTGGCGCGATTGTAATTCGCTTCTTTGTCATAGCGGCGGGCGGTGTAAGAATCCGACGCCGATTTGTAATCTCGGTACAAGCGGTGGGAATTCTCGCTGGCCGCCCGTTGCGACCGGCTCAGAGACGCGGCGGCGGTCCGGACTTCCTTCCAGTCGCTGTCCTGCTCCGCGGCTTCCGGCAGGCTTTGCATGAAAACCTGACCGTCGCGCTCGAATTCGCCCGCGATTTCAAGCTGCTTCTCGACCAGCCGATCGATCGCCTCAAATTGGCTCCGAAATTTGTCGCACTCCTGCTCGAAATTGCGCGAGTTGTAAAGCGCATTTGTATATACGATCTTGATGGCCTCTTCGCTCAGGTGCCGCATGTCGTTGACGGTGTCTTCATCCAGTTTTCGAGCAGCGATATCGTTGTAGGCCTGCTCAATGCGCTGCACCTCGCTGGAGTTGACAACACCTTGCGTCAGCTTCCGATCCGTGACTGTCGGCAGTTGGGCTTTCCTGTCCTTGGCACTGAGCAATGCGAATGCCGATGCGGGCGATTGGGCTTCGCTGGCGTCTTTGGTCGAGACAGCTTGTCCGAAAAGTGTATCCACAGCCATGCGAAGCTTTTCGAGTTCGGCGTGCAACGCAGCGAGCGAATTGATGAGCGCTTCGGCCTGGCTTTGCAATGCGCCATTAGGTGGTTTGCTCAGCCGGCCGATCAATTCCGGCAGGCGCTTCGCGTCTTTCTCAGCAGCCGCCAACTCCTCGGCCAGGCGTTTCAGGGTAAATCGAAGCGCTTTCTCATCCACCGGGCCCGCGTCCGACGCCGCGCGCAGCATCACGGCTTGCAATTCCATGTTCTGGCTGCGCAGTTTCTTGGCCTGGAAGAAGTTCCACTCGTCGCTGGCCTTCGATTGATGCTGGGCGGCCAGCGAGCGGTGAAATTGCGCCTGCGTCATCTCGCTCGACGACAAACCGGCGAGAACGGTCGCGATTACGGTTAGCCCCACTGGCATGGACGAGAGCAACCGCTCCCATAGACTTTTGGGCTTCTCCTGTTTGGCGGCTGCGCTTCCGGCAGACTCGGAGGATGCGCTGGACATGCGTGTCTCCCTTGCTGGCGCGGCGGGCTCACTGCGCCGACACGTTCATCTTCAAATTCTTGACGAGAAATGCCCACTCGTCCGACACTTCTTCGATGCGCTTGCCGGTCGGCTTACCGGCGCCGTGGCCGGCGCGGGTTTCGATGCGAATGAGCACCGGCGCACTGCCGGCCTGGTTGGCTTGCAGCGCGGCCGCGAATTTGAAACTGTGGCCGGGAACCACGCGATCATCGGTGTCGGCCGTGGTGACCAGCGTGGCGGGATACTTTTGCGGGCCATGCCGCAGCAGCGCGTGGTAAGGCGAGTAGGTGTAGAGCGACAAGAAACCCTGAGGATCGTCGGACGAACCGTAATCATCGGTCCAGAAGCGGCCGGCGGTGAATTTGTGGAAGCGCAGCATGTCCATTACACCGACGCCCGGCAGGCAAGCGCCGTACAAATCCGGCCGCTGGGTCATGCAAGCGCCCACAAGCAACCCACCATTGCTGCGGCCCTGAATGGCGAGCTTTTCCTTGCTCGTGTAGCGTTCCTTGATGAGGTATTCCGCCGCGGCAATGAAATCGTCGAACACGTTTTGCTTCTGGTGCTTGGTGCCGGCCTTGTGCCATTCCTGCCCGTATTCACCGCCGCCGCGGAGATTGGCTTGAGCATATACACCGCCCATTTCCAGCCACGCAATTCGCTCGGGCCGAAAGTCGGGGACAATGGGGATGTCAAACCCGCCATAACCGTAGAGCAGCAGGGGGTTCGAGCCGTCGAGCTTCAGCCCGCGCTTGGCCGTGATAAACAAGGGAATCTTGGTGCCGTCGCGGCTCGGATAGAATTCCTGGTGAACCTCGTAGTCGTCAGGGTTGAATTTGACCTTCGGAGCGCCAAAGACGGAGGTCATTTTTCCGGTTAACAAATCATACCGGTGCACTTGCGGCGGCGCGGCGAAGCTGGAAAACGTAAAGAACGTTTCAGTATCCGTTCGCTTGCCGCCGAAACCACTGACGCTACCAAGCCCGGGAGTATGCAACTCGCGCAAGAAAGTGCCATCCGGCGCAAAGAATTTGACTTGGGAGTGAGCGTCCTTCAGATAGTGTGCAATAAATTGGTTGCCCACCAGCGAAACGTGCTGCAAGTTGTCCTTCGCTTCGGGAACGATTTCCTTCCAATTCGAGCGCTCTGGCCTGCGAATGTCGATGGCGATGACCCGGCCGCGCGGGGCCTTAAAGTCGGTCTTAAACCAGAAGATCGGCCCATCGTTGTCGATGAAACTGTATTCGTTGTCGAAATCGTCCACGAGGTCAATGAACGTGCCGAATGGCTCGCTCAAATCCTTGTACAAGATTCGGTATCGGGCATCGGTCCCTTTGTGAACAGTGATGATGAGGTAACGGCCGTCGTCGGTCATGCCCGGCGAGAATCCCCATTCCGGCTGGTCCGGCCGCTTATACACCAGCACGTCTTCACTTTGCGCGGTGCCGACGCGATGGTAATAAACCATCATGTTGAAGGTGAGGTTTTGAAATTCCTCGCCCGGTCTGGGCTGGGGATAGCGAACGTAGAAAATGCCTTTGCCGTCTTTGCTCCACACACCGCTGCCGTATTTGATCCAGCGGATTTCGTCTGCGAGGGGCTTGCCGCTAGCCACATCCAGGATCTTCCAGGTTTGCCAATCGCTGCCAGCTTCCGCCACGCCATAGGCGAGGAAGCGGCCATCGTCGCTCTCATTCATGCCGCTAAGGGCCACGGTGCCGTCTTTCGACATCCTGTTGGGATCAAGCAGCACCCGCGGTTTCCCGTTGAGGCCTTCCCGAACATACACCACGGATTGGTTTTGCAAACCATCGTTTTTCGAATAGAAATAGCGGCCGGCGGCTTTGGATGGCGTGCTATAGCGCTCGTAATTCCAGAGTTCAGTAAGCCGTTTCTTGATCGCTTCGCGCTCTGGAATCTGTTCGAGATAGGCAAAGGTGACTTTGTTCTCGGCCTCGACCCATTTGCGCACATCGTCGTCTTTGCGCACATCCTCTTCCAGCCAGCGATAGGGATCGGCCACCTTGGTGCCGTGATAGGTGTCTACATGGTTGATGCGCCGAGTTTGCGGATAGTGGATAGGCTCGTCGGCGAAGGTGACGCCCGCGATGAGCGCGGTAAATACGAACGCGGCGAGAGCAGATTTCATGGCGAAGCTCCGGATCGAGAGCGAGAACGGTTCGCAGACAGGATACGGGAAGCAGCCGGCATTGGCCGCTTCAGTGCCAGCAGGCGACGCACGTGATTTGGTTACGAATAGGTCATTTTCTTGCACGAAATTCCGGTGTTCGCGCCACTATTATAGGAAAGGCCTTGTGGAGACTTTCCTATGCGACTCACTTTGCGAACCTTGCTGGCATATTTGGACGATACACTCGACCCCGCCGAGGCGCGGGACATCGGCCTCAAAGTGGCCGAAAGCCCAGTGGCACATGAACTTGTGGAACGAATTCGCAAGGTCACGCGCCGCCGCAGCCTCGCTAACCCGGCGATCCACGGCGACGCCACCAAGCTCGATCCGAACACGGTGGCGGAATATCTCAGTGATAAGCTGCCGCCCGAGCAGGTCGAAGAAGTAGAGCAAATCTGCCTCGAGCAGGACGTTTACTTAGCCGAAGTCGCGGCCTGCCATCAGATTCTCACCCTGCTCCTCACCGAGCATGCCCGCGTGCCGCCGACGGCACGGCAGCGCATGTATCGGCTCGTGAAGGGGCCGGAGTCCATTCCCAACCGTCGGCCGCCCATGCCGGTGGACCGCCAGCCGGCGGATCCGGATGCGACGGTGGACGACGCTCCCATTCGCTGGCCGTGGTATCTCGCTGCGCTCGCGGTGTGCTTGATGGGGCTCGCTGTGACCATCTGGCTGGCGCTGCCACATCTTTCTGGTTCCAATAAGGTTGAGTCCGGAACAAGTGTCGTCCAGAAGCCGCCGGTGAACCAACCCGATGCGGCGCTGCCAGCGGTGCCGGCTGTGACGCCAAAGACGACGCCAACCAATCCGGTTACGCCAAAGCCGGACACGCCAAAAGTAGACGCGCCGTTGCCCGGTCCCCTGCCCGTTCGAGAAATACCGGCAGGCGATGCAGATAAGAAGGCTGCAGTCGGAAAGAAAGATCCTCCGAAGCCGGACCCAGTCATCATTGCGCCGAAAAAACCGATCGACAAAGCGCCTAAGGATGTGCCTTCCACCGACCGGCGTGAAGCCGGCCAATTCATTACGGCGAACGCCGTCTTGCTGCGCCGGGCCGCCGGAACCAAGGAGCGCTGGCAGCGCGTGTCGAAGGACGCGAAAGTATTCACGAACGAACAATTAATGAGCCTGCCCGGTTATCGCAGCGAACTGAAGCTCGACCACGGCATTGCGCTATTCCTGTGGGGTCAGGTGCCGGAATTCATCGGCCCGCCGACGCTTGAAAGCGTCGCGACCCTGCACGTGCCTCCTGCCGGCTACCAAATGGAGATTACCCTCGACCATGGCCGGTTGCTGATTGCCAACGCCGGCGGCGACGATGCCGTGAAGGTTCGCTTGCGCTTCCGCGATCAAACCTGGAACCTGACGCTGTTCGAGAATGCCGAAGTTATCGTCGATTTGACCGTGGGCTACACGGGCGACATCCGCTTCAGCAAACGGCCCGGCGGCGAGGAGCCTTTCGCGGCGACGTTTTTGGGAATTCGCAAAGGCCGCATGGCACTGCAAATTGGCTTCCAACCGCCCATCGAAATGTTCGCTCCTTTTATGTCTCCTTACCTTGGGCTCGATTCCAACAACTGGATCAATTCATTCGCACGTCAGCCTGGAGTGGCGCTGTTCAACTGGGATAACAAAGGAAAAGCGCCCACAAAACCGCTTCGAATAGCGGACGTGCCACCGCAATGGCGCTTCCAACTTCCGCCGGTGTCGCAATACCGCGAAATGGCTGCCGAAATGCAGAAGGCGCTCGATGATTTTGCCAAGCAATTGAATGCGCGCAAGGATGTTGACGTGAGCTTGGGCCTCAGCGAAGCATTGAGTGACCCCAGGCCCACCATGCAGCGCGTCGGCGCCTTTGGCCTGGGCGCGATCGACATGATTGGGCCCGTGGTTGATGCGCTGGACGACGATATGCGGCCAATCGTGCGGGCGACCGCTGTGCGAGCGCTGCAGCACTGGATAGGTCGCGAACCGGGAAATGACTTGGTGCTTTATCAGGTTCTGTTGAAAAAACGTTACAACGAGTTGCAGGCCGACCTGTACATGCAGTTGCTGCACGGCCTGGCCGAAGCAGACCTTTCCAATCCGGAAATGTATCAGAACCTCTTGTCCTGGCTGAACAGCGAAAAACTGCCCGTGCGGGAGCTGGCGTTGTTTTATCTGAAGGCCCTGGATCCGGATGGCTTTGTTCAATCGAAGTACGACCCCATGGCCGATGCCGATACGCGCGAGGCTGCAATAGCCCGCTGGCGCAAACACATCCCCGTCGGCAAGCTGCCGCCGAAGCCCGCCAACCCGGCGAAGCAACCCAACATGCCGAAGCTTGGAAATGGCCAGAAATGAGCGGCCACGGTTGCTCTTGCATGAACCCGGCTGCCCGCTAGGATACGTATTCGAGGGCAACCGCCCGCCGATGTAGCTCAACGGCAGAGCACCGCTTTCGTAAAGCGGGGGTTGTGGGTTCAAATCCCACCATCGGCTTTGGACTTACGTCAATTCGATCCCGCCATTTTTTGCTAGCGCGGCATTTCCAAGCATGACTGCTCGCCACTTGTTCGAATTAAGTGCTATGCTTTCGTGACGCCCCTAATTCGAAGGGTACTGCCGTGTTTGTTGTCGATTGTGCTAACTGCGGGAAACCAATGCGCTTGCCGCACGAAGCCGCCGGCAAGGTGGTACGCTGTGTGAATTGCCAAGTGGCGATCCTGTTGCCGACATTGCCGCACAAAGAGCCTGACTATTCGAGCAACGGGCAGACGACAGCCCTCGGCCCGGTACAAGCAATTCCGCGAGCACAAGACTAAGCTATCATCGCCACCACCTGGCACTGGCGCGGCATCTTATTCTCTCGCAAAATCTTGCAACTGCTAGCCGGATAGTTCGTTACTCTGGTGACGGCCGTAGCACCGCCGCCCCGCGTATTTCGCCTTTTCGCAATCGTTCCAGCGCATTGTTTGCTTCGACAAGCGGAAAAGTCTCCACCGTCGTACGGACCGGAATCTTTGGCGCCAGTGCTAAGAACTCTTCGCCGTCCTTCCGAGTCAGATTGGCCACCGAGCAGATAGTGCGCTCGCCCCACAACAACCGGTAGGGAAACGAAGGAATGTCGCTCATGTGAATGCCGGCGCAAACGACGATTCCGCTTTTTCGAACCGCCCGCAAAGCTTGGGGTATCAGCGCGCCGACCGGAGCGAAAAGAATCGCGGCGTCGAGTTCTTCCGGCGGCAGCTGATCCGAGTCGCCGGACCAAGCAGAACCTAACTCGCGCGCAAATTGCTGACCTTCCGCATCTCCAGGCCGCGTAAATGCATAGACTTCGCGCCCTTGATGCCTTGCGACCTGAATGATGATGTGCGCAGCGGCACCAAAGCCATAGAGGCCGAGCCGCCGGCCCTCGCCGGCCATCACCAACGAACGATAGCCGATCAGCCCGGCGCACAGCAGCGGCGCCGCTTCGGTATCGCCGTATTCATCTGGTAAGGTGAAGGCGAAGCGCTGATCGGCCACGGTATACTGCGCGTAACCGCCGTCGATCTGATAGCCCGTGAAGCGAGCGCGATCGCACAAGTTTTCGCGTCCGCTTTTGCAGTAGAAGCATTCGCCACAGGTCCAGCCGAGCCACGGCACACCCACGCGCTGGCCGATCGCGAAACGCTCGACACGTTCTCCCTTTGCAACGACTGTTCCCACGATTTCATGCCCGGGGACTAACGGCAATTTTGGTTCGCTCAACTCACCATCGGCGACGTGCAGGTCGGTGCGACAAACGCCACAAGCGCGCACCTGAAGTACGACCTGATGCGGGCCGGCCCGAGGCATCGGCAGATCGAGTTCCCGAAGCGAAGTTTGTGCTTTTTCAAGAACCATTGCGCGCATTGTTCACCTCAGTGGGACGCCCATCAAGTGTGGCATTCCCTCTCAATATTCTAATCGTGCTGCTTACGCCTTTTAGAGATGTCTGGCGAATGCTGGTTCCTCTCCAGAGGAGAAATATAATGTCGATGCTCGAACGATTCGATAACGGTGCCAATACCGCGTGAGGTTTGGATGACTCTCTCAGCCATGGAAAATGTTTGGCTTCTCCCAAAACCACGCCTCAATGATCTGATCGACTTATTGCGCGATGACGGTTTTGAGGTTATCGGCCCGCAACTGGATCAGGGAGCCATCGTTTACGGGCCGCTCCGTTCCGCTAACGAACTCCCCATCGGCTGGAGCGACCGCCAAGCGCCGGGTTCCTATCGCCTCGAAAAGCGAAATGACGACGCCTATTTTGGCTATGCGGTTGGCCCCCATTCCTGGAAAAAGTATCTTTTTCCACCGCTGGTCCGCCTCTGGCAGATTCAGCGCGACGGCGCTGGCTTCGTGACCAAGGCTGTCGAGCCAGATCCGCCGAAGCGCGCACTGCTGGGAGTACGCGCGTGCGAATTGCATGCGATCACCGTACAAGATCGCACATTCATGAACCGGGCCGGCCAGTGGACCGATCCGATCTACGCGCAAGCGCGCGAACGACTTTTTATTATCGCAGTGGAATGCGAGCAGCCGGGCGGAACGTGCTTTTGCACTTCGATGGGCACGGGGCCCGCCGTCTCGCCTGCCCTGCCCTATGACTTATCACTGACGGAACTTGATGATGCCTTTTTGCTGCGTACCGGCAGCGAAGCCGGTCGTAAAATGCGTGAAAGGTCGAAATTGGCACCGGCGAATGAGGAACAAAACGCCGAAGGAAAGCGCCGAGTTGAAGCAGCCGCGCGCTCGATGGGTCGCTCGCTCAACGTCATCGAGATTCGCGACCTGTTGCATCGCAATCAGGAGCATCCGCGCTGGGACAACGTGGCCGAGCGCTGTTTGGCCTGCACCAATTGCACGATGGTCTGCCCGACCTGCTTCTGTTCAAGCGTTGAAGACGTAACCGACCTTGGCCTCGAGTCGGCGGAGCGCGTGCGGCACTGGGATAGCTGTTTCAACCCGGAATTCGCCCAGGTGCACGGCGGCAACTTCCGCACCACAATCCGCGGCCGCTATCGCCAATGGCTCACGCACAAATTCGCTTCGTGGTACGATCAATTCGATGTCTCCGGCTGCGTGGGCTGCGGTCGTTGCATCACTTGGTGCCCGGTGGGCATCGACGTGACCGAAGAAATCGCCGCCATCCGCGCCGCCGACGGAGCCCATATGGAGGCCGGCAAATGATCGAACAAGGCGTACAAGCTTCAACGGAACAAGGTATTCTCGAACTCTTTTCGAGTCATGCATTCCTGCGCGGCCTGAGCGAGCAACACCGGTTGATGCTGGCTTCCACGGCCCGCCATTTTCAGGCAGTACCGGGCGAGCATTTGCTCCGCGAGGGCGACGAAGCGCGCAGCTTTTATCTGATTCAGACTGGCCGGGCGGCCATTCAGATTCACCGGCCCGGCCTCGGCACCGTACGGCTGCAAACCATCGGACCCGGCGAGATCATCGGCTGGTCGTGGATCGTGCCGCCCTACCGCTGGCAGTTCGATGCCGTGGCCGTGACTACAGTCACGGGCCTCGCACTCGACGCAGCTTCGCTACGTGAAAAATGCACGCAGGATCATGAGCTTGGCTATCAATTGTTGAAGGAACTGCTCACCGTGGTTTCGGGACGTTTATCCGCCACGCGGCTGCAAGTGCTCGATCTCTACAAATGAATTGCTGTTTTTCCGTGGGGCACGAATTCATCGTGCCCGTGGGTATTCTGGCACGACGATATCGTGCCGCACGAACAAAGGTCATGACCCAAGCTTTGACAACGCCCGAACTTTCACAAGCCGACGTGCAGCCGTTGTTGACGCCGGCATTCGTTCGGGTCCGCGAGTTTGTTCGCGAGACACACGATATCTTCACGCTCAAGATTGAGCCGCCGAAAGTCAATGGTAAGCCGTTTTTAATTCGGCCCGGCCAGTTCAACATGCTGTACCTGTTCGGCATTGGCGAGGTGCCGATTTCCCTAAGCGGCGATGCCGAGGATCCCAGCGTTATTGTGCACACCGTTCGGGCCGTAGGTTCGGTGACGAACGCCCTGTCGCGATTGCAACCGGGCGACATGATCGGGCTGCGCGGCCCTTTTGGCTCCAATTGGCCGCTGGCTGAAGCGCGTGGACATGATGTCGTGCTAGTTAGCGGCGGCATCGGCCTGATGCCGCTGCGGCCGGTCGTGT
>Ga0070732_10002339_pt1 | contig 10294 bp, 10 predicted proteins | sample Coa_R1_5_FD_66449 | JGI IMG/M metagenome (GOLD analysis project Ga0070732, IMG submission 66449) | Surface soil microbial communities from Centralia Pennsylvania, which are recovering from an underground coalmine fire - Coalmine... | ecosystem: Environmental > Terrestrial > Soil > Unclassified ...
ACGCGCTGTCCCGCGCGCGCGGCGCGCAGCGCGGTTGCGGCGGCAACGGTTGTCTTGCCGACGCCGCCCTTGCCCGTGAAAAGGAGGATTCGCATCGGAGTCTAAAGACTACCGGAGCCCGGAGGGCCCACCAACCGACGCGCTTTTTCTACGGTGTTTCGGCCTTGTTTTTGAGCAGCCCGTGGTCGAAACTTCTGATCACGTCCACGATCCGCATCGGATCGGTCGACTTGCCGACGACCGCGTCGACCTTCAAACGCGCCGCACGCTCGACGGTTTCGGGCTCGTCGTGGTGCACCGTGTACACGACGACGCGCATGTCCGGCCAGCGTGCGGCTTCGCGAACGAAGTCCCACCCGCTGCGTGAGGGAAGCTGCACGTCGACGAGCGCGACGTTTGGCTCCGCCGACTCGCACACCGCGATCGCATCCTCGACGGACGACGCGCGCACCACTTCGTAGCCGGCGCCGCTGACGAGCGCGTCGGTGATCGTTGCGAGATCGTCGTCGTCTTCGAGCAGGAGCACTCGGTCGCTCATCGGCCCGCGCCTTCCAGCGACATCGTCCGCTCGATCGGCGAGGCGATCTTCGGAAGTGTGATCGTGAACGTGGAGCCCTGACCCGGTGTGGATTCGACCGTGATCGCTCCCCCAGATCGCTCGACGAGGTGACGGACGATGGACAGCCCGAGACCGACGCCGCCGAAGCGGTTGGCGTCGCCACGCGAGGCCCGGAAGTACGGCTCGAAGATGTGCTCGCGCTCCTCCGCGGTCATCCCGACGCCGTGGTCGGAAACCGAGATCGCGACCGAACGGGGACCATCGATCGCAGAGACGCGTACCTCACCGCCCTCCGGCGAGTACTTGATGGCGTTCTCGAGCAGCAGTCCCATGATCTGGTCGAGCGCCTCGGGGTCGGCGTTGACCCAGACGTTGTCGGCCGCTGCCAGAAGTACGGGGTGCTTCGGCGACACGTCCTTGAACTCCGAGGTGATCGCACGAAGCGAGCCAAGCACATCGGTCGGCGCCGGGTTGAGGGCGACCTCGCGCCCGGCCTCGAGGCGCGCGCCGAGCAAGATGCGCTCGATCAGCTTGCTGAGGCCGTCGCAACGCCGGTGGATGATGCCGAGGAACTGGTCGACCTGCTCGGCCGACATCGTTCGCCACCGCATACCGAGCGTCACCGCCGCGCCGCGGATCGCCGTGAGCGGCGTCTTCAATTCGTGGGTCGTGTTCGCGAGCAGCTGGCCCTTGTACTCGTACGCCTTCGCGAGTGCCATCTGTCGCTTGTGGTTCATGAGGAACAACGCCGCGGCGGCGGCCACCAGCAGACCGATCAACGCGAGTGCGACGTGCAGGCCGCCGGAGCGGATCGGACCGAAGAACTCCGCAGCCGTCTGTGTCGTCAACGTTCCCCAGCCGCCGATCCCTACCGCGCTGTACGACGCGACCATGCGCGTCCCGTTGCTCGTGTACTCGAGGAACCCGCTTTGCCCCTGGCCGAGCGCGCGCAACACGGGGTCCACGCCGAATCTCGTGCCGACCTCTTTGCCGTTGCTCGAGGCAACGACGGCGCCGGACGCGTCGACGAGGAGCGCTTGACCGGTCTTGCCGTACTGCAGGCGCGAGTTATACGTCTCGAGCGGATTCGCGTCGGCGCGGAAGTAGCCGACGAAGATCGCGCGCGTCGAGCCGCCCGACTGTACGGGGACGGCGAGCGCAACGACGGGAACGCCCTGCGTCTTCATGACCGTTGAGACGCCGGGCTTTCCTGCGAGCAATTCGGTCCGCAAAGGCACATACCCGGGGTCGGTTACGGGCGGCAGGCCGTGTCCGACGTCGTAGGCGTTCAACGGAGCCCCGTTCAGACCGACGAGCGCGCCCCCGTAGTTCAACAGCGCTGAGCGCTTCACGTACGCTCGGATCGCCGCGGTGTCGGCCGGATCGCCCGGCTTCAACGAAAGCGGCGTGAGCGACGCGAAGTCGTACGCATCCTTCAGCGCGAACATCACGTATTGATTCGTGAGCCCCGCGAGGTCCTTCTGCTCCGAGACGCGATCGTCTCGCCGGATCTCCTGCGCTTTCGCGTTCGCGCGCGCGCTTTGAAGCAGGCCGACGAAGGCCACCGCGACAACCACGGCGATGCTGACGACGAGCGGGATGAACCGTTTGATCGTTCGCATCCCAAGTCCCCTTTTTGGGCGCAGCAGATCGTTGCCACGCGTTTGTCTAGGTATCGACCGGGATGGGTGGGGGGTTTACGGATGCCCCCAAACGGGCGTCCTACAGGGACTCGACCCTTTTCTTCAGGCCCTTCAGCGCGATGTCGATGACTTGCCCTTGGATCTTGCGCTTCATGAACCCGATCATCGGGATCCCCGGTTCGACGCTCGCTTGGTAGACGACCTCGGTTGAGCCGCCCTTTCCGCTGAGCGAGTACTCGCCCTCGAGATCTTTGATCGGGGCGCCGTCGACGAACGTCCACGAGACGCCTGCATCGTCCGGTTTGTAATCGTAGGTGAGCTCGTACCAGCCGCTCAGGCCTACGAGAGAAACTTCGAAACGGACCTGTTGCCCGCGGCCTTGCCCGTCCTTCTTCTTGATCTCGGCCTTCTTCACGCCGCTCGCCCATTGCGGGTACGCCTCGAAGTCGGCGATGACCGCCATGACTGTGGCCGGATCGGCCGCGATCGTCGTCTTACCCTCGGTCCGCTCCGCCATGGCTCCCCCGTTCGCTCGATGCTCGCCGACAGTGACGTGGCATTCTGTCACGGCCGCGGATTATCCTGTCGAGACCATATGGGCGTGCAAGCGGTCCTCTTCGATTTCGGCCACACCCTTATGGATTTTGGGCGCACCGAGGAAGCTCTTCGGGGCGCCTATTCCACGATCAGGGACAGGCTGGCGAACTGGGTCGAGGACCGCACGCCGCCGGAGATCGAAGAGCTCGTCGAACGCGTCGCCGAAGAGATCGACCGCCGCGTCGAACGCAGCTACATGCAACGTCGCCTCGAAGAGCTGGACATCATCCAGGAGTTCGAGGAGGCGTTCGACGCCATCGGCTACAAGCTGCCGCCCGAGCTGATCCGCGAAGTCGTTGAGCTCGATCACGAGGCGCTCGTCAATTCCGTTCGCATTGAGCCGGAGACGGTGGAGATCCTCGAGAAGCTGAAGGCCGACGGCCTGAAGCTCGGCTTGGTATCGAACGTGTCACAGCTTCCGGAGCTGTTGCACCGCGATATCAAGACGTTCGGCATCGCGCGCTTCCTCGACGGGGTCGCATTCTCCAGCGAGATCGGTGTTCGGAAGCCGCGCCCTCAGATCTTCGAGCACGTGCTCGATCTGATCGGAGCGAAGCCAACCGAGGCAGTGTTCGTCGGCGACCGTCTCGTCGACGACATCGCCGGCGCGCAGGCGGTCGGGATGCGCGCGGTTCTGACGCGTCAGTACCGTCAGGAAGAGCCCGACTCGATCGAGCCCGACGCAGTGATCGAGCACATCACCGAACTCCCCGCCATACTCTCTGGTTTCTAGCCTCGCGCGCTTCTAACCCGCGGCTGCTCGCGATTCCAGCACGTCTTTCAACGCGTTCAACCCCCGCCGGATCGCCCAGCGGTGACGTTTCACCGACGTCGACAACCGGCGCGCGCGCGCGCCCGGCGCGCGCTCGACGTCCAAGTAATAGTGAACGATCGTGCCGTCTTTGAACGCTTCGAGCCACCATTCCGCGCGCCCGACGAGCTCGCCCTCTTCGAGCGTCCAGGTGAAGCCTTCCCATTCACGCGAGTTCGGGATGCTCGCCTTCAGCTTCAAACGCCCGCGGCGCTGCCCAACCGGGACATCCAGCGTCACCCAGCCGTAGCCTCCGCCTGCGCGCGCGCCGGGCCACCACATCGCGTCTTCCGATAGTCCGAGCAGCCTGCGCTGCACCGCTTCGGCAGATGCATGGATGAAAAGCTCGTCGGTCGTGTTCGTGCGCACGGCCCAATGATAGATGGCTAGGATTGTCGGCATGGCGGACGACGCATCCCGCCGCGACCGCGACGTCGCCGGCCGCCCGAAGAACGCGCGCCCGCGCGACTCGCTCGGCCGGCCGCTCCCGCGCGACGCCGAGAACGCGATGTTCGAAGAAGAGCTGCCGGCGGATCCCGAACGGCTGCTCGACATCGGTATCGAGCACTTCAACGCGCGACGCTTCTTCCAGGCGCACGAAACGTGGGAAACGGCGTGGCATCCCGCACCCGAAGATGAGCGCGATTTCTGGCAGGGCATGACGCAGATCGCCGTCGGTTTCACGCATTACCAGCGCGGGAACCCGAAGGGCTCGGTGACCTTGCTCCAGCGAGGCGCGCGCAAGATCGCGACGTACGGCGAGGCCTACAAAGGCGTCCCGGTTGCGGCCTTGGCAACCGCCGCACGCAAGGCAGCGGCGGCGATCGAGCGGGCCGGAAGCACGACCCCGATCGAGTTTCCGACCATCGTTAGGACCCCGGTCCGATAGGCGGTGGCCGGGCCGCGGCGTAGGTTGGCCGGAACTGCAGGTCAGACAGCCTATTTCGGGCGCGAAAGTTCAAGACCCCCCGGAGCGCGGCCGATGGAATAGGTGAAACAGGGGCTGCGGGCATCTGTGGGCTGCTCGCACGGAACGTTCGGGGAGGAACAGGTGGCACGGAACCGGTTCGTATGCTCGTCTTGTGGCGCCAAGACCCCGATCCAGCCTTTCTGCCAGCAGTGCGGGCAGCCGACGCCCGTCTGCAGTGCAGACGAGCGGATCCTCTGGGAGATGGGCCAGTGGGAGAGCTCGCGCGCTAAGCAGGGCAAGCCCGTCCGCTCAGTCTCGCTGCCGCTGAAGCCCGCCGACGAGCCCGTCGTCTACTCCGCGCCACCGAGGGAAACCGAACCGCCGCGTGAAGAGCCTCCCGCCGCGCCCGCTCGGCGCCCCGGACCGCCAAGACCTCAGATCCAGCAGCACCCGGCCGCGCGCATGGCTCCCCCGAGCGCGCCGGCCGCGCCGCCTGCGGCGCCACCGCGCCCGCAGATCCCCCGGCCTTCAGTACAGCCACAGCCTCAGCAACAGCGCCCCGCCGCGTCGACGCCGCAGCCACCGCGCGCGGTCCCGACCGAGGCCGGCAAGCGCCCTGCCGGTCCGCAGATCGCGGCCGCCGCAGCCGCCTCGTCGACGGCCCACGCGCTCGAGCTGCACGTAACCGAAGCTCCGGAGCGCCGGACGATCGACAAGTCCGCGACGCTCCAACGGATCATCCGCAACATCCCGCGGCACGCGCCATCGCGCCAAGCCCCCGCGCCCTCGGGCGACACGATCATGCCCCAGACCGCGGACCACGCCGCCAGGCGAGCAGCCCTCGAGGAAGCGGCGCGTCTCGCGGCGGAGATGGAAGAGCAGGCTCGGGTCGCCGCGGAAGAGGAAGAGCGCCAGCGCCAGGAGCAGCTCGAGCGCGCGATCGCCGAAGCCGAAGAGCGTGCGCGCCAGGAAGCGGAAGAGCGCGCGCGTTTCGAAGCGGAAGAGAAAGCGAGGCTCGAAGCGCTCGAGCAGGCACGCGTCGAGGCGGAGCGGAAGGCGCGCGAGGCCGAAGAGCGCGCGCGCGCTGCCGAGGAAGCTGCTCGCATAGCAGAAGAGCAAGCGAAGATCGCCGAGGAAGAGCGCAAGCGCCGCGCTGCCGAAGACCAAGCGCGTTACGAAGCGGAAGAGCGCGCGCGCACCGAAGAGATCGAGCAAGCGAAGGCCGAGGGCGCCGAGCGGGCGCGCGTCGAGGCCGAAGCGCGTGCGCACGCCGAGGCCGAAGAGAAGGCTCGGCTCGAGGCTGCGCGCGAGGCGATGAAGGAAGCCGAAGCGCGCCAGCGCGAGGCCGAGCGGCTGCAGCGCGAAGCCGAAGCGGAAGCGGCGGCGGCGCAGGCAGCGGCCGAGAAGGAAGCCAAGCGGCTCGAGAAAGAAGCCGCGCGCTCGGCGAAGGAAGCGCACAAGAAGTCCAAGCGCGACCAGAAGAAGGTCGCCGAGGCGGCTGCGGCTGCTGCGCGCGAGGCTGCTCAGAAGACCGAAGAGCACCGCCAACAGGAGATCGAGGCCGTCGCCACGCAGACGGCACCCAAGCCGCAGCGCAAGACGAGACTCGACCGACGCTACGACCGTCAGGTCGCAGCGCTCGGATTGGTCGAGGACGAGACCGTGACGATCATGGCCGACGGCCGCTCGGGCGTGCGGCGCGCGACGATGTTCGTCACGCGCTTCCGCGTCGCGATCGTCGGGCGTTCACGGCGCAAGCCGACCGTGCGCTGGATCCCGCTCGAGGAAGTCACGACCGTCGAGACCGCATGGCGTGGAGCGCCGACGATCGTCGTCAACGCGCCGATCGAAGTCCTGCCGTTCAAGCAGCGCTCGCGCACGACGTTGCGCCAGCTGGTGCAGCTGGTGACGTCCGAGGTGCGGCAGGCGCGCGCCGGAGGCGCGCGCCGTCACAGCGCCGACCTGATGCAGGACTGGACCGACCGGACGAACGAGATGCTCGACTCCGGCACCGGCAAGTTCCGACTGTGGATCCGCCGTCACCCATGGTTCACGCTGCTGTGGCTGGCGACGCTGGTGCCGGTCGCATACTTCATCACGCGCTCGCGGTTCTAAGCCCCGAACGGATACAAAAGAGGAGCCCCCGATCGGGGGCTCCTTGATCTTGTCTCGAGTGGTTGCGCCTCAGCACGCCCCGCTCGTAGATACGCACGTGCCGGTCTGGCTGAACGTCGAGCTTGCGGTCCGTCCGAGGAAGATCACCGCGAGGATGATCACCGCTGCGATCAACGCGACCATGACTGCGTACTCCACTGCCGTCGCCCCGCGCTCGCTACCGATGCGGAGCCGAGCCGTTAGCGCTGCAGCGAAGAGCCTGATCGGTTCGATGAAGGTCATTGCCAACTCCCCTCTGCGTCATGCTCTGATTCGGTCCGCGACCACCCACGTCGAAACAGGGTCGGTTGCGGGGTCCCCCATGTATAGCGCAGCGCCGAGAGTTCGGACATACCCGGGCCGCGATTTTCACGGGTGAAGGGCCACTTTCTTTGTCGGCTCGTTCGGCCATCTTGTTCATGGGACTTCGGTCCCGCGCGCGAAGGACATATCGTGCCTCACCTGGGATTCCCCTGAGAGCCTCAACGCCAGAACAACAATGAGAGCCCGATCGCCATCGTCGTGAGGACGGCTGCGCCCAACGTTGCACCTAACAGGTTCAGACAGTTCTGGACGATCGAGTCGCGGAAGCCGCGCGCCCAGCTCCCGGCAACGGGGATCGCCGTCACGACAGCGGCGAGCGTCCACACAGGGAACACCTTGAACGCAACTTCCAAGGTAAGGACCACGTATGTCAGCGTGATCCACGCGCCGATGACGATGAGTCCCACCTCGTCGCCCCAGCGCGCTGCCGGCGTCAGCTTGCCGGCCGCCTTATCCGAGCGGAAATGAAGCAGGTCGTGCGTGAACAGCACGACGCTCATGAACATTCCGGGAACGATCGCAACAGCTATCGCAACGGCGTCGAACCGTTGCGCTTGGACGTAATAGGCGCCGACCACCGCCAGGACACCGAACGCGGCGAACGTGCCCAACGCGCCGAAGCCCCGGTAGCCGTATCTCACAGGCGGCCACCAGTATTGCCACGCGAGCAGCCCTCCCGCAGCGCCGAGCGGGAGAACGAGCCACCCGCGCGCTATCGCAAGGACGACTCCGATGACGAACGCGGCTCCGTACAACGCTGCTGCAAGTATCAGCGTCGCGCGTTGGCTCATCTGCCTCGTTTCGATCAGGCCAGGATCGGTCGCGATCGCACCGCGATCGACGCGCGCGAGCTTGTCGGCACCGGAGCGTGCGTCGGCCACGTCGCCAAGGGCGTTCGACCCGAACTGCAGCGCGACGGCGCCTGCGATCGTCAGCGCGAACCATCCCCACGCGAAGTCGAACCCGCGCTGGTATGCCAATGCAGCTCCGGCTGCCACCGGCGCGACGATCATGGGAAGCGTGCGCGTGCGTACGGCGCGCGCGAGCGTTTTGGCGTTGGGCATGGGAGCCAAGAGGCTACGGGCGCGCGCTCGGAGCGGCAACACGCTGCTCGCTAGGATGGCCGCGATGCCCAACAGACTTGCCGCAGAAACGAGCCCCTATCTGCTGCAGCACGCGAATAACCCCGTCGACTGGTATCCGTGGGGCAACGAGGCGCTGGCGCGCGCGAAACAGGAGGACAAGCCGATCCTGCTCTCGATCGGCTACGCGGCGTGCCACTGGTGTCACGTCATGGAGCGCGAGTCGTTCGAAGACGAAGAGACCGCAGGCCTGATGAATGCATGGTTCGTCTCGATCAAGGTCGACCGCGAAGAGCGGCCCGACATCGACTCGATCTACATGAGCGCCGTCCAGGCGATGACCGGACACGGCGGCTGGCCGATGACGATGTTCCTGACGCCGGACGGCAAGCCGTTCTACGGCGGCACGTACTACCCGCCGGAGCCACGTCACGGCATGCCCGCGTTCCGCCAAGTCCTCGAAGGCGTGCACGACGCGTGGGTGACGAAGCGCGACGATGTCGAGCAGCAAGCGGGCGGTCTCATCGAATACGTGGAGCGCTCGTCGCAGCCGCTCGCGCAGCCGGGGCAGCTCGAAGAAGGGATCCTGACGCGCGCAGCGGACCGGATGGTGCAGACGCTCGACGACGAATGGGGCGGTTTCGGCGGCGGGATGAAGTTCCCGCAAGCGGCGAACCTGGAGTTCCTGTTGCGGCGTGCCGTAAGCGGCGACGTGCCGGCGCGCGACGCTGTGACGCTGACGCTCGACAAGATGGCGCGCGGCGGGATCTTCGATCAGGTCGGCGGCGGGTTCCACCGCTACGCGGTGGACCGGATCTGGCTGGTCCCCCACTTCGAGAAGATGCTCTACGACAACGCGCAACTGCTGCGTTTGTACACGCGCGCGTGGCAAGTCACGCGGAGCGATCTTTACCGCAACACCGCGATCGCAACGGGCGAGTATCTCTTGCGCGAGATGCAGCAGCCGCAAGGTGGCTTCTCGTCGAGCCAAGACGCCGATTCCGAAGGCGTCGAAGGCAAGTACTACGTCTGGCCGTACGAAGAGATCATCGCGATCGCAGGCGACGACCTGCCGATCGCGATCGCCGTCTTCGCGCTCAGCGGCAACGGGAACTGGGAAGGCGTCAACGTCTTGTGGCGGCCGCACCCCGACGAGGAAGTCGCCGCGGAGATCGGCGTTCCCGTCGAGCAGCTGCGCGCGGCCGCAGATCGGGTGCGCGCGCACTTGCTGGCCGAGCGGTCCAAGCGCATCCGGCCGGCGACCGACGACAAGGTGCTCGCGTCCTGGAACGGGCTCGCGATCGCCGCGCTCGCGGAGGCAGGGAGAGTGCTAGGGCGCGAGGACTTCGTCGAAGCGGCGGCGCGCGCGGCGACCTTCGTCGTCGAAAACCTCACCGACACGGACGGCCGCGTGCTCCGCTCGTGGCGCGAGGGGAAGACGAGCGGCCCCGGCTTCCTCGACGATTACGCGATGCTCGGCGACGGGTTGCTGACGTTGTACGAGACGACGTTCGAGACGCGATGGTGGCACGAGGCGAAGCGTCTCGGGCGCGAGATCATGCGCCTCTTCGCCGACGAGCGCGGCGGGTTCTACGACACCGGCTCCGATGCTTCGCAGACCGTCGTCCGCCCGAAGGACCTGTTCGACAACGCAGTGCCGTCCGGCAATTCAGCGGCGGCTGATCTCTTGCTACGCCTCGCAGCCCTGTCGGGAGACAGAGCCTTTGAGGCGGCCGCGACGCGGTTCCTCGAGCTGATCGCGCCGGCTCTCGAACAGGCGCCGGGGGGCTTCGGGAACGCCCTGAGCGCCCTCGACCGAGCGCTCGGCGGCTCTCTCGAGATCGCCGTGGTCGGCCCTTCAGAGACATCTCGCCCCCTCCTCGAAACGGCCTGGGGGCCCTACCTTCCAAACCGTGTGATGGCTGCCTCAGCGGAAACCGCGGCGGAGCCTGCCCTCCTCAAAGACCGCACCCCTCTTGACGGCAAAGCGGCCGCGTACGTCTGTCGAAACTTCGCCTGCGCGCTTCCCTTCACCGATATGCACGCACTCAGCGATCAACTCACAGCCGGACAACTGCCCTCTTAGGGGCTTCTCGTCCTGGGCCAGAATGGGAAGTTGGGCCTTCGATCCCCAAAAAGGTGGACGGTCGCCGAGATGACGCCTACAAAGACATGTACATGAAACCAAGCCGGCTCGCATACCCAGACATGACG
>Ga0070732_10002340_pt1 | contig 10291 bp, 6 predicted proteins | sample Coa_R1_5_FD_66449 | JGI IMG/M metagenome (GOLD analysis project Ga0070732, IMG submission 66449) | Surface soil microbial communities from Centralia Pennsylvania, which are recovering from an underground coalmine fire - Coalmine... | ecosystem: Environmental > Terrestrial > Soil > Unclassified ...
GTAAACGTTACGCTGCTCGACAAGCGCAACTTCCACCTCTTTCAGCCGCTGTTGTACCAGGTCGCCACGGGCGGCCTGTCGCCGGCAAATATTTCTTCGCCCTTGCGGGCCGTGCTGAAACGGCAAGCGAATGCCCGTGTGTTGCTGGCCGACGTGGTGAATGTCAACGTGCCGGGAAAAAAAGTGCTCCTGCGCGACGGCAGCGGCTTGCCCTACGACTATCTCATAGTGGCCACCGGCGCGCGGCACCATTACTTCGGCCACCCCGAATGGGAACCGGCGGCGCCGGGCCTCAAGACGATCGAAGACGCGACCGAAATTCGCCGCCGCATTTTTCTGGCCTTCGAGACCGCCGAGCGCTTGCCGGACGCGCCTTCGCAGCAAAAGCACATGACCTTCGTGATTGTGGGTGCCGGGCCGACCGGTGTCGAATTGGCAGGAGCCATCGGCGAGCTTGCCCAGCAAACGCTTCGGCACAACTTCCGCAACATCAATCCAGCGCAGGCCCGCATCTTGCTCCTGGAAGGAACGGATCGCGTGCTGCCCCCCTACCCTGCCGACTTGTCGGCGAAGGCCGAGCGCGCTTTGCAAAAACGCGGAGTGGAAGTCTGGACGCGCGCCAAGGTTACTAAGATCGAGCTGCACGCGGTGACCGTGGAACGGCCCAACGGGGTCCAAGTTGTGCCCGCCGCCACGGTACTGTGGGCCGCAGGCGTCATGGCATCGCCCTTGGGCAAGATCCTGGGCGAAGCGACCGGCGCCGAAGTGGACCGAGCCGGCAGAGTGGCCATGCAACCCGATCTCACTTTGCCGGGCCATCCGGAGGTATTTGTGATCGGCGACCTGGCGCTGGCGAAAGACGCGGCCGGCAAACCGTTGCCCGGAATCGCTCCCACGGCGATTCAGCAAGGCAAATATGTGGCGGAAACAATTAGCAAGCGCTTGCAAGGCAAGACCGTAAAGCCATTCCACTATCATGACCGCGGCATCATGGCGACGATTGGCCGCAACTTCGCGGTGGCGCAAGTGTTTGGCCTGCAGATATCCGGCTGGCTGGCCTGGATGGCTTGGTTAGTCGTGCACATATTCAACTTGATCGCGTTTGAAAACCGCCTGCTCGTGCTGACGCAATGGTGGTGGAATTACCTCACGCGCAATCGCTCGGCACGATTGATCACGGGTGTGAATGACCCAGAGAATTGGCCGCAAAGGCGCTAAGAACGCCAAGAAACCCTCATTTGAACGGCAGATGATCCTTGCCCGGCAATTGCACGGGGGCCGGCGACCCTTTACCGCCCTGTACCACGCGCACCAGATCGCTGACACCGACGGGCACGGGCAGACCGAACATCTCGCCGTAGCCGAACCCGCAGCGAGCGCCCAGAGAAATATGATGGCCGGTGATAAAGTGCTTCAATTTCTCGAAACGGGCTTCGTCGAATTGCGACTGGTAACACTTGATCGCTTCGATCTTTTGCTCGATGGTGTCGGAAATGTCGAGAATGAACGTCCCCGGGTAGTGGCGGATTTCCGCATCGAACGGGAAGAGCATGTAAACCAGGTGCGGCACCCGGTACGGGGGTATGCCGGCGAACCGGTCGTCCCATTTCGTGAGTTGCGAATAGAAGCGCGACGCCTCGACCAACAACTGACCCTGGTAATGATCGGGCGAAGCAGCGGGCGTACGGCCGGCGGCGGTCATCACGATCTGCGGCCGGTAGAGCCGCATTTGCGTGGCAATGGCATAGCGGTTCGCCGGACAATCCATCAATTCGCGGTTCGGCAAGCCGATATTCACGCGCACCTGTACGCCGAGCACTTGTCGTGCGGCCTCGGCCTCAATGCAGCGAATCTCCTCACTGCCGCGCGGCGTGGGTTCGCCGCTGGTGATGTCGAACATCCCCACACGGTATCCCTGCTTCACCAGCTTGGCCAACGTCCCGCCGCAGAGAATTTCCAGATCATCCGGATGCGGGGCGATGGCCATCACGTCGAGCGGTTGGATGTCCGGCATGCGGTTCTCCTTCGATATAAAGCAGAAAACCACGGATTACAGGGATGGCACGGATAGGAAAAACAATGTAAACATTCGTCCTTCCTATCCGTGTTGTCCGTGTAATCCGTGGTTCTCTGGTAATGGCATTTTGCGACCCCGCTAATGCGGGTCACTTTAAACTCCGGAATTCACGCTAAAACCTCGTGAATCACGTTGCCGTGCACGTCGGTGAGCCGCATGTCGCGGCCGCCGAAGCGGAACGTTAACCGTTTGTGGTCGATGCCCAAGAGATGCAGCATCGTGGCGTGCACGTCGTGGATTTCGACCCGGTCCTTCACGACTTTGTATCCCCACTCATCGGTTTCGCCAAAGGCAATGCCGGGCCTCACACCGCCGCCGGCCAGCCAGACGCTGAAGCCGAAGGGGTTGTGGTCGCGGCCGTCGCTGCCCTGGGCAAACGGCGTGCGGCCAAATTCGCCCGCCCAGAAGACGAGCGTGGTTTCGAGCAAGCCGCGCGCTTTTAGATCCTTGAGCAGGCCCGCAATGGGCTGATCGACAGCGCGGGCATTGTTCTCGTGCCCTTCCTTGAGGCCGCTGTGCTGATCCCAGCGGTCGCCGCTGACTTTCGGGCAAGTTAACTCGATGAAGCGCGCCCCGCGCTCAACCAAGCGGCGAGCCAGCAGGCATTCCGTGCCGAAAATGCGCGTCGGTTCATAGGCATGGTCGAGAGCGTACAGCTTCCGAGTGGCGGGGCTCTCGTTTTGAATCTGCATCAATTCCGGGATCGCCGTTTGCATGCGGAAGGCAGTCTCGTAATTGGCGATGGCCGATTCGATCTCGTCGCTGCCACCGAGCCTCTGCCGAGTGGCTTCGTCGAGTCTTTCCAAGAGCGCAAGTTTGTTTTTCTGCAACTGTGCCGACGATTCGCGCGGCCGTATATTGGCCACCGGCGGATTGGCGGCGCGGAAGATCGAACCCTGATATGCGGCCGGCAGGAAGCCGCTATTGAAATTATCAAGCCCGCCCGGCGGAATTAGCCCGCCATTAAGCACGATGAAGCCCGGCAGGTTTCGGTTCTCGCTCCCCAGGCCATAGCTGGCCCAGGCGCCCATGCTGGGCCGGCCTTGCTGGCCAGAGCCGGTGTGCAGGAAGTAATTTGCCGTCGTGTGCTCCGAGAAGTTGGAAACAACCGTGCGGACAACGCAAAGGTCATCGGCACACTCGGCAAAGTGCGGCAACAGGTCGCTGACCCATAGGCCGCTCTGGCCGCGCTGCTTAAATTTCCACGGCGACGCCAGGACTTTGCCCACGTTGTCAAATTGCGTGGGCTCGACCTTGAAGACCGAGTGCGGATCGCGGCCGTGGTACTTCTCCAACATCGGCTTGTAGTCGAACGTATCGATCTGCGACGGCCCGCCATCCATGTAGAGGAAGATTATGTTGCGGACTTTGGGCGCGAAGTGGCAAGGAGGGTGATCCGCAGCACGGCCTTCGTCACTCAACAGCGACGCCAGGGCGACGAGGCCGAAGCCATTGGCGCAGCGCTGCAGCATGTCGCGGCGTGAGAGCGGAGCTAGGAAGCGGCGGCAATGCATAAGTGATCCTAAACGCCACGAACCCCCAGGGACTTCCGTCCCTGGGCTTTTAAATCCACGCTATTGCAGCCAGATAAACTCTTTCGCATTCAACAACACGTGCGCCAAGTCAGTCCACACGGAGACATCGCCCTTTGTTTTTCCCGATGCTTGCGCTTGCTCGTGAAGGAACTCCGCGCACTCCGCCAGTTCGGCCGTCGTCGGTTCGCGCGCGAAGGCTCGCCGATACATCTTGCGAATGCGCTCCGCGTCGGTGCCGACGCTTTCGACGATCTTCCGCGCCCACAACTCGGCTTGCTGGGTCACGAAGGGATCGTTCAGCAAAATCAATGCCTGAGCCGGGACATTCGATACCGTGCGCCGGCCAACCGTCGAAAACGGAATCGGCGTGTCGAACGCCAGCAGGAATGACGACAGGAAATTCCGCCGCACCGAGAGATAGACGCTCCTTCGCCCGCCGCCGTCGAGCGGGCCACTGGGCGGCCGGCCGCGGCCATCCTGGAATTCGTTCAAATAGACCGGCATCGACGGACCGTACATCTGCGGATTCAGCCGGCCGGAAAGAGCCAGCATCGAATCGCGAATGGCTTCGCCTTCCAGCCGCCGCACCGGCATGTGCTGCCAGAGCAAATTGCGCGGGTCGATCTCTTTCGCCTTGTCGCTGGCAACGCATGACATTTGATACGCATTCGACAGCACGATCTTGCGAATCAACTTCTTGATCGACCAACCGTCGCGGATGAACTCGCTGGCTAGGTGGTCCAAGAGTTCCGGGTGCGTCGGCTTCTCTCCCAGAACGCCGAGATTATCGACGCTGGCCACGATGCCCCGGCCCATCAGATGTTGCCAAACGCGGTTGACGATCACGCGAGCGATGAACGGGTTCTGCTTGGGATCGGTCATCTGTCGGGCGAGTTCCAATCGGCCGCTGCCCTTCGTGGAGATCGGATGGTTCTTTCCGTCAAGCGATTCCAGAAGCCGCCGCGGCGTTAGATCGCCCGGCACATGCGGCGAGCCCCGGAGGAAGACATGCTCATCCACGGCCGTGCCGTCTTGAATTGCGATGGCCAGCCGCGATTCGCGCTGGAACTTGGCTTCCATTCGCTCTTCGGCCTCGGCGTACGGGCGAAAGGCTTCCTTCAGGTGTCTGGTGGAACTTCCCCACCATTCCGGATGCTCCACCAGCCAGTTCGCGAGCCTGGCCCATATCGTGCTTTGCGGGTCGTTGGGCAAGCCATGCTCCAGCGCATCGACTAAGCTTTCAAACGCGGCTCGATTTGCCGCAACTACATCCGCAAATGATGTCGACGATTGATCTTTGCCCAAGACAGGAACGGTCGCGGTCGGTGGAAGCGGCGGCATCTGTTCGGACTGCACCACCATGGCGACGCCAAAATCCGAACCCGATTCCGCCGTGAATTCAATATGGGCCGGCAAGCCCTTGTAGACGGTCAAATCCTGGCCGACCCAGCGATATTCCTTGCCGGCCTTGATCGACTGGAATAGCCGGGCGTGCAAAGGCCCCGCGATCAAGACATGCTGGCTCACCGCTGCGTAAACCTGAGCATTCCCTTTCACCAGATAAAACATTTTGCCGCTGGTGATCGTGAACGAAGGAGTTCGAATCGTGCGCCCCGCCCGCTGTTCACTCCTCAACGCACCCGCATCCGGTTCGGTCACCGGTGTCCATCGGTCGCTGAAGCGTTCTATTTCCGCCGCAGCCGTTTCGACGAAACGGGGTAAAGAGTTTCGCCAGCGCAGATCGCCAAGTTGGGCCGGTCGGGATCCAAAACTTACGTCGTCAGGCAGCCAGGTTTCGTTGGGCCGACTGTAATCGACAACGATTTGAGCGTTTTTAAAGCTTTCTTGCCAAGCACGTTGTTGCTTGGGCACGTCTTCTTTCGCGCTTTTTCCAACGGCCGCGCCTGGTTGATCCCCCAGGTTTGCTGGCAGCGCTTCCAGCGCCGGCTTCAGCATCTTCGCCAACTCCCGGCAGATCGCCACGCGGTTCTTCTCACGCAGCGCTTCGAGTTCGCGCAGCGCACAGCGATTCTGCTCCCAGGCATCGAAGCGCACGAGCCGATAGTTGCTGCTCGACAGGAAGCCGAAGAGCGAGTAGTAGTCCTTCGTCGAAATCGCATCGAATTTGTGGTCGTGGCAGCGGGCGCAGGCGACCGTCAGGCCAAGGAAGGTTTTCGAGAATACGTCGAGACGATTGTCGAAGCGATCGGCCTCATCTTGCCGCACGTCCACCGGCGAGTGCAGCTCTTCACCCAAAAACCAGAAGCCGGTGGCGAGGATCGATTCGTTGAAACCCGAAGACTGGAAGCGAGGTTTCGCCAGCAAGTCGCCGGCAATGTGCTCGGTTACAAACTGATCGTATGGCAAATCCTGATTCAAGGCGCGAATGACGTAATCACGATATTGGTACGCATTCGGCAAGTTGTAATCGAATTCATGTCCCCGGCTTTCGGCATAGCGAACGAGATCCAGCCAATGGCGGGCCCAGCGTTCGCCGAATTGCGGCGAGGCAAGGAGGTGATCTACCAACTCGGGAAATGCGGACTGCGGACTGCGGAATGCGGAATCAAGAGCAGCTTCGTTTGGCGGTAGACCCGTGAGGTCGAAGTAAAGGCGGCGGATCAATGCCGATTGATCCGCGGGAGCGGCAGGTTCGAGGCCGCCTTGCTTCAATTTCGAAAGAATGAAACTATCGATTGCGCTCTGCGGCCAAGTGGTGTTGCGCGTGACGGGAACTTCCGGGCAGTGTATTGGCCGCCAGGCCCAATGCTCTTGCTTGCGCTTCGCGATATCGATGCCCGGCTTTGGTGCCGAAGTCGAAACAACCGGCGCTCCTGGCCACGGCGCGCCCATCTGCACCCATTTCGTGAGATCGGCGATCGCGTTATCGGGCAGCTTGCCCTTCGGCGGCATTTGCAGGTGCACGTTCTTGTAACCGACAGCTTCAATCAGTCTGCTCTTCTCGGCGTTGCCAGGCACGATGGCCGCCCCGCGGGCGCCGCCCTGAAGCAAGCCAGCCCGAGTATCGAGCCGAAAGCCGCTCTTCGGTTCAGCGACTTGGGCGGAGTGACATCGGAAGCAATTCTCAGCAAGTAATGGCCGGATGCGCTTTTCGAAAAATTCATCGCCCTCGTCGGCCTGTGAGCGGGCGGGCAAGGCGACCATCATGGCAAGGGCGATGGCGGGAATAGTGCGAACGAGTCTCATCCGGCTCTCCGCAACTACAGGTGCAAGCAAAAGCGTGGAGCCGATTCAGGTGGGAGCGGGCAAAACGCAGGAACCGGCCGGCATTCCTATGATACCGATGCAAGCATTTGTTGTCGAACGCATTTATCCGGTAGCCCGCAGCGCAAGCAGCGGAATTGCCTTGATTGCCCAGCGGGCTCGGGTCATCGAACAATCGCTATCGACTTCCGTGACCGTTTTTTCGTATTCTCCGGCATGGTCGAAATGCACTTGTCAGGGAGGATGCGAAAATGGCCGAGGAAAAGAAAACGAAAGAAGAAACCAAGAAGGTCGGCTGGATAAAGGGCTTAGTAGGCGCGGCGATGGGATTGTTGTCCGGCGCAGCGGCGATGTACATTTCGCCGCTGGTCGATAGCGTGGTGAAGCCGCCGAAGCCGCTGGCCAACTTCGCCGTCGAGACGGATGGCCTGACGGCCACTTTCCACAACCGCTTTGCCGGCGAAGGTTGGTGGGATTTCGGCGACGGCTCGCCGCTCGAGCCCGCCGAGCCACAACAGGCCTCCATCGCGCATTTGTATGCCAAGCCCGGAACGTATACCGTCAAGCTGATTGTCCGGAACTTCATCGGCGATGAAAACGAGCGTACGGTGCCATTGCAGGTGACTGTGGACAATAGCAACGTAGCCGTGCCCAAGATCACGTCGCTGCAGGCGGTGGCTGCCGGTCCGCGCTCGGCGCCGGCCACTTTCCGTCTGGTAGCGGAAGCAGCCAATGCCGAGCGCTGCGTTTGGGACTTGGGCGAAAACAAGCCCCTGGCCGTGGTCACTGATGGCGCCGCGAAGCAAGAGCAGCTCGTGACGTTTGTCACGCCGGGCGAACACCTGGTGCAAATGCTGGCCCTGAATGGTGAGTACGCGGTGCGGCAAACCGTAAAGATCCAGGTCGATCCTCCCATGCCCGGCACGCTCGTGGCTCATGTGTATCTCGCGGACCGGTCCAGCCACGTGCACAAGCGCCAGACGACGCAAACAATTCCGATTTCATTGCCAAGACAAGCCGGAACCACGTTGCCGATTGATCGCAAGCTGGATGCGCATTCCGGCTACTTGATCACCGAAGCGAAGCTGGGCGCCACCGACCCGGCATTTCGGAATCTGAAAGTCACGCTGGCGGCCGATCATCGTTCGTTGCAACTCACCGGTGAACTCGTTGTATCCAAGCAATTGATGCAATCGCCGAATCCGCCGATGGTGCCCGTCATCGTTTCACAAGAGAAACAGATCAACTCGCAAACGGCGCCGGTTGAGCTGGCCACGGCCATCGCGCCGGGCGGTAGCGCCATTTTGCCACTGCCGCCCCTGCCGGCCGGATCACCACCTGGCCAGCGACAAATCATGCTGGAAATTCTTGACGGGACGACGCCGATCTGGCGCGAAATGTTGCCGGCCAAGAACAGCGGACTCTACTGGAAGAACCAGCGCTGGGCCATCGCCGCAGAACCAGGAGCAGCGCAACTAAGGATCAGCATCGTGCCCCCCGGCGGCGTGGTGCCGGCTTCAGCAAACTGAATTACGAGCCGGAAGCGTAAGCGACGGATCATGGCCGTGAGCCGTTGCTTACGCTTCCGGCTCGTATTTTTGGCCGGATTCCTACAATGAAGAAGTGCAACCTGATTGACTCACGGGGACTCGCATCTTGGCATCGGATTCGCTTCGGCCGCTGAAAATCTATCGCGACGGCGACCGGCTCATCATCGAATGGAGCGATGGCTATCGCGGCGCCATTCCGTTGCAAAAGCTGCGCGACGCATGTCCCTGCGCTACTTGCAACGATAAGCGGCAGCTTCCACCCGATCCCCTGCGTGTGCTTTCGGAAAAAGAAGTTCAGGCGGGCAGCCCGGTCCCGGTGGCAATGCCGGCCCGGGGAGCGTATGCCTACCAGGTCGTGTGGAACGACGGCCACGATAGCGGGATATTCAAACTGGAGTTGCTGCGCGAATTATGTGAGCCAATAACAAAAACATGAACCACTGATTGCACGGATAACACGGATACGAACTGATTGTTTTCTTATCCGTGTTATCCGCGTAAATAGTGGTTGAAATCCGGAGTCCTGCATCATGCATCCTCATGGTCCGCCGATGCAAAAACTGGCATTGCCAGGCGTTCGGCAAATTGTCGCCGTGGCCAGCGGCAAGGGCGGCGTTGGCAAATCCACCGTGGCGGCCAATCTCGCGCTGGCGTTCCAAATGCACGGCCAGCGTGTCGGCCTCATGGATGCCGACATTTACGGCCCCAGCGTGCCCATGATGATGGGCCTCGGCCTGGTCGACCCCCAAACTACCGCCTTCCCTATCGAAAAATTTGGCCTGAAACTAATGTCGATCGGCTTCCTGCCGGACGCCAACCGTGGCGTATTGCTGCGCGGGCCGATGGTGGCGAAATATATCACCGCGTTCCTGACTCAAATCAATTGGGGCATGCTCGACCTGTTGGTGATCGACATGCCGCCCGGCACCGGCGATGCGCAGCTAAGCATCGGGCAAACGGTCGTGGTTTCCGGCGCGATTATTGTGACCACGCCGCAGGAAGTAAGCCTGATCGACGCTCGCAAGGCGCTCAACATGTTCGGCGAACTTAAAGTGCCGGTGCTCGGCACCATCGAAAACATGAGCTACTTCGTGGGCGACGATGGCAAGCGCTATGAGATCTTTCGCCACGGCGGCGGCAACAAGCTGGCAACCGATTGCGGCGTGCCGTTCCTGGGCGAATTGCCCATCGACCCGCGCGTGGCCGAATGCGGCGACGCCGGCGAGCCGATTGTCCACCGTTACCCCGATGCGCCGATCAGCAAGGCATACACTACGCTGGCGGGCAATGTATTGCAACAACTGGCGAAGCAGGCCGCGCCGGAAGGATTGCCGGAAGTGAAACTGTAATCGCAACCTTTCTTACACCGCCGCAATTTTCCCCCTCTCCCCCCGCTTCGGGGGGAGAGGGTTGGGGTGAGGGGGTAGCGGTGCCGCGCGAGATCCCCGACCCCCTCACCCCCATCCCCTCTCCGCCGAAGCGGGGGAGAGGGGAGAATAAAGTAGGAGCCAAAAATGGCTGAGCGCATCGACACCACGAAGGTCCAAGGCCGCCGCGAATTGCACTTCAACTCTCTCGAGGATATTCGCGCGGATGTCGAGATGCTCGCAGCCACCCCAAAGTTGAACACGCTGGGCAACTGGTCGGCCGGGCAAATCTTTCACCACCTGGCCACGACGATGACTGGCTCCATTGATGGCTTCGGATTCACGGTGTCGTGGCCAATGCGGTTGATGGCCAAGTTTTTCAAGCACAAGATGCTCAACGGCAGCATGCCGCCTGGATTCAGTTTACCCAAGTCGGCCGCGGAAAAGATGTTGCCGCCGCCCACACCGCTGGAAGATGGATTGCGGACTATTCGGCATGCCCTGGACCGCCTGAAAACCGAGGAGCAACGAGTGCCG
>Ga0070732_10002342_pt1 | contig 10288 bp, 7 predicted proteins | sample Coa_R1_5_FD_66449 | JGI IMG/M metagenome (GOLD analysis project Ga0070732, IMG submission 66449) | Surface soil microbial communities from Centralia Pennsylvania, which are recovering from an underground coalmine fire - Coalmine... | ecosystem: Environmental > Terrestrial > Soil > Unclassified ...
AAAGATAATTCCCTCGGCTAGCAAGCCGGGTGTGATTTTGAAAGCAAACGCAAGATTGGAGAAAGTTTGAAAATTGATGGTGCTGGTGGTGATGCCGTTCAGGCGGAGAACCGCCACGCACCCCAGCAGTCCGCCAACAAAGGAAATCAACAGTGCCTCCAGCAAGAAAGAAAAAACCACCGAAGGTCCGCCAAAGCCAAGGGCGCGCATGGTGGCAATTTCCCGCCCGCGATCGGCAACCGCCGAATACATGGTATTTAGCGCGCCGAATACCGCTCCGATGGCCATAACGAGAGCGACGAATCCACCGAGCGTCTTGATAAGTGCCGTCATGCGCGTGGATTGTTTGGCGTAGTAGTCGATCTCACGTGTGACATCGACATTGAGCCGCGGGTCAGTCGTAAGCGAATCCTGGAGCATCTTTAAGGAATCGGGAGAGGTCAGGTGGACCGTGACGGACTGGAAAAACGTGTCCGGACGGTTGTAAGCCGCAGTGAGCAGATGCGGGTCGCCCCAGACTTCGGAATCGAAAGAGCTGCCGCCAGCGTCAAAAATCCCCACAACTTTCCACTGCATCGTACCGAGCCCTATGGTGCTGCCGAGTGTCAATCCGGAGTAGGTGGTGCTGGCGTTCTTTCCCACAATCACTTCGGCAAGGCCAGGCGAGAACATGCGTCCCTCGATTATTTTTACTTGCTTGCGGATCTCGAGGACGTTGGGAGAAACGCCGCGAACCTGCACATTGGCGTCCGTACCCGTAGAGCGCAACGGAATGGGCGCCATGAGCACGGCCTCGGCGGTCACCAAGGGGCCGTTGGGCCCGCGCGCAATGCCGGGAGCATCTTGAATGATCTTCACAGAATCGAGCCCCACGCCACTGGTCATTTCCGACGTTGCCCCTCCACGGACAATCAATGCATTGTCCGGTGAACCAGAAGAAACAAGCGTGGCCCTAAAACCATTGGCGAGGGAAAGCATCGCGACAAAGACGCCCACGGTTCCGGCAATGCCAGCGACGGCAACAATTGCCGAAGTCCAACGCGCCCTCACGCTGCGAATGTTGTACACAATCGGGATAGCCATCTCACACCCTCCGCAGCGCATTCACAACGCGCATGCGCATAGCGCCAATCCCGGGAAGCAGGCCACTGGCAGTGCCGACCAAAAGCGCGAAGACGAGCCCCAACGCCAGCATGGCTTTGGACAGAAGCAGCGGCGGCAGCATGCCCGTGAGCGCGCCACTGACCATTGGAATTGCTCCCCATGCGAGGAACAGGCCTAGCACGCCACCAAAGAGGGCGATGGCTACCGACTCTGCGAGAACCAGGAATAGAACCGAGCGATCGGTGACGCCAATGGCCTTTAGAACCGCCAGTTCGCCGGTACGTTCACGAACGGAAATGGCCATCGTGTTCCCGGTAACGAGCAGCAAGGTGAAAAACACGACGCTGCCGATGGTCAAGATAAGGAACTCGATATTTCCGAATTGCTTGGCGAAATACGCGGCGAAGGCGGATTCCGTTTCCGTTTTTGTCTCATGAGGAGAATTGGCAAATTTCTCGTCAATCGCCTGGGCGACACGTACCGCGTCGTCCGGGTTGTCGAGCCTGAGGATGTACCACCCCGCAGTGCTCTTGATCACACTGGGAACGTTCTCGTCAAAATACTTCCACTGAAGCCAGAATTGGCCTTGGTCTCCATCAGGTTTGTCGGTGTGATAGATGCCATCCAAATTGAACTCCCAAGTTGCAGCGCCATACAGGGTGGTCTTAATGGGAATGCGGTCGCCGATTTTCCAGTGGAAACGTTCCGCGAGTTTTGCGCCAGCGATGGCGCCCTGGCGGTCTTTCACGAAGTTATTCCACTGGTCGTCGGGAACCTTGAATTCCGGATACACCTTGCGATGGTTTTCCACGTCAATCACGAATTGCGGAAAGAAGTTTTTTTCGTCCTGATAGACGCCACCGAACCAATGATCGTGCGTGACCGCCTTCACACCGGGAATCGCGGCGATTTTGTCGGCGTACGAAATTGGCATTAGGTTCATCAGGCCCACTCGGTCGATCACGATCAGCCGGTCCGCGCCGGCAATCTCGACGCCGCGATTAAAGGCGCTTCTCACCACCGCCAGAAACGTGAAAAGAACGAGCGCGATGGCGAAAGAGCCTACTGTCAAAATCAAACGAATCTTCTTGCGAAAGAGGTTTGCGAAAATGAGCCTGCGGAATTTCACGCCGCACCTCCCGCCAACACTTTGTCGCCAAGTTTGGATGCTTCGACGAGCACGCCCTTCTCTAAATGGAGCGTGGTGTGAGCGCGCGCCGCAACCACGGGGTCGTGCGTCACCATCAAAACGGTTTTGCCGTACTTGCCCACAAGCTCCTCGATGAGCGCCATGATCTCGTCGGCGCTCTTTCGGTCGAGATCGCCGGTGGGCTCGTCGCAAAGCAGGAACGTCGGGTCAGAAACAATGGCGCGGGCGATAGTCACGCGCTGCTCTTGACCTCCGGAAAGCTGCCGCGGGTAGTGATCCATGCGGTCAGCCAAGCTGACCACCGAGAGTGCCGTCTCCACGTGCTTGCGGCGCTCAGAGCCGGAGAGTTTGGTCAAAAGCAAAGGAAGCTCGACGTTTTGATAAGCCGTGAGAACGGGAATGAGGTTATACATCTGGAAAATGAATCCCACGTGCCGCGCCCGCCAGTGCGTGAGCTTGCTCCCGGACATATGCGTGATTTCGTCGCCGTCCACGGTGATGCTACCTGCGGAAGGCACGTCCAGGCCGCCGAGGAGGTTGAGCAAGGTGGTCTTGCCGGAGCCGCTGGGGCCCATGAACGCGACAAAGTCACCCTTGTCTACATCCAGGTTAAGCCCCTGGAGCACCTGAATTTTTTCTCCACCGCGGCTGTAGGTTTTGTTCAGGCCGCGGACGCGGATGAGGCTCTGCGAATTGCCGCTTCCATCAATACGGACCATGCTCTTCTCCTATTGGCGGATTTCGACTTTGTCACCATCATGCAAACTCTCTGGCCCTTTGACGACGACCGAATCCCCTGGCGTCAAGCCGGCCATTACCGCGATGTCTGTGCCGCGATCTAATCCGAGGCTTACCGCGCGGCGCTCGACTTTGCCGTCGCGAAGCAAGTACACGAAAGAAGCGCTGGAGTCGGAACGCACTGCACTCTTGGGAATGAAGCCGACTGCCTCTGGCCCTTTCGGTTTACCCTTTACTGCGAGCTTTTCGTCTTCCAGAAATGCAACCTTCACCCCCATATCGGGGAGGATTTTGTCATCGAGTTTCAAGAAAGAAATGCGCACTTTGACGGTGGCTTTTTGACGATCGGCCGTTGGAATTACCGTCCGGACCTTCGCATCGTAGGGATCGTTAGGAAATGCGTCCAAAACGGCAGTCACCCTTTGCCCTTCACTAACCCTGGCGATGTAGGATTCGTTGACGTCGACTTCGATTTCGTTGGATTTCATGTCCACGATGGTGGCGATGCCAGTGCGCGTGAATCCGCCGCCAGCCGAGTTCGGCGAGACCATTTCTCCGACTTGCGCGTCTTTGGACACCACAATTCCCGGAAAAGGAGCACGAATAGTGCAATTATCCACGGCCTGCTGGGCTACCGCGATACGTGTCTCGGCAGCGGCAACTTGCTCCTTTGTAAGCGCGATTTTTGCCTTCAGGCTATCGGCCGTTGTGCGGGCATTATCAAGTGCTTCTTGCGTCTGGATGCCGGAGTCCCTCAATTGCTGAGCGCGTTTGAGCTGTATTTCGGCGTTGCGGAGTTGGACTTCGAGATCCACTATGGCGGCCTGGGAAGCGTCCCGGTCTGCTTTCGCTGCGTCGAGAGCGCGTTTGTAATCGGAATCATCGAGCGTGGATAGAAGCTGGCCCTCTTTGACGCGCGTGCCCTCGTCGAAGTAAACGCCAGTGACGCGCCCCGTAATTTTTGCGGCAATAGTGGCGCGGCGGCGAGGGGTAACGTAGCCGCTGGCATTCAGCGCTGTCTGGGGCCCTCCAGCCTGCGGCTTGGCCACCGTGGCCACTTCCACAAGGGGCTTCTGGCTTCGCAAAGCAAAAGCAGCGGCGACAATCGCCCCAAAAATCACGACAGGGATGGAGGCGTATAGGATGCGCTTGCCCATGCCGGACTTGCTGCGCTGGCCGTCGTGGATGCGCAAGGAGCCCAGGTCTGGTTTTGGCGGGTCTACAGGCATTACCATTGTCTCCGCGGTGTCTCTCATGCGGTGCTCCGTATATTTTACGAATATTGCTTCGCTAAAATTACAGATGCATTCCGCAGATTGTGGGGCACATTCATTTTAGCGTGGAAAAGCCACTTTCCTTAACTTAAGCCAATCTCAGCGATTGGCAAGGGAAGTTACGGCCAAACGCGAGGAAGTGACGTAACACGTCAGCATATTGTATTCGATGTTCGGATTTTGCTGAAGTATCCACAAACTAGCTCTGCTACGGATGGAGATTGAGAGTTACAACGGTTAGTTAGCCGACAGAAACTCCCTCGTTTTTCGCTCAGGTATTCTTTCGAGTTTCTCTTAACGCGAACCGGAGCAGCCCCAGATTTTAACTGAACAGTAACAATTGTTGGGTGATCTTTAGGCATCACCGATGTGCCAAAATGGGACGATTTTCCAGGCTCGAATTCGTCTCACCCCCTCGTATTGCAATTCCGGAAATGAAACTATCGTAACACACTGATAATAAGCATCTTACATTGGAACAAGCTTCCAAATGGCTCTAAGGAATGGTGTTGGTATTGCTCGCGATATATGCATGGTGGTGTGTGCAAAAACCAATACTCTCGGCCTGGGTCGCAAAGCCCTGAGCAGGTTCGCGAATGCGCATTGGAGCGCGATTCTGCCTCTGATCGCGTTTGTGTTTCTCACAGTTTCGCAGGCACTAGGGCAAGCTCCGACGCCAAGCTGGCAAGCCCAGGTGCGCAAGTATGCCGAAGCCAAGGACTGGGACTCGGCGATGCGTGTTGTGGAGCAAGAAATTGCGCGCGCACCGCAGGATATGGACGTGTGGGCGTGGCGCGCACGAGTGCTTGCATGGTCGGGAAGGCTTCTTGAAGCGGAAAAAGAATATCGCGAGATTCTGAAAGTTTCGCGCACCGATTCGGACAACTGGCTGGGACTTGCGAATGTTTGCCTTCGCGAGGGAAAACTTCAGGAAGCGCTGCAGGCTATCAACGCCGCGGAGCAACTGGATCCAAAACGGCCTGACATACACGCTGCCCGCGCCCGCATCTTACGCGCCGCGGGTAAGACAAACGACGCGCAGTCGGAATTCAGATCCGCTCTGCATCTGGATCCAGGAAGCTTGGAAGCGCGCGAGGGCTTAATTTCCGTCCGCCGCGGGGCGCAACACGAATTGCGGTTCGGTCAGGACAACGACCTGCTCAGTTATTCCGCTGATTTCCACGACGAATGGATAAGCTTTGCGTCGCATTGGACTTCGCACTGGGCTACGAGTGTTGCCGGGGATTTCTATCAGCGTTCCGGGGCCGATGCGGGAAAGTTTGTTGCGAGTATCGCGAGACGGCAGTCGTGGGGCGCATTAAACGTTGGCGGCGCAATCGGTCACGACAACGCTGTGATTCCCAAGAGTGAGGTGTTCTTTGATTTCGACCACGGATGGAAAACCGGCGAACGGGGTTCCGTACGCGGCGTGGAAATCAGCTACGCACAGCACTGGTATTGGTACCAGGCCGCGAGGATTCTGACTTTAAACGGCACAACCCTTGTCTATCTGCCGCGGGATTGGACCTTCACGCTTGCCGCCACGGGCGCGCGCAGCGCTTTCTCTGGAACTGGCACGGAGTGGAAACCCTCCGGACTCGGGCGTCTGGGATTTCCCCTTGCGCATTGGAGCGACACGCGCTTTTCGGGAAATGTTTTCTTCGCGGCGGGCACGGAGAACTTCGCGATCGTCGACCAAATCGGGAGTTTCGCTTCGCAGACGTACGGTGGCGGATTGCGATTCCAGATTACAGACAAGCAGGACATAACAGGAAATGCCGGCTATCAAAAGCGCACACAGAACCGTAGCGATCTGAGTTTTGGACTGAGCTATGGGATCCATTTTTAAGAAACTTTGGACGCTGGGTCCGGCCGCGTTCGTATTCAAGGCCATTATCGCCGCCATCGTGGCGGACGGGTTGCTCCTCGCGTTTATTTTTGTTCGCCGAACCTACCGCAGACGGTTCTTCGCGCGGCGCGACGCGCGGGTCTTCGAACTGCGCCAGCAATGGGACGCGTTGATCACCGGAAAGATTCCTTATGAGCGGTGGCGCAAGAAGACATTTGACCGGCGCATCGTCGAAACGATGGCGCTGGACGCATTCGAGGCCGCTGGGCCCGAAGAATCCGCACGCCTGCTGAAGTTCATGCGCACGAGCGGGCTGATCGAAAAGCGCATTTTCGAAGCGCAGCACTTGAAAGGCTGGAGGCGAATGCGCGCGCTTGTGGCGCTCGGCAGAACACGCGCGCCGGAAGGCGTCCACGCGCTGGCCGAGGCTTTGCGGGACCGGAATTTGGAGATAAGGCTGGCAGCCCTGCGCGGACTCGGCCGGACGGCCTGCCCGCAGGCGGCAGAGGAGATTTTGTCATGGGTGGGAGAAGCAGGACTGACGGTTCCGGCTTTGCCGCTGCAAAGCGCACTTATCCAGTGCTGCGGAGAACGGCCGCAATTGCTCTTGCCGTACGTCAAGCAAGCCGAAGGGCCGCTGCGCGAAGTCCTGGGAAGGGTGCTCGGCGAGGTAGCGACACCCGCGCTGGGGCTGGAGTTGGTGCAGTTCGTCGGCGACCAGCGCGAAGAGCTACGAGCTGCGGCAGCCCGAGCGATGTCGCAAGCGGGCGCCGGCCTGGCTTTTGACGCGCTCAGCGAGCTGGCTCAAGACACCACCTGGTTTGTCCGGCTGCGGGCGATTATCGGAATGGGGCAGCTCGCGGACCCACGCGCCATCCCCACACTCTTGAAAGGACTGACGGACTCGAACCGCCTTGTGCGATTGCGTGCGGCCGAAGCCCTCGTGCAGTTCCGAGCGGTGATGGTTCCCATTTTTCAGCAAGTAATTCAACTGCGCGATCGTTACGGATTGCACGCTTTCCTCACTGCCATCGAGAACGCCGACTTGCGCGGGAAGCTGGAGGCGCAACTTCAAAATCACACAGGAGTCGAGGAAGAAGAAAAGGCCGTTCTGCAGAAGGTGCTGCAAACGGGTGCGCTGCCAATGAAAGACAGACTGAGCGCGGAGGAAGTCCATGACACGGCAGGTCTACGGCCGTGATCCGGTTTTTGGAAATATCGAACCATACGCTCTTCTGGTACTACCTGGCTAGCAACCTGGCGTACCTCGCGATGTTGATCATTGCTTTGAGAACGAGTGCCCAGCACCAGCACAGGCTGGAGAGCCACCGGCTGAGTTGGTTCAAAGACGCCCCAATGACTCCCCCGATTACCATCATCGCGCCGGCGCATAATGAGGAAGCCTCCATTCGCGTGGCCATCCGCAATCTTCTGGAGCTGGATTACCCGCACCTGGAAATTATTGTTGTTAACGACGGATCCGAAGACCGCACCCTGGAAGAATTGCGCGAGGAATTTGTTCTACGGCGAGTACGGGCGGTGTACGTTCCGGTTACCAAAAGCGCGCCCGTGCGTGGCTTGTACCGAAGCGATGTGGATTCAAGGCTGGTGGTGATTGACAAGAAGGCGGCGGGAAGCAAGGCCGATGCCGTCAATGCAGGCCTGAACGCAGCGACGTCGCCATATGTTTGCATCGTGGATGCGGACTCCGTGCTGGAGCGGGACGCATTGCTTCGCATCATGGTGCCTATCCTGGAAGATCCGAAACGAGTCGTGGCTGTGGGTGGCATCGTCCGCGTATTAAACGGCTCCGAAGTTCAGGGCGGTCAATTGCGCCGCGTACGCTTGCCGCGCAAGAGCATCGAGGCCATTCAGGTCATTGAGTATCTGCGGGCGTTTTTGATTGGCCGGGAAGCCTGGGCACAGGGCAATATGCTGATGATCATTTCCGGCGCGTTCGGGTTGTTTCGAACGGATCTTGTGCGCGCGGTAGGCGGTTACCGTTCGAATTCCATCGGCGAAGACTTGGATCTTGTCGCGCGCTTGCACCGTCACTTGCGCGAAAAAAAGGCTGATTACGAAATACGGTTCGTGCCCGACCCCATGTGCTGGACCGAAGTTCCTTCCGACCTTCGCTCGCTAGGGAGACAACGCGCCCGTTGGCAAAAGGGCTTGCTGGACGTCCTCTGGCCCAACCGGGACATGCTCTTTCGGCCCCGTTACGGCCGGATTGGCTGCTTTGCGCTCCCTTATTTGTGGCTTTTCGAGTTATTCGCCCCGATTATGGAGACCCTGGGAATCGCAACAATTATTCTGGCGGCGTTTCTTGGCGTTCTGAGCAAGGAGTTCTTCTTGCAGTTCCTGATCTTCGGATACGCCTTTGCGACGGTGATTTCCATCGGTTCCGTGCTGCAGGAAGAAATCACCTACAAACGCTATAACGACTGGAAGGACGTCGTTCGACTGGTGAGCTACTGCTTCTTCGAACATTTTCCCTACCGGCAGATGCACATGATCTGGCGCTTGCAGGGCTTGTGGCAGTATCTGCGCGGCGACCACGTCTGGAAACCGTTAAAGCGCAAGGGCCTCGCCGCCGCCAGGGCACACTAACGTTCTCGAAAAATGAATGCTTGACAGGAAGTGAGGCCAGGAATTATGAAGGAGTTTCCGCAGGTCCATTCCCTACCTTAACTCCTGCGGACGGGGGTCTCCGATGAACCCTACGCGCAGGGATTTTCTCAAGCTTACGACCGTTGGCGGAGCCGCAGCTGCGCTGTTTGGCTTCGATTTGAAGCCCGCATACGCGCAACTTCGCACACTTAAGATCGCCCGAGCCAACGAAACGCGCTCCACTTGCCCGTATTGCTCGGTAAGCTGCGGCGTCATCATTTACACCATTGGGGACCGAGCGAAAAACGTCACGCCGCAAGTCGTGCACGTCGAAGGCGATGCCGACCATCCGATCAATCGCGGGACGCTCTGCCCGAAGGGGGCTTCGCTCGAGCAGGACATTCTGAACGGGCGACGTTTGCTGAAGCCGCAACTGCGGCGTCCCGGTGGCACGGACTGGGAAGATATTTCCTGGGACGATGCGATCAACGAAATTGCCCAGAAAGTCAAAAAAACGCGCGACGACACGCTCATTGAGAAGGATGCCGCGGGCCACACCGTCAACCGCCTCGAATCCATCGCTTTCTCTGGCGGCTGCACGGACACCAACGAATTCAACTACCTCGTTGTTAAGACCATGCGCTCCCTGGGGGTAGTGCACTTAGAAAACCAGGCCAGGGTTTGACACGGCCCCACGGTCTCAAGTTTGGGACCAACGTTCGGCCGGGGCGCGATGACCAATGGGTGGATCGACATCAAGAACACCGACATGATGCTGATCATGGGCGGGAACCCGGCTGAGAATCATCCTTGCGGATTCAAGTGGGCCATCGAAGCCAAGCGCGTCCGTAACGCCAAAATGATTGTGGTCGACCCGCGCTTCACGCGCACGGCTTCCGTTGCGGACCTTTTCTGCCAGATTCGCGCCGGTTCGGATATTGCCTTCCTCGGCGGCCTCATTCATTACGCCATCGAAAACAACCGCATCGCCAAAGACTACCTGCTCAACTACACCAACGCTGCATTTGTCATCAAGGACGGCTTCAAACTGCCCGAAGACGGGCTCTATTCGGGATTCGATGCCGCAACTCAAACTTACGACAAGTCCTCTTGGAACTACCAGGAAGGCGGCGACCTGAGCGGAAGAGCCACAAAAGCCAAAGGGGGTCCACCGTCCAAAGAAAACACGGCAGCGGCCGCGACCGGTAAACCCGCGCCGCCACCTCACCTCCCTGAGAATGTAGCGTATGACCTGACTCTGCAACACCCAAACTGCGTCTTCCAGTTGCTGCGGAAGCAATACTCGCGCTACACGCCCGAGATGGTCGAGCGCATCACCGGAATTCCAAAAGATCAGTTCAGCAAGGTCGCCGACCTGTTCACTTCCGTGCGTAAAGACGGCGACATGAAAAAGGTCGCCACCATCATTTACGCTGTCGGCTGGACGCAGCATACCTCCGGTACGCAGACGATTCGCACGGCCGCCATGCTCCAGCTTCTGCTCGGCAACGTTGGTCGTTCCGGAGGCGGCGTCAACGCACTCCGCGGCCATTCGAACATCCA
>Ga0070732_10002343_pt1 | contig 10286 bp, 7 predicted proteins | sample Coa_R1_5_FD_66449 | JGI IMG/M metagenome (GOLD analysis project Ga0070732, IMG submission 66449) | Surface soil microbial communities from Centralia Pennsylvania, which are recovering from an underground coalmine fire - Coalmine... | ecosystem: Environmental > Terrestrial > Soil > Unclassified ...
GGGCAGTGTCCCAGAGGAGCGGTCTGGTTCACGGAGGATCGATCATGCGTGGACGGTTTCCCCAGGGATCGGAGTACATCGACAAGCTCGACGGCGCGCCGGAGGAGAAGGAACGCCTCCAGGCGATCCTGGCGACGATGTCGGGAGAGAAGCGGATGCTGGAAGTGTGCGCGGAGTTGGGCATTGGCGAGACGCGCTTCCATCAACTGCGCGAGACCGCCCTGCAGGCGGCGCTGGAAGCGATCGCCCGCAAGCCGGCGGGCCGGCCCAGCCTGGCGGCGTTGTCGGAGTCGGAACAGCTGCGCATGCAGCAGGAGCGGATTGAAGAGTTGGAACTGGCATTGCACGAAGCCCAGGTGCGTGAAGAGATCGCCCTGGTGTTGCCGCAGGTCGTGATGACGAGAAGTGGCGAACGGGAACCCGCGGACAGGGTGGGGAAAAAAATGCGCTCGCAGCGTGTGAAGATACGGAAGTCGCGCTGAGCGGACCGAGGACGGCGGACCAGGAAACGCCGCCAGCCATCCGGACGGAATCGGAGCACCCCGTAGCGGCCCAACCGGATGAGCACATGAGCATCTTGCACGAACTTCTGAAGCTCACGGCCGAACCGCGCGCTGACCGCTTGGGCGCGTGCGGCCAACCGCCACGCCGGGCGTTGGAGCGGCTGGTCCGAGCGCGCGCCGTGCGCTTCGCTCAGCGCCTGAAGGAACGCGGCGCCAGTCAGGCGGAAGTCGCTCAACGCCTGGCGATCCAGGACCGGACGCTGCGGTCTTGGCATGTGCTCGACGCGGAGGAAGCACCGCAGCCGCTCGGCCGCCCGCTGCAATCTTGCGATGCCACCCAACAACAAGCGGTATTCGACGTGCTGAAGGAGATTGGCCCCGGCCTGGGCCTGCCCAGCTTGCGCACCTACTTCCCCGACCTGGCCCGCGCCGAACTGGATGATCTGCTGAAGGACTACCGCCATCAATGGCGAGCCGCGAACCCGCGGCTGCTGCACCGATTGCACTGGCAACGTGCGGGTGCTGTCTGGGCCATCGACTTCGCCGAGGCGCCTTCGCTCATTGATGGCTGCTACGGCTATGTGCTGGCGGTGCGCGACCTGGCCAGCGGCCAGACGCTGCTCTGGCAGCCGGTCGAAACGCTCACAGCCAAGGTGGTGGTCCGCGAGTTGCGCCTGCTGTTCATGTTGCACGGCGCGCCATTGGTGCTGAAAAGCGATAACGGTTCTGCGTTTATTGCCGACGTACTGCGCTGGGAATTGCAGCGTTGGGGGGTGGGTCCGCTCTTCTCGCCGCCCCACTGCCCAGAGTACAATGGCGCGATCGAAGCCAGCATCGGCGCCTTGAAACGGCGCACGGAACTTCAATGCCTGCTCCTGGGCCATCCGAATGTGTGGACGAGTGCCGCGCTCGATGCGGCTCGGCGCGCGGCCAACGGGGCGCAGACGAAGCGGCTGAAGGGCCAAATGCCCGAGCAAATCTGGGAAGCACGACGCGTGGTGACGGCGGAAGAGCGCGCTGCGTTCCAGGCGACAGTGGCGCGGTGCCGCGCGGAGGAACGCGCCCAGCGTGGCCTGGCCGCCGAGGCCGCATTGAGTCGGAAACAGGAAGCGAGTGTGGATCGAGTAGCGTACCGTCGTGCGCTCGTGGCGCACGACCTTCTTTTGTTCCGGAGGAGGCGAATTCTCCCACCGATTACGCGGCCGAAAGTGACATCGCAGGGGTAGGGAGCACACCGTTCTCGGCATAGGCGGCGGCGAGTGTATTGAAACGGCCAAAATCTTTGTAGAAACTCAGATCATAAGCCTGCTGCGCATAATCGATTGCCCGCGCGCCGTCACGGACATTCGATTCGGGACAGGTCGCGAGGAGCCAGGGCAACTCAAGGAGTCCTTCCAGTTGCTCGTGATCAAGTCGAAGTGCTTGCGTGTAATCCGCAACGGCATTTTCGTATTGTTTCAGCTTCGTGTATGCAGAAGCCCGGGACGCATAAATATTCGCTTGGTCGAATCCCCGGCTTAAGGCTAGGGCCTCAGTGTAATCGGCGACGGCCATGTCATATTGCTTCCTTTTTGCGTAGACTCGCCCCCGCGCGAGATGGAGGTCACCCTGGTTGAAGAACGACGCCGCATCGGTTGGCTTAATTCGCAGGGCTTCGGTGTAATCTGCGATGGCCTTATCGTACTGTTTCAATTCCGTATGAAGACAACCGCACAACTTGCGGCTATCCCCGTCTTGCGGGTTCAACTCCAATAGTTTGCTACAGTCCGCAAGAGCCTTATCGTACTGCTCTCTATCCGCATACAAGTGACTCCGAGCGCTCAAGGACTGGGTATCTGTCGGGTCAAGGCGGATCGCTTCAGTGTAATCGTTAATCGCCTGATCGTATTGCCTTTGCTCTTTAAGGATTGAGGCTCGCGTAGAGTATGCTCTCGCCATTACAGGATCGATTTTGAGCACTCTGGCAAGATCACCGAGCGCCTTATCATGTTGATGCTTCTCCGAGTACCACCAGCCACGCAGAAAATAGGCCTCGGCACTTTTTGGATCGAAACTAATAGCGCTGTTGAAATCAGCCATTGCCTTTTCAAGGTCACCATTGGACGCATATGCCTCACCGCGTTCGCAATAAGCCTCAGAGCTGTTGGGAGAAAGGCGGAGAACCTCGTTGAAATCGGCAATGGCTCGTTCGTAATCGCTCTGGCGCGCATAAGAGCAGGCTCGCGCGTAATGCGCCGGCAAATCGTCCGCGTTCTTTCCAATTCTCCCGGTACACTCAGCAATAATCTGGTCGTCGTGCTTAGGCATCGGCGTTGGGCCGATCCAGAAGGCAACTGTGGGCGATTCCGAGTCCCAGTGACAGCATAAATCAAAGTACTTACCGTTTTGGATCAGGGCATTGGCCCACTGGACAAGGCCCTTCGCTTTTTCCGCTTTGGGAAGGTGGATCATTTCTTGGAATAACGCGACCAACTCTTTTGATTCCGGGTCTAGTCGGGCCACTTCGTTCGCTTCGCTTAGCGCCTGATCGTAATCTCCCAGCTCGAGGTGAATCGACGCTAGACAGAAATGCGGCAACGAATTTTTCGGATCAACATGCACGAACTCATCCAGGTCGCTGAGGGCCTCAGCGTATTCCCCCCAGCGATGGTGGGCTTCCGCGCGAGTTAAAATTGCATCCACATTATGCGGGTCGAATTTCAGCGCCTTTCCACAATCGGCGATCGCCTTCCCCAGAACTCCTAGTGCGGTGTAGCTGGTGCCGCGTCGGACATATGCGCGGCTGTTCTTTGGGTCAATTTGGATAACCTGGGAGTAGTCGTTGATGGCCTGAAAGTAATCATCTTTGTCGTAGCAAGCGTCGGCCCGAAACATGTATGCGGCCGCATTCTTTGGCTGTCGGTGAATCACTTCGCTAATGTCGGCAATGGCTAGGTCCTTCTCGTTCTCTCGATAATACGCCCAGGCGCGAATCGAGCGGGCAGCAACATTGTTGTCGTCCTTTGCCAGAGCCCGGCTCGCGTCGAAGACCACTCGATCGTAGTCACCCCTCACCGCTGCCGCATATCCGGGGCAAGTGGGCGGCAACTGGGTGAGGTAGTAATCCAATTTGGGGCTGGCCGCCTTGGCCCCGGCCGCGGCCGCGGTCTTGGCCGTGTCTCCATCAGCGACGGCGCTTGCGTTCAGTGCCAACGTGCTGGCGAGAGCGACCAGAAATAGCTTGTTCCACAACATGATCCACTCCTTTGGATTCGTGCCGATTACCGCCAGTGCACATTGCAAATCATTTTTCGTGATACGGCTTGCCGGACTCATACAGCTTGAGCCGCGCCTGCATATCAGCGACCGCTTCCTTCGCCGCAAGCTCCAGCGCTTTCTTCTGCCATTTCACCGCCTCATCGAATTGGCCGTTCTCGGCATAGGCGGCAGCGAGGGTGTCGAGATCGGTAGGAGACCTCCAAGAGTTCATTTCACACGATTGGCGGGCAAACTCGATTGCCTTCTTGCCATCGCGGGTTTTCGGGTCTGAGTCGGTGGCCAAGAGCGAAGCGAGCAGTACGAACGCGTTAGTATCCTTTTTCGGGTCGAGGCGAAGTGCGTCGGTGAAGTCGGCGACAGCCTCGTTGTAATGCCTGGTTATCGCGTACAGCCGACCACGCCAAAAGTGCAAATCCGCAGCCCCCGGATTGAGCTCAAGTAACCTGCTAAAATCAACAATTGCGTCTGGGTATTTTTTCAGTTCAAAAAAGGCACTTGCACGGTTGCGCAAGGACTCGTCGTCGTTCGGCTTGATTCCAAGCGCCTTTGTGTAATCAACAAGGGCCTTTTCATACTGCATCAGCCGCACGTAAACCGAGCCGCGATACCTGTAGCAGTCTGCGTCGCTCGGCTTGAGTTCTATTACTTTTGTGAAGTCGGCAAGAGCCTTGTCGAATTGTTCCTTGTCGACAAAGAGACTCGCACGAGCGGCGAACGAGTCGGCATCTTTCGGGTTGAGTTGGACCGCGTCGTTGTAGTCCGCGATGGCCTTATCGTACTCCTTCTGCTTCGTATAAATCCAAGCACGCGTGGAGTACGCTTTTGCCATCTCCGAATCGATTCGCAGGGCCTTGATTAGGTCGCCGAGCGCGCTGTCATACTGCTCCTTCGTGCCACTGATCCAGGCGCGCCCGTGATAAGCGTCGGCGCACTCAGGATCGAGTCGCAGGGCGTCGTTGAAATCCGCAATGGCCTTATCATAATCGCCGTATGCTGCATACGCCTGGCCCCGTTCACAGTAGCCTTCGGCGTCACCGGGGCAGAGTCGGAGAACCTCCGTGTAATCGGCAATGGCCCGGACGTAATCGCGCTTGGCGCCGAAATGACACGAGGCCCTGGCGTAATGGGCCGGCAAATCGTCGGCATTTTTGCGAATCCTCTCCGTGCATTCGGCAATGATTTGATCAAAGTCCTTGTGCACGGGGCCATTGCCCACGCCCAACGAAAAGGAATGGGAGCCTAGCTGACACTGGAGCTTTAGGTCTTTAGCGTTGGCGGCCATTCCAGCGGCAAATTCCAAAATGCCCTTGGCCTTTTCTCCCTTTGCCAAATGAATCATGCCGCGCAAGGATATCGCCGCCCCTTTTGACTCCGGATCGAGTCGGGCGGCTTCGTTCGCATCGGCCAATGCCTGATCGAACTCACCTTCTTCAAAATGGATCAGCGCCCGATAATAGTGCGGGAACGCATTCTTCGGATCGATGTGTACGACCTCATTCAGATCGCTCAAGGCCTCGGCATTTTCATTCTTCAGCAGGTAGGCTTCCGCTCGACACAAGAGCGCGCCCACATTCTTCGGGTCAAGCTTAAGGGCCTTGCGGCATTCGGCGATCGCCTTGCCTGGAACCAGTAGCGCCTTGTAACCCACGCCACGTCCTACGTAAGCCCGGCTGTTTCTTGGGTCAATTTCTATAACCCGCGTGTAGTCTTCGATGGCCTGGAAGTAATCGTCCTTGTCGTAGGAGACTTCGGCTTTCAACATGTATGCAGTCGTGTTTTTCGGCTGGTGCCGAATCACCTCGCTGACATCCGCAATGGCCCGGTCGTAGTCATCCTTCCAGTAATACGCCCAGGCGCGGAGGAAGCGGGCGTCAAGGTTGTTGGGATCGGCCGTCAACGCCCGGCTGGTGTCGACGATTACCCGATCATGGTCGCCGTTCACGGCAGCCAAGTATCCGGGGCACGTCGGCAGCACCTGCTTCAGGATTTCGGCTGTAGTGGCATTCGCCGGCGGCGTTTGGCCCGTGGCCGCTCCAGTAACTGAAAGCCCGCAAATGCATGCGAGCAGAAGCAAACCCTTTCGCAACATGGCTTATTCCTCATCCATGGGAGCGCTTGGGAAAAAACTGCGGTGCAAGGAGCATCAAGCGGCGGGCGTGACGTGCTGTTTCCGAATCGCCCAAAGGATAACGGCCGCAGCAATTTGGGTCAAGGCGGAACGGGTTTTGGCTAGCGCCATTTTCAGTGCGTGAGTTTCGCGCTTTCTCCCCTCTCCCCCGCTTCGGGGGAGAGGGGATGGGGTGAGGGGGTTGGGCGACCGGCATTTGTCGGGTTCTCACCTCCCTCACCCCAGCCCTCTCCCCCCGAAGCGGGGGGAGAGGGAGTAAGTATGCGGCCGATTTGCAAACGTGCTGGCTGGAAACGGCATCGGAGGGGCTCCGCGTTGGTGGAACGTCTCACCTTTTTTACTCTGCATCCGCACGGCCTATTTATTTGCGATAAGACCTTGACAGGGATATACTAATTCTTTAGAATTAGCAACCAGATCACCGTAACCGCGAGGAATGCAACCATGGCTCGGCCCGCGAGCACCCAACCGACTGATGGCGAACTGGAGATCCTGAAGATCCTTTGGTCCACCGGCCCGGCGGAGCTGGGGCAGATTTGTGCCGCCCTGCGAGAGCAGCGACCGGTGGCAGCCACCACCGTGGCGACCATGCTGAAGGTGATGCAAACCAAGAGATTGGTGAAACGCACTGCCGGTCCGCGCAGCAATCTCTGGTCCGCCAAGCTCAGCCAGAAGAATGCGACCACCAGCTTACTCACCAAACTGGTGGATCGGGTATTCGATGGATCAGCCCAGCGCCTGGTCGTTCATCTTCTGGAAGAGGGCAGCCTGAATCAACACGACCGCGAGGAAATCCGGCGCATGCTGGAACGGTCCGATCACGCCAGGTCACCCACCAACAAAAAGGCTTCGCCATGACGATCTCGACATTCACGCAGTCGCCGCTTTGGCTGGCTGCCGGCTGGACGATGCTGCATTTTTGTTGGGTGGGCAGCGCAATCGGTCTTGTCGCCGTAACCGGCCGGTGGCTGCTCCGATCGGCCCGACCGGAATACCGCTATGCGTTCGCTCTGGCGTGTTTCATCGCGCTCGCCATTTCTCCCGTGGTCATTGCCGGCTGGCTGGCTCGCAACCTCCCGGCGGCAACGGTGACCGAGCATTCCGTCGTAAAGAATGAGCCGATCCCGGCCGGGGCTGATGAGGTTCCGGTCGGGGCCGCGGAAAGTTTTCCCAGCGACGACTTGCCGTCGCCGGCAGTAATCGCGCCGCCGCAAGATTCAGACAACAAAGAGGAAACGCATTCATTTGCGGTCCAAACCGTTCGTTGCTTGCCCTGGCTTTGGATTACCGGCGCGTCATTGACGCTGCTGGCGCTGTCCACCGGCTTAATCGGCGTCGAGCGCATGAAGCGCCGCAGCCAGATCATCGATGCCAGCGCGCTTCAGGAGCATTGCCGCCGGCTCGCCGCATCGTTGGGGATTGCCCGGCACGTGGCCGTCGCCGTGTGCGAACGACTGACCACGCCCATTCTCGTCGGCGTCGTCCGGCCGTTGATTCTCTTGCCTCCAGCCGCTTTGGCCGGATGGAGTGCCGAAGAAGTAGAGATGGTCCTACTTCACGAATTGATTCACGTGCGGCGTTGGGACACGTTGGTGAATCTTCTGCAACGCACCGTGGAAGCGCTCCTGTTCTTTCACCCGGTCATCTGGTGGCTATCCGCCTGGCTGCGTTTGGAGCGCGAACTGTGCTGCGATCAAATGGTTACTTTGCAAACCGGCCGGCCGCAGGCTTATGCCAACCTCCTCGCCGCCCTCGCTTTACCAACTTCGACCTTTCCTGCCACGGCACTGGCTATGTCCGAAAACCACTTAGTGACGCGCATCCGCTACATTCTAAATTTGGAGGACCAAACGATGAGATTCTGCCCCAAAACTCTGGCTTTCGCGCTGGCTTTGGTGATCGGCTCGGCGATGATCCTCGGCCTATATGCCCAAGATACTAAGCCAGCTAGCACGGCTAAAGCGCAGAGTGCCGACGTGAACAAGCAGAACTTTTGGATTGATCCCGTCACCAAGAACCAGTATTTCGTCGGAGCGCAATATCCCGATGAAACGAAAAAGAATTCGGCGCCGGCGGGAAAAAAGGCGGACGAGCGGATTCCTCTCAAAGCGCCGGCCGGTGCGTTTATCCCCGCGCTCCCGAAGGGCACGTTGCCAGCGGTCGTTTTACCCTTCGATCCGAACAGCACCACGCCGGTGGCCCAGATCACGACCACGCCGGGCGAGGTGGAGGCGTTCGAGCAAGTAAGTCTCTATTCCGGGGTCGCCGGCTTCATCAAGAGGCTCAATGTAGACATCGGCGACAAGGTCAAGAAAGGCGATATCCTGGCCGAACTGGAAGTTCCGGACCTTGAGGCGGATTACCAGCAAAAACTGGCCGTCGTTACACAGGCCAAAGCCGAGGTGGAGGTAGCTCACCGCGCGGCCCAAACTGTGCGCGTAGGAGTTGACACGGCGAAGCTCCAAGTGCAGGAGGCCGAAGCGGCAATCAAGAATGCCCAAGCCAACCTCGCCTTCCGCAAGACGCAATATGAGCGCATGATGAGCTTGCTGCAATCGAAGGCAATCGAACAGTCAGTTCTAGACGAAGCGGCCAACAAGCTCGAAGCAGCCAAGACGGCGCTCGACGCGGCTGAGGCCAAGGCGCGGGCCGTCAAATCCGTGGTGGATGAAGCCCAAGCCCATTTCGCCAAGGCGGAAGCAGGGGTCAAGGTTGCCGAAGCGAAACTCGCCGTTGCCCAGGCCGACGCGCAGCGCGGCGCCGCACTGCTGCAATTCGCCAAGGTGCGGGCGCCCTTCGACGGCATTGTCACGCGCCGCAACTTCTTCGTCGGCGACTACGCCCCGGCGCCCGGCAGCGGCAAAATGCAACCGCTGTTGGTCGTGGCGCGCACCGATGCCCTTCGGGTGATTATTCATGCTTCAGAGAACGATGCGACGCGAATTAAAGTGGGCACTCCTGCAGTCATCCGTCTCGACGCACTGACGGGAAAGGAGTTCAAGGGCAAAGTCTCACGAATCGCGGGTTCCATCGACCGGGAACATCGAACCTTGCGAGCCGAAATCGATCTCCCCAATCCCGATGGCAAGATTCTGCCGGGAATGTATGGCGCCGTCACGTTGACGATTGAGAAATGAATTCCAAGGTTTACCCAAACGTTGTCCATTCCATTATGGAGCCCCCCCATGGTCGTTTCCAATGCTTGCGTTGTTGCATCGAAGATTCGATCAATCGCTATGGTGATCATGGCAATCGTCGTTGCATTGGCGGCTTCATCGCTCGCCGTTGCGCAGGAGCCGAATCGCACAGAAGTTAAGAATGCCAAGCTCAAGGATCTGTTGAACGAGCGGTTGGCGACCGCCAAAGAATTCGCCAAACAGGTCAAGATGCGTTTCGATAACCTGCAAGGGACAATCGACCAGCTAGTGGAGGCCAATCGAATGCTGGCCGATGCGGAACTCGACCTTTGCGATTCGGACAAGGACAAGATCGCTGTTCTTGAAAGATTCGTAGCCACAACAAAGGAGACCGAGAAGCGCGCGGCCCAGCTCGTGCGCAGCGGGCAAGCGTTAACCAGTACCGAACTGAAGGCCAGAATGGAGCGACTCCAGGCCGAGATTGCGCTGGAGCGCGCAAAAGCAACGGCGGATGCGAAGAAGAAATAATCTCGCATTCTGCTGAATGCAACCTGTTGAGCGGAGCCGTTACCACGGCCGGTTCACGTAGCCGGTGCGCATCTTCCAATTGTAGTACTTCTCGAACCAGACCTTTACACAGTGCGCCCACAGGCCGGGAATAAACATTGGCATTTGCGCCGGCGGGGGCGTAAATGGGGTCGGTGTACATGATCCCCATGTTGGCCAAGATTGGAATCTTGACCCACAACATTAGCGTGGATGGGCTGCCAGGTTGTCTTGGTTCGAGCAGGCTGAATCAAAGGCGGATTCTATCCCTACTTAATCCGCTCCCAGAGTTTCAGCAATTCCTTAGTTGCCGTAGCGTCGGCGGGATCGTAAATGCTGCCGAATTCAATCTGTAGCCCGCGATCCTTGTGCCGAACAAAAGGACCTTCCATATCTTCGCGAATGGGGATATTGATGTTCGCCGGGCGGAACCCATGGCTAAGCGCTTTTCGCTGCAACGGCTCGCTCAACAGAAAACTGAGAAATGCTTGAGCAGCCCGGCGCTGCTCCGGGCTGCTCCACGGCACATCCAGAATGTAATACGGGTTCTCGCTCCACATGTTCCGGCGCAGATAGGCCACGTGCAGATCGCCCCAGCGGCCCTGGGCCGCCTTCAGATAATCGATGGCCAGGTTTTCGAAGATCACTACTGCGTCGAAAGCACTGGGCCCTTCGGCTATCATGTCTTTCATCAGGCTGCCGCTGCTGTTGGAG
>Ga0070732_10002344_pt1 | contig 10284 bp, 7 predicted proteins | sample Coa_R1_5_FD_66449 | JGI IMG/M metagenome (GOLD analysis project Ga0070732, IMG submission 66449) | Surface soil microbial communities from Centralia Pennsylvania, which are recovering from an underground coalmine fire - Coalmine... | ecosystem: Environmental > Terrestrial > Soil > Unclassified ...
GCCGTCGTGCATCAGCTCGGCGAAGCCGATGATCGCGTTGAGCGGCGTGCGCAGCTCGTGCGACATGTTGGCGAGGAACTCGCTCTTCAGCCGGCTCGCCTCCTGCAGGCTCCGGCGCCGCAGCTCCTCGAGGCGGTGGCGCTCGGTGATGTCGCGGATGGCGCTCGAGACCAGGATGCCCTCCTCGGTCTCGAGCGGCGACAGGCTGATCTCGACCGGGAACTCGCTGCCGTCCTTGCGCCGGCCGTAGAGCTCCATGCCGGTGCCCATGCCGCGCACCCGCGGGTCGGCGAAGAAGTGGTCCCGGTGCTGCGGATGCGGACCGCGGAAGCGCTCGGGCACCAGCATCTCCACCGGCTGGCCGAGCAGCTCCTCGCGGCTGTAGCCGAACAGCTTCTCGGCCTGGCCGTTGATCAGCTCGATGAGCCCCCGGCGGTTGACGATGACCATGGCGTCGGGGGCCGACTCGAGCAGGCCGCGGAACTTGGCCTCGACCTTCTTGCGGTCGCTGATGTCGCGGATGGCGGCGGTGGCGAAGATGCCGTCCTCGGTCGCCAGCGGCGAGAGGCTGATCTCGGCGGGAAAGGTGCTGCCGTCCAGCCGCCGCGCGAACAGCTCGAGCCCGCGGCCCATCGGGCGCGGGCGCGGGTCCGTGAAGTAGGCGGTCCGGAAGCCGGGGTGGCGTCCGCGGAAGCCCTCGGGCACCAGCTCCTCGACGGCGGCGCCCAGGAGCTCGCTGCGGCCGGCGCCGAAGAGCCGCTCGGCCTGGGTGTTGACCAGCACGATGCGGCCGTCGACGTTGACCATGACCATGGCGTCCGGCGCCGCCTCGAGCAGGCCGCGGAACCGGGAGTCGAGCATCCGCGACTGCCGCAGGACGTCGAGGGTGCCGGCAACGCTCGCGGTGCCGGCGGTGCCGCCGGGATGAGGGGAGGTGCCGGCTTCCCGGGCGGCGGTGCCGGCGGGACCCTCCAGCAGCTCGCTCACCTTCCGGGCGAGCTCCTCGACCGAGAAGGGTTTGCCCAGCAAGGCCGCACCGGCAGGGAGGTTCTCCCGGCGGGCGGTGGCGCCGTCCACGGCGCCGGACATGAACAGCACCCTGATGGACGGCCGCAGGCTGGCGATCCGCGTCGCCAGGTCCGGGCCCCGCAGGCCGGGCACCTCGATGTCGGTGAGCAGGAGGCGGATGTCGCCGAGATGGTGGCGGCCCATCGCGAGCGCCTGCTCGCCGTCGGCCGCCGCGAGCACCGCGTAGCCGCGGGTCTCGAGCGCCAGCCGCGCCAGCAACCGGATGCTCTCGTCGTCCTCCACCAGCAGGACCGTCTCCTTCGCGGACGGGACCTGCCCGGAGCCGGGGCCGGTTGGCGGTTCCCCGGTGGTGTCTTTGCGAGAACTCGACTGCATGGATCGAATCTACGCCGTGCCGGAGATCGGCAATATCGTCGCGCCGACGAGAACCGCGTCGTTGTCGGACTGACACGCCACGGACGAAGGGGTACCTGCTCGAACCGGCGGCATCTCGATCTACTCGAAGAGTCGGTTGACGATCGCGTACTGCACGAGGCCGTGGTTCTCGTGCATGCCCATCTTCTCCAGGATGCGGGCGCGGTAGGTGCTCACCGTGGCCACCGAGAGGCCGAGCTCCTCGGCGCTGGCGGTCACCGTCTTGCCCGACGCGAGCAGCCGGAAGACCTGGAACTCCCGGTCGGACAGCAGCTCGTGCGGGGCGCGCCCGGGGGCCAGGCCGATCTCGCCGGCGAGCCGCTCGGCGAGGCTCGGGCTCACGTACTTCCTCCCCGCCAGCACGCTGCGGACCGCCGCGACGAGGTCGGTGGCGGTGGTCTTCTTGGCCAGGTAGCCGGCGGCCCCGGCGCGCAGCGCGCGCACCGCGAACTGCTCCTCCGGATACATGCTGAGCATCAGGACCGGCAGCCTGGGCCGCACGCGGCGCAGCTCCTTCAGCGCCTCGAGACCGCTCTTGCCCGGCAGCGAGATGTCGAGGATGACGGCATCCCAGTCCGACCTCTCCACCATCCGCACCGCCTCCTCGCCGCTCGCCGCTTCGCCGAAGACCGCATCGTCGACGGCGCCGTCGAGGATCTGCTCGAGACCCTGCCGCACGACGGCGTGATCGTCCACGAGCAGGATCCGGGTCATAGCGGCAGAATCACCTCGACCGCGGTGCCCGCGGTTGGTTGGCGCCGGATCACCACCTCCCCGCCCAGCGCGCGCGCCCGCTCGCGCATGCCGAGGAGACCGATGGATCGCGAGTCGCCGATCCTCTCCTCGGCGATGCCGCAGCCGTCGTCGCGGATCTCGAGGGTCACCCGGCCCGCCTCCGCGGCGAGCCGGATGTCGACCGCGGCCGCACCGGCGTGGCGCACGACGTTGGTGAGCGCCTCCTGCAGGATGCGGAAGAGGGCCGTTGCCTGGTCAGGGCTGAGGCTCGCCCCCGCCATGGTCTCGATCAGGCGGCAGGCGATGCCGGTGCGCTTCTCGAAGTCCGCGACGTACCATTCGACGGCCGCGTCGAGACCCAGCTCGTCGAGGATGCCGGGACGCAGCTCCCCGATGATGCGGTGCACCGCGTCCGTCGCGAGGTCGAGCAGCTGCGACATGTCCTGGAGCTTGCCGGCCAGCGCTTCGCGCGCCGCGGGCGCCGGCAGCGCCAGCGACTCCAGCTGCCGCTCGAGCCAGCCCACGTCCAGCCGCAGGGCGGTCAGGATCTGCCCGACCCCGTCGTGGACCTCCCGCGCGATGCTCGCGCCCTCCTCCTCCCGGGCGGCGCGCAGCCGTTCGGACAGCGCGCGCAAGGCGTCGTGGGACTGCTGCAGGCGTTCCGCGGTCTGCTTGCTCTCGGTGATGTCCCGGCCGAAGCCGATGCTGGTGCCGTCGGACAGCCGCAGGCGCGACCAGAGGGTGTCGCGCACTCCGCCGCTCCGCGAGAGGATCTTGAAAGGCGTCCACTCGCTCGTGGGGTCGCGGATGAACTCGAACACCCGGCGCCTCTCCTCGGGGTCCGGGTAGAGCTCCGCCAGGATGTCGACCTGCCGCGCTTCCTCCGCGGTCCAGCCGAAGACGCGCTCCCATTCCCGGTTGGCGAAGACCAGGCGCCGCGCGGCGGGATCGAACAGCGAGACCATGACCGGGACGTTGTCGAAGATCGTCTGCAGCAGCTCGGACTTCTGCCGCTGCGCCTGTCTCTCCTGCTGACTCCTCGCCAGCTGGGCGCCGATCGCGGCGAGGGCCTCCGGCGCGTCGTTCAACGCCGCGAAGGTAGGGCTCGCGAGCACCCCCCGCGTTCCCAGCAGGTCGGGATGCGTGTCGAGCACGCCATGGAGCACGCCCGGGCCGCTCATCGCCCGCACGTCGTGGAGGCAGAGGATGACGCAGGGCCAGCTCGCGGCGAGCTCCGTGAGCAGGGCTTCGTAGGCGAACAGCTCCGCGTCCGGCGCCTGCCGCTCCCGGTCCCAGCCGACGATGCCGGCAAGGCGGACGACACCGGCGCCGGCCGCCAGCGCCGCCGCGAATCCCGCCGTCACCTCGTCGAGCATGGCCCGGGACGAGAGGCCGCGGCCGACCAACCTGAGACGGCCGTCCGCCTGGAGGCTCGCGACGTCCACACCCTGCCGTTCGAGGGTATCCAGGATGCGCCGATTGTCCACGGCATCGCCCGCGACCACGCAGTGATCGGAGCCGCACAGCCCGGCGGTCAGGAAGCCGAGCACCTCGTCGAGATTCTCAGTGCCTTCGCAGAGACAGGCGAGATGAGAATGCAGGGGGACCTGCAGGCCGCCGATCCCCAGGTCGACGGTCGGAACCGAACCTGGCGGCGGCTTGGCATCCTTGAGCGCCGGCATGGTAGACCCCCTAGACGACCCGTTTTCCGTCCGATGCGTGGTGTGACAAGGACCTTTCATCACATCTTAAACCTTTTCAGGCGTAGTTGGTAGGGGTATTTGCCCAGTCGGCCGCTCGACCCGGCGCCCTGTCGGCCCGGCGGTGACATCCGAGATCGAGCTTTCCTCGGGGGGAGAGGCCAGCAAGCCTTCAAGCGGAAACTAAGAGCAAGCGGCAGGTTCCGGCTGGAAAGGGTGTGCTCAGACCCCGCCGATCCGCTTCCAGTAGATCCTGGTCGCGGTCAGGCCGCCGTGCGGCTTCAGCGCGTAGTCCGGGATCTCGCCGGCGTACGTGAAGCCCAGCCCCTCGTAGAGCCGCGACGCTCCGCCGTCGGTCGCGGTGTCGAGCACCAGGAGCGTCCGCCCCCGCTCCACGGCGAGGGTCTCGGCCGCCCGCATCAACGCCCCCGCCACGCCGCGGCCCCGGTGGCTGGGCCGGGTCATCAGCTTGGAGATCTCGGCCCGGTGCGGCATCGCCACGCCTGCGGCGGTGGGCGCCGGCGCGGCCGAGCCCGTGGGAAGGAGTAGGCCTCATGGCGGCAGGAACAGGAACGGAGGTCCGGCGACACTATATCGAGCTCCCGCCCTTCCCCGCCGCGTCATGCCGTCCCTGCGAAATTGCGAGAGGGGTGGCCAGGGCCACCCCTCTCGCATTACCGCGTTGCGCGCCGACGGCGCGGCGCCGTCACTGCCCGACGACGAAGAGGGTGCCGAAGTTCTCGGTGTAGACCTTGCCGTCCGGGGCGATGGCGATCGGGGTGTAGGCGGCGCCGATCGCGAGGTTCAGGAAGAGGGTGGAGCGCAGGCCGCCGCCCTGGTTGATCTCGTAGAGGCCGCCGTCCTCGCTGTTGGCGAAGAGCACGCCGTTGCCGTCGACCGCGGGCGCGTTCACGCACCACTCGAAGCCGTTCGGGTGGTCGGAGACGCAGGTGATCGAGCCGTCCGAGTGGCGGGTGCAGGAGTTGGTGTTGGTGTTCTGGTACTGCCACTCGACCGTCAGGTTCGGGCTGAGCTGGCTCAGGAAGTACTGCTCGGGATAGCCCGGGTTGGAGGCGTTGCGGTCCGTCGGGCACCACGCGTCGACGTTGCAGTAGGAGCCGACGTCGCCGTAGTGGTTGTCCTTGGTGAGCAGCGAGTAGGTCCCGTCGTGCTGGTAGATGGAGGGGGTGTCATCCCAGCCGAAGGCATAGCCGCCCAGGAACTGGCCGCTGGCGCTGAAGTGCGCCATGTGGCCCTGGGCGTAGTTGTAGCGGGTGTAGGTGCCGTAGAAGATGGTGCCGTCGGGAGCCACCACCGGCGCCGAGGTGCCGTCGTCGAGGATCCGTCCCGCTCCCGGCCGGTTCTGCGCCGGGTCGACGCCGACGGTCGCACCCGCCCGGCAGCCGCCTTCCGTGGCGCTGGCCGGCAGCAGCACGCCGCAGCCGTCGGGGAAGCGGTCGCGCAGCGAGGTCTGCCACTTCGGGGTGAGGTCGGGGTTGACCGCCAGCATCCAGGCCTCGCGGCTCCACAGGTGCGCGACGCTCGGCACGTAGATGGTGCCGTCCGGCCCGATGGCCGGGGCGCTGTTCAGGGGCGGCCGCTGCGAGCCGCACTGGACGCTGTCCGGTACCGCGGTCGGGCTCGGGGGCCACGGCAGCTGGCCGTTGGCGAAGATGCCGAGGCACTTGCCGTTGGCCGGCGGCAGACCCGGGGTGATCGTGGCCCAGGGCACGGCGGTGGCGGTACCGCTGGCGGCGACCTTGACCAGCCAGGAGTTGATCTTCAACGCGCTCCAGGAGTCGGTGCCGTGCGGCAGCTGGAGGGTGTCGTAGTAGACGTTACCGGCCGCGTCGGCGGTGATCGGGCCGCCCAGGAAGATGGTGGTGTCGACGCTCGTGCCGAAGGGGTTGATGTGTGCCGCCACCGAGCCGTCCGACTTGTTCAGCTTGTAGACGGTGCCGCCCGCCCCCGGCACGAAGATGAAGCTGCCGGACAGGGCGGCGTGGAAGACCGGCTCCCAGCCGGGTCCCAGGGTCGGCGTACCGTAAGGGGCAGGCTTCCAGTCGCTCTGGAAGGCCCAGACCTGGTTCAGCGTGCCGTTGTTCCAGGTGAGGCGCTCCTCGTTCCAGATCTGCGTCTCCCAGGTCTTGATGCTGGTGTACGTCCCGCTCTTGAACTCCATGTAGACGTCGTTGCCGTCGAGCAGCGGCGTCTGGTAGTGGACGAGCAGGCTGCCCGCGGCGATCGGATCGTTCTGCTCCTGCGTGGCGTGGGGGTCGTAGACCAAGGTGGCGAGGATGTGGTTGGCCGCCTGCCCGGCGACGGACACGGAGCCGTTGTGCCCGGCGCTCTGTCCGAACTGGGGCCAGGTGGTCTGGGCCCCGGCTGCCAGGGATGCGGCGAGGAGGCCGATGAAGAGGACGAAGACTCGGTTGCTCATGGATCGTTTCTCCTTTTTCCGAGAGAAGGGCGGACGGCGCGCGGGATGCTCCCGCACTCCTGCGCTCCTGCGCTCCTGCGCTCCTACGCGTAACCTTTCGAGTTACTCACGGTTCACGGCGGCAAGGGGCGGCGAGGGTCCAGGCGAGCCGCCGCCGTGCATGACCGGCCTCGCCTCCTAGTTGCTTCGTGCCGAAGCAAGTCCGCAGCGGGACACCTGGATCGGGCGGCGTTACACCGCCATCCCGTGGACGCCGGACGGTCAGCTGCTGGAAGGGGCGCGAAAGCCCTGGCCGGCTTACCGCGCGGCGTCGCCCGGCCGGGGTCTCACGGCACGGCCGGACCGCGAGGCGAGGGGGCCGGGTCGTAGGCGCGCAGGGTCTCCCCCGCCTGCCCGGCAATGGTCACGGTGAGGTAGAGGTGCTTGCCGTCGTTGGAGACGACGTAGGACTCGGTGCGCCGGGTGCCCTTGTCGGGCCTCACCTCCACGATCAGCGAGCCGTCCTGGTCCCAGCGGGCGCGCAGCTGCGCCGGACCGGCGGGTCCCTGGTCGCGGAGCTTGCTGCCGTCGGTCTTGAGCACCCGGGCGTGGCCGGCTTGATCGGTGATGGTGACCTGGCCCGCCTGCTGGGCGATGGTGAGGCTGTCGAGGTTCGCGACCACCTCCCGGCGTATCTCGGCCTCGTGGCGTTCCCTGCCCGGCGACCAGTCGTTCATCCCCGCCGCGCTGTGGTCGCCGCCGCCGCCGATCGGCCCCATGTTGCCCAGGCCGGGGCCATGACGGTCATCCCTGCCGCTCCCGGCCCGGGGATCGGCTTCCTGCCCCGGCTGATCCTTGCTCAACCGCGCGGTCAGCTCCGCGTTGAGCTGCCAGGATCCCTGCAGGTTCGGCCGCTCGGGCTCGCCGCCTCTCGCCGGCAGCGCCGCCGCGAGCAGCAGCGCGCCGCACCAGCCGGCGATGCCGGCGACACCGGCGATGCCGGCGATTCCGAGGCGTCCTCCCGGCCGGCGGCCATGAGCTCGTACTCGCATGCGAGAATCCCTCCGTCAACGGTCGACGGGCAGGTCCGGCGGGCCCCCGTGATCTCCACGGATCCTAGCAGAGCGGCTGCAGCGGCTTCCACAGCCGTTGCCCGTTGCCGGCGCGCGAAGCCAGGCGTATCATACTTACGCGTAACGCGACGAGCTGACTGGCTGACTGGCGACGATGGCGGCGCGCCGGCGGCCGGGCACCGACGGGCCGTCACCCTGGAGAGGTACCCGCATGAGCTCAGCCCCGGCCGAGACCTCGGCAGCTGCCCCCGGCCCCGGACCCGGGCCAGGCCCCGGACCCGGGCCGGGCTCCGGCTCCGGATCAGGCTCCGGCTCCGGATCAGGCTCCGGCTCCGGATCAGGCTCCGGCTCCGGGTCAGGCTCCGGCTCCGGGCCGTCGCCGCGGCCGGAACACCCGATCGCGGTGCCGCATTTCCGCAACCTCTGGCTCGGCATCACGATCTCGGTCCTCGGCGACCAGTTCTACTTGGTGGCGCTGCCCTGGCTGGTGCTGCAGCTCACCGGCTCGGGGCTGGCCCTGGGCACGATCCTGATGACCGCGGCGGTCCCGCGCGCGGCGCTGATGCTGGTGGGCGGCGCGGTGATCGACCGCTTCTCGGCGCGGCGGGTGGTGATGTTCACCGCCACGAGCCGCGGCCTGGTGGTCGGCGCGGTGGCGTTGCTGATCTGGCTGGGGGCCATCCAGCTCTGGCACCTCTACCTCTTGACGCTGGCGTTCGGCGTCGCCGATGCGTTCTCCTTCCCCGCCGGGCCGGCGTTGATTCCGACGCTGGTCGAGCCGCGCCAGCTGGGGCCGGCGAACGCGATGCTGCAAGGCTCCATGGTGGTGGCGCAGATGGTCGGTCCGGCGCCGGCCGGGCTGATCATCCGGCGCTGGGGCACCGCCGTGGCGCTCTTCTTCGACGCGTTGAGCTTCCTCGCCGTGCTGCTGGCGATCGTCGGCCTGCCCGTGCCGCCGAAGACGCCGCCTCCGGCGGCCGGCGCCCCGCCCCGGCCGACCATGCTGCACGCCATCGCCGAGGGCGTGCGCGCGGTATGGCACGACCCGCCGCTGCGGTCGATGATGGTCCTCTTCGCGGCGGTCAATCTCTGCGTCGCCGGGCCGGTCGGCGTCGGCCTGCCGCTGATGGCCAAGCTCCACTTCGGATCGGCGGCGGCCTTCGGGACCTTCCTGAGCTGCTTCGGCGGCGGCACGCTGGCCGGGGTGGTGCTGGCCGGCATGCTCAAGCGTTCCCGCAGGCTCGGCCTGCAGATGCTCCTCATGGGCGCGCTCACCGGCCTCGAGCTGATCGCCATCGGGCTGGTGTCGAAAGCCGTGCCGATCGGGGCATTGATGGCCTTGATGGGGCTCGGGGTCGGCCTGGTCAACGTGCAGTTCGGCGCCTGGATCCAGGCGCGCGTCGAGCGCGCGCTGATGGGCCGCGTGGCGAGCGTCTTGATGTTCTGCGCCGTGGGGCTGGTGCCGATCTCCTACGCCGCCGCCGGCGGCCTCGCCGTCTGGAGCCTGCCGGCGCTGTTCGTCGGCGCGGGCGTCCTGCTCACGGTCAGCTCCGCGCTGGCGGCGTCGAGCACGGCGGCGCGCGGCATCGACTGAGCGAGGATCGGGCGGATCGAGAGGATCGGGCGGTCGGGCGATCGCGCCCAGAGGTGGGCGACTCGAGGAGCTGCGGCTCAAGGCAGATAGATCTGGTCCAGCGCCGCCGCGTGCTTGCGGAACATCAAGCCGACCACGTGGGCGCCGGCGAAGGTGCCGTAGGCGACTGCCGCGCCGGCGAGCGGGCCGCCGAGCAGCGGGAAGCCGCGCAGCGCGAATCCCAGCAGGCGGCTGCCGGCGAGGACGGCATAGGTGAGCAGCACGGTGCTCACGCCGTCCCTGCCGGTCGCGGCGAGTGCGCGGACGTGGAGGTCGAGCCGCAAGAGCAGGTCGAGGTGCTGGTAGACCGCCAGCGCTCCGAACATCGGCACCGCCAGCGGCAGGCCCAGCGCGAGGCCGGCGGCAACCGCCCACCGGCAGCTCGCGGCGCCGTCGCCGCCGCCCAGCAGGTCCAGGAGCGAGCAGCCGGAGAGGCGCAGCGCGAGGGCGGCGGGGACGAGCGCCACGGCGATGGTGCCCACGAAGGTGAACGCCTCGTACAGCCGCTCTCCCACGTCGCCGACGTCCGGCCAGTCCGGCAGCTCGTCGTCGCCCTCCGCGGTGCGGCAGACGATGGCATAGAGCAGGCCGGGCATCAACAGCAGGAGGGCCAGGCGGAAACAGAGGACCAGCAGGCCGGCGAGCGGGAACGCCGACAGCAGGATGAAGGCGATCATGAGCCCCAGGTAGGCCCAGAACACCATGCTCCCCTGGCCGCGCAGGGGATAACGCAGCGCCTCCAGCCAGGTGGTGGGACGGGCGCGCACGGCCGCCCGCTTCAGCTCCGGGACGGTGGCGGGCAGGCTCGCATCGAGCGGCAGCGCACGCTCCCGGCAGTGCCGGCAGAAGAGCAGCCGGTGGCCCTGCTCGACACAGGCGGAGCAGAGCAGCCGGCCGCAGCCGTCGCAGTGGAACGTGGCCGCGACCCCCGGGTGGGCGACACAGTTCTGGGTGGGCATCGATGCTATTTTAACTATTACCTGGCGCGCCCATGAACATCGCCGAGCGATCGGGACACTGCCAGCAATTCGGCAGCGATCCGCGAGGTGACGGCCGGGGCGTCGCGAAGTGATAGGATTGCGCACCGTCCATGTCAGCCTTGCTTGCCGCGGCCTTCGATCCCGCCAGCTATGCCTGGAATGTATTCGCCTCGCCGTTGCTGGTGACGGCGGCGGCGATGTTCCTGCTCGGCGTGATGGTGATGGTGCGCGAGCGGGGGTCGCGCGAGGCCTGGCAGTTCGCGTTCCTGGCGGCGACCATTTGCATATGGCTCTCTTGCTT
>Ga0070732_10002345_pt1 | contig 10283 bp, 8 predicted proteins | sample Coa_R1_5_FD_66449 | JGI IMG/M metagenome (GOLD analysis project Ga0070732, IMG submission 66449) | Surface soil microbial communities from Centralia Pennsylvania, which are recovering from an underground coalmine fire - Coalmine... | ecosystem: Environmental > Terrestrial > Soil > Unclassified ...
CAGCTTGTGCGCTTCCAGATTGTTAGGATCGCGCTTGATGATGTCCTGCGCTTCCAGCACGGCATCGCGGATGCGCCCCGTCTTGACGTAGAGTTCGGCCAGCGCCGAAGTCAGGAACTCTGAAGAAGGGTCTGCCTCGATGGCCAGCCGGTATTCTTCAATCGCCTTGTTGGCAAGATCGCTGCGGCCATAGACCGTGATCTGTTCCTCGTACATGTGCGCGACCGAATAGTGATAGTAGGCAGCCGCGCGATCAGTTTTACGAGGAGTGCCTGGCGCAGCCTTCGTCGCCGGCGCTTTGGAATCCGGTTGTTCAGGCGGAGCGGCTTGCCCGAAGGCGATGGCAGTTGCGGCGGCAATTGTAAGAAAAACAAGCAAACTTCTGTTCATGCGAGACCTGACTATGCCAGAACGCTTTCCCAAAACCATAGCGATTGGATGCAACACCGCCTCGGAAGGGGTGCTTTTATTCTAACTCGGGTGGGCGCGGGATTGGGGGAAAAACAGTGCTGGTAAGCGGCCCATTGGCAGGACCAGAAGGTCAGGGACCCGGATTGCACTGTTGAGGATCGTCGGTTCGCGATTGTCAAACTTAGTAAAGGCGGGGATTGTGCTGCAGTTTGAGTTTGACCGCTCCGTTTGGGTGGTTATCCCACCTGGGCCCTTCCGCGCCGCCGCCCCTCAATGTCGGGACTTTTCAATCAACGTTAACACTTGATCCCACTGCATAGGCCCCTGGTGCATGGCGAAAACCGTATCCACCCTCAGGTGCTCGCGCTGCACTGCCTGCGCCACTTCATACATCAGTTGGGGATCATAGAGGCTTCCGTCGTCATTTAGGGCCAGAGTGTCACTGGCATAGAGCAAACGGGATCCCGGAAAATAGGCCATGTATTGCCGCTCCGTCGAGGCGCCGCGCAAGGGGTAAAGCTCCACCTGATTTCCGCCGCTGCCTACAACTTCTCTTTCTGAAACGATCTTCCAGCGCGGAGCTTTCTTCGAGTTCTCGAGCGCATCGGGATCGAACCTGTGAGGAGCGCTCACCATCTTGTCGAGCAGAGGTCGGTTCAGATCGAGAATGTAAACGGGCAGGCCCTCGGAGACAGCAAAGCGCACCCCACCGGTATGCGGCCACGAATCCGAAGTCGACAGCACTGCTCTAACCGGCAGTCCCGGATAGCGCTTCCGGGCCTCTTCGATCACTCCCTGCGTGTACAACCCCGAAATTGGCGCTTCCAGGATGACGATTCCATCCGACTGCTTCACTATGGTCGAATTCCAGGCAGCTTGGTAGAGATCGACGCCAGGCGCCAGGGTCGTAGGCTTTTCGGCGCGAAACGGGCGGTTCCACCCCGGCGATGCCGCGCTTTCTTTGGCAGCTCTCGCGTCCATGGCAAGCGCTTTTTCGTCGAAGGGAACGTTGAACTCAATATTGAGTGCCTGGGTTGAATGCCAGACCACTCCGTTCCGCTCCTCGACCGTGTTACTGGGATAGACGATTCCCTGGGCAAGCTTCCAGTTGTCGAAGTAAATGCGCTGTTGCACGTCGCCCCAGAAGTACCAGAAGTCGTGAAATTCCTGGGTGGTCTCAACTGCATCGGGCAGATGGTTGAACGAATTGAGAAGCACGTGTACAGGAATCTTCCGCCAGGTGAAGGCTACAACCGCATGCGGAGTCGACCGCAAGGTCTGCGGTGTTTCGAAGTGTAAGTCCCCCGCATCGGCAGCGGTGAGCAGAAGGCGCGACGGCCCGAGAGCCAACATCTGCCACCCGTTATCTAGAGCGCTAAGTCCACAAGGATGATCGGCGTCCCTCTCGCGGCTGACCCCGCCGTCAGGCCCCACGACCACGGTGGTGTCTACATCCGGCTGGTTGGGATCGGATTCCGGCCAGGTGATAGTGCTTTGGGTTACGACTCGTTGATTGGCGAGGTCCAACGTGGTCTGGCCGCGTTCGTACGAAGTGATGAACGGCGCCTGGCGGTACGATTGCTCCATCAGCAGCGTGTGCCCGATCGTCTTCAGGCGTACGCTCTTCAATTGCTGAAGGTGTTCGCGGCCCCCCATGGCGTCCAGCGCCAGGTCCACGCATTGTTTTGCGCTTTGACCAGCGCAACCGGGCGTGTCGGCAGGAGACTCTTTGGCCTGAACAGCGGGAGCTATCGATAACAGAGCCGCCACAGGCAGATAGAGCCAGACTCTTCGCATTCATTTCCTCCAGAGGACCCGGACAGGACTTAGCAAGACTCAATGTTCCGCAGACTTTCCTTTGACGCGGCAGTTCTGCATCGGATAGCGGCCGTAATATTTAGGCTAAAGCTGCCCGCGTACTTTCTGCCCGATCCGTAATCCTAGTGCCGGAAATGGCGCACGCCGGTAAACAGCATTGCGAGCCCCAATCGGTCCGCCGCCTCGATAACCTCGGGATCGCGTTGTGAGCCGCCGGGTTGAATGATGGCGGTCGCTCCCGCCTTGGCGATTTCTTCGACGCCGTCGGGAAAGGGAAAGAACGCATCGGAGGCGGCAACCGTTCCTTTTAGCGGCAGTTGCGCCTTCATGGCGCCAATCTTCGCGGAATCCACCCGGCTCATTTGCCCGGCGCCCACGCCCACCGTCTGGCCGTCGCGCGCGTAGACAATGGCATTCGACTTCACGTGCTTGCAGACTTTCCACGCGAACAGCAGGGCGCGCTTTTCTTCGAGTGTGGGTGCCCGCTTCGTGACCAGCTTCAGATCAGAGTCCCGCAGCGATGCCACGTCGGATTCCTGAACCAGCATTCCTCCCGAAATGTTTTTTAAAATCCATTTCTGATTTGCCGGAACAACCTCCACCAGGCGCAGATTCTTCTTGGACGCGAACATTGCTTTCGCGGCATCATCGAAGCCGGGGGCGGCGATCACCTCCAGGAAAAGTTTGTGCATTTCCCCCGCGGCTTCGGCGTCCACGGGACGGTTTACGCCGATGACGCCACCGAAGGCTGAGACTGGATCGCACTCGAGCGCCTTCTTGTAGGCCTCGGCGAGAGTCGAGCCGGTCGCCGCGCCGCAAGGATTTGTGTGTTTGATGATGGCGCACACTGGCTCGTCGAATTCCTGGGCAAGATCCCACGCCGCCTGCAGGTCGACGATGTTGTTGTAGGACAGTTCCTTGCCCTGGAGCTGGCGGGCGTTGGCTACGCCCGTCCCTGAGCCGTCGGAATACATGGCCGCTTTCTGGTGCGGATTTTCGCCGTAGCGCAAATCGAGCGCCTTCCGCAGGGAAACGCGCAAAATCTGGGGAAATTCCTGTTCCGTCGACGGCAGATGGAAATTGCCGTTGAGACTTACGCGTTCCAGCGTCGAAGCGATCGCGGCGTCGTAGGCGGCGGTTGTGGCAAATGCTTTTTGCGCCAGCCGCCATTTGGACTCGAGTGAAAGCGCGCCGCCAGACTGCCCAAGCTCGCGAACAATTGCATCGTAATCGGCAGGGGAAGTCACGACCGCGACATCGTGGAAATTCTTGGCAGCGGATCGGATCATGGATGGACCGCCAATGTCGATGTTCTCGATCAGCTCGTCGAAAGTCGCGCCCGGCTTGGCCGCCGTCTTCTCGAAGGCATAAAGATTTACCACGACCATGTCGATCGGCGGGATACCATGCTCAGCCACGGCTGCCTGGTGCGCTGGATTTTCGCGGCGATGCAGAATTCCGCCATGCACCTTGGGATGCAGCGTCTTGACCCGGCCATCGAGCATCTCGGGGAAACCGGTAAGTTCGGAGATGTCCTTGACCGCAACCCCAGAATCGCGCAGCAGCTTGGCGGTGCCGCCGGTAGAGATCAACTCGATACCCATATTGAACAATTCGCGGGCGAAATCGGCCAGTCCGATCTTATCGGTAACGCTGAGAATGGCGCGCTGAATCTTGGGATCGCGGGAGAACATGATGACCTGAGATACGGAACAGGAAGTGACCGAAGATTCTATCAGGAAGGCAGTTGTTGGCCGTTCGAAGGATGCGGATGAGGGCACGGACGGCGAACAACTCGAAATCACCGGCTACGCCTAGGCCTTGGCTTTGGCTTTGGCCTTGAGCTTGAACTGCCAACAACGAGAAACCCCATCCTTGCCACCTAATTTTTCCTAGGGGGTTACTGCTTTTGCAAAGTTCGTTCGGGAGCACTCAGGACGAAACCCAGTCCAGGCCAAAGGAAGGTTCTTGCCCGTTGTGTCAGATGCCCCGTCTTGGGATCGGCTTCGTACGCAATCACTTCGTCGCGCGTGGTTCCGAAAGCACGTTCTTGCGACTGGCCGAAAATGATTCGTGAGGGATTTGTTTCGCCGCCTTGGTGGCTTGGGGTAATCGCGTCCGGCAATAACGTCAGCCTGCCGCTCTTGGGGTCCAGAGAATAAGCGTCCAGGCCTTCTCCTCTCACTGCACCGAAGAGTTGATATCCCACGTAGACAAACCGCCCGTTCGGGCTCAGTGTAATCGACCAGGAAGGGTGTTGGATGGGAAAGGGTGAGCCAGGTACCGGGTTGATTGTGCCGTCAGCCGTGAGCCGATAGACGCGTAGATACCCGACGTCAGGTGTCTCCAGAGCAGACCCGGGCACCAGGATGGGCCCGCCTTGTGGATTCAATCGGTACGTCGGCGGGCGATGGATTCCAGGCTTAACCTCGGGGACCAACAAGAAGCGGCCGTCCGAAGTGCTCAGCAATACGTGCACAAGCGAGGACAGCTGTACTTCTCTACCCTCATCGGGGGAAATAGCGCCAGTCTGCGCGTCGATATCAAATTCCCGGCAACCGGTCGCTTTTTGTCCGGGGCACGTAAAGAGGAATCGGCCGGCCCCATCCACAACGATCGCGTCCGCATTCACGTTGACGTTGACCGTATTGACCAGCTTGAAGTTTGGACCATGCACCTGAAATGCATGGACCCTGCCACTGGCTAGAACGAAGTAACGATGCCGAGTGGCGTCGAAAGCTGTTCCGTATAAGGTCCCTCCGATTTGGGTTACAGAGGCTGCTGCCCATGGTCTCGGCGATTCCAGGTCTACCGCTACGATCTCGGCTGGGAAAGGTCCCGAAAAAGTTGCAAAAAGGTAGTGCCGGTCGTCCACTTGAAGTCCAGAGCCAATGGATCGCGAAATTTGCTCCTCGCGCGCCCAAAACCCTTTGGTGAAAGAATAACGGACAATCGAGATGTGGGCGGCATCTGCGCCGAAAAGAACGTCTGAATCCGGATCGGGAAGCGGCACTTTCAGAAAAGGGTCGGTGGTGGTGGCCGTGCTTTGGGGCGCAGGCGGTTTGGGCTCAAACGCACCGTTGAATTGCAGCGCTCGCAAACAGACTAGACTCCCAACAAGAACCAGCGGGGCGAGGGACCACGCTGCCATTCTGAGTCGTCTTCGCTTCACTGCTACGCTCCCTCAAGGGGCGGAAATAGCTTAGATGGCCACTACTCGCAGATTGAACTAGGCCTTCGCTTTGGCCTTGAGCTTGACCTCGCCCTCGGCGAGCTCGACGGAATACTCCACGCTTTCGCAGTGATATTGCTTACGGATTTGACGGGTCTTTTTCTGCACGAAGACAGTGAAGGAATCGAAGTTGCCATTCACAGCCTCGCCCGCTTTCCTCTTCGCTGCAACCAATGTGTTGTACAGGCGTTCCACTTGCTCGCGTTCTGATTGGTCGACGCTGTGAAGAACGAAAGTTTGCGACGTTGCCGTCGCGTCGGCGCTGACTGTGCGAGCAACTCCATAGACCGGAGGATGGTGCGGCTCATGTTTTTCTTCGGGACGAACGCCGGCAACCGATAGAATCGCATCCTGCGGCCGGCGATAGCCTTCTTCGCGAATGCGCGACTTCTTGCGCCACAGATCGCTGTAAATCGCGTAGCGCTGCGCCATTTCGTTGTAGCGGAAACGCTGGGTAAAATTCATGCGGCCGCCATCGGAAAATTTGCGCAGCAGTGCCAGCACCTTCCACTCGATGTCCGTGGGAGGTTTCTTGGTCGGGTTGCTGAAGTAAATCTCGTACTCGATTTTCAGCCGGCGCAGCTGCGAATCGAGGACGTTCAGTTCCTCATCTGGGGTCACAGGACTCTCCAGATAACAGTTTAGGGTTGGCCGGAGCCGGAACCGAGATGCCTGTGGGTCACCGCCCCGGATGGTACGAAAGTAAGGGTCGGCTCCTTAGCCCACCGGCTCGGTAAGGTTGTCATTCAAAGGTTTCGAGCCGGGAGCCGAGAGCTGGAAGCTTATCTTCCGGAATTCGACGCCATCTTCTTCACCATGGCGAGAACCAGCTTGCGGTCGCTGTCGTTCAGGTTGGTGGCATAGCGGCGAATCTGGCTCAGGAAGCGGACTTCATCGTCGGAGAGTTGCGGCAGCCCTTTGGAGCCGTTGCTATGCCCTGATTCGGAAAAGAATTGCGACAGCGGAAGCTCCATGGCGCCGGCGATTTTCGAAAGCGTATCGAGCGACGGGATAGTGTGGCCGTTTTCCACGCGCGACAGGTAGCAGCGCAGCAGGCCGGTGCGCTTTTCGATGTCGCCCTGAGACATCCCTTTCTGTAGCCGGTAGTTTCGGATGGTCTCGCCGATATTAATGGTTGGGAGCATAGCGGATGCGACATGTTAACCAGACCGGTACGTTCTGGCAAGTGGGAAATTCGTGCCAGGGGAGCACCACCATCTGGCTAAAACCTTCGAGTGATTCCGATCGATTTCTTTAACAGTGTATAAGAAATAGATCGGCGTGCACTGGCGCGCCGATTGATGGGTCCGGGCAATGGCGGCCGCCTCATTTCTTCAGGTCGTCTGCCAGGAAACTCACCGTCCGCTGCCAGGCGTCGGCAGCATCGGCAGCGCGATAGCCGTCTTTGTTGTCGGGATTTTCGAAGGCGTGTCCCGCATCCGGATAAATCTTGATTTCCACTTTCTTGCCCAGTTGTTGAAGGGCAGCCTCAAATTTGTGAACGTCCTCCGGCGGAATGCCTCGATCCTGAGCGCCGAAAATTCCCAGGATAGACGCATGGATCTTCTTGAGCGCGTCGGCGTCGACGGCGAGATGCCCGTAGTGGATCACGGCGGCCGCCAGAGTCGGTTCCTGCAGCGCCACATCGAGCGAGTAGCCGCCGCCCATGCACCAGCCGATCGAGCCGATGCGGTCTTTCTTCACGCTGGGCTCCGATTGCAAAAATTCGAAGGCGGCGTGAAGGTCGCGCTTGGCGCGGTCTTCGGGGACTCCTCGCATCAGTTCATGCGCCAGGTCCGGCGTGGTCGCGACCTTGCCGCGGTACAGGTCGACGGCGAGTGCAACGTAGCCCTGGTCGGAAAGTTTGGAGGCCTGGCCCTTCACCCAGTCGTTCAATCCCCACCACTCGTGAATCACGATGAGCGCGGGGAACGGACCTTTGCCTGCGGGCTTGTAGAGCACGCCCTGCACGGTCTCATCGCCACTCTTATAGGAAACCGATTTGCCTTCGGCGGCGAACGAGTGAATGGCAAACAACAAGACTGCGGCTAACAGGCTGGCTTTGGTCATGGCTTTAGTCCCTTTCCAATTGTTATTTTCCGGAAATGCTCCGCAGCGACAATTCCATGTACATCGTGCCGGCCATGGGGTTTGGGCGGTAAGGCGGGATCTCTCTGAAGCCCAGTTTGTGATACAGCGCTACCGCGTCTTTCATCTTGGGCTCCACGGTGTCGAGGCGTATGCGTTCGTACCCGATCTGGCGGGCTTCCGCCATGATGTGTTCGGCCAGGAGGCGCCCCAGTCCTTTGCCGCGAAACTTCGGACGCAAGTAAAGCCGCTTCATCTCGCAAATGCCCGGCTCAAGCTTGTGCAAGGCGACGCAACCGGCGAGCTGGCTTTCGTATTCCGCCAGCACCAGACGGCCGTCCGGAGGAGAGTAGTCGCCAGGCAATCCCGCGAGTTCCTTGTCGAAATTCTGAAAGCAGAGGCTGAATCCCAGGGATTTCGCATACTCCAGGAACAGCTCGCGCACCTGGGCAATTTGCGCGGGGGACTCCGCCTGAAAAAGCGAAAAGCTGTTTACCGTTGAGGACGCAGAAGAACGATCGGACTCTGCCGGTCTGGGAGACTCGGTCTTCATTTCATTTTTCCTCCGCAATCTCGGCGTACTCGGCGGTTGGGCGTCTTATCCCATCAGCATCCCGCCATTCACGTTGAGCACATGCCCAGTGATATAGGATGCCTCATCGGAAGCCAGGAATGCCACTGCGCTGGCGACGTCCTCGGGCGACCCCACGCGCCCAAGGGGGATTTGCTTGATTGCATTCTGCTTGAATTCTTCACTCAGTCCGGCGGTCATGGCGGTCTCGATGAAGCCCGGCGCAACTGCGTTGCAAGTAATGCCACGCGAGCCGACTTCACGGGCCACAGCCATGGTGAGGCCGATCAGTCCGGCCTTTGACGACGCATAATTTGCCTGTCCTCCCTGGCCCATCTGGCCGAAGACGCTGGCGATATTGATTATGCGTCCCCAACGTTGCTTAAGCATCGAGCCCATGACTTGCTGGATGCACAGATATGCTGAAGTCAGATTGGTCTGCAACACTGCGTCCCAATCGGCGCGTTTCATGCGCATGACAAGTTGGTCGCGCGTGATCCCGGCATTGTTAACCAGGATGTCGATCTTGCCGAAGTCCGCGATAGCTGCCTTGACTACGGACTTGATCTGCTCTTCGTCGCTGACGTCCAGCGTAAATGCGGCCGCCTTGCCGCCCGTGCCGGTGATTTCGCTGACCAGGTCAGTGAGCTTTTCCTGATTGCGCGCTGCGACCGCAACGGCCGCTCCCGCTGAGACAAGCTTCACCGCACATGCGCGGCCAATACCCTGAGAGGCTCCCGTAACTAGCGCTACTCGTCCTGATAGGGGCATGAAAGTTCTCCCAATCTTACCTTGGTTGAATGAGCGCTATGGAACGCCGAATTATACGCGACGGGAGGAAGCGCGTCGTCGCCGACCGGACAGCCTGTTCGACTTTCCCTTCGACTGCGGTTAGGGCTTCGGCAAAACAGGGCAGGCCGAGGACGTCTGTCCCCGCTTGGTTCTTCTTGCGAAACTGAGATGATTCGTCGAAACGCATTGCTATTCCACAAGGGCGCCGAGTAACATTCCAGCACTCATGCCTCAAACTGTTTCGAGTGAAGCCGTCATCATGCCTGAGCCTTCGGATAAGAGTTCATCTGACAGTTCGTCCCCCGCAGATCCCAGCCCTGCCAACTCGCCACACCGTTCGGAGCAACGGACTAGCTCTGGGGAAGGGCTAACACTCGTTGAAAAACCGATTGCGAACGCTCCGGCCACGGAAGTCTTTGCCATCTTCGGCGCCGAACCTGAGATCCAGGCTTACGCGATGGCGAAGTATTCGAGGTCGGCGTTGTCGATGAAGGAGTCCCTGCGCGAGATCAGTTCGCAAAAGGCGGAGAAATTTCTTAACACCTTCTACTTCCAGTACGGACACCGATCGATCGCAGATTTGGCCCACATTGCGCTGGCGGTGGAGAGGCTGTCGATTTTTGCCGCGATCGAGCTCGCCGATGAGCAGCGCTGGGACGGGCAGGAGCGGTCAACCCGTTATCAGGATTTCAAAAAGAGCGGTTATTACACACCCGACTTCGGCGCTGATGAAGAGGCGCGGAAGCTCTACCGCGAGACCTTGGACTTTCTGTTTGCGGAGTACGAGGCGCTCTCGGCGCACATGACGCAGCACCTCATCCGCATCACGCCCAAGCCCGCGGACATGAAGCAGGAGAATTACGAGCGCACATTGAAGGCGCGGGCCTTCGATATCACGCGCTATCTGCTGCCGCTGGCCACGAACACATCACTGGGCGAGATCGTCAATGCGCGCACGCTCGAAATTCAGATTGCCCATCTGCTGTCGCATACCCACAAAGAAGTGCGGCAGCTGGGCGAGGCGCTGAAGAAAGCGGCGACGTCGCCGGCATACAACGTCAATGCGGAAGCCTTGCGGGAGCTGGTGGGAGAGATTCGCGCGGTACGTCCTGAGCTTGGCGAGCGCGCTGAACGGGAATTGCTACGCGAGGTTCGCGTCGCGCCGACCCTGGTGAAGTACGCCGATCCGAATCCATACGAAGTGGAGACGCGGCGGGAGTTGCGGCAGGCCGCAGGGGAACTGATGGCGCACGAGGAGTTGGCGCCATCCAAGGCGATCGTCGATCTGCTGGACGAAGAGCCGCTTGAGGTCGAGATCGCGACCACGCTGCTCTATGAACACAGCCACTTTTCCTACCGCCAGATTCGCCA
>Ga0070732_10002346_pt1 | contig 10279 bp, 10 predicted proteins | sample Coa_R1_5_FD_66449 | JGI IMG/M metagenome (GOLD analysis project Ga0070732, IMG submission 66449) | Surface soil microbial communities from Centralia Pennsylvania, which are recovering from an underground coalmine fire - Coalmine... | ecosystem: Environmental > Terrestrial > Soil > Unclassified ...
GAATCGCTTCGTTCACTCTATCGAAAGTAGCCGCGAGCTATCGAGTAGCGGGGGCCGGATTTGAACCGGCGACACGCGGCTTATGAAGCCGCTGCTCTAACCAGGCTGAGCTACCCCGCCGCAGTCTGCGAATGCGTAATTCTATAGCTCCAATCTTGCTTCCGCAAGGCAGCGCCTCCTATACTCTCTCAATCGAAACGCCGCCCATTATCCCTAACGGAGTATTCCACATGCGCCGCACTTTGGTCGGACTCATTCTTTCCTTGAGCTTGGTCGGCATCGCCAACGCGCAGGAGGATGCCAAGAAGGAACTGGACAAGTTTCAGGGCAAATGGAAGGCTGAGAAGTTGATCTTTGGGGGCAACGATGCGCCGGGCGACATAGCGGCCAAGTTCGTCATCACTTGTAAAGGCAATGAATTCATCCCGGTGGAAAGCCCAACCGACATTGCGACGATCAAGCTCGATCCGTCGGCCAAGCCGAAGACCATTGACCTCACCGAAAAGAATAAGAAGGTTTCCCTCGGCATTTACGAGTTGAGCGGCGACACGCTGAAGCTCTGCTTTGCCGAACCGGGCACGGACCGGCCCAAGATGTTTGAATCGGCCAAGGGCAGCAATGTGGTTTACGTCGTGCTGAAGCGCGAGAAGTAAGCGAGCGCCCCAACGAATGGAAGTTTGTAGTGACCCGCTTTAGCGGGTCACTACAAACGGCTTAAAACCCCAAATCAAACGGATCATCCAAATCCGATAAGCCCCATGCTCCGCCAAGACCGGCGCCGAACAAGAATGGCAGCACCGGATCGGGTCGCGGCGGCGGACCGTTGTTGAGCACTATGATTGGTGGCGCTTCCTTCTTCGGCACCACGTGACGTTCAATGACGGACAAATCGCCGGCGTCGAGCCAAATGAATTGGCATGGCTCGCAAGTATCCACGACCGTAGCCCCGCCGCCGAAATACGGATGGGCATCCATCTTCTTGTGGCACTGCGGGCAAGGCCGATGGCGAGCCAGCTCCTTTGGATCAATCGGCGCGCTAATCATCTCGTCCGGTGAATGCCGCGCTCGGCGAGTGCGGACAATGTGCGCGAACACATCCAGCGTCGTAAGGAACCCGCGACAGCTGGTGCAATAGGAAACGGTTTGCGCTTCTAACAAGGCCGACTGCAATTCTTTCTTACATTCCGGGCAGTTGAGGCCAATCGGATCGCCCGCCAGTTGGATCCCCTCGTCCAGGTATTGTGGAAACGAAAAACTGCCGCAGTATTCGCAACGAAGATGGTTCCGGCCCGGCATGACCTTTAATGCTGCCCCGCAGTTGACGCAATTCATGCGCACCCTCCCCGGTTTGGTCGTTGGCAACTCACCCAAGTATGGGACACAAATTGGCCGGTGTCTAACGAAGTTGGGCAGGAGTTGGCACGCGTGCATTGAACTCCTTACAACAAATAAAGAGAGAATGCAGAAAGCCCGCACGGCTCGAAGACTCTTGGGTTTGTAGTACCGCCTTTAGGCGGTAGAGGGCTTGTAAATGCCGCCGGAAGGCGGCACTACGAGCGGAACCCGCAAGGCTCGAAGACTCGCCTTGCGGCTTGGTTTGTAAATGGAGCCTTTTGTGCGAATATTGCTGACCAATGACGATGGCATTCACGCCCCCGGACTGCGGGCGCTGCGCAAGGAATTGCAACAGCTCGGTGACGTCGTCGTGGTTGCCCCGGCCGGCGAACAGAGTGCGGTGGGCCACTCGGTAACGCTGCTTAATCCGCTGATTATTCAACAAGTCTTCGATGAAGAGAAGCAATTCCTCGGCTGGGCCGTGGAAGGCCGGCCTGCGGATTGTGTGAAGCTGGCGCTTCTCGAATTGTTGCCGGAGCCGCCGGATTTGGTGGTGAGCGGAATGAATGCCGGCTCGAATGCGGGGATCAACGTGCTCTACTCCGGAACCGTCGCCGCTGCCATCGAAGCGGCTTTTTACCGGCAACTCAGCATCGCTGTCTCCCTTGAATACACGAAACCGAAGCCGCTCGATTTTCCAAAAGCCGCGGGATATGCCCGATCAGTGATCGAGCAGATCCTGGCCCGGAAACCGGCGGCCGGCTCACTCTTCAACATCAACATTCCCAGCCTTGAAAAAGGCCCCGTGCGCGGCATACGCGTCGTACCGCAAAATACGTCGATCTATCTCGAAAAATTCGACCGCCGGGTTGATCCCCGTGGCCGCATCTATTTCTGGACCAGCTCCGAACTCGAATGCCCGGAACCGCATCCCGATAGCGACGTGACCGCCATGGACGAAAGCTACATCACGGTGACGCCGTTGAAATTCAATTTGACGAGCGAACCGCAACTCGAGCAGATGAAGCAGTGGGAGTGGAGATTCTAACGAAATGAATCCTCGAATTTCTCCATTGAAACGAATTGCGATCCCAATCGCAATTGGGATTGCGCTGTTTCTGGCGTACACCGCATATATTGGTTTTAGACACGGGAATGAACAACCAATCGACAGACGCGAATGGATAAATTCAAGATTTGCTGAAATACACGCAGGAATGACGGCCGAGCAAGTCCGCCAAGTGCTGGGGAAGGCTGGCGATTTTCGCGTCAAAAGAAAAGAAACCGACGTCACGCGCTTCGGGCTATATGGCGTGTCACACTATGGCATGTTTTACACGGAGTTCTGGGATTGGGATGACGGCCAAATTGCTGTTGCCTTCTCGGAAGAGAACCCACGGCGCGTGGTTGATAAAGGGATTTGGATCTATGGACAGGGAGAATAGCGCCGTTCGCACGTGTAGCTCATTTCCAACGCTGATAGAAGAAGAATGCCGCCACGCCGAAGCCAATTGCGATCACGACCCAGCGCACGAGCGTCTTATTCAGCCGTCGTGAGTAATGTGCGCCGAGATACCCGCCGATGATGGAGACCGCGGCCATTATGAGCGCGTATTTCCACTCCACCTTTCGCTCTTCCACCCAGGTGATGGCCGAGACGGCGTTGATGAAGGACGCCAACAAGGTTTTGAGCGCGTTGACGCGATGGATATCGCCAACTCCGATGAGCGAAAGCGCGCTAATCATGAGGATGCCGATACCCGCCCCGAAATAGCCGCCGTACAGCGCGACCAGGAATTGAAAAAGGATGATGCCGGCGATGGCCAGTCGCGACGGCCGAGCGTGTGGAACGCCGACTCCTGTAAAGCGGATAATCAGCGGCTGCAAAAGGAAGAGAATCGCCGCGGTGAGGATGAGCCACGGGATCAACGAGTTGAAAATCTTCGGGTCGCTGCGGGTAACTAGAAGAGTGCCGATCAACCCGCCCAGTAGGCAGGGGAGAATCAATAGTTTCAACCAGTGGCGTGACTCTTTCACCTCGCGGCGGAAACCCCAAGCTGCCGCGATGGAACCCGGCACCAGTGCCAAAGTGCTCGTGCCGTTCGCAAGTACACCGGCGTCATCTGCTGGCACACCGTTGTCCCTGAATATGCCCAACAACGTCGGGAAAGTCAGCAATGTGCCCCCGCCCGCGATGGAGTTGATGGCGCCGGCCACCAGGGCCGCGAGACAAAGCCAGAGGTAGGTCATGTGGTGAGTGGTGAATGGTGAGTGGTGAGTGGTGGGGTATTTCAAGCCGCGAGGCGAGTCTTCGAGCCCCGCGGGATTACCATTCCACCAACACGCCCAGATATTCTTCCTTCTTCTTCAGCAGTCCCTCGTAAGCTTGCTGCAATCCCTCAGGGCGAATGCGGTGAGTCACTAACCCGGCGACACTCAGGCGGTTGGCGGCCAGCTCGGCTAGGAGCCAGTGCTGGGCTTTGTTGATATCCCAGGCCCCCGCGAGGCGTGTGTGGGCCGGCTCGAAGAGCATATTCCCGTGGGCGCCGCTGACTTCAATATAGCGGCGATGCAAATCATCATAGAAATTGACGTCTTTCGCCTTGCCGCGCGGCGAGCCGACAATGATCACCTGCCCGGCATCGCAGGCCAGGCTCATGGCCGTGGGTATGGCATCGGGGATGCCGGTGGCGTCGGCGATGATTTCCGCCCCTCGCGTGCCTAGGTATTGCTGTAACTGTTGCCGCACATCGCCGGCCGTCGGATCGATCACATGATCCGCTCCGGCCGCTAGAACTGCCTCGCGGCGCATCTTCACGCTATCGATGCCGACGACTGGGTATGCCCCGGCCGCGAGCAGGCAGCGGAGCGAAAACTGACCGATAATGCCAAGACCCAGCACAGCCGCCGAGCGCCCCAGCGTAAGCCCGGCCCGGACCGACGCGCCAAGGCCATAGCGAGCAATGCAGGCCAGGGCCGCCTTGTCGAAGTCGAGCTTGGCCGGCATCTTCCACCAGCGGCCGCGCTCGTGGCTAAGTGTCAAGAGCTCGTGCGAAGCATGGTTGCCGGGATAGCTCACCCGGTCGCCGGCCTTCCAACCGCCCGGCACCTCTTTGCCGACCGCCACAATCGTTCCCGCCGCCGAGTAACCGGGGCGAAAGGGGAATTTCCAGTCGGGCAGATTCGGGTCCTTCAGCCATTGGTGCGTGCCGGTGTAAACGGCCAGTTCCGTGCCGGCGCTTACGGCGTTCCACGAGGTTTGCACCAAAATCTGATTAGGCGCCGGATCGGGCAGATTGACTTCACGAACTTCGACCTTGTACGGTGCCACCAGGACTGCCTGACGCGCTTTCATGAGTGCCTTTCTATTTAGCAAAGCCCAGGGACGGCAGTCCCTGGGCTTTCAAATTGAAAATATAGTGATCACTTACGCCGATTCACCCGCGCAGTCCCACGTCGCGCATCAACCGGTCCGTTGACGTATATGCTTCGCGCACCCATTCCGTAATCTTGTCCGGCTTTGGAGAGTATTCGAGTTCAATACTCATCGTGCCGTCAATGTTCAGGCCCTTGATCTCGCGCAAATATGGATCGAAATCGACCACGCCCCGCCCCGGCGGCAGGTCGCCGTGCTTCTTGCCGTCGCAATCGCTGATATGTACGTGGATGGCTTTGCCGCGCAGTCGCCGCAGTTCCACCGCGGGTATTCTCGCCAGGTGCAGGTGCGAGACGTCGATATTCGCCCGCACGGCAGAGTGATCGACTTGGGTGATAAACCGGTCCATCGTATCGATACTGTTCAAGAGCGAGAGCGAAAACGGTTCCAATTCCAGAGCAATCTGCAAGCCGAGATTGGAAGCATAGTCGCCAAGTTGCCGCGTGTTGGTGACTGCCGTCTTCCATTGCTCGGCGGCTGGGATCACTTCCTGATTCCATATGTATTCCCCCAACACGAGCAGCAGGTTTTTTGCTTCGAATTCATAGCACATGTCGAGGTATGCTTTGCAGCGCTGCATGTGGAAGCGCTGGACCGACGGATTGAAGTCGATCAATCCCACGGCCACGCAGGCTACGCCGACTATCGGTAAGCCAACCTTGGTGCACTCGTGCCGAATTAGCCGGCGTTCGCGGGCATCGATGTCGAGCGGATCGGCAAAGATATCGATGCTGTCGAAGCCGATTTCCTTCGTCATGCGGATGCCGTATGCGGTGCCCTGGCCGGACTGCACCCAGGCGGAGTTAATGAGGCCGAGCTTCATTTTTGATCCTCTACGACAATGACAGTTATTGTGCCGGACTCGATTGAAGTGACAAGGTGACAAGGTGAGGGGGTGACAAGGTGACATTGCGATTTGTCCGACTCCGTTTCCGTTTCGCGCACGTTATTTGGCGGCGTGCGCGAAACGGAAACGGAAACGGAATAACTCAGTTGCACCTTGTCACCTTGTCACCCTGTCACTCTTCGCTCTATACTGATTGCATCCAACCAAACTGCCCGCCAGCGTTACCAGACACATTCGGAGTCTCACCCTATGCTCGGTTCGTCTCGTTGCTTTTGCATTCTTTGCGCGATTGTTGCTGGAATCCTGGCACTATTGGCGTTCCTGGTTAAGCCGCAAGCGGCTCATGCGCAAGACAAGCCAGTGAGCTTTGTTAACGACGTGGCGCCGATTCTGAAGGAGAATTGCTTCGCCTGCCACGATGCGAAGAAACGCAGCGGCAAGCTGGACATGACCACGTTTGAGAAATTCATGCAAGGCGGGCAGAGCGATTCGCCGGTCGCGGCCGGCAAGCCAGATGAGAGCTATTTGCTCGAACTCGTCGCTGCGGAAGGCGGCAAGCGCATGCCACCGGAGGGAAAGGGCCAGCACCTCACGAAGGAACAGATTTCGGCCATCGAGCGCTGGATTCGCCAGGGGGCCAAGCTTGATGCCGGACTCGATCCGAAGGCCGACTTGGTGCGCGAACTGCGGCTGCACTGGAAACCGCCGGCTCCACCCGCGGCTTATCCCTATCCGGCGATTGTTAATGCGCTGGCGTTCACACCGGACAACAAGCAGATCGTGGTCGGCGGGCAACACGAATTGACGGTGTGGGACGTAAATTCGGCCAAGCTTGAAAAGCGAATTTACACGCGGGCCGAGCGCGCTTACGGCGTGGTATTTCTCAGTGACGGCAAGCTTGTGGTGGCCGGCGGCCGGCCGGGACAGGAAGGCGATGTGCGGGTTTACGATATCAACGGTCCCGCGAAGACGGAAAACGGCGTCGCGATTCTCAACGGAGTCGATGACCCGAAGGTGATGCTGAAACAAATGCTCGATGCCGATGATTCTATTCTCGCCTTGGCACTTTCACCGGACGGCAAGAAGCTCGCGGCTGGCGGTTGCGACCGCATCGTCCGCGTCTGGGACGTGAGTGGCGGCTATGCTTCCGCCAAACTCGAGCAGAGCATTGAAAATCACGCCGACTGGATTCTGGGCATCGCCCTAGCGGCCGACGACAAGCATTTGCTCACTGCGAGCCGCGATAAGACGGCAAAGGTGTGGGACCTGGCCGCGAAGGAATCGGTAATGACGTTCCCGGACCACCAGAATCCGGTCTACGCCGTGGCCGTGAAAGCCGACGGCAAAGTCGGCTATTCGGCCGGCGACGACAAACAGCTGCGCACGTGGAACGCCGTGGCCGATGGCAAGCAAGTTAAAGCCATTGGCGGACACGGCGACGCAATTTTGAAGTTGGTCGCTCATCCGAAGCAGCCGTTACTCATCACCGCGTCGGCGGACAAGACCGTGCGCGTGTGGAATGCCGACAGCGGCGCTGCAGTCCGGACGCTCAATGGCTTAAACGATCAGGTTTTCGCGCTAGCCATTAGCCCTGATGGCAACCTGGTAGCTGCCGGGAGCTATGCCGGGGAAGTGAGCATCTGGAAGGTAGCGGACGGAGCGGTAGTGAAGTCGTTTATTGCGTCGCCGGGGTATGTGAAGAAGTAAGAAACAGACGGGTGAGCGGGGCCAGTAATGGCCCCGGTAACTTTCACCGGGGCCATTACTGGCCCCGCTCGCAATTCGTTTGCTTCACGCCGCCAGCTTCAGTGCCGGCGCTTGCCGCAAGCATGCCTGGACGAAGCACTCAAACAATTGCATATCCAGAGCCGAGGCGGTCTCCGATTCCGGGTGCCACTGCACGCCCATGCAGAACCAGTCGGAATCGGTAGATTCGATGGCTTCGATTACTTCATCGGGTGATTTTGCGCCCACGCGCAGGCCCTCACCCAGTTCCTTCACGGCCTGATGGTGCATGCTATTCACGCGGATTTCGCCGCCGCCGTAAATCTCGTCAATCGTGGTTTTCGGCTCCAGGAGCACAATATGCCGATGCGGGCCGCCGCTCGGGTCGAAGTGCGGCATCGACTTCGGCATCTCCTCCGGCAAATGGAGGAACAGCGAACCGCCCATGGCCAAGTTGAGCTGCTGCATGCCCACGCCAATGCCTAGCACCGGAATTTGCCGATCGATAATACGGCGAACCAGGATTTCATCGTTTGTCTCGCGGCGAACGGCCATCGGTACGATCGACGAATGGCTTGGCAGGTTTTGCCGCTTCGGGTCGAGATCGAGACCACCACACAGCACCATGCCGTCCACGCGGTCGAGCAGGTCGTCGAGTTCGGCATCCTTACCCAATGGCGGGATCATGATCGGCAGCCCGCCGGCAGCGTAGACGCAATCAAAGTAGCCGGTGGCCAGACGGATGTACGAAGCCGAATTCCGGCTGGCCGGAATGAGATCAACGTTGATGCCAATAACGGGGCGCGGTTGCTGCGGCATGGGCTTCCCTCCATGGAGTAAGTGCGACAGGATTACTTCCCGGCAGCGGGCTTCGTGCTCACCAACCGAGAATTTGGGAAGCAGGAATATACACGAGCCAATGTGGGAAGTGCAAGAGGGAATTGGGAAAATGCGTGAGTGGTGAGTGGGATTTGAAAGAACCCGTACACGTTGCGTGCACGCCGCCAACAGTCGGCGTGCACAAAATACAAACGGGTTCTTTCTAATCATTCTTCCACCGAAATGATTCCATCAACTGCTGGTATTGCGCTTCCCACGTGACGCGGCGTTCGTTGTCGCACTGTGCGTACATCAGTATGAGTTTATCTTTCTTCGGCACGATGCCCACCATCGTAAATTGCACGAGGCTTGGCGTGTCTTCGATCCGCCAGCGCAACAGGTGGCCGGGGATTTCGCCTATGCTGTTTTTCGGATTTTCTCCTTCTTCATAAGCGTCTTCTATTTTCGCCATGTCGTATGAGTCGGCCTTGTGCTTGGCGAGAATGTATGCCTTGGCCGTGGCAATCGCGTCTTTGCCCGCTGCGGGAATCACCATGACGATCAGCCGGCTGCGGCGTGCAATTAGGTTTGGTTCGTTGGGATCGGCGGCCCACAGCACGATCTCTGCGTTCGGATCGGAGTCGGTCGGCTCTTCGTTTTTGACCGGTTGCCAGCGGCCGGTGCGATCGACGATCTGGTAGCCACTCTTACCTTCGTAAGCGTGGAAGCTTTGTTGCAATTGTTTCCAGGCCTCGCGCTCGCCCAGAAGCGCGAAGCGGCTGCGCAGCTGCGCGAACTCCTCGGCGTAATTCTTGGCCTTGTCGGCCGGGGCCCAGTCATAAACCCAGTAGCCGATACCCTGGAAGCTGAAGAAGTGGCATTCGCCGGAGACGTGTTCGCCATCGAGTTCGCCGAGAAATACGAAGCGGAATGTGGTTTGCGCGGCAATCGGTTGGCCGTTTTGCAATGCCGCCCCAACCGGCGGGTTCGTCTCCACGCCGCGGAAGTATTCAATCAGCTTTTTCCGAGCTTCCAGATCCAATTCCTTGGCCGTTGGGTTGTGATCTTTGAAGTCACGCGTGTCGACTGCCAGCCAACACAATGGAGCGTCGCGCTGATAGACGAATCCATCGATGTTCAATTTGATTTTCAAGTCTTCATTCAGGTTCCAGGGTTTGTCCAGCTTTTCGAACGCATAGTTGCGGTCGCTGCTTTTAAGGACGGGCGGCCCGGTAGGCCCGCCTCGAAAGCCGCCGGTCATTTGTACGAGGAAGGCACCCACCGCGAGGCTGAGAAGCAGAAAGAACCCGCCCAGCCAAAGTGTATAAGTGAGCCAATCACGGCTCTTCTTCGGCGTCGTTGCGCGGACAATGGAGCCGGCGTTCAGGCCGGCGAGTTGCGATGGCGCGGGATTCTCCGCGGGGAGCGGCACCGCCACTGCAACTGGGCGGGCGGCGCCGGGCACGACCGGCGATGCCGTGGGCACGCTGCCGTTAGCCACCGACTTGGCTGTCTGCGGCGGGGCCACCGGAATGCCCCTGGGAACGGCCTTGCCACTTGCCGGGTCGCCCGGCTTCAACTGAATCACCATGCCGCACTGCGGGCATGTGATCGACGCGGCTCCCGTCATTTGGGCCGCGTCGAATTGGTGCGTGCAGATCGGGTTTGGGCAGGGGTAGCGGTTGGCCACAGCGCGCCTCCATATGCTTCCAGTGTAAAGCCATGGGGCACGTTTTCAACGTAGCGACGGACTCGGGCACGTTGAAAACGTGCCCCACGAAAAGTGCCACCGCGTACAATGAATGCGGACAAGCGTTTTTCCATTTTTCGGCAACATACACATGGATAGTGCTGCACTCTCTCCCGCGGAAAAGGTCAAGCAGTTTCCCACTACCCCCGGCGTGTATTTGATGAAAGATGCCCAGGGTGTGGTCATTTACGTGGGCAAGGCGAAGAACCTGCGCAACCGGGCCGGCAGCTATTTCACGGCCGTCGCGGCCACGGAACAGCGCACGGCCGACCTGGTCAAACATATTCGCGACATCGACTTCGTTTCTGCTGATTCCGAAGTCGACGCCTTGCTTATGGAAGCCCGGCTCATCAAGGACATTCAGCCG
>Ga0070732_10002349_pt1 | contig 10273 bp, 9 predicted proteins | sample Coa_R1_5_FD_66449 | JGI IMG/M metagenome (GOLD analysis project Ga0070732, IMG submission 66449) | Surface soil microbial communities from Centralia Pennsylvania, which are recovering from an underground coalmine fire - Coalmine... | ecosystem: Environmental > Terrestrial > Soil > Unclassified ...
AGGATTAACTATGTCAAGGATCATGGGGCCATGACCTCGGCGACGTCAACGACGTTCAGGGACAAAGCCGCCATGGTTGTTGTCTCCTTGCCTGTATTGCTGGAACGTCAGGGGCTGGCGGGCACGAAAACGGATTCAGGCGCGTCAGCCGGTATGAACGAACGCGTCGCTGAAGAAGTCGTCTTCGGGCAAGCCGGCCTTCACGAAGGTGTCGCGCGCGGCGCTTGTCATCGATGGGTTGCCGCATGCGTACACCTCATATCCCGCAAGCGAGCCAAAGTCTTCGAGCACGGCCTCGTGGACGAAGCCGCGCCGTCCCGTCCACGCCTCGTCGGCTTCGGACAGCACCGGCACGAACTTCACACGGCCACTGTCATGCCATTTCTGCGCGAGTGACGCGAGATAGAGGTCTTCGGCGCGGCGCGCGCCCCAGTACAGATGCAACGGCCGTTCGAGCTTGCGCTTGATGGCGTCCTCGACGATCGACTTCACCGGCGCGAATCCTGTGCCTGTCGCAAGCAGCACAGCCGGCCTGTCCGACCCTTCGCGCAGCATGAACTCTCCGAACGGCAGCTCGATGCGCAGCCTGTCGCCCTTCGCGAGGCAACCCAGCACGCCTTCGGAAAACCGACCGCCGGGAACGTGGCGCACGTGCAGCTGCACGCTGTCGTTTTCGTGCGGCGCGTTCGCCATCGAATAGTTGCGCCGCGTGCCGTCCTCCAGATCGATCTGCAGATACTGGCCGGCACCGAACTTCGCGCGCACGCCCGCGGGCAGCCGCAACTGCAGGATGCTGACGTCGCCGGCCGGCTGCGTGATGCGGTACACAGAGGCCTCGAGCGTCTTGCGAGCGATGGGGTCGCGTTTCTCGATGCGGCGCGGCGCGATCGTCAGGTCCGTGTCGGGGCGCAGGCAGCACAGCAGCGCGCGCTCGGCCGGCGCCACCACTGCGCCCTGCACCGGCGAACGCCCCTCGCCCGCCACGAGGCGTCCTTCGCAGGACGCGCAGACGCCCTTGCGGCACGAGTACGGCACCGCATAGCCGGCGCGTTCGGCCGCGTCGAGCACGGTTTCACCGGCCGCGCACGGAAACGTTATGTCGCTGTCAGCGACGGAAATTTGAAGATCCACGGTATCACCTCTATGCGTTGTCAACCGGTGTCGGTCGAAGGCAGGGTTGCGGCGTCATAGCGGCAACGCGAGCAACGTGTCGATACGCGAGCTGTCGCACACGACGACGCGCTCGCGCAACCGCACGCCCGCCTCGTCGCGCACGTACACGTCGCAATAGCGGCCCGTCGCGAACAGGTCGGTGGTCCCGTCGCGCATGATGCGCGCGACCATGAACGAGGTTTCGCTGCGGGCCTCAGTGCCGTCGTCGCTGATCACGTACGGCTGCCCGAGCAGATGGCGGTAGGCGTGCCGTTCGTAGACATTGGCGTCGCGCAGCGACGCGACCCGGTCGACCAGCATGCCGTACGATGCCGCGTAGATCATGCTACCCACGAGGCCGCGGCGATGATTGTCGGCGGTCGTTACCCTGTAGACGCACGACGTGGTGAAGAACCCGGGCCATTGCCCGAGGTCGCCGTCGTCGATGCAGCGCACGTATTCGGCCTGCGCACGGGCGATCAGTTGGTGGATGTCCTGCGTCATCGTCAATATCCCATTGCGTTACGGTAGGCCTTCCAGAAGCCGCGAATCGAGGCTTCCGTCACGCGGCTCGCGCTGCTGGTCGTGCCATCGCCGCCCATCTCGATCACCGAGCGTGCGTCGCTTGCACCGTCGATGCCGCGCTGCACGAAGCCGCCGACGCAGCCGTCTTCCATCGAGACATAGCCTGCCGGACCCACGAGGTTCGCCTGGCGCAGACGCATTTCCCGCAACTCGGGCGTGTCGTCCTCGAAGCCGAGATAGATCCAGTTCAGTTCAGTCTGGCGCGCGCCGCGCGGCAGGATCTGGCGCACCGCGATGGCGTTCTGGATCTGCTGCAGCACGAAGCCCGGAAAGACTGAAAGAATCTGCAGCGTGATGCCGTCGCCGAACTCGTCGGTGCCCGCGAGCACCGAGGTGTCTTCGAGGCGGTGGCCGCTCTCCGAGCGGATGTTCTGGGTCGCGTAGTCCTTCGTGGCTGCCTGTTTCGCCGCTTCAGCCGCGTGATCGACTGCTGAATAGCTGACGTGATGGCCGCCGCTAGGGTCGACGATGATGCCACCGCGCTGCGACAGCTTGTTCAACTGGAAGGTCGTGAAGAACAGATGCAGGATGCTCGCATGATAGGAATCCTTGACGTTCTCGAAATAGAGCTTCCAGTTGTTCGGCAGCATCTGCGTGAAGCGGCCGAGCACGACGGGCGTGCGGTTTTCGAGCACACGCGCAATCCGTTCGACGATCTCCTCGCCAAGGTATTCGTCGAGCGGCGGCACGTCGTCGGAGAAGCTGCCGAACACCAGACCGTGCAGCGTCGCCACGCGCAGTTTGCGCAAGCCGTGATCGCCGAGGCAGAAACCTTCCTTCATGCCGCCCTGGCCGTTGATGCCGTCCCGGAACGCGACGCCGAGCAGATCGCCCTGCAGGCTGTAGGTCCAGGCATGGTAGACACAGCTGAATTCCTTCGCGTTGCCCTCGTCCTCCAGGCAAACCATCGCGCCGCGATGCGCGCAGCGGTTTTCGAACGCATAGAGCTCGCCGTCCGTGTCGCGCGTGACCACCACGGGAGCATCGCCGACGAACGTGCTGCGAAAGTCACCCGGATTCGCTACCTCGGCTTCGAGGCACAGATAGCTCCAGTTCGGACCACGAAAGATCACTTCCTGCTCGTCCGCATAGACTTCGTCACTCTGGAACAGCGCATAGGGCACGCGCGTGACACCCTCGGCGGGCCACTCGATGCTGACGCGGCGCGCCGGCTTGATGGGGATGATGTTCAAGTTTCTGACTCCGTAGAGGGCGTTTGCCAAACGCCGATTACCGGGGACCTCGGCGGGACTGTAGTTGACAGCCCTACCCAGGTGTGTTCGAATACCGTACACTGTTCGATATACGACCCAATATGACACCCATCAAAAGCCCTGTCAATACAGAGGACCGCGCCTTGTCGCCCGTCAAGGACGAGGCCGGGACAATCCAGGCCCACGCGAAGGAAGGCATGGGGGGGCTGGCCAAGGGGCTGGCCATCATTGAGGCGTTCGGCCCGAACACCACGCGCATGACCGTCTCGGATGCGGCAAATCTGGCTGACCTGAGCCGCCCCGCGGCGCGGCGATGCCTGCTGACGCTCGTCGAGCATGGCTATCTCGCCCACGACGGCAAGTTCTTCACGCCGCTGCCGCGCATGCTACGGCTGGGTAGCGCCTACCTCAGCACGTCGTCGCTGCCGCAGATTGCGCAACCGCTGCTGGCGAGCACGCGCGACAGGCTACAGGAGTCCGTCTCGCTGGCCGTGCTGGACGAAGGTTATGCGGTGTTCATCGCACGCGCCGAGGCGGTCCGTATCGTGTCGACGGGCGTGAAGCTCGGCGGCCGCCTGCCCGCCTATTGCTCAGCCACGGGACGCGTGCTGCTTGCCGGCCTGCCTGAAGAGCAGGTGCGCGCGCACCTCGAAAGCGTGCCCATGAAGCGGCTCACCGATCGCACAGTGGCAAATCTCGACGGGGTGCTGAAGGCGATCCGGCGAGCGGCAGAGGACGGCTACGCGATCAGCGACGAAGAGCTGGAAATCGGCTTGTCGGCGATGGCGGTACCGGTGAAGAACAGCGCCGGGCAGATCGAGGCGGCGCTGAGCGTGAGCGTATTTTCAGGGCGCGTGAGCATCGAAACGTTGCGGGAAAGCTTCCTGCCGGCGCTGCGCGAAACCGCCGCGCGTCTGCAACGCTCGCTATAGGCCAGCTGGCGATTCGCGTATCCGGCCAAGAGGCGTGCTCCCAGATTTCGCAGCTACCGAGGCCCATCAACCGCGCGAGTGCGAGCCACGCAGGCTCGTTGAAGATGCATGGCAGGACAGGCGAAGCGCTACAACAGGGCGGCAAGGTGGCGGCGTGCGATTTCAAGTTCTGGCAGCAGGTGTTCCACTACGCCTTCGCGCGTCATGCGGCTTGTGGACACCGAAAGGCTCATGGCCGCAATCATTTCGCCACGTGCGTTGCGGATCGGAACGGCGATTGAGCGAATACCGATCTCCAGTTCTTCATCGATGATGGCGTACCCGTGTCTGCCCACAAATTCGATCTCTTTCATGATGCTGGTGATCGTGGTGAGGGTGTGAGGCGTCAGAGCGGGACGTGCCATTCTGTTCAGCATGAATCTCACCTCGGCCGGCGGTCGTCCTGACAGCAGAACGCGCCCTGTGGCACTACAGTAAGCAGGCAAGCGCGAGCCAACACCCAACCCGCTGGACAGGCTGCGCCGATGCGTTGAGCGCGCGACGAAGACTGCATCCTGCAAATCCAGCACAGCGATCGAGGCAGATTCTTGCGTGCGTTCGCTGGTGATCTCCAGGATAGGTTGCGCAACCTTGGTCAACGGATCTGAGACTACATATGCATAACCCAGCCTCAGAGCGCGCGGTGCCAGGACAAAACTGTGACCATTCTGCGCGGCATAGCCCAGCCTGCACAGCGTCAGCAAACTGCGACGTACCGAACCCTTTGTATGGCCGGTTATCTCTGCCGCCTGTGTCACGGTCAACGGCCCTTTTTTCATACCGAATGCTTCGATGATGGACAGCCCTTTTTCGAGCCCCATCACGTATTCGGGTTCGTTTTCCCGTGATTCTTTCCCGCCCGCATGAGACGCCATAGACCCTCGCGAAATTCGAATTTCGTACAAAAGTCCGGTATGCGGACATTGTAGTCGGGATCGTTGACACCTGATCAGCCTTTGCTGATATTTCGCTACATACCACAGGGCAAACGACCCACAGGAACATAGATCACTCATTGCCACCTGAAGTCTTCTGACGTGCGAAGGAAACCATGAAACCTGAATTACCCAAGCGCATTATTGTCACTGGTGGTGCCAGCGGCATTGGCTACGCTTTCAGCGAACACCTTGCACTGCTGGGGCATCGTGTCGTCATCGCCGACCTGCGTGGCGCGGACGAAGCCGCAGGGCGTCTTCGTGAGTCCGGACATCAAGTCATCGGCGTGCGCACGGACGTTGTCAGCGAGGCAGATGTCGCTGACATGGCGGCCGCAGCAGTCTCGGAGTTCGGCGGAATCGATGGCCTGGTCAATAACGCCGCACTGTTTACCACCCTGACGCTCAAGCCGTTTGAGCAGATCACCAATCAGGAATGGATGCGGGTGATGGAAGTCAACACGATGGGCCCATTCAACTGTGCCAAAGCGGTATTGCCACATCTGCGCCAGAGCGGTCGGGGGCGCCTCGTGAACATCGCTTCCACCGTGCCAATCAAGGGGCCCGTGAATATGGCGCATTACGTGGCCAGCAAGGGAGCCGTCATTGCCTTCACGCGCGCACTTGCGCGGGAACTGGCGAAGGACAGCATTACGGTCAATGCGATTGCCCCGGGCTTCACGCTAAGCGACGGCGTGCTGCAGACCGATCTGCAAGACCGCATTGGTGAAAACGCCCGTACTGCCGGCCGCTGTATCCAGCGCGATCAGGTGCCAAACGACCTCGTAGCGGCGCTGGCTTACCTGGTCAGTGATGGTGCGGGCTTTGTCACTGGCCAAACCCTCGCCGTGGACGGCGGTAGTGTATTTCTTTGAGTCAGGCAGCTATGGACACCACAACTGCACAATACGAAGCACTCGCCCTCTACATCGGTGGCCGTTTCCTGAGCGCTGATGGACGGCCCGAACAGGATGTGATCAACCCTGCGACTGGCAAGGCGTTCGCCCGCTTGCCGCACGCTACGCCCCAGGATCTGGATGATGCCGTGAACGCAGCGGCGGATGCATTCCAGGTCTGGCGGCACACGCCGGCGATCGAACGCTCAGCGTTGCTGCGCCGCGTCGCCTCGTTGATCCGGGAGCGAGCCCCGCAGATCGCCCGTAACATTACGCTCGACCAGGGCAAACCTTTGGCCGAAGCCATTCTTGAAGTACAAAGCTGCGCTGAGCACGCTGAATGGCATGCGGAGGAGTGCCGGCGTATTTATGGGCGCGTGATCCCGGCGCGCACGCCGGGCGTGCAGCAGACGGTCTCCCGTGAGCCCATAGGTGTTTGCGCTGCATTCACACCCTGGAACTTTCCCTTCAACCTGTCGTTACGCAAGGTGGTCGCGGCCTTGGGCGCGGGCTGCACGCTGGTGCTCAAGGGCCCGGAGGATTCGCCAAGCGCAGTGGTGGCGATGGCGCGTATATTCCACGATGCGGGTTTGCCAGCGGGATGCCTCAACGTCGTCTGGGGCGTGCCGTCCGAGGTTTCCACGCATCTCATCAACGCTCCGGCGGTGCGAAAGATTTCGTTCACAGGCTCGGCCGCTGTCGGCAAACAGCTGGCGTCGATGGCCGGCGCGCAGATGAAGCGCATGACGATGGAACTGGGTGGCCACTCGCCGGTGCTGGTGTTCGATGATTCCGACGTAGAACAGGCCGCGCGTTTTCTGGCGCGTACCAAGACACGCAATGCCGGTCAGGTCTGCATGGCACCGAGCCGCTTCTTCGTGCACGAAAGAGTCTATGAGCGGTTCGTGGATGCCTTCGCCGCCGAATACGCACCGCTACGGGTCGGAGACGGCCTCGATCCGCAGACCCAGATGGGACCGCTGGCCCACGAGCGACGCGTGGACGCAATGCAGTCCCTGGTGACGGACGCGCGGGAGCGCGGCGCATCGCTGGTGTGTGGTGGCAGCCGTCTGGCTGAAACAGGCTACTTCTTCCCCCCGACCATCCTCACCGGCGTACCCGCTGACGCGCGTCTGATGGTCGAGGAACCGTTCGGACCCGTTGTGCCGATAACGAAATTCAGTACCACTGAAGAGGCTTTGGCACGTGCCAACGCGCTGCCATACGGGCTGGCTTCCTACGTGTTCACCAATTCGATCGCGACCGCCGAATACGTTGCTGGCCGTATCGAGGCCGGCATGGTTGGCATCAACCATTTCGGCCTGGCACTGGCCGAAACGCCGTTGGGCGGCGTGAAGGAGAGCGGTATGGGCAGCGAAGGAGGCATCGAGACGTTCGATGGCTACCTCGTAACCAAGTTCGTGTCGCAGGCCAGTCGGGTGCCCTGACAACAACGCGACCGGAGCTCTTCCTTAGCGCCCCGGTACGAGCGAACTTCCGCGCGCCTGACCACGGCGTAGTCGCTGCTGGCGTCGCGCGAATGCTTGTGATGTGTTTTCATGAAGCCGAGTTTCGCTGGCGTCTCCTGGAGCGTCGGCGCATCGCGGACAATCCAGCATGTCTTCCGATGCATCGCTACGTGCCCTTCGTCCCCGCCCTCATCGTTTGCGCTGCAATGATTCTATAAGGGCTCGATTTATATCGATTGCTGCGCTCTGGAATTGACGAAGTCCGGGACGCCAGGGAATTCCCCGACCCACTGCCGTGCGCGGCGGCGGCCGGGGGCATCTCCGTCTTCTTGATCCCGCCTCCCCCACCCTCACTCATTTTCAGCCTGGGGACAGGTGCGCAGCTCCCGCCCCTTCCTCACCGCTGCACGCGAAGCGCATCCGGCCGCACCCGTCGCGTTCACGTGCGCCCTTGCCAGGGACTTTCCCCAGGGGGCCTTGACTTCACTCATTCCAAAACACATTATTCGATATAAATCGATTTTACAACGCACTGTTCCATTTAGGATCGCGTAGCAATACCGCTAGAGGAAAGCTCCATTTTCCTGATCGGCTCATTTCCATCACTCATCCATCACCCACGGCGAGGGTCACCATGTTCTTCAAGCTTCGCGTATCGCAAGCTGCAGTGCAAAAACTGCAAAGTCCGTTCTGTGCGCAAGAGACTACGACCGCTCATCAATGCGGCCTCGAGAACCGGCGCGATCTTCGATACTGGCGGTCGAAGATGCTCGTCCCGGCTATGCAAATATGCGCCAGCCTGCTTCTTTCCGCGGGTTTGACCTGTACCGCCGCCCACGCGGCGCAAGATTCCATCACGAACCATCAAGGCGACATCACGCCGTTGTGCGGCACGAAGCCGATGATCGTCGGCGTGTCGGACGGCTACGGCGGCAATACGTGGCGCAAGACCGGGCTCGCAGAAGTCAAGGACGAGCTCAGTCGGTGCAAGAACGTCACGCGGATCATCTACAGCAATGCCAACGGCGATCCGCAGAAGGCGAATTCCGACATCAACAGCATGGTCGCGCAGGGCATCAACGTCCTCATTCTGCTTCCTGACTTCGGCGCGGTGCAGCTTCCCGCAATGCGGGCGGCCATGAAGGCGGGCGTCGCGGTCGTCCCGTACTCGGCTCAGCTCGCAGGCACTCCTGGCCGTGACTACGTCGTCAACGTGGTGGGCGATACGAAGCAGATCGGTGTCCTGTGGGCCGACTGGCTCGGAACCACACTCAAGAAGGGCAATGTCGTGTTCATGGGTGGATCGCCCGGCGCGACCACCTCCCAAAACTTCATGGACGGTCTGAGAGACGGACTCAAGAAATATCCGGATCTGAAGTTGCTCAATCAGCAGTACATCGTGACGAACTGGAATCCCGTCGACGCCCAGAAGGCCACGGTCGGTCTCATCGCACAGTATCCGAAGATCGACGCCATCGTGACCGATGGTGGCGAAACCGCGCTGGCCGCCGTAAAGGCCTTCGAACAGGCTCACCTTCCGGTCCCCGCCATCGCGACGATTGCAAGCGACAACCAGGTGAATTGCCATTTTGTCGCGGCGAAGCAGTCGGGCAAGCCATATCCCTATTACACGCTCGACGGCACGACGACTTACGTTCGCTTTGCCGTGCGGCAGGGTGTAGCGGCCTATCAGGGAACAACTGACAAGGAGTCGCCGTCGATTCTGCCCTTTGCCTACGCAGATAGTGCCAAGGGCCTCGATCCGAAGTGCGATCCGTCCGCTCCGCCTGATGCCGACCTCACCTCCGCGCTTCCGCCGGAGAAGCTGAAGGCCGTGTTCGAGCATTGATAGCTGAGGGCGAGTCACGAACAAACAGAACTCAGTTCTGCAGATCGATGGGGGCACGAAGACCTTTCGTTCCCGGCGTGCGGGCACCTGACAACGTTACGTTCCCGGTGTCCGCAGGCGAAGTCCACGGTCTCGTCGGAGAAAACGGCGCGGGCAAATTCACCTTCCTGGCTGTGGCGTCGGGCGCCCTCGTCCCCGACAGTGGACGCGTCGCCATCATTGGCGAGCAAACCTTGGCGGACACCGAACCGGCGCGCCGCCCCCTTTTGTGACTATCGCGCCAGCCTTCCCGACGCAGCATCACGTGCACGCGACGATGGCCGTAGTGCACGCGTGTTTGCGCGATCTCTCTGATGCGGATGATGAGCGCGACTGAATCACGCGCCACGGACTGGTAGCTGTACACCGGAGAGCACAGTTTCAGTACCGTGCATGCCTGCCTCTGGCTTGCGCCAAAGCCCAGCATCAGGCATCGCTGATGCACAGAACCGTCGCTCACGCGCCGTTCACCAGGGCATTCCCTGGGTTACTTGACTTAATTAATGCTACAACGCATCATTCGATGTAAATCGATCTTGCACGTAATTATCTTAGTGCAAACGATGTGATTGCGAGAGGGGCCAGCTCCTTGCATCCCGGCGTTTTTCAGTACGCAGGGGTCGCGGGGGCAGACGCGGTCTCGTCAAGGCGGACACGGGTCGCGGCTTCTCTGGCGCGACCCGCCAAAACCTCTCCAGTTTGATTTCCGTGGGTTCGGAAGATTTGCGAACCTAAATTCACTACCTGTGTCGAGGATCATCATGGCCGAAAAACTGTCGCTCTGGGAAGCCGCCAAACGTGAAATGGAGGAGTACCAGTTCATCGCGGGAGCCGAGCTGCAACCCAAATGGGACGTATCGGAAAAGATCGCAATCAATGCCGCTGTGTCAGGGCGCTTTGATAGCACCACGTCGCTCGAGGAGTACGTGGACGCGGCGTCGAGCGTCATCGAAGCCGGCGCTTGCGGCGTGCACATCGACTTCTCGTTCATGACCGACAAGCAGGGACGGCGCCTCGACCGCGACATCCCGCCGGTCGAGGCATACTCCGCGGTCCTCGAGCCGCTGCGCTCCCGCTTTGGCAACGACTTCGTGCCGAATTTGAACGTCCTCAACGGCTCGACATTCGACATCTGCGTGAGCCCCGCTCGCGAAGGTCTGTGC
>Ga0070732_10002350_pt1 | contig 10273 bp, 13 predicted proteins | sample Coa_R1_5_FD_66449 | JGI IMG/M metagenome (GOLD analysis project Ga0070732, IMG submission 66449) | Surface soil microbial communities from Centralia Pennsylvania, which are recovering from an underground coalmine fire - Coalmine... | ecosystem: Environmental > Terrestrial > Soil > Unclassified ...
AAGGAGCACGCTTGGAAAGCGTGTGTAGGAGAAATTCTACCGTGGGTTCGAATCCCACCCTCTCCGCCATTCTATCGCTGTGAAAACAAATCAATTCGGGCGCTCGCTTTCTCCGCGTGTGTCTGGTGTGTGGTTCGTTTGCATTAAGACCAGCGGATCCCGACTCCACGCGCGCTGTAAATCGGCCTCAGCTTGTGCCTGACGCGCTTGCACCCACGGCGAGTAGTGCCGCTCCGTGACGCGGATGCTGCTATGCCCTAGCAGCACGCTGAGGCGTTCCAACGGGACCCCGGCGAGAAGCAACTCCACGGCGAAGGTATCGCGGAAGCGATGCGAATGCCCGCCGACAATCCCGGCCTTTTCAAACAGCCATAGCAACCGCGCCTGCCACTTTCCCGTCCATGTTTGCAGCTTCGATTCTGGCGTGCGAAACCAGTAGCGGTCATTCATCGGCGGAGTCGCCCGCAACGCCTCAGCGACGAATTCGGGCAGCACGACACGCACCGCCGTCCCTGTTTTCGCGGTGTACAGAAAAAGCACATTCCCGATGAGCCGATCCATCGACAGAGAAACCGCGTCGCCGATTCTCAAACCCGAATAGCGCATGAGCAAAATCAAAGACCGAAGCCTGACAGCGTGCAACCTGCCATCGTTCCGCGCCGCTTCCCGGTACGCCTCAGCCGTCGCGAGAATCTTCACCATCTCATCGTGCGTGTAAGGCAGTGTCGGCGAAGCCGTAATTTTCGGCGCTTTCAATTCGCTGGCAGGATTTTCGGTAGTCCACTTGCGCCGCTGGCAGAAACGGAAAAACGCGCGCAGCCGCTCAAGTTTTTTCTGGCTCGCCCTCGGCCCGTCTTTCCACGTGCCGCGAAAGCGCGTCATAGCATCCACGTCCAAATCACGCAGCAAATCGTAGCCCCCGGATCGCGCGAAATCTTTCAGGCGACTAAAAAGCAATTCGTATTTGTACACGGTCTGCGCGGCAAGGTTCCGCGCTTTCGCATCTGCCGTGAAAGTGTCAACGGCCTGTGCAATGCTCACCGGCTGCCGTCCCGTAACCTGCTGCTTGGCTTCCCACTCGCGCACGGTTTCTTGCGCCCGATTCCAATCGGAAATTTTCAGGGCACGGCGAACTTCTTCTTCGCCAAGAAAACCCTCAACCGAGATCGGACAGTGACAGCGCCGGTAATCCCGTCCCTCATTGCGATGTTCGCAGCTTTTCTTGTGACGCCGGAAAAGTGTCAGCACGTCGGCCTCCCCTTCAAAGAGAGGCGATGATACACCCGCTGTGCAACTGATTCAGGAATGCGCAGCGTGCGGTAACGCCGCTTACCGTAGACGCGTGGCTTTTCGATGGCGAGCACGCCCGCCTCATGCTCGAAAATCCGGCGCACTGTATCCGAACTGAGCGCCCACATTTCGGCAAGCTGTTCGGGCGAATAGCAGCGTTCGATTGCTGCGGCCTGCTGGCCTTCCATCGCTCCAATAGGTTGCGCTAGGCTCATTGACTGATTCCCCGACGCGCTCGCACCATTGCTGCGAGATCGGCAAGCGTGCGGTCATCCGGCTTGCCTGTAACAGATTCCACGACGGCGCGCTTGCCCTCGATCATTGCTTCGATATCTTCATCAATCGTTCCGCTGGCAAGCAGGTAGTAGGCAGTCACCGCGCGCTTCTGGCCGATGCGATGCAGCCTGTCCTCGGCCTGTTCGTGCTGCGCTGGATTCCAACCTAGTTCGAGGAAAGCGACGTTCGATGCAGCGTGAAGATTGAAGCCAACGCCGCCCACAGAAAGAGAGCACACAATTAAATTGCAAGCCGCATCGTTCTGAAAACGGTCAACGTTTGCCTGTCGCTCAACTGGCGAATCTTCGCCGATGATGCGCGCCGCGCCGGGAAACTGCGCGAGTAGCCCATGCTGAATTTCGATATGATGCGCAAACACAACCAGCTTTTCGCCGGGCGCGAGAAAATTCTCAATCCATTCAACGGCTGCTGGCATCTTGCCGCGCGCTGCGATTTGTTTTAGGTGCTCGACTTCGGGCAGCGGTGGAAGCCCTTTGCCGGCAAAAACGCGGCCCTCTTCGCGGTTATATTTTCGGCGGCCATCGATATCGAAGCGCACCGGCACGCGCCGCTTGGGCGGCAACTGCGTAAGTACATCTTTTTTCTCGCGCCGGATCATGCAAATATCACGCAGACGCAAAGCCAACTCCCGCGTGTTCGATGCGCCGCTCAAATCTATATGCCCGCCGTAGCCGTAGCACGGATCGCAGTAGCGATTCGTGAACTCCCGCCAACCGCCGAACCTTGTAAGCCGCCCCAAAATAAATAGCTGCGGCCCCAATTCCTTTGGCCGATTGAGAATCGGAGTACCAGTCAGGGCAAGCCGAATCGGAATGTTCCGAGAAAGAGAGATACAGGCTTGCGTCCGGCGAGACTTAAAATCTTTTGCGGAATGGCTCTCGTCGAACACGACGGCTTGCGGCGCGCGTGCAACCAGCGCCGGAACGTACTTGTGCAAGATGTCGTAGTTCAGAATGAGCACGTCGGCTTCGCGGATATCAGTCTCAACGTCCGTGCCGAGAATCCGAATGTCCCTCAGTGGCAACCAATGTCTGGCCTCTCGCAGCCAATTCAGCTTTAGCGACGCGGGGCAGACCACGACGGCGGGATAGGCGTTTGCAGCTTCGAGCGTGGCAAGAGCCTGAACCGTCTTGCCGAGTCCCATTTCGTCCGCGATGAGGCAGCGCTTTGCCTTAAGCGCGTAAGCGACACCGGCGCGCTGAAATGGCAGCAATGTGCCGCCCAAGCCGGGAATCTGAATATCCGGCGCGTCTGTGGCGCTTGACGCCGCGACGTTAAGAGCCGCACCGTAATGAGGAATTAGAATGGCCATGAGAGCCCCGATACACTTGTCTGTCTATACAGAATTCCACTCGAATTTGACGCTATCAGGGCCGATTTATCGCGCGTCCCTTGACCGAATTCGGTAGCGATGCGGCAATTCAGGAACTTTTTAGCAGCGGTGACAAGAAAATCGCGCGCGAAAGAGACAACGAACACACCCGTGTGTCGCCGCCCCGCAGCTTGCACCATCCGAATTGTGGAATTTTTTGTCATGGCGCGCGCACTCCATCCGAAAAAATCTTTTTTCGAGTTTCCTCGCGACGCACTACTGCCAAATCTACGCGGCCTTCTTTCTGTAATTCGCTCGCCACGACGAAGCCGCCGCCGTGGCCAAGCGCGTGACCGACCAACTGCCCGTCGCATTTCGGACATTTGCCGTGGCTGTGCTTCTTATCGGCATCCCCTTCTATCTTTACGCCGTAAAATGCCCCTGACGCCGAGACGCGGCGCGTGCCATCAAAAACTTTTTCCAGTTCCGCGAGACGTTGCGGCGTCGAAGAACTCAGGAATTTCGCGGGATATTTGAGCGCATGTCCAAGCGCTTCTGGAAAACTGCGCGCAGGTTTGATAGAAACAAAACTCCGCTCGCCGCGAATTTCGCTCCATATATCCGAAAGCAAATGGCGGGAATATGCGGTTTCGCTCTCATGCCCCGCACCGGCCCGTTCACTTCGGGTTGGCTCTTGCTCGGCCACGAACGGACACCCGGAGGCCCGGTTTTGCGCTCCCGCCCGACGCTCTCGCGTCTTACGCAAATTCTTATAGCCTAGTCTTTCAGCATCCTTTTCCCTCTGCGGCAAAAACGGCCCAACGTAAACGCAATGTCGATGCAGATTCCAATTCCCGGTAGGATGCTCTGCGGTTTTCTTTCCGCCGAATTCGTCGCAGCCCAAAATTCCGAAATCGTCTTTCGACAATCCGAATTCCCGTTCCAGCACGCGCCGGAAACGCCACAAATCACGGTGGAATTTTCTGACATAAGCCTTCGTCGGCATTTTGCCGTCGCTAGGAGTCGTGAAATCCAGTTTAGCAATCACGGGATTACGGCCCTGAGCGCTCACCCTTTCGATAATTTTCTGGGCGATAGGTTCGTAGCCCATGTATTTCGAGAAGAGCGCGCGAAAACCGCGTTCGCCACAGACCGTGCAATAGCGCAGATTGCATCCGAAACGCTCGAAATAAGTCGTGCGGCACTTTCCTCTACAATCCACTCGCTTCGCTAAAATTCCGCAGAGAGGCAAACGCCGTGCTTTTTTGTCCAGCCCGAAATCCGCAAGATGTTTTGCTTGCTCGATACGTTCATCGCTCGCGCCCCATTCCTGCGCATACTCAATGCGCTCATCGAATGAAAGGAATTTTGGAAGCGCGCGAGACGGATCTCCGCGCCTGATTTTTGCTGACTGGCCTTTGTCAGCAAAGTAAGTATCGAGCCACGGACGATGACCGCTATACTCCGCTGCGCTCGCGTATTCACGTCCGAATTCTTCGGCCAAGCGTAGGGTGCGATCCCGGCGAAACCGCGCATCGAACGCGGGCGACTTCCATTCCGCCGCAAGCAACGCGTCGTTATCGGGCATCGAATTTGCGTTTGTCACGGACACTTATTTGGGTTCCTCAAGTAAAGAGGGAAAACCGAATGCATCGCCAGATTCGCAGACAATCGCTAGTTCCGCCGATACCGCGTCGTTAGCGGCGCAAATGGCAGCCAACCGCGCTTGCGTGGTATCAAGTTTGGCAACGAGGCAGGCGTGCTCGCTTGGCGGGCTAGTGAGGGTGCGCGCTTCGCGCGATTCGCTCGCGCCAAAACGCGATCCGCTTTGCGGATCGCTGGCGCTCGCTCCCAAGGCCACGTGCAAGGCGTAGACTTTTCTCGCACTGTGACGGCAAGCCGCGCAAAGCAGAACGATAAATGCGGGATCGTACTGATTCGCGTGTTTTCGAGCGTGGTGCATCTGAACCAACAGCAAGGACGAACACCACTGACAAGCCGATCCGCGCTTTGCTCTAAGTGACTGGCGAAGCTCGCTATCGCCGAAAAAAGTCCCGCACTTACAAGCGTACGCGCCGCCGAAACGATTTTTGCGGTAGCTACGGAATTCCATTTCGACTCCGCAGGCCGAACAGCAAGGCACAGCGCCCGGAGCGGGCAGGGACTGTACGATTCTCGCGACGGCCTCCGCGAATGATTCACAGAAAACAAACGGCTGTGCTTCTTGGCACGCCGACGCGATGCGCATCGCGTCTGAAAAACCGCAATTCTCCGCGCGCATGATGAATTCCAAAAGATCGCCACCGGCTTGGCAGCCGTGGCAGTAGAAAATCTTCTTGACTGGATCAACGAAGAACGATGGATGCGTTTCTGGATGGAACGGGCACAAGCCGACGAACTGGCGACCAGATCGGCGAAGGCGAGTGTAGCGGCTTGCAATGGCGAAGAAATCGGCGTCGGCTTTCACTGCCCGCGCTGACACGTGACCGCTAATCTTGCCGCTTGACTTACCGGTTTGGTTTTGAGATACTTTCATTGCCGTTGTTGCTCCAAAATCTGCTGCGTCTGCAACGCAGCTTGAATTTAAGTTCTTAAGGCCCGGACCGAAAGGTTTCGGGCCTTTTGCTTTTCCAGTAGGCCCCGACAAACTTCAAACGAAAATTACGACGCCGCAATAAACTTACTTAGTATTGCCCTGAGTCTTGCAAGTCTCGCTCTTTCCGAAAGGCCAGCGACGGCGTTTCCGCCCGCATTTATCAGACTCCACAGCTTGTCACTGTCACACTCACGCCCAAGAAAATATTCAATCGCATTTTTAAGCTCGCAATGAGCTTCCATCGCTCTATCGCGTTGAGTGACCGCCTCACGAAACAGTGCGGTCACGTCTGCTCTTTTCATTATCCGATTACCGCGTTCGGAAAATACGCATACGAATTTGTTGCTTGGTCAAGCCACAACGTGTATCCGACAGGTGCGCCTAAAATCGCTCCGCTTCCGGGGTCAGTGAGTACAGGTATCGCCGCTCCGGGCGGGATGCTGAGAGGGTCGTTGCTCGAATAAACCGGGCATCCTGTTTTCGGGTCGGGCTGGTAATACGTCACATGCGATGCGCCCGACAATGCGCTGCTGTTTCCGGGCACGGTGAACGTGCTACCGTTGCGAAAATAAAACCACACGGCAATCAACGCAGCGAACAACAGCCCGCCGATTATTCCGGCTTCACCGTGTTTTGCTTTCGCGTGCTTGCTCATCTTTTTACCCTTTCCCTTGCTCGCCGCTGCTAGGAGTACTCCAATCATCGGTCTGCGATTCCTTTCACGCCTTACGCTATAGTGGCCGTCACAATTCGCGGCGGCGTGCTTCCGATGTATGTTGGCGACGATGTTCCGCCGCTGCTTGTTGGTGTGGATGTTCCGCCTCCACTTGGTGCGGGTTGCGGCGCAACTGGCAACGGTGCTCCCGGTGTGCTGCCGCTTCCGTCGCCGCTCGATGGCGGATTGCTGAATTTATCCGGCGCGTTTCCTTCCGCCGATCTTCCGCTTAACAGAGCGCCGCATGGATACGACAGAATCACCGTCAACAAAGCGCCGGGGAGCAAGGCAGAAGCGTACAAAGGCAAATCCCAACCCAACAGAATTGCAAAGCTATCGCCCGGTTGCAGCGGGAATCCGTCCGTGAAAGCTCCATTCTGAATTGCATTTGGCGAATTTAATCCAGTCAGGCTTTCGCTGAGTTGAACCGCTACAGCGCCAATGTTATAGATGACACCCACGACACGGCCACCCGGTACAATCAGGGTTGGAGAATTCGGGTATTGAGCTACGCCTAAGACGGCCATTTTAATTGTCTCCGTGTGCTGCTGGAACCGCTGAAACCATTGTCGGTTTTGCCATCCACGCTGGACACTTGAACGGCTTCCCCGTTGAAAAATCCACGCAGACTGTCGGCGTCGAACGTTTTGCTTTTGGTACTGCGCATCCAGCTATCAACAGCAACGCGAGAAAGACGAAGGCCATTTTAGACATTTTAATTCTCTCCATTCTCAACGCACACAATGTTCGCTACTTGCGTGTCCGTTCCGCTCGACGATGTAACTGTGACGGATGTTGTAGTGCTCGACACCGCGAAAGAATTCGCAACTGTCTCGCCGCTGGCTGTGCAAATCGGCGCGTTGATATACGGCCCCTGCGTGAGCGAAACCGTACACGTTCCCGCTGCAAGCGTGCATGTGTGGCGAAACGCAATTCCAATCGGCCCGCTTTTATCTGCAAACCATTGCGTGCGGTTTCCAGTTAATCCGCCTACGTCGTGAGTCAGCGTAAGAGTGAAACCGTCGCGCGGTAGCACAATGAAATCGAACATCGGCGGGCCAGCCGGATTCCCTTGCTGTGGATTCGTTCCGAACGCGCCAAGCGCAACGTCCGCTGTACACGTCGGGCACGCGCTAGGGAATACCGGGTAGATATTCAACCGCGCATTTATGCTTCCGCCTGTCGCGGGGGTCGTGCCCACGGTCTGTTCCCAAATATCGTTTTGCGCTTTCGTTCCATCCCAATAGGAACCTTCCGCGTCCCATGCAAACGAATTATCGTTTTGTGTCGCAGTCGCATCGGCGGGTGGCCCCACGATAAAATCAGAATTCACATGCACGCGGCCAGCGCCGTTGCCGGTTAGGTGGTTGATCTCCAAGTCTGAGCCGCACGTCAACGCGCAAGAATTCTCAAAAACTTGGATTGACCATTTATCCGGCTCTGCCGCTGTGCCATTCCACAGACTGCCCCAAAAACTGAGCGAGCCTGAGTTAAAATTCTGCGCTGCTGTAGCAACGGATTGCGGCAAGACTGTAATTTGCGTCGGTAGAATCGCGCTGTGGCTGATGATCTGCGCGTCAGCAACCGGAATAAACTCAGTGACAATTCCAGCAAGGCCGTAACCAAATACCACGGTCAGAACTGCCAGCGCCGCGATTCTCGACATGCTGCGCAAAAGTTTTCTCATGGCCTGATCTCCCTTTTCGAGATACAACCGCCGAGGCGTTACGACTTCGCGCCGCTTGCCTTTTTCAAATCGTCCATCGCTGCACATGCCGCTTTGAGCGTTGCTGTTGGGACAGAAACAGTTTCCGTTGATTCCGTCAGAGAATTGCCAGCAGTATCGTTTTTTCCCGCAGCTTTTTTCGCGGGCGCAATTGCTGAGACGGGATGGCCGCTATACAAGTGTGTTAATTGACAAAGTGGGTCACAGTGACGAGTCGGCGATTCGGACTTCGCGCCCTTTGACTCCGAGCTTTTCTCTTTCGTTAGCTCCCTAGGATCGGGAGACATTGCTCCAGCCAACGCTTTTTCCTCACTTACCTTTTCAGTTTTTGCCATGACGTTTCTCCTTTGTGGAAATTTACAATCGCTTGAAATCCAAACCGTTCAAGAACCAGCCCGCCGCCGCCGTTCTTCTTTCAGCGAGCGAAGCCGTTTGCGCATGCTTGGCAAAAGCCATACCGGACCGGTCTTCCTGCTGCTCAGAGTTTCAATTGCACGTCGCGCGCCTAGAATTTGCTGGTCAAGAGTCATACCGGGTAACAGTTTCGGTCTTGCCATATATGTTCTCCTTTTGTCTGCCTACATGAAGCTCTATTGCAATTGCAGGGTACCAGTGAACTAAAGTGTTTGTAACATTCGTGTGACACAACCTGATTCACCCTCATGAAGCTCAATTAAATTGAATCACGAAAGGGAGTGAATCTTGCACTTCGGTACAATTGCGGCGCGTTTGCGTTGCGGTGCGCTTGCGTTGCGGTGCGGATTCGTTGAGTTGCGAAATCCCGGCCTCAGCCTCCCGGCTGTGAGCGCCGACCCGGAGGCCTATTTATCCGGTCAGTTGGCTGCGCTGCTATGTATGCCTATATGTAGCCTCAAGCACAAAGTTGCTGTCAAGCCGGAAACCTAAACACGAAATCGCCTGAGAAAATCGTATCCGGGGTTCGCCAAGAACCAACGCAGCCGCGCCACGCCTTTCGGCGAAATTCGGAAGACCGTAATCCGGCCAACGAGTGACGCGCGCAGCAGTCCCTGGCGTTGCAGTCTTCGCAGATACGAGATCATCGAACGGGGATGCAGATATCTTGTCGCGTCACAGACTGCGTGCGAGCCGCGCGGCCTGCCATCGGCGAGCGATTGCAGCACTGCCTTTTTCAGATGCCTTACAGTGCGCATAGTTTTCCCCTTCGCTTCGAGATCAAAAATCCGCCCCTCATTTCGTAGCGGTCTGCCGGATCGAACAGATGACCGACTCCATGAGCAATCAATGTGTTTTGCGCAATGGGCAGCAGCAAGTCGAACCTTGCGGGCGCAGACTCCTGATATGGAGCAGACACACCGAACGGGAAAACGGAAATATTCGGCGCGACGTTGGGCTGCGCTGGCGCAGTCACAGGCTTGTTGGCTGTGACCGGCGACGATTGCGGCGGATAGAATTTCCAGCCGATCAAGCGGCGGATCATCGCGGCCCGATTCGTCTCGCCCGCGATCCGCATCGCGCCCGCAATGGCAGCCGGTTCCAGCCTCGCAGTCACCCTGCACGGCCCCGAGCCTGTGTCTGGCGGGAGCTTCACTGGATGGAGCAGGAAGGCCCTCAGCGCCTTGATGACGTGCTTGGAGCGAACGTTCGGGTATTTGCTACGGACGCTCGCAACCGGGAAAGCCGATGAGCCAATGCGATCCGGCTCGCTTTCGTGAGACGGAAAGCGGCGTATGTCCTGAAAAAGGCCGTCATACATTTTTTTGATGCGTCGAATTTTTACTTTCATTTGACCACCTTGGACTACAAAGCGTGTACTTTATGACACACACTTGTCGAACATTTCGACTTCCCTTCACCTCGACTAGAATTGTGCCTTTTATTCACCATTCGATTTATATTCACCCTTGCATTTTCCTTCGCCCGCCGTGTGTGCCGCGTGTGTGCCCGACTAGCGTTTTGAGCGTTTTCAACAGTTCTAGCACCACAGAAAACACGTAACTTGCTGCGTTTCTAGGTACAGAGACGTTCCGAATCCCACCCTCTCCGCCATTCTTGCATTTTTGATGAATGGTTTGTCGCGTGCGCCAGAACTACTCCGCAATCGCCTCCTACTCCTCTTCCTTCATCTGTGCCAGATCCACGCCCCTAAGTCCTCGACTGGGGACCGGGCATTCGCGTTGGCCAGGGCGCGGATCACCGGTATCGACGATTGAGGCGAGGATATCGTGTAGGCAAAGATAAATTTTGCGAGGCTGCGCGCGGCATGATGGCGGATTGCACCCGTGCAATGTTGGAAAGGGAAACTTCCACATGGGAAACGGAATCTTATAGGAGAGCGTCTTAGGAGCAGTACGTCGG
>Ga0070732_10002351_pt1 | contig 10271 bp, 8 predicted proteins | sample Coa_R1_5_FD_66449 | JGI IMG/M metagenome (GOLD analysis project Ga0070732, IMG submission 66449) | Surface soil microbial communities from Centralia Pennsylvania, which are recovering from an underground coalmine fire - Coalmine... | ecosystem: Environmental > Terrestrial > Soil > Unclassified ...
CGACATCCACGGTGAAGCAGGCTGGCCGTCGCGATAAAAGGCTGCGTTTTTCAGGCTTATCGGTCTTCAATGGGAAGCAGGCGTGAATGTTTCCCCGCCATGACATGCCTGGAGTGGTTGGCGTTTGTTGCAGCGGGCGGACGATAATTTGCTGCTGAGAATCTATAAACGCGCGCCCGGCTGAGGAGCCGAAATGCGGAGCTCCGGCTAAGAACAAACTAGTAAGTGCGACCAAATACTTCACTAACTTTCCTTCCAAAGGCGGCAAGGTGGACGAATTGTAGCAGAGAACCGGGGAGAGTTTAGATAGCTTCTCCCCGGCCAATTTATCTGTCTGCTCCAGCTTAGGTCCCGGTTCCCGTGTCTTGAATGACCTCAAATAACACGATCAGCACTTCAAGAATGCAATTCATGATCTTCTCCTCTCTGGCCGGTACTTGCCGCAAATTTTTCTGCAGCGCTTGTCCGGCTGCTGGGAAGAGCGGAAGAGAAATGAAGAAATGTTCAGGAAAAATCAGAGAAAAAATGACGCAATAAAAACTGAAAGACGGGGCAAATTCGTGACTACTTTGGGCCGCCTTCTACGCTGATGACGTTCAGGAAGAGGTGGTTTATATGGCCGCAATAAAAGGAATAGCGGTGATCAACTCTTGTCTAAACGACCATTTAAAGACTTCTTATATGCCATTCAAGGGGATAGGGACCGCGCCGGAGCGCAAAGTAGCCTTTTTTGCAGAAAATTTCTCTTTCGGCTGTAATGGTCGCCTTCCGTTGGGCATAACACGGCTAGTAAGCACACTAAAAAGGCACGCAGTTTCTTGAAAGATGGCATTCGCCGGGCTGCGTGCCGAATGGTCGGCGCAGTTGAAAGAGGCATGGCAATGCATGATCCAACCAAAATCACCGGTCTTTTGCATGAGGTTCGCAGCGGTGATCACGGTGCTGAAGACAAACTGATCAATCTGGTCTACGCGGATCTACGGAAGATCGCGCGCCATTATATGGCGGGTGAAAGAACGGGCCACACGCTGCAGCCTACGGCCATTGTGCATGAGGCGTACATGCGTATCTTTCGCGGCGGGCCGGTGGACTGGCGTGACCGCGCGCACTTTTTCGCCGTAGCCGCTTCCCAGATGCGCCGTGTGCTGATCGACCATGGGCGGGCTTATCGGGGGGCGAACCGCGGAGGGCAGTTCAAGGTTATGCTCGATGAGACGATTGTCTCCAGCCCTAAACAGCCCTGCGACATAGGCGTAATTGACGACCTGCTGCAACGGCTCCAAAAGACCGATCCCGCGGCGGCAAGAGTGATCGAACTCAAATTTTTCTCCGGCCTTACGGACAAAGAAGTTGCGGAAGCGCTTTCTACGTCACACAGCTCGGTGCGGCGGCACTGGATATTCGCCCGGGCATGGATGGGAAAACATCTGGCCGAGGCTTAAGCATAAAGCGGTTTCACAAAAAGCCAGTAATTGCAGAAAACTTTATCGATTCTGGGCCCGAAGTGAAAACGGAATAGAGAGGTTATGAAATGTACAAACTGATAGTTCTTATGGTTATGGCGGGCACACTGTTTGCGCAAGCTCCCGCCGCCAAGCCCCAGACGCAGGCAACACTCCGTAAACCAGCTGTAGCTGCCAAGCCCAGCGTCGATGCCGTGATCCAGTTGGTGACGAACGGCATGTCAGAGTCGCTGGTGATCAAGCAGCTCCAGTCCGAGGGGAAAGCCTATGCGTTGACCACGCCCGACCTATTGAAACTGCAAAAAGCCGGCGTATCAGAAAACATTATCAACGTGATGATGGATTCCAAGACCAACATCGTGGCCCAAACAGACCCACCATCAAGCCATAATGGGGTGTCACCCACGAAGGATCCAACTCCAGGCGGAGCATCCGCAACCCTCGTGCCAACCCCGCCTGCTACGGACATTGCCGCAAGTACTGCCGTGGATACACCTTATCCGGCGGATCTGCCGAATCTACCGCCAATGCGCAAGCGACGCGTGGTGGTGGCGCCCTTTGGTTTTGGGGCACTGAAAGATACGTCCTACGCTGCGGGATCCTATTCCGCAAATCCATGGATTGCTTTATGGCAAGCAAGAAATGCTGCCGCAGCCGGATCGCCGTATCAGAACATGACTGACGATATTGGCAAAGGCATTCAAGCACTGGTCATGGATCGTCTGCAACAAGCCAATGTTGTTACTGTTCTGGACCGTGATCCGGCCATTGAAGAAGAGCTGAAATACGCAGTGAGTTCGCAGGTCGACCAGGGCAGCAAGCCTAGGATAGGCCGCATTAAAGGCGCCGACTGCATTGTTACCGGCAATATCACCATCTTTGGGCGGGATGACAAAACGACGAAAAAGGGCGGGAGGTTGGGTGGGCTGCTTTGGGGAAAAGGCGGAGCATTAGCCGATGTCGGGATAACCAAGAAAGAAGAAAAAGCAGTAGTTGCCCTTGAGTTACGCCTCGTAGATGCTGAGACATCAGAAATGCTGCTGCCGATATCGGTCCGCGGCGAGTCTAAGAAGAAGAGCAAGACTTTAGACCTAGGCGGGATCGGTATTGGCGGTGGCGGTGCCGCTGGCGGCGGCTTTCAGAATGCTGTTACCAGCAGTGGCTTTGCCAACACCATCATGGGTGAAGCCACCATAGCTGCCGTAGACGATATTGTGAAGCAGATCCGGGAAAAGATCTCGCAGCTTCCCGTCAAGCCTCGCAAGATTGAAGGCCGGGTTGCGAGCATCACGCCCAACGGCGTATACATGGCATTAGGCAGCCATGACGGTGTGTTAACAGGCGATCGCTACGAAGTCCGGCAAATCAATCGTCAAGTGTTCGACCCACAGACAAAGGAGCCAATTGCCACTGAGGCAGTAAAAGTTGGCGAGCTGGTTGTCACCGAAGTAGATGAAAAGAGCGCGATAGGCATTTACGGCGGCCATCCACTTTCTCCTGATTACATCACGAGCACGGGCTATCAGGTTCGCCTGATGAGCAAATGAATTTCTTTACCGCCATTCTGCTTTGCGTGACGCTCCTTCCCGTTTCAACGGCGAAGGAGCGCCGTCTTCTTGTGGAGTTTGACGATGTTTCGGCCCGGGCCTCCGCGCTGGTGGAAGTCGTGGATAACATGCAAGCCGATCTGCGCGAGCAAGGTCTCACGCTGCATCCTGAAATTACAACCGCGCGTAACAGCCTCGTAGCCGCTATCAATAGCGCGTCAGCGGCTCTCGACCGTCGCGATTGGAAAGAACTGAGCAAGAGCCTGGGCCGTGCGCGGGGCTGGATTGACCGGCTGCAACGGCAACTCTGACGTCGCCTATGGAAACTAACCGGTTTATTGAGTTGCGAAAAGTTTTCGACACAGCGGTCTTGCTGCCATCACCTGAGTGGCCAGCGTTTCTGCGAGAAGCTTGTGGAAAGGATGAGAGCCTTTACGCTCAGGCAATGGATTTGTTGCTGGCCCACCGTAATGCCGGCACTACGGAGTCGGCAAGCGCTCCACATCCGGAAGGCAAAGCACGAATGATTGGCCCATATCGCATCCTGCGTGAATTGGGCGCAGGCGGCATGGGGCTGGTGTTTCTTGCCGTGCGTGATGATGGCACATTTCGCAAGCACGTAGCGGTAAAACTTCTGAAGAGTAATCATGCCACGCAGGATTTCATTCAGCGCTTTCATCAGGAACGCCAGGTGCTGGCCAATCTTGATCATCCCAACATTGCGCGTATCCTGGATGGCGGACAGACCGCCGATGGTCTTCCTTATCATGTGATGGAGTATGTGGATGGTTTACCTCTTGATCAGTTTTGCGATACGCAGAAGCTTGGTCTTGCGGACCGAATACGAATTTTTCAGCAGGTGGTATCTGCCGTATCTTACCTGCATGGAAATTTAGTCGTCCATCGCGACCTGAAGCCATCGAATATTCTTGTGACCGGCGATGGCCAGGTTAAACTACTGGATTTTGGCATCGCCAAAATCGCGGTGCCGCTTCCCCAGGCTCCGGACCTTACTGGTCCTGCCAATCGACTACTCACCCCGACCTATGCGAGTCCGGAGCAGCTTGGCGGAGCGCCCATCGCCAGGGCCTCCGACATCTACTCGCTGGGCGTGATTCTCTATGAGCTTCTCACCGGCCGCCTGCCCTACAAGGACTCAACTTCAAAACTGACGGAAGAGCCGCCGCTTCCCAGCGCCAACATCCGCAATGATCTGCAGCGCACGCCGGAAACAACGGCGCAGTTACGCCGCCGGATTGTTGGCGATCTCGACCAGATTGTCCTGCTCTGTTTGCGTCGCGATCCACGTCACCGCTACACAAGCGCCGGCGCCCTGGCGGAAGATATGCGCCGGTTTCTGGATGGAAGGTCGGTCCTTGCCCGAAGGGAGCCGGTAGCTGAGCGGACCTTGCGCTTTCTAAAACGCAATCGCATAGCGGTGGTGGTATGCGCGCTGATCTTTTTGTCGCTCGGCATCGGAACATGGCAGACAATAGCCGCTCAAATCCGGGCTCGCATGGCCGATGTCAGGGAAGCCGAGATGAAACATGTGCTGGATATTCTCGACCAGCGAAACACCGTTGCGCCACATGCCAACACTGCGCGCGTCAATGATCTCCGCAGGCTCCGAAGCGCGCTGGATCACGACCTTGCCAAAGCCTGGTCCTTGCGGCCCGCCATGACTCCTGAGCGCAAGGCATTGCTGGAACGCACGGCACGCTACCTGGATGGTATACGTCCTTATGCCGCGGAAAATGCGGCTCTGGCTTTGGAAATTGCCGGCGCCTACCAGGAGCTTGGCGTACTCTATGAACCTGTTTATCGCGATGGCGCCTTGTTGGCTTACAAAAATGCGGCCCAGTCCCTGGAACATGCGTCAGGTGGCGATCCAAGTCATGGGCCGAACCGTGCCCAGTGGGCTTTGATCGTTGGCCGAATCACAAGCCTTGGCGGAACAATTCCTGTTTACGTTCCAGTGCTTTCAGGGAACACTCCCAAGTCTGCCGGGAAGACAAAAGCCGCCATTGTGCCCCCGCAATCCGCTGGAGAAATGGAGTCTTCTGTCCCCCCAATGGTTCTGGTCCCAGCGCCGCAGGATCCTGCCCAATATGAGTTCCTTAATAGCAGGCTGGAGATGGCCGTCAACAAGGGGAAAAGCGCGGACAAATATTTCGATGAGATGAATGCCAGCCTCAATAGCAAGGGAGAGATTATTCATCCTCTTATAGCTGAAACCCATGCGCGAATGCACAATGCCCTCGATTCGGCGCGCAGGGCACTGGAGAAAGGCGATCTGGCTGAGGCGAGTACAGATATTGATATTGCTATCGAGTACACCAGGCGACTAACGAACGATCTGGGGCGTTAAGGTTGCTTTGTAGAGCGTCTGCTTTTAAAGCGCCGTTTCCTCTGAACCTCGACGGTTCGCATCCTTACAAGGAGCGATGCAACGAATTTCTTGATAACCTGAAGGTAAAATGTGCCAGCAAGAACCTCCAACTTCAATAAATGGCAATGGCTTTCCACGAACGGCGCGCAACAGGTTCAATATCTATCAGTTACAAACCACTCATTTCCATAGATTTCAATCGGATTTGGAATCTGGTTCCGGACCAGGCGGGCGGAGGTTCAAATCCTCCATAGCTTCGATCAATGACCGCTTACTGTCATGGGAACGATCTAATAAAGTCGAACCTCCATAATTTCTCACCCTCTCCATGATGCATCATTCCTGGCGGAAACATTCATCTATTGAATTGTGCTCTCAGTCCCTCCGATAGTCCCAAAAATTCAAGATTATGCAGTCATTGGAGACTGCCGGGCTGCCGCTCTGGTCTCTCGGGGCGGATCCGTGGACTGGCTGTGCTGGCCGCGCTTTGACAGCACGGCCATCTTTGCAGCGTTGCTCGATCCGGGAAAAGGCGGCCATTGGTCGATTACACCGACATTGCCCTGCCGCTTTGAGCGCCGTTATATAGAGAATACAAATGTGCTGGAAACACGTTTCCTCTGTGGTTCAGGCCAGGCAGTGCTTACTGACCTGATGCCTGTTGCGTCAGAGCAATTTAAGCGCAGCGCTATGATGGCGGACCATGAACTGATCCGATACTTAGTTTGTACAGAACGTGAGATTGAGGTTCGCGTTGAATTTCGGCCACGATCCGCATACGGCTGCAAATCCGTTGAATTGCGGGATCATGGCAAGCTTGGATTTCGCTTTGTGGCAGGCGGAGGTGTTTACTGGCTGCGTTGCAACAGGCCACTACAGGCCGAACGAGACAGAGTAAGAGGCACTATAGTTCTCAGACGCGGTGAGACGCTGGAATTTTCTCTTAGCTATGATGAAGAATCGCCTGCGGTACTACCCGCGCTGGGCGACCGCATGCGTGCCGCTATTGAGCGTTCCGTGGAATGGTGGCAGCAGTGGGCAGCGCGATCAAGCTATCAGGGACCATATCGTGAGATGGTCACACGTAGCGCGCTGGCGCTGAAGCTGCTGGCCTATGCGCCTTCCGGAGCGGTCACGGCGGCGGCCACAACGTCTCTGCCGGAAAGAATCGGCGACACGCTGAATTGGGATTATCGCTACTGCTGGTTGCGTGATGCCTCGCTGACCATCCGCGCGTTGGTCGGGCTGGGCTACATGGATGAAGCCGAGAGCTTTCTAACGTGGCTGCTCCATGCTACACGGCTGACTCAGCCGGAGCTGCGCGTTATGTACGACGTGTTTGGCGGGACCGCTCCGCGTGAGCGCGAACTCGGCTTTCTGAACGGCTATTTCGGATCGCGCCCGGTGCGGATCGGCAATGGTGCGCGCCATCAGCTTCAACTCGATATTTATGGCGAGGTGATCGAGGCTACGGCGCAATCTACGAACGTCCAGGGAACTTTTGATCGTGCCACGCAAAAGGTACTGATCGGACTAGGGAAGCACGTGGCCACGCATTGGGATTCTCCGGATGAAGGAATTTGGGAGCCGCGCGGCAGAAGAGAGAACCATACGCACTCTCGGCTGATGTGCTGGACGGCCCTCGACCGCTTGCTGGCGTTATGCGACAAAGGCCTGCTGGCTGGCGCGCCCCGTGAAGAGTTTTTGCGGGAACGCGAGCGCATCCGCCGGCAGATTGAGACGCGCTCCTGGAACGATAAGCTGCAGAGCTATGTAAGCACGCTTGATGGAGATGATCTCGACGCTACGCTGTTGCGTATACCGTGGTATGGGTTTGAAAGAGCCGATTCGCAGCGGATGAAGCTGACTTACCGCAGAGTTCGCGACAGCCTTGGCGCTGGCGATGGTCTGCTGTATCGCTATGCACGCCAGCCTGCGGAAGGAGCTTTTGGCATCTGCGGGTTTTGGGTCGTCGAATTTCTGGCGCTTGGCGGAGGCACGTTGCGCGAAGCGCATGATCTTTTTGATCGGCTGTTGTCGTATAGCAATGATCTTGGTTTATTCGCTGAGGAAACCCATCCTGAGAATGGCGATCTCCTGGGTAATTTCCCGCAGGCGTTTACTCACGTTGGGCTCATTAGCGCGGCGCTTACGCTGGAGGAAAAGGAACGGGGCGAACCGTATCCTGCCGAACAAACAGGCAAGGATACCAAGGCTGCTGGCCGGGAGGCTGGCGTATGAATTGGTCAAGCTGGCTATTGTGGGGTTTCCTGGCGACGATTGTGCTCACCACTATCAGCGCTGGTACGCAGGGGCTCGGATTGACGCGGATGAACTTTCCTTACATGCTCGGTTCCATCCTTACCCCTGACCGCGACCGAGCCAAGCTTTACGGTTTCTGGGTGCACGTAGCCGCAGGGCTGGTATTCTCGCTGATTTACGTTTGGATTTTTCAGTCGCTGGGCAAAGCAGGATGGTGGCGGGGCGCGCTCATCGGCATCTGCCATGGAATCTTCGTACTGGTAGTCATCATGTCTTTGCTGCCGGGACTTCATCCGCGCATGGCCAGCGAGCGGCACGGGCCGGAAGCGCACAACCTGCTGGAGCCTCCGGGATTTCTGGCGCTGCACTACGGTATTCAGACTCCCGTGAGTATTCTTCTGTCGCATGCCGTTTTCGGCGCGATACTGGGAGCGTTTTATCGCCTAGCGTAATCTTCGCGTTGAGTGAATGGTCTTACATGGCTTATGCCGCGCTGGGATAAGCGATTGTGCTCAGCAATGCATTCTCAGCTTGTCGCGAATCGAGCCGCGTGTGCTGCGCCACGATCGGTACATCGGAGCGGATGACGCTGGAAAAATCCGTGTCCCGGGGGATGGGCTCTGGATCGTTAAGGTCGTTGAAACGCACATGCCGCGTGCGCTGCGCAGGTACCGTCACACGATAAGGGCCGACCGGCTCACGGTCTTTGTAATAAATTGTGATCTCAACATGCGCGTCCTGGCCAGAGCTGTTGAGGATGCACACTGTCTCGTGGCTGATCATCTGCGGTGAAGGCCCGTGACTTTCCCTGGGAATGTAGCCCTCTGCGATGACCCACTCCTTGACTCCAATTGCATTTGCCATTTGTAGCTCCTTCTATGTGTGTATTACTGCCGGCCAAATCGCTTCGCCAAAACCATCGCTCCCCCGGCGATCAAGGCCAGCGTAGCAGCGGCGCGCAGGCGTGCGTTGCGACGCGCGGCTTTTCTGCGAGCGATAAGCTTTCCTTCAGGGCGTTCTCCATCAACGATGTCTGATTGCTTTGCGAGGTGGATGACCTCGGCAAGGTGCAGCGCTTCCCTCTCTGTCTGTTGGCTGATCTGTTCGCGACAGCTAAAGCCATCGGCTATGATGATCGTTGAGTCTTCCGCTTCACGTACCGTCGGCAGCAGGCGTCGCTCGCCGATTGCGAGCGATACATCGTATTTATCACTTTCAAACCCAAATGAGCCCGCCATGCCGCAGCAGCCTGAGTTCAGAACCTGCGCATTGAGGCCAAGCTTTTTCAGTACTGAATGCTCCGCCTCAAACCTGAGCACGGACTTGTGATGGCAGTGGCCCTGCACAAGCGCCTTGTGCGCGAGCTGCGGAAGCCGATGATTACCTCCCTTCTGTTCCAGAAATTCGCTGAGCAGCAGAGTTTGCTCTTTGAGTTTCCTTGCCAGCGGATCGTCGGGGAAGAGATTAGACAATTCGTCGCGGAAGACCGAAGCACAACTCGGCTCTAGTACGACGATTGGGACTTCAGCAAGGAGTTGCGGCCTGATCGCCTGCATCACGCGTTGTAAATAAACTTTAGCCAGGTCAAGCATGCCGTAGTCATAAAGCGGGCGTCCGCAACAGAGGTGTTGCTGCGGGACCTCTACGGCGAAACCTGCCTGTTCCAGGACTTCAGTTGCCGCCTGCGCTGTTTCTGGAAAGAAGTAGTTGTTGAATGTGTCTGGCCACAGAATTACTTTGGTGTGAGCGCCGCTAAATCTCGGATGTTCCTCCTTTGACATCCTCTTCTGGAACCAGTTGCGAAACGTCTGCGGAGCAAACTCCGGAATGCGGCGTTGAAGCGGCATTCCGGCAGCCAATTTCGCAAGGTGACTGAGCCCCGGCGTTTGCGTAATCAGGTTCACCAGCCCGGGCCAGACCGAAGCCACACGCGACCATTGATCGATCAAGCCAAAAGCGTAGGCATGGCGTGGACGCATGCGGCCTTCCCAATAGTGGGAGAGGAATTCGGCCTTGTAGGTGGCCATATCCACGTTCACTGGGCAATCACCTTTGCAACCTTTGCAGGAGAGGCAGAGTTCCAAAGACTCCTTCACATTTTCATCGCGCCAACCTTCGGTAATAACGTCGCCGTGCAGCATCTCCCAGAGATGGTGCGCTCGTCCGCGGGTCGTATGCCTCTCTTCATGAGTGACCATGAAGCTGGGGCACATGGTGTCGTCGTCGGGCTTTTGTGCATCTTTGCGGCGGCACTTGCCCACGCCAACACAGCGTAATGCTGCACGAGCAAAGCTGCCTTTATCGTCGGGATATTTGAAATGTGTCTTCGGTTCCCATGGCTTGTAATCAGCACCGAGTCGCAGGTTTTCATCGATGCGATATGGATCAACGATTTTTCCCGGATTCATCTTCCAATCCGGGTCCCAGATTGACTTGAACTCGCGGAAAGCCTCGATCAATTCATCGCCAAACATCTTATGCAGAAATTCAGCACGGGCTTGGCCGTCACCATGCTCGCCGCTGAGGCTGCCGCCGTGTTTTACGCACAGGTCCGTGGCTTCATCCATGAATGAGCGCCACTTCTTTATTCCCGCTGCGCTCACCAGATCG
>Ga0070732_10002352_pt1 | contig 10265 bp, 6 predicted proteins | sample Coa_R1_5_FD_66449 | JGI IMG/M metagenome (GOLD analysis project Ga0070732, IMG submission 66449) | Surface soil microbial communities from Centralia Pennsylvania, which are recovering from an underground coalmine fire - Coalmine... | ecosystem: Environmental > Terrestrial > Soil > Unclassified ...
CGCGCGACGGCGGCGCCGAGATCGTGAAATACCTGAAGACCGGATCTGCTTACTATGCGCCCTCAGCCGCTGCCACCGAAATGGTCGAGGCGATTCTCAAAGACAAGAAGAAGATCCTGCCGTGCGCCGCGTACTTGCAGGGCGAGTACGGCGTCAACGGGCTCTACGTTGGCGTGCCGGTCAAGCTTGGCGCCAAGGGTATCGAGAAAATCATTGAGATCAAGCTCACTTCCGAGGAGAAGGCGGCGCTCGAGAAGAGCGCCTCGGCGGTGAAGGAATTGGTGGGCGTGATTGGAGTGTAGCCCGAGAGAGACCGTGAACCGGAAAGGGCACGACTTCCAGTCGTGCCGACAGGGCTTGCAAGATGTTTTCCGCGCTTTAGCGCCTGTGGTAGGCTGCTCAATGATTACGCGGAAGGCAATGCTGGTCCTGGCGTGGTAGCTGGAACGTCGATCTTGCTTGTCCACTGAAGCCATGTCCGTCAGGTTTTCCTTAGTGCCCTCGGCGAACAATCGAAGCAGTTAGCAGAAGAGTCAGAAAAACTACGCCAAACGATCGATTCCCAGAATTCGCGAACCAAGAAGTGAGCGCCTAAACCCGTTGGACGCAACCGAGGATGGAGTCATTAGCGCCATGAAAGAAGTGAAATTCACGCAGTTCCGGCGAAATGCCTCACTCATGCTGGAGCGCGTGAGGAGAACTCGCAAACCAATCCTCGTTACACATTCGGGCGAACCTCTTGCTGTCGTAGTACCAGTCACTACCTCGAAGAAGAAAAGGAGGCCATCCGTTTCAGCCCGCTAGTAGAGCTACGCCTTCTCCACCGTCACCTCTCTTCAGCTCCACATCCTTGTTACGGCGATCATTCCGCCCGCGCCGGACAGCAGTAATTCGCCAGATCCTGCCCTTCAACGACCTCGCCAAGAATCGTTCGCTTGTCGGTAAGCCGCGGCGTCGATGCCACCGTAATGAGGAAAGTGCAATTCATTCGTGGTGCGGCGGCCGGCGCTTCGCGATTGCCAGCTAGCGCCGAAAGACTTCAGCTCAGCATCAGTCGTTCGATCTGGCGTGCTTTGCCCGTCGCCTCATCGCAATCAATCACCACTGCGCAGAAGCGTACATCACCGGTTGCCGGCTCGAAGCGCACCGGCATGTTGCTGAGAAATTTGCCCACGACCAGTTCTTTTTTCACTCCGATGACGCCATTGTAAGGGCCGGTCATGCCCACATCGGTGATGTAGGCCGTGCCCCCGGGCAGCACGCGCTCGTCCGCCGTGGGCACATGCGTATGCGTGCCGATGACCGCCGTTACTCGCCCATCCAAGTACCATCCCAGAGATATTTTTTCGGAAGTTGCCTCGGCGTGGAGATCAACCAGGATCACCTTGGCCTCGATCTTTTCAAGCAACTGGTCGGCGACGCGAAAGGGATCATCGTTGGATGCCATGAACACTCGCCCTTGCAGATTGATGACAGCGTACGGAGTTGGTCCCTTGCGGCCGTCATACACGCCCCATCCCGGCGATCCCTGCGGATAATTCGCCGGCCGCAGAATACGCCGCGCCGCCCCGTGCCCGTTTTCCCCCGCCATTTTGAAATAATCGATGATCTCGCGCTGGTCCCAGACATGATTGCCGGTCGTGATCACGTCGACATTCAGTTCGAACAGTTCTTCCGCCAGGGCCGGAGTGATACCAAAGCCAGCAGCGGCATTCTCCCCATTGGCTACAATCAATTCGATCCCACGATCGCGCACGAGTCCCGGCAACTTATCTTTGACGATGGCTCGTCCGGGCCGCCCAAAAATGTCGCCAATAAAGAGAATTCGCATGATGCAGAGCCAAAATTTGATGGTAACACGCAGAGTCTGGACGAAGGACTGGAGCCTGTTAGTAATGCAGCTTGAATGTGACCGGCTTCATTTCTTTTGGGGTCATCCTGACTGCAGCCGTCTTTCAAGCGGAGGGAAGAGCCTGCCCTGAGCTTGTCGAAGAGATCTGGCGTGTAGTGCCCATGATTGCGTTATGCTCATCCGCGACGCCAAGAATCGCGTGTCCGGCTCGCTTCTTTCTCTAAGCCCAAAAGTCCGCGCAGTCCTTCACTTGGCCAATTCTGCCGTCCGCAGGAAGTCGTAGTTGCCCTCAGGATTCAGCCGCAAATTCATCACGCGCCGGTTGTGGACAAGCACGTTGTCCAAATACCACAAGTCGATATAGGGCAATTCCTCGGCCAGCACGCGCTGCACTTGAGCGTAAATCGATTTGCGCACGTTGACATCGATTTCACGGCGGCCTTGATCGATCAGCGCGTCGATGCGCGGATTCGAGTAATAGCCTCGATTCGCTCCGTTCGGCGGAAATTTCGCGGTATGGAACGCATATTCAAAGATGTCCGGATCCTCGGCTCCGATCCAGCGCAGGCCGTAGAGTTGAAACGCGCCGTGGGTCACATCCGCGAAGAACGTGGCAAATTCGAACGTCCGTATATCCAGGGCGATTCCCACTTCTCGCAACTGCTCTTGTATGACTGCCACCATCAGGCGCGTGTTTTCGTCGGTGGAGGTTTTCATCGTGAGATGGAAGCGCACTCCATTCACCACGGGATAGCCTGCCGCATCCAACAACTGGCGCGCCTTTCCCGGATCGTGGTCGTAGGGCGGAACCTCTCCGTTGTAGGCCCAACTCTGCGGTGGCAACAAACTGCGCGCCGGTTGCGCCATGCCACGCCACAAATATTGGATCATCGGCCTCCGGTCCAAAGCGTACGCGATTGCTTGCCGCACCCGAACGTCTTTCAGAATCGGATCGCGTGTATTGAATCCCAGATACGCCAGCACCGTTCCCGGCGCCCGCTCGACCGTCAGCCTTGGATTTCGTTCCAACGTAAGCACGGTGTCTGGCGTGATGGCGTTGATCTCGGCGTCAGCCGTGCCTTTGCGCAGTTCGAGCGCTCGCGTCGTCGGGTCCAGAACCACCGCGAAGCGTACTCTCTCGAGCTTTGCCTTATCGCCCCAGTAGTCAGGATTTCGCTCGATCACGACCTCTCTGTCTATCTCCGCACTGACGAACCGGAACGGGCCCGAGCCGATCGGTTTTTCCGAAATCTCGGCTCCGCTGCCGTATGGCACAATCCCGACTGCGCCATCGGACAAGTTCCACAGCAGAGGAGAGTCCGGCTCTTTCATGTGAAAGATGACAGTGAGCTCGTCCGGCGCATCGATGCGATCGACAAACCGATAGTTGCTGGCCTTGGTGCTCCGGACTTTGCCCTGCAGCAGGGAATCGAACGTCCACTTCACATCCCGCGAAGTCAACGGGCGCCCGTCGTGAAACCTCACGGCCTTCTGCAGATGAAAAACGTAGGTCAGCGGGTCCGGAATCTCCCAGCGCTCGGCCAGCCCGGGCGCAACGTTCAGGTCCTCGCCCCGCGAAAGCAGGTCATCGAAGATGAGGCTGTCAATGCGCTCGGATTGCCCATCCACCCCCACGCGCGGATCCAGATTGGCAGGGCTCGATTCGATGATCATCACCAGAGTATCGGGATCGTGGTGACCCGAACAGGACATTAGCGCGAGGGTGGCGAGAACTGCGAAGGCTCGAAGCATTACCGGCCATGTGGGGAAACCCGCCCCCGGCTGTCCGTTCGCAGGGAAGGGACGAACGATCTGTACGCGCTTGCTTGTGGGCGGGGCAAGCATTATTTGCAATCGAGGCACATCTGATAGAGAGCGTTCACGGTTCTCCAATTGCGCGTCGTCGTGACCACGGACAAGGCTCGCTCCCATGGACTTCTGAACATGCTGCTTTGTGAAAAACCATTGGGAAAATAAAGATAAATCTGCTCACCCACGCAGCAAAAACGGTCGGGCGCGGACGCCAACGCTTCTACCTTTTTCAGAGCTGTGGTTTCGGGGGCCTGGGACAGAAACGTGACATGCAGCTTCGATTCATCGATGCTCTTGTCCTTGAAAAACGGATTTCTGCTGATTGCTTCGCGCAGTTCATCTTGCGACCTGCAGATGACCGGCACGGCAAATCCGAAATCCTGAAGAAGTGCTTTTTCGATTTTCTGGCTTAGGGTTGCAGACGAACCCTTGCCCGCTTTGAAGACCACATTCCCGCTCTGAATGTAAGTCTGCACCGCGCCGAATCCCATCGCGGCAAACGAATCCCGCAGCGCATCCATTTTGATTCGCTTGTGCGGCCCAATATTAATCCCGCGCAGCAGGGCGACATAGACTGCCATCATTCACCTGAAGATTCCGCAGAATAAGGATAAGAAATTTTCCCGAGCACTGCCGGCCGCCTTGCACCAGTGGCGGAAGGTACATTCGACGGCCTGCGGCGCCAGGTTTCATAAGCCATGACGGCAAACGCAACGGCTTCCTTGGCCTCCGACGGAACGCCGAATTCATCGGAAAAAGCCACGCCAACGCCCGCTGGCTCCAATTCGCGCTTCAGCATTTGCACCAGCGTCTTATTCTTTGCGCCCCCGCCGGAGAGCAGCATTTGCCACGAACCGCCGCGCGCTCCGAATCGCTTCAGGACAAACCGTTCAACCGCATAGGCGATCGATCGCGCCGTCAGCGCCGTCGCCGTGGCAACAACATCTTGCTTCCGTTTCCCCCGACAACGGCGCAACAACTCCCCCACAAATTCCCGCCCGAATTCCTCGCGGCCCGTGGTCTTGGGAGGCTTGGCGCGAAAGAATTCGTGTTTCATGACTTGGCTGAGCACATCCTCCAGCACCGCGCCGGATGCCGCAATTCGCCCACCACGATCGAAACGCTTGCCGAACAGCTTTTCGGCGACAGCGTCGATGACCATGTTGCCGGGGCCGGTATCGAAGGCGAAGACATCGTTCGCCCCAGCGCCGGCAGGAATGGCCGTAAGATTTGCGATGCCGCCGATGTTCTGCACGATTCTTCCAACGCTCGCCTGGCGGAACATCAGATAGTCAAGATAGGGCACCAGCGGCGCGCCTTTGCCGCCCGCCGCCATATCCGCGGGACGAAAATCGGAAACTACAAGCGCACCCACTCGCTTGGCAATGACGGCTGCTTCGCCAGTTTGCCACGTCGCCGCGATCCTGCGCCCCAAAAAAAGCGCCGGCGCACCCTGATGATAAAGCGTCTGCCCGTGGCATCCGACCAGATCGATCTTCACCTGAAATTTCTTCTGCGCCGCCAACACAGCATCAGCATAAAGTTCGCCCAAAAGGAAGTTGATCCTCGCCAGATCGGCCACACTTGCCCGCGGAGCATTCATCGCCGCCAGCACCGCCTCACGAACGCGTTTCGCATAGGGATATTCGGCGTGCCTGAGCAGTTCAAAGCCCGCATGGGGAGGACACTCCTGTCCGCCACTCCCGGAAGCCACGCCGGACGCGTCGCTGGAACCCGACTCAAGCCCTTCGCGAATCCGCACCAGCGCGACATTGATCCCATCAGCCGAAGTCCCGCTCATCACGCCAGCCACAATCATGTTATTCCCGAAATTTTGTCGCCCGTGAGAAGTTGTCATCCTGAGCTTGTCGAAGGGATCTATGTAACTCCGCGCTGCGCTCAACGCCCGCAACTGCGCAGCTTAACTTTTGCTCAGAACGGCAACCCCTTCAAGGGAGTCTGAGATTCACCCCAATCCCTCTAGTCGTACCCGTTCCCCAAACTCCCACAATTTGCGAGACAACTTTCCAATGATGCCTCCCGAAAGCGCCCTCACTCCGCGCAACATTTTCGCCCGCTTCTTCTTGAGCGCGAGTACGCGGCTCGCCGACTCATTCACCCGTCGTCGAAACTCGCGATCTTTTCCCGATGCCCGAGTTAGAGATTCGAACACCTCCGTGACGTAGTCCTCGCGATGGCAGATCAAACACAAATCACCGCCGGCACGAATGAACCCTACCGCGGCCTCTCCGATCGAGGCTGCCGACAGGACCGCACCCATCTCTAGATCGTCCGATGCAATCAGGCCGCGATAGCCGATGCGCTTGCGCAGGACATCGGTAATCCAAACTTTCGAAAGTGAAGCAGGCGTGCGGTCGCGCGTGACCTGCGGATAGGCAGCGTGAGAAACCATGACGAACGGCAATTGCGCGCGAAGCGCGCGGTAGGGAAGCAAGTCCTCGACCCAGAGTTTCTTCAGTGGCTTTTCGATCACGGGCAGTTCGTTATGGCTGTCGAGCTTGCCTTCGCCGAGGCCAGGAAAGTGCTTACCGCAGCCCAGCACGCCCGCCGCGCGGAGCCCGGCAAGAAATTCGCGGGCATAAACCACTGCTTCGCGAGGATTCGCCGACACCGCCCGGGTGCTCATCACGTTGCGGGACGCATCGAACGCCAGGTCGAGCGCGGGAGCGAAATCGACATTAAATCCCAATCCCCTGCAATTTTCCCCGATGATCCGGCCATGCATGCGAAACAACTTCCGATCGCCGGTGGCAAAGACGTCGGCGGCCGAAGGCGTTGGCCCGAGCACGACGCGAAATCGGTCGACCGATCCGCCTTCGAGATCAACGCACGTGAATAGCGGTGTGCTCACGCACTTTTGACAATCGCGAAGTAAGTGCCAGGTCTGTTCCGCGCTCTTGATATTGCGCGCGAACAGGATCACTCCTGCCGGCTGCAGCCGCGTGAGCAGGGAACTGAGCCGTGGTGTCATCTCCGTGCCGTCGAAGCCGACGATCAGGAGCTGACCCACCAATGACGACCGGTCAGATTTGCGGCTCACATTCATTGAACCGGAACGAATCTCCGTGGCGCAGCATTCGCTGCGTGCTCGGCGATCATATTTCCTTCTTCAACTCCGCCAGCAGATTCAGCGCCTCCAGCGGCGTCAGCCGGTTCAAGTCGACTTCTCGGAGCTTCTCCAGTACCGGCTGCGATAGTGGCGTGAAAATCGTCAACTGCGCTGCGGGAGGCAGCGCTCCCGGCGACAGATGCGCCGTTGCCTGCGCCTCCGCGAATTCGTGTTCGGCCAGCACTTCCCGTGCTCGTTCAACAACCTCGCTCGGCAAACCTGCGAGCTTCGCGACTTCAATGCCATAGCTTCGGTCGGCCGCGCCGGGCTCAACCTTGCGCAAGAACACGATGCCGCCGCCCGTCTCTTTCACCGACACGTGATGGTTCTTCACCCCTGAAAGCTGCTCCGCCAATTCCGTTAGCTCGAAATAGTGCGTGGCGAACAGAGCCTTAGCCCGAACCCTCGCGTGAAGGTACTCAATCGCCGCCCACGCGATGGCCAGGCCGTCATAGGTAGCCGTTCCGCGCCCAACTTCGTCAAGCAAAATTAAAGATCGAGGCGTCGCGGTGTGCAGGATCGCCGCCGTCTCCGTCATCTCGACCATGAACGTCGAGCGCCCCCGCGCCAGATTGTCGCTGGCGCCAATCCTGGTGAAGACCCGGTCCACAATGCTCAATCGCGCCGACCGCGCCGGGACGAACGACCCCATCTGCGCCAGAATCACGATCAGCGCGGTCTGCCTCAAATATGTCGATTTACCTCCCATATTCGGCCCGGTCACCAACACAATAGAGTGCGTCGTGCCATTCAGATACAAGTCATTGGGCACAAAGCGCTCGCTGCCGCCCGAGATTTCCTGTTGCTCGATCACCGGATGGCGGCCCTCAATAATTTCCAATTCGCTCGACTCCTCCGCCGAATCGACAAACTGTGGCCGGTGGTAATCGCGCAGTGCCGCGATGTGCGCCATCGAGGCCAGCACATCCACTTCGGCGAGGGCCAATGCCGTCTGCCGGATTCTCTTCGCTTCGGCGGCAACAGCGCCGCGCAGCTCGGTGAACAGCCGCCGCTCGATCTCGACAATCTTTTCCTGGGCGTCGAGAATCTTGGCCTCGTACTCCTTCAGCTCAGGAGTAGTGAAGCGTTCCGCGCCCACCAGCGTCTGCTTGCGCTCGTAGTCCTGCGGAACCAGATGCAGGTTCGGCTTGGAAACCTCAATGTAATAACCGAAGATGGAATTGAACTTGAGCTTGAGCGACGTGATCCCGGTTCGCCCGCGCTCTCGCTGTTCGATCTGAGCCAGAATCTGCTTGCTGTTTCGGGAGAGTTCGCGCAGTTCATCCAGTTCATGATCTACGCCCGCGGCGATCACTCCGCCGTCGGCAAAACTGAGCGGCGGCTCGGGCACAATCGTTTTCTCGATCCGCTGCCGCAAATCGCCAAGCTCGTCGAGCGCCGAATACAGGATTTGCAGCCTCTCCGCCAGAAGCCGTAGCACCGCGGTCCTCACCGACGGAATCTTTGCCAGCGAGGCCGCGAGCGCCAACACATCCCGCGGATTTGCCGTCTCCAGGGTGACCCGGCTCAGCAGTCGCTCCAGATCGAGGACGCCGTCGAGTGCGCGGCGCAGCTCCTCCCGCGGAACGATATTTTTCACGCCGGCCTCCACCGCGTCCAGGCGGGCGTTGATCACCTGCAGGTCCAGCGATGGCCGCAGCAGCCACGACCGCAACAGACGCTTGCCCATCGGCGTCACGGCGCAGTCGATCGAGCGAAACACCGTGACGCCCTCATCCGTCCCTGCAAACAGCGGTTCAATCAACTCCAAATTTCGGACCGTCACCGCATCAAGCACCAGGCAGTTCTGTCGCTCGTACCAGCCGATCCGGTCGACGTGATTGAGCGATCCGCGCTGCGTCGAGTTGACATAGTGAAGAATGGCGCCCGCCGCCGAAGCCGCAGCAACTCGCCCCGCCAGCCCAAAGCCTTCCAGCGACAAAACTCCAAAATGATTCTCAATTAGCGGAATGGCGTGGTCGGGCGCAAAGATCCAATCGTCCAGCGGAGTCTCCGTACATTTGGAAGAGCCTTGCGGGGACAACCGCCCAATCCTGCCCTGAACGAAGCCGAGGGGGCTGTCTGGACGAGCGAAGCTCGGTACACTCTCTTCCGAAGCGCCCTCCTTGCCCTGCTGCCCCGGCTTCTCAAATAGCGGCGCCTGCGAGGCATAAAGCAGCTCCTTGGGTCGCAACTGCTCCAACTCTTCCTGCACGCGTCGCAGCGCGCCCTCGCCAGAAAATTCTGTGGCCCTGAATTCTCCAGTCGACAAATCCAGGGCGGCGAAACCGACGCGCTCGCCAACCTGCGCCAGCGCGGCCAGAAAATTGTTTTCTTCCGATCCCAGCGAAGAATCCGCTACCGTCCCCGGCGTGACCACCCTTGTGACCTCGCGCCGTACCAATTTCTTGGCCAAGGTCGCGTTTTCCATCTGATCGCAGATCGCAACTTTGAACCCCTTGCGAATCAGTTTTCCGATATATCCCTCAGCGGCGTGATAGGGCACTCCGCACATGGGCACGGCGATGCCTTTCTCCTTGTTGCGCGAAGTCAGAGTGATCTGCAGTTCCTTGGAGGCGATCAGGGCATCGTCGAAAAAAAGCTCATAGAAATCACCCAGGCGGAAAAATAACAGCGCGGTGGGGTGTTCCTTCTTGATCGCGGCATATTGCCGCATCAGCGGAGTGGAGGGCTCGGTCATTTCACAGTCGGCAGGACGCGAAGGCAATTCGAGCGCCCCACGTTGCGCTATCTTGTGATCTGCTTCGAGCGCGGATTATAACAAAGCAGACTGCACATCTTCTGCGGCAACGGTCACTCGAAGCACTCTCGAGCCGAGCGAAAGCCCGCTCTAGGCCTGCGAAAGGAATTTAGCGAATTTCCAGCTGCAGTCGAAACTCGTGATTCTCATACCACTCCTTGGATTACCCTCACTGCAGCCCATGTCCCATCCCGAGCGTAGCGAAGGATGACAAACCAGAAAGCTATGGGTATGTGGCGAGCGAACATGATTTGCATCTCATTCCAGTAGTACATCCGTCGCCGATACCCGGTCGCGACATCCTTATTGACTCCCTTCTCCGCCGGTGTTCTCCTAGGCCATGGAACTCCGCAAAGACCCTATCACGCGTTCCTGGGTCATCACAGGAGACGACGCGGCGGAAAATCGCCCGCAGCCCCCGTCCGCCTGTTATTTTTGCCAGGATTCATCTGTGCCCACGCAAGTGATCGCAAGCATGCCAAAAAGCGGTAACGCGCCCTGGTCGGCGCGCGCGGTCGTGCATCCCACGCCGCTCTATCGCATCGAGGGAGAACCGGGGCGTCGCGGCGATGGTATTTACGACCGCATGCAAACCATCGGTGCCCACGAGGTGCTTGTGGAAAATTCAAACCACGACCGCCATTTGTGGAAGGCCACCGATGCCGAGATCGAATATTTTCTGCGCCTCGCCGCCGATCGCATCTTCGATC
>Ga0070732_10002354_pt1 | contig 10265 bp, 8 predicted proteins | sample Coa_R1_5_FD_66449 | JGI IMG/M metagenome (GOLD analysis project Ga0070732, IMG submission 66449) | Surface soil microbial communities from Centralia Pennsylvania, which are recovering from an underground coalmine fire - Coalmine... | ecosystem: Environmental > Terrestrial > Soil > Unclassified ...
GATCTGAATCCACCGCTCAGCAGGCTAACCGAGCGGAGGCGAATGCCGTTGGCCCTCAACCATCTGCCGATTCGGAAACGAGCGTCCGCGGTAATGATTTTAGAGGCTTAATAGCCCGAAGTACGCCGCAGCGGACAACGAATCCCGAGCCCGCGGACTCAACTGCGCCTGAGGGCCAAGCGCGAAGCGCAGCTAGGGGTCGTGGACCTCTGCTAAAGAACGCAGTTGTGGTGTCGCCAAAATCATCACCTGCAGCGACGAGTCAGAAACATGTGCATACAGCGGTGGTCGCGAGCCCGACGCGTAATGGGCCAAAGAATCTAACGCGGCAAATTGCAAAATCTGCGAGAGTCGAGGCTAGGCCATCATTAGCCGTGAGTTCGAAGCGCTCACGCCATGACGATCTTTCTGCTAGCAAAAGCGCTGAACGCGGCAAGTCCATTGTGCACGCCGCAAAATCTGCGGCGGCAAAGCCTCCGAAGCCATCGCTACCGGCGACTGAACAGCATTCTGAGACCGCCAAGAACACGAAAAATGAGGCCGCGGCAACTCCGCGCGTCGAGCACGCCCCTAAATCGGAGGCGGCCAAGGAATCCAAACCAGGGGTAGCAGTGGCGAAGAAGGAACATCGTGCCCCGACTCTCAACGAGAAAAATATCGTGACTAGTCCGGACCTGGATTCGGCAAAGAATGAGGCGATGGGAACGGTGAAGGCCCCAGCTGTCCCAAATTCAAAGCCATCGGAAAAGAAGCCCACACCGGCGGTAGCTGCGGCAACGCCCAAGAATGCTGTCAACCCCTCCGGCCCTGTAGCGAAGCTGGTTGTACCGGCAATGCCTCCAGCTGCCAAGGCCTTGCCGGAAAGCACAGAAGACTCAGCTCCGCTCGCACCGAAACCCGCAGCGCCTGAGGCGCCGAATGCACCCTCACCCAATCCGATTTTGTCCGGCGATTTTGTATCGGTTCCGTCAGAGTCGGGCAGATCGCAGCGCGTAACCTTCCCGCAGAGGCAGATTGCCAATTCATCGTCGCTTGCTATTAACTCACAGCTCTCTGTGGTTGTTCCGGTAGCATCGGGAGCTGCAGGTCAACCGTCGCAATTGCAGGCCGGTAAACTTGTGTCTTACGTGCTCCCGCACAACCCCAAGCCGGGAGGCCACTATCGAGCGGAAGAAACGGTAGAGGTGCAGGCGACGGTAGGCCAACAAGGGTTTGTGACGGACATTAAGCCTATGAGCGGTCCAATTTTCCTGCTGTCATCTGCGATGAGCGCGGTTCGGTCGTGGCGCTACAAGCCTACGCTCGTAAACGGAACGCCGGTTGAAACTCATCAGGACGTGACCATCACATTCAAGCTCGCGCGCTAAATCGCGAACAGGAGGTCCCCCCTCCGATAAGTATTTACACTTAAATCGCATTTCGTAACAGGCGTTATCGCAAGTAACCCGGGTCAGCTGTCGCGAGGCTCAATTGTGTGAGCGTCACTCAGCGATTCCCTTTAGATCGTTCATGGCCTGTTGTTCTGCCTCTTTTGTGGCTTGCTTGGCGTTGACATCCGGTTTCAGTTGGTGGATTGCATTGTTCAGTCCGAGAGGTTTCTCTCCGTCAGCAACGTTGCAATCGGATACATTCGCACTGGTGTGCACCCCTGTCACGGCAGCAGGGAGGCAATTGAAATCCACTCCGAGGTTGTGGCTGGCGTGAAGAGTGGCAAGGCATCCATCTAAGGTCATGAACGGAGCACACGCATCTGTCGCTGTAACGTTAGCGGCCAACACCCCCTGGGCTTGTAGGGTGGGGGTGAGTTTAGTTTCTATGTCCCTTCTGTTTCCGGGCGTTTCCGAGGAAGTCCTAGAGTTTTTCTTCACCCAGTTGAGTGGATTGGCAGAATGCGAGCTTTCCTGTGCGGCGGCTGCAGCCCCGGCACCAGCTGGCCCTTGGGCTGAAACCTGTTCCGCACCGAACGTCCAGGAAATCGAAAAACCAAAAAGCAGCATCGTGCCTACAAAGATCATTCTTCTCATACCGCCCCCTCATTTGAAAACACAGAGCAAAATCACGCTATCGGACAGGGCCTTTTACATGTAGTAGGCCACGGAGAAGTGCCTCTCAAAAAGAGGAACACGGCGGGGTTATTCCAATCGGTCACACTGGGCTGCCGAACAGGTGGGGGAAATCCCTGGAGTGTGCGGAGACACCGTGGAGGCCAAGTGCGCCGGCAGGTTAACCTAGAATTGAGTCTTACATCTCACGCAATAAACCGCTGAGTATTCCGCACAGAAGAGTCCTTCTCTAAGCCGCAACGACACTCACCAGAGGGTCCGCAAGGTCGTCTATCACACGAACTAGTAGCACGTGCTCGAATTAAAATATCGAGATTCTGAAGGAGTTGCTTAGTAAAAGGCTGAATGCGTGATTGTGATTCCCTTTCACGCACAGCAGATCGTGACGCCTTCACCTCTACGCGTGAGTCTCTCGAGGTGAGGGCAGCGTCGCAGGCTAACATGGCAGTGGCGCGGATCGCTATCAACCCGCCTTGTGACCCATGATTTCAAGGATTTCAGTAGGAGCGAGTGGTTATGAGCTCTGACTCCAAACGGCCGTGTCCACGTTGCGAGTGTTCCGAGGTATTTTGATCGCATCGCCGCGGGACAAGTGGAAAGACATCTCCTGCGCAATCGGATTCCGTGCGTTCCGCTGCGTTACTGCCTCCGACCGCACAACGAAACCGCCCAGCGCGTCAAAGCTGCCATCGCAGAGTGGAACGAGTTCAAAACAACGAAACTTTCCCGGCTGAATCAGAAATTGTCTGAAGCAAATCTCGCTCCGATCGCTATCTCGGAAATCGAACAGGAAGTCCAATTTCTCATGTCACGCTAAACTGCTTTCGCTCGGCGTGCGAATCCCGAGCAGGCTGGGCACTTGCCCGGTTTCCTCATACACCCCCGGAATTTCCGTCTGAGGAAACTTTTCAGAACCCCTTATAGACCTCTTTCCCTCCCACCACCGTCCACATGACGTACACGTCCTTTATCTTGTCCGGCTCCATCGTGAACATGTCTCCGGAAAGAAGCACCAGATCCGCGTACTTGCCGGGGACAAGCGAGCCGCGGTTTCCTTCCACGAAATTCGCCCATGCTCCATTGATCGTGTAGCCTTTCACCGCTGTTTCGATGTCGATGGTCTGCTCCGGTATCCACCCGCCGTCAGGCTTCCCATCGAGGCCCTTGCGTGTGAGCGCGGTGTAAATGCCAATCTCCGGCTCCATTTCGGCGACGTTCCAGTCGCTGGAGAATGCTAGTGTGGCCCCGGAATCGCGCAAACTCCGGAATGCCCAGGCATATTTCCAACGCCGCGGCCCGACAGCCTTGGCCCACTGCCCCGTAATATCTGGAGCGCAATGGCGCGGCTGCATGCAAGCGGTCACACCGAGTGCTTTGAACCGCGGGATGTCCTGTTCCGACAAGCACTCATCGTGCACGATCTCGTGGCGGGAATCGCGCGGACCGTTGACCTTGCGTGCGTATTCATAGGCATCGAGTGCGGTGCGGATTCCGCGATCTCCGATGGCGTGGGTGAAGATCTGGAACCCACGCTTATCCAGCTTTGCCACGACCTCGTTAAATTCCTGGACGGGATAGTCCAACGCGCCGCGCGTGTCGGGGCGGTCTGCATACGGTTCCAGCATCGCTGCGGTGTGCGGTTCGATTACATCGTCGATATAGAGCTTTACCGCGGCTACGCGAAACACATCGTCGTTGTATTGCTTGCGCATTTCGGCGAATTTGTCGATCACCGCGGCGCTGCTGCCCCGGCGGTGGAACAGAGCGACCTGTAGCCTTTGAGGTAATCGCCCTTCTTTTTTCAACTGCGCATACACCGGCACAACCTCCAGATATGTTTGCGGCTCGACGACAGTCGTGATTCCCGCTCGCGCGGCCCGCCGGAGTAGCTGCTCGACGCGTGCCGGAGCGCCCTCGTGCGAGTGCGAGGGAAGTACCTTGCTGAGTTGTTCCTCAGCTTCTGTTGAGAGCCCAGTGCTTCCGAAACCAACCACGATGCCGGTGGGTTCGCCTGTCTTTTGGTCGTGCAGCACGTCCTCGGCAAATTTCACAGTTCGAGTGGCTTTGGTGATGCCAAACGCCTTCAGGGCTTCTTTGTTCATCCAGATGGTGTGATAGTCGTAGGCCACCAAGAACGCCGGCCGGTTGCCGGTCAATCCCGCAAGGTCCTTCTTGGAGGGAAGGGTGCCGTCTGGAAACGCCGAATAATTCCAGCCGTCCATTTCGATCCATTTCAGGTCCGGCCGCTTATCTGAGTACGCTTTGACCTGCTCCTGAATCTCCTTCAGCGAGCTGCCCGTAATGCGGGTGACATTCGGGTCGTTGCCCAGACTCAAATGAAAATGGCTGTCGATAAATCCGGGTAGGAGCAGCCGCCCGCCGGCATCGACCACACGGGTCCTTTCGCCGATATATTGCCCGGCGTCCTTGTCGTCGCCCAGCCAGAGAATTTTATCTCCCTGCACGGCCAGCGCGGTCGCATGCGGATTCTTATCGTCCATCGTGTGAATATTGACGTGGCGGATGACCAGATCCGCCACAGTCGTCGGTTTCTTCGAACATCCTGCCATTGCAAGGCACGTCACCACCAGACATACCAGCTTCCGCATCGCCTTTTTCCCTTAACCTGGATTTTCCAGGAGGATTGAACGTCACTGTAAGATAAGCCGGAATTTCCCTTTTGATCTCGAAGATGGCGCCATAGTACATCCGTCGTGTTAAAGGTTTGAATCTCACCGGCCCTCATGGAACGCATTAGAGAGTCGCTTGGCTGCTCACGTTCGCCGTGCTTGCCCTACCATTTCTACTAGCACTTTTCTGGCTTCCACCGGACTGCTCACCTCCCGCATGAATGCGATGCGGGCACCTCGTGTGCCGTCTCGGGTTTTCAAGCGGACGTGAAAGCCAAGACGGTCGACCGAAGTCATCGTCACTTCCTGAGACTCGATTCCAGCAAATGCTCGGGCAAGCAGGACGAGCGCATCTGCGTGATCGGTATTCATGTGCTGGATGATCTCGGTTGCAGTATCAGCCAGCGGGTCAGGCTGCGCGCTGTAATATTCCGGGGCAGAAACCCAGCCCATCACCCCGAAGCCACCCACGTAGTAAACGTCCACTATGTCCATCCTGTAAAAGGAAAAGTCATCAAAGTCCACCCAGTATTTGCTGTTGGCATAACGCGCCACGTAGAGTTTTCGTGCTTCAGCCACTTCCGGCACAGGCACCGGTAGAATATTTCCTATCAACGTGACCCTGGACGCTCCCAGAGGATCACCAGCCGTATCAGGCTGGGTGACTAGCAAGCTGGAACGCGGGTCTGCCTGCACATTTTGAGTATGCATGGCCATCGTGCTGATGAGGAAGACAGGATTGGCGTGGTCGTCCAATCCATATGGCATGACGGATCCAAAGGGGAAACCCTGCTGTTTACGTGAAAGAGTCGAGAGACTTCCAACTCGGCCCAGATACACCAAGGTACGCGCTCGTTCCGCGAACGTAGGCTCAGCGACCGCAGGTTGGTTGCTCGCCGGGCCCGAGCCCGCGTGTTTTCCTGCCGTTGATGAAGACATTCCCTCTACTCCACATGGATTCGGCACATGATGCCGGATTCTCTTGTTGCCGGGATCCTTGGAACAAACTAACACGTTGCGGCTTGAGGCGTCTGTTCAAAGCGCACAGGGAATTCGGACAGGCGGGGAAAAGGAGAGAGGCGCTCGGTAACCTCACAAGCGCCTCCTCTACTGCGTCAACGTAAACCGTACCTCACTGGATCACCTCCTTCTCGGCAGGAGCGCCGATGTCGACAAGAATGTCGAATAGTCCGAGTATAACGCGGGATTGGGGAGATGTCAGAACAAGGGTGGGCAATTGCTCCCGATACCGCGCTCGTGTTTGCCGATCGAATTCCACTCGCCTGACAAGTCGGGTTACTGGACAACTCCTTTCCCATTATCCCACTTGTCCGGCTCACGCGTTAATCAGGCATTGGAAAGAGCAGCTAAAGGCAAACCTAAAGGCTGCTCAGGAACTCCCGGAGAGCGGTCTGGTATTGAGTTGGGGCGATGAGAAAGGACTTTTCGTGGCAGGAGCCGTTTATCTGAAGGAAGCTTTTGGGAGGAAGTGCGGCGGCATACACTTCCTGGCCGAATTGAAACGGGATGACGGGGTCCTGACTGCAGTGGACGATCAGAATGGGAGCGTGTATTTCCTTTAGCCAGGCTTGTGTGTTGAATTGCCCATGTGTAAGAAGGCTGAGGCCCGGGAGAAACCAAAAAAACTTGGAGGCGACTCGAGAGGCGGAAGGAAAAGGGGCCTCGAGCACTACAGCTGCGACCTGGCGGTGCACTGCCAAATGGGTCGCGACAGCGGTCCCAAGGGATTGCCCGAAAGAAATGATCGCTTTGCGGTCGATACCCTTCGTGTTCACAAGGTATTCGTAAGCTGCATCCGCATCGCGGTAGACGCCGGCCTCGCTCGGCTTTCCTTCGCTGTGGCCGTAACCCCGATATTCCAGGGCAAAGACGTTTGCATGGGTGCTGCGGAGAAATTGATACACGGGTGCGCGGTTGGCGATGTTGGAGGCGTTGCCGTGGAAGGCGAGAAAGGTAAATCTCGACTGGTCGTCAGGTATCCACCACGCGTGGAGTCTGACGCCGTCGGAGGTCGTGAGCCAAACATCTTCAACATTCAAGGCGCCAGGATGCCAGTCGCCTTCGAGACGGCCAGGATAATTCGGGAAGAAAATCAGGCGCGACTCGAACATGCGGACGAGCAACAGAACCACGAGATACGCGCCAAGGATCGTGAGAAAGTAGCTCAAGAGACGACGGTGAAAGGGCTTTCTAGAAGCATTGGACACTTCCATTTGGGATGACGCGAGAATAATTTAACGAAGGCGGGAAAGTAAATGCGCAACTTGAAGGAACGATAGGTGAAGCAGGTAAGGCGTGATGCAGAATATTGCTTCGATAACTCCCGATAAGTCGCGCGGGTTCAACTTGTCGGGCGACGACTCATGCTTGTGACGCCGGCAATATAGAGGTATGCAGAGGAATTTAGTCTCCGTCGCGCTCGCCATCCAATTCGCGCATCGCGTGGCTTGACACGTAATAACCACGGCTCGCCCGAGCACATTCCCGCGCGCGCAAGCGGTTCTAAAGTGAATGCCACCGAAAACGCCCGCGTCGGCAATTTCCGCCACGGCGTACGAGAAACTCGGGAATGCTCGCACACTCGGCCGAACATCCGAGGTCACAGTGAACGGCGCGTTGTCGCCGAACGCAGCTTCGAGGATAAATGCAGCTGCTCAGCTCACGGTCGAATGGCCGGATGGGTATTTGGGAAATGGCGGGGTACCCGTTTGTATGTCCAGCCAGGGCGTCCAGGTCGGGTCCGGATCTGCGCTGCTAATGCCGGCACGAATTGCGGCGGTTTTGCTTTTCCTGGGACTCCCATTGGCGATCTTCCGCAGCGGACGCGCTATGCATCCGCGATGGCTATGGCGGTGGTTACAATGGCGTGAAGCTGTTACGGACACTCATCTACACCTGGAACAACCATTTATCTTAAGGAGGCCTAGATTAGAGCTACCCTTAGACACGAGATATTCGCGAGGCCCGCGCTACATGCAGGCCGTGAAATCAATCTCCTTCGGCGTGACAGTCGTGCCAGGGCTCGCTATCAATGGATTTCCGTTCGTGTCCAAGCTTGTGGTTTTCGTCGGTGGCGCGCAATCGCCCACGCCACCGCTCGACGGAGTGAAGGCGCTTGCGCCAATTGAATAAAGCACATCACTGGATGCCGGTGCGGCGTAGGTGATCTTCCCCGCTGAAAAGACTCCGACGCTCGGATTGCTCGCCGGTTCGATCAGCGTGTACTGAGCGCAGTTCGTGTTCGACGGGGCCATCGCAGGGCAATCTGAATTCGAGTCTTCGGAAATATTCGACACCGACGTTCCTTCAGCAGGAATCGTCGCCATTAACGTGGCTCCGCCGGGCAGAGAGAATGTTTGAAAGGCAGACACGGATACATCCACTGTAGCCGCGGCCGATCCGGTGGTCGCGGTGACGAATCCTTGAAATGTCGTCGGGCCGCCCGCCTCAGCGGTTAGAGGAATTGCTCCGAGATTAGTGCCGCCGGGGACTCCGACTGCTACCGTTGCGTCATAGGCCAATCCTGCTCCATTGATGGCGACGACAACAACATCGAACGTCGCACCGGTTGGCAGAGGGCAGAAATTGAAATTGCCGGTCGAGTCAGCGGCCAACTCTTCAAAAATAACATCGGTGTGAGAAGCATCCTGTTGTTCGAGCGCGACAAGTACTGTTCCTCCCACGATAGGCATCATCGTCGTTGAATCCACCACCTGCCCGCTGATTCCCGTGCTGTTTGTGCCCACCTGTTCCGCCGTCAACACGGGCTTCAGGCGGAACTGCCCGTTGCCTTGCTGAATGATCGACGCGCACGCATTGAAATCGATGTTGAGGTCGACGTCCTGGCCGGCTTTTACGGTAATGGGGCCACCCTCGATTTGCCCTGGAGAAATTTTCAAACCGGTGTTTGCCTGGCTGGAAAGTTGAAGCTCGTGAACGCTTCCGTCCTGGAGGACCACGCAATTGAAGCCCTGATTGCCGCACGCATTCGTTGAAGGTACCGGGCCGCCTCCTCCGTCATTGGGAACCAGCAGCAAGCGGATTTGCTGATAGGTGCCAGCGGGAAGCGCTGTATTCGATCCCAGTGTCGTCAGCAGACATGCAGTCTGTCCTGCCGCGAAGAGATCAATCTGCATCGGCTGCGTGTTGAGTTGCGGCGCTAGTTCCTGCCATCCCGGAGTGTTGTCGTCGGCCGTGGCGCTAGTATGTGCCTGGACCGAACGAATCGTCACGTAGACGTGTTGAAAGGCGCCATTTGGAAACTTGCAGCTAGGCGGGTCCGTGATGCTGACGTTTATGGTACCCGTGCCGCCGTTTGACGTACCCGAGCCCGACCCGGAGCAACCTACAAGCGCGGCCGCGATCGCCACGATCATGACGAGACTTCCCGTCCAGACGAATGTAGACAGAGCGTTGCGCTTGTACCGCGGCAAACGTGCCATGGCCGGCCTCCAAATGAAAAATCTGGTGAGATACTGACCGCCCAGGCGGGGGGCAGGGCGTGTTAACAGAATTGTAGTGCCTTCTTTTTAGAAGCGTCAAGCGAAACGCAGGAACCGTGTTGCTTTTCTTCCGGAAACCTATTCCTTCAGTGACACGCGGGATTGGATTCGTTTTTCGGCGACAGCCAATTGGCACAAGATGCCCGCCCAAAGGTAAAGTGCCAGGCATCGTCTGGGTGAAGTTCGACGTGCTTTTCAGCAAGCTGCAGGGCTCGACGCCGAGTAGCGTCCGCTTCTGCTTCTGCCTCACGACCCAGCGATTTGTAAACTGGAGCAAGGAGACTCGGAGCCTGGTACCGAGCGCGATCGAGTTCAGTTCTGGATTCGCCAATTGCTAGTCGGCCAGCAGAGATGCCCATTACAATCCCAGAGAATCGTCGAAGACTCCTCAAGCAATGTACCCACACCCAAAAGACAGCCGCCGCGGTCAACGCATAATTCGAATCATTATTCCGCCCAGATATATAGATGATCAGCAGAGGCGATCGGCGGATTTGATTCGTTGTCGATCCCTGGCTCTCCGCAAGCGAGACTCATCTAAAAGGGCTGCGCTGGTGGGAAAGTCGTTGTACCAAGAGCAGAAGGGGAATAGGATGCGCGAAAAAGAACTCCAAATCGGGAAATCCGTAGTAAGGAGCTTCCGATTTGCGTTTTTACCAGACAAACATAGATGCGAACGCGCGTGGCCATATTGATGGCAGTAATAGCAACATTTGGTGCTGTTGTTGCCTATCGAGCTGTCACGGCGGAAGAGGATACCTCGGCCTGGGAACGCAGGTTAAAGCAGGGACAGGTCTTGGAGCTGAGCCGACGCGCCGAGCTTTTAAACACGTACCGGGAGTTAGCTCAGTTTCAGAAGAGCGAAGACCTAGCTCGGTTGAGGGGTTTTTACCTCCGGCACAAAGCCGAGGACCTCCGAAAAGGTGATCTCACCAATCCCTCCGCGGGCAGTGAACTCGACGTTCAAGCAGAGGAGCAGTTTGCTATTGCCCGAATGTACAGACGTATCAGCGATTTTAGTTACATTTACATCGCCGATAAAGATTCTA
>Ga0070732_10002356_pt1 | contig 10258 bp, 6 predicted proteins | sample Coa_R1_5_FD_66449 | JGI IMG/M metagenome (GOLD analysis project Ga0070732, IMG submission 66449) | Surface soil microbial communities from Centralia Pennsylvania, which are recovering from an underground coalmine fire - Coalmine... | ecosystem: Environmental > Terrestrial > Soil > Unclassified ...
ACCGTCCTGCCGGACGCCTCTATCTCCGAGGTACCTATCTCCCTGGGCAAGCCCGGCACGGTCTGCACCCTGCGCCTCCGTTGTCTGCGCGGAGCCTCGGCGATTCATCTCGCGATCACCGGCGAGCAGGGCAAGGTCGTGGCGCGGGCCGAGGTCGCGGCCGAAGGAGACGAGATCGTGGTCATCGAGGTGGAAAACGGCACGCGGGAAGCACTGGAGGTCCGCAGTCCGGGCAGGAGGGTGTTCACCCTTCCCGGTGAGCCCCGCTACGACCCGGCCCCGCCCCTCGGCCCGCCGCGCGCCGGCGCCCCCCTCGACCTCGTCCTAGTGATTGACGGCACCCTGCGCCGCTTCGTCGCCGCGGACAGCGCGGAATCGCTGCTTTCCGATCGGGCCTTCTGGCATCCGCAGGTCGAACGGCTGGTCAGCTTCGCCATGGCCCTCGGCGAGAAAGGGGCGGGCAGCCGCTTTGCCGTGCTGGCTTTCGGCGACCGCATGCCGCCTGGGGTCGTGGCCGCGGATCTGAACTCGGACTACGTGGTCTTCCCCAGAAAACCGGAAGAGCGACGATTCCAGGAACTCGTCCGGCCGCGACTGCTGGCAGCGCTCTCAGGAATACCGGCGACCAACGGCGGCGACTTTGTCGATGCCCTGGCCGACGCCCTGCACGCATGCCGCGAGCTGCACTGGCGCGAAGATGCTCGCAGGGTCCTCCTGGCGTGCGGCGATTCCCCGGGTCATTCTCTGGAACACCCGCTGCGCAAGGGCGCTGACGCGTGCCCGCGACACCTGGACGTCGACGTGGAAGCCTGGCGGCTGCACTTGCAGGGGGTGGAGATTGCCACCCTCTACTTCGACCCGGATCCCGCGCTCGGCCTCTACCGAAACGAGTTCTCTCGCGATCTCCTACAAGGAGCCCGGGAGCAGTACGCCCGTCTCGCCTCTCTGCCCGAGCTGGCGTTCTGCGCCTCGGGCTTCGAGCCCACCGCGGCAGCCGCAGTGTTGACTGGCCGCTCTTGCCTGGTCGGTCGCTGGGCCGCACTCGGCATGGAGGTCGAGCCCGGGGCCGAGCAACAAGGTGAAGCACGGGCCGGGAGCACTCTCAGAGGACCGGCAAGGCCGGCGGCCGCGCGGCCAGCGCCTGTGTGATCTGCTCGCTGATCCTGGGCCGCTTGAGGCGGGTTTCTTGCTTCCACTCCTCGAGGAGTCGCCGCGTCCGTCGCCACGGGCGATTTGGGATGCATGCCAGGCTATGGGCCAGCGCCGCGGCGAGGAGCTGCTCTCCCAGTTCTCCCAGCAGATCTCGCTTGCCACGGTCGTAAAGGAGGGCGAAGAACAGGGCCGGCACCCGGCCGCTCTCGGGAAGCGTCGCGAGGCGCAGTGCGTCGGGATGGGGCCGCAGCACCAGGGCCGCGCTGCGCAGCAGGTCCAGCTTGACCAGCCATTGCTCCTCGTCGGCATGGGCTGGGCGCCGCTCGCGGAGGGCCGCGATCCACGACGGCAAGAGATCGTCCGGCAGGGCGTCGAGCGCGCGCAAGCGCCCGTGCCGGATCCCCAACAGCTCCGGATCGAGCCACCGGCGGTCCACCGCGCGTGCAAAAGCACTGAGTTCGAGGACGATGGGGGACGTGCCCCGTGGAGGCGCCGCGAGAGCCAGTTCGTAGCCCGGGGCCGCGCCGGCAGGCAGGACCGCCGGTGGCTGGGGAAGGGCGGCCGGCGATGCAGGCGTGGGATTGGCGAGGAAAGGCAGGCGCGACTGGGCCGGCTCCGCTAGCGCGGGATCGTTGCTGAGGAGCGCCCGTGCCAGGGCCCAGCCCCTCTCCTCGTGGTGCGGAGGAACGAGCTGGGAATCGTTCGCGTCGGCCGCCGCCACGGCCAGATCCATCCTGTCTGATGGAAGCACCACGATGTCCCAGCGCGCCGCGAGGTCGGTCAACGGCACGCGCCCCGACGGCACCCAGCCCGCGAGGGAGAGCTGGTCGGCGATCCCGCGCGGGAGCGGCAGCAGGAGCGCCGCAAGTGCCGCGGGAGGCAGTGGCTGGTCAAGGCCGGGCAGCAAGGCGGGCCGGCGGCCTGAGAGAATGTGACCGTAGAGAGCGGCCAAGGCCGCCTCAGGAACCGCCTGCAACGCCTCGACGCCGCGGCCGATGGCAACGGCCAGCTCGGGCTCACCGACGCCGAGAGGCTGGTGCTGGTCGGCGCCGATCGGCAGCGAGAAGGCCTCATCCAACCAGTCCTCATTGGCCTCGCGACCCCACCAGACTTCGTCGCCAAGGGCGCCGACGTGAGGCAGAAGCACCAATGCGCCCATAGCGGCCGGCAGGTCCGGCATCCGGTGCCAGGCGAGCACCTGCTTCTCGAGGGAATCCCTGCGCCCGGAGCTGTCAACCGCGCGGCTTGGATAGAGGCCGACCGCAAGGCACCGGCTCCCCCCGAGCCAGAGTTGGGCAACCGCCGGCCGGTCTTCCACGCCGAAGGTGAGCTGGCCCTGAAGCTGGGCTAGGCTCCTGTCGAAGCCGCCACTGCGCGCGATCCAGCGGAAATCCGAGCTTTCTCCATGAACCTTTCCCCAGACCGCGCGCTCGTATTCCAAGGTGACGGGTAGCAACGGTGGCGGTACGAGTGCCGGCCATGAAAGGCGCGCTTTCATTGGCTAGGCGGGTATCTGGTCGAGCAGCCAGGCGAAGGGGCGCATCAGGTTGAACGACTGGCCGCCAGGACCGAGGCGGGGCTCCAGCGCCTCGTCGTAGAAGACGACCGGCTCGATCACGCCATACCGCAGGCGCAGTCCCGTAGCCGACACCGGGAAATAGCTGTAGTTACTGCAAAGGTACTTGAGCGGCCGGTCCAGGCCATGCAGCGCCGGCTGCCGACGGAAGAATTCACCGGGTTCTTTGGTGGCCAGGCGTAGGTCTGCGGCGGATTCGATCAGGACGTCCGCCTTCGAGATACAGACTGCCACGGGTCGTGAGTCCAGGGGCGCGCCGGCCGCGGTCGTCACGTGTACGTCCTCGAGAGTGTTCCAGAGCTTGTTCTCCAAGATGTCCGGGTTCGCCATCGGGTCCAGCACCAGGACGAGGCCCTCGGCCTCCCTGAGCTGGCGACGCATCGGCTCGCTGAGCACATCGGACTCGCTGCCCGGGCGATCCTCGAGACGGAGCAAAGCTTCACGCCCCGTGGCGCGGTGCAAGAGGCGATACTCTACCGTCTCGGTCCCATCGGTCGCCTTTGGGAAGCGGTTCTTCGACTTCATCAGCTCGCGCATCTGCCTGGCAAACTTCTTCGATTGGTCGGTGGTGAAGATCTTCCATTCACCGTCGGGCGCGTCGAGGAAGAGCTTGGCAAGCAGGACAGTCTTGCCGGCCGAAGTCGGGCCCCACACCGCCAGCCGGATCGTCCGGCTGCTGCGGTCCGCCGCCTCGGCCGGCCGAGGGGCACCCCCAGCTGTCATCGCGATCCGCCAGCGATCCAGGTCTCGGCCGCGGTGGTGATCCGCCGCCGGAGGCTCAGAGGCGGCATCGTTTCGTGCCCGTAGGCGGCCAGCTCCTCCAGCAGCGCGCGGGTGGCAGCGGGGATGTCCCGATCACGTAGCGCCATCACCGTGTATTCCAGCTCGGCCATTGCGAGCCGATCCGAATGGGACCCCGCGCGCGCCAGCAGGCTCGCCGCCAGTTCTAGCTGCGTCCGAGCGGCCTGCCACCGCCTCGCTTCCAGACGCATCCCGTAGATGAGACCCGCAACGCGGTCGATCGCCTCGGGGCAAAAGCGCCTCGCCTCGCCTCCGGTCTCCTGCAAGCGCCGCTTTACGGCGGCGTGGCGCACGCGCGCCTCGTTCTCGCCTTCCCGCAGCGGCGCGAGCAGCCGATCGGCCTTCTCGATCTCGTCGAGCAGCCTCCGCAAGCGCTCGGCGAGATCGGTCGGCCGACTCCAGGAGGGGGGTTCGGCCTCTTGCAAGAGTTGGTCCGCGGCATCGCGGTCCTCGAGTGCCATCACCTCTAGAGAGAGCTGCAGGACGGCCAAGTCGCGTCGCCATCGCTTCTCGTGCTCCTCGATCTCCGCGGTAAGCGCCTGCTGCCGGCGGCTGCGCTCGCGGGCTTCTTCTGCGGCTTGGATCTCGATCGGTTCGAGCCGCTTCGCGACCTCCTGGCTATCGCGGATGGCGCGGAGGATCTCATCCACCCGGGAGGTGCGGTCGATCCGCTCCAAGGCACTCTCCACTTTCAATAGCGCAAGCCGTAGATCGCCCGACAGCGGGAGCTTGCGCAATGCCTCGAGCCGAGTGCGCAGGGTTGCAGCCCATTCCCGTAGGCAGCTCCGGAGGTCATCTTCCCTGGCGCTAGCCTGGTTCAGGAGAGCGGCCTCCGCCCGCTGCCTACGTTCGGTCCAGTCGCGGAAGCCCGCGTAGCTCGAAACCTCCGCCGACCGCAGACCCCCCATTTCCTCGACCAGGGCGTCGCCGCAGACCGTCGACAGCACCGCACACTGGTCGGCAAGCTCAGCCTGCTCGCGGCCGCGCCGCTCTTGGGCCCGATCCGCCAGGCTCTCTTGCAGCTGCCCTACCTCGTCGGCAAGCTGCTGCAGCAGGGCTAGATCCGATCCCGGCTCAAGCTTCCGGCGCCGCCCCTCGAGGCGCTCCACGCGGTCTTCCGGTTCGCCCATCTGCCTGGACCAGGTACCGAGGTCGGCCAACAGCGTGGCGAGGTTCGCCAGCCCCCGGGCGGCCCTGATCTCGGTCTCGATCTGCTGAAGCTGCTCACGGTCGCGCCGGAGGTCTTGAGGCTCTTCACAGGTCGCTCCAATTCTGCCGAGGCGCTCGCTCCAATCCACGAGCCACTGCTTGCTAATCTGCTGGCCGACGGGAGCCGGCGGCTCGCCAGCCTCGCGGGCTAGGGTGCCCGCCTCGGCGCCCAGCCGCTTTGCGTCGTCGATGAGATCCCGGATCGGGGCGGCCAGTGCTTCAAGACGCTCCAAGAGCTGCGCGAAGCGATCCAGGACCGCCTCCTCGATCCGGAAGCGCAACGCAGAGCGTTCCTCGTCGATCTTTGCGACGAGGTCGATCACGATTTGCTGATAGCGCTCGGCTTGCTTGGGGACGTCGACGCGAAGACGCTCCAGCCGTTGCTCGATTGCCAACAGGTCGGCACGGGATCGCAAGCCCGGAATCCGGGCCGAAACCCTGCCCAGGAGATGGGAGATCCAAAGCGCCGCGGCCTCGAAGCGCGAAGAGGCTGGCTCTAGATGCCGCTCGAAACGGGGCTCTGGTCTGCCGCCCTCCGCGCTTGCCGCCTCGTACCGGTCCGGCGTTCTCCGGGTCGCCAGCATGGCCTCGCGGTCCCGCTGGAAGGCCTCAAGGGCGCCACGCAGCGCCGCCGCCTCGGGATAGCGGCGGGCCGGCTCGAAATCCAGGCAACGGAATAGGATCTCGCGTAGTGCTGCCGGGCAGCGCGCCGGTTCGTCCGGCGGCCCCTGGCGGATGCGGCGCTTGAGATCCTGCAGCGAGGTGGCGGGAAAAGGGAAGGCACTCGCCACCATCTGGTAGAGCACGACGCCGACCGACCAGAGATCGGACTGCTTGTCCACGCGCTGCTCATCCAGACGTTCTGGCGCCAGGTAGGGGGCACTGCCGAACTGGTTGAGAGTGGACCCGCGACTGAGCGAGACGCCCTTGGCGACTCCGAAGTCGAGTAGGCGGACACGGTTGCCTTCCTGAATGCGCAGGTTCTCGGGCTTGATGTCTCCATGGACCAGCCTGTTGTCGCTTCCTGCGCCCGAGATGGGAATCCTGGCGCAGTCCTCGAGGATGCGACAAAGCCGGATACCGATTGAGATGGCCCGCCTCTCTGCCATGGGGCCTCTCTCCAGCAGCTTCGAGAGGTCCTCCCCGCGCACGAGCTCCATGACTACGAAGAAGAGCTGATCCTTCTGGAAAGCCTCGAAGATCCGCGCGATCTCTGGGACCTCCTGACTGAGCTGCTGCTGGATCTTGGCACCGCGTGCCTCGTTGGCGAGGATCTCGGGATCGTTTTGGATCTGCAGATCGATGACCTTCAGGGCCACCTCGCCGTGCCTGGGATCGATGGCGTCGTAGACAATCCCAAAAGCGCCTCGGCCGAGAATGCCACGGATCTCGAAGCGGTCGAGTCTCTCGGGGTAGTTCATGTCCCGCCGTCCCCGGTGCCCCCCTCGCCCGCCGCCACTCCCGTAGCTCGGCCTGGTACTCCTCGGTAACGCGCACGTGCTATTCCAATCTTGCCCGTTTGCTGGGCAGCTCCTACTCCGAGATGGCGACGGCCGGCCGCGTCGCCGAGCCTGGCGGAGATGGGGGTGCCCATGCCCTTGCCGGAATCCTGAATCATCTGCGGGATGAATCTCGCCCGCGTCTTGGCCGCGGACTCTGTCCCTTCGGCGCTGACGAGCTTAGCGCACCCGGGAATCACCACCGAGAGGATCAACCCGGGGAGGATGCACCGTCTCACCCCGACCATGCTCGTCCTCCTGACCTGTTCAGAGGCTTCATTCTATCGCATTCGTCTCGATCCTCAGGCACTCCCTGTGCGATTCATCGTCGCCACCAGACCGACATCCGCCAGGGTATCCCGTATCGTTCTCGCCTTCGACAACGGCCCGACTAGCCGCAGCCCTTCCCACGGAGGAGAGGCGATCCCTTCCTGAGAACCTTCGCGGGCCGCACCCGTACCTCAGGTCATGAACGAGCCTTCGGACGCTCTCGCGCCCGCCGTGCGGTATGGCGGGCTCTCGGAGGAGGGCGTGCTGCGGTTGCTGCTCGGGTGGCGGGCGGCGGTGCGGCGGAAGCTGACGCTGCGCGGGCTGTGGGCTTGGGACATCCGGCTGCCGGCGGGGTTCAGGGCGCCGGCCCACGAGCATGCGCTGCCCTTCTTCTGCATCTTGCTGGATGGTGCACTGGAGTACCGCACCCGCGACGGCGCGAACGAGCTGCGTCCCTTGCGCAACGTCTTCTACCCGGCGGGCACGGTGCACAGCGCGGTCGCCGGTGGCCGCGGGGCGCGCATCGTGACGCTCGAGGCGTCGCCGGAATGGATCCGGCGCGCGGAGGATTACCTGTCGCTACCGGAGGTGCCGACGCCTCTCGAGCTCGAGGACGGCGCCTTCGCGGCCGGCCGCCTGCTGCGCGAGCTGGACGCTCCGGAGCCCTGCTCGCAGGTCGCGGTGGAGGGACTGGCCCTCGAGCTCCTCGCGGCCGCGTCACGCGCCGCCCGGCCAGGGAGCGGCGCGGCCTGCCGGCAGCGCACGCCGCCGAGCTGGGTGCGGCGCGCCGAAGAGCAGCTCCACGAGCGCTTCCACGAACCGATCACGCTGCAGGCGGTCGCCGCCTCGCTCGACGTCACTCCCACCCGGCTGGGGTCGGACTTCCGGCGGCACACCGGCATGGGCTTTGGCGAGGCGTTGCGCCGCGTGCGGGTCGACTACGTCAAGCGCCGCCTCGGCGGCGACGCCGTCTCGCTCGCCGACCTGGCGGCGGACGCGGGCTTCGCGGACCAGGCGCACTGCACGCGCGTCTTCAAGTCGATCACCGGCTGCACCCCGGGCAGGCTGCGCCGGGCGCTGCGGCACGAGAGCGCCGGTCTCCGCGCCTGATCCGCTTCCCCGCCTACTCCTGGCGCAGGGCCGTCGCCGGATCGACGCGTGCCGCGCGCCAGGCGGGCAGCACGCACCCGAGCAACGCGACGGCTGCCATCGTCGACGTCGCGACGGCCAGGTGGGCGCCGCCGGCGGCGCTCACCTCGAAGAGCTGGCTGGCCAGGGCGCGTCCGGCGGCGAAGGAGCCGAGACCGCCGAGCAGCAGGCCGGCGACGATCCAGCGCGCACCGAGGTCCAGGACGTAGCGGACCGCCCGCGGCCGGCTCGCTCCCAGCGCCATGCGCACGCCGATGTCGCGCCGGCGCTGCGCGACCGCGTGGGCCAGGACGCCGTAGACGCCGAGCACGCTCAGGGCCAGCGCCAGCGCCGAGAAGGCCGAGAGCAGCCCGGTCGTCAGGCGGCGGCGGGCGGTGCCCGCCGCCAGCGCCTCTGCCACCGGGGTCACCTCCGCCAGCGGTTGACCGGGGTCCACGGTATCGACCGCGCGCCGCAGCGCCGCGGCGAAGCCGGCGGCCGGCAGGTCCGTCCGCACCAGCAGGGTCATGAAGTTCGGCGGCGAGAGATCGGCCCCGGCCTGGCGCTGTGGGAAGAACACCATCGGCTCCTTGCCCGCCTCGAGCGGGTCCTGCTGGGTGTCTTCGACCACTCCGATCACCTCGGCGACGGTGCCGGTGCGCACCCGGATCCGCGCGCCGAGCGGATCCTGCCCGCCGAAGAGCTGCCGCTCGAGAGAGCGATTGACCACCGCGGTGAGCGGCGCGTCCGGCGCGGTCCGCGGATCGAAGTCCCGCCCGCGCACGAAGCGCGTCCCCAGGGTGCGGAAGTAACCGGCGCTGACGATGGCGCGCAGCACCAGCGGCTGCCGCTCCGGCGGCACCGGCGGCTGGCCCTCGACCGAGAGCCTGGTATGAGGCGCCCCGACCCCGGGAGGGTACTCGGCGAGCGCCGCCGCCTTCACTCCGCCCATGCTCCCCGCGCGCGCCAGCAGCTCCTCGAAGAACACGCGCCGTTCGGCGACGCCCGGGTGCTTCGCCTCGGGGAGGGTCAACTGGACGCTCAGCAGCCGGCGGGGATCGAAGCCGAGCTCGATCGCATTGACGTGCTGCAGGCTGCGCAGCAGGAGACCCGCCGCGGACAGGAGGATCAGAGCGAGCGCGATCTCGCCGGTCACCAGCAGTCCCTGCCCGCGCGTCATCCACCGGCTGCCGGCCGTGCCGCGCTGTCCCTCCGCCAGCAGCTTCGCAGGGTCGGAGCGCAGCGTCTGCAAGGCGGGGGCCGCCCCGGCGAGGACCACGGCGAGCAGGGTGACCGCCAGGTCGAAGGCCAGGGCGCGCGGCGACAGGCCGGCGTCGGCGATGCGCGGCAGATCGGCAGGGTGCGCCGCCACGAGCAGCTTCAGGCCCGCGAACGCCAGGCCCGACCCGAGCAGGCAGGCCGCGCCGCCGATCAGGCCGCTCTCCAGCAGCGCCTCGCCGAGGAGCCGCCGGCGCGAGGCGCCGAGCGCCGCCCGCACGGCCTGCTCGCGGCGGCGCATCACGCCGGCGGCGAGGAGCAGGTTCGCGGCGTCGGCGCAGGCGATGCACAGCACCGCGAAGACGGCGCCGAGCAGGATCCAGAGCGTGGACCGTGCCGCGCCCACCAGGTGCTCGTCGAGCGGCACCAGCACCAGGCGATGGGCTTGATCGAGCTGGCCCGGCAGCCGGGCCCGGTAGTCGGCCGCGATGCCGTCGGCCTCGGCCTGCGCCGCGCGCGCCGGCACGCCGCGGCGCAGCCGGGCGACCATCTGGAGATACCCGGCACCCTGGTCGAGCCACTTCGGGCTGATGAAGCCGGCCTCGTCCGGTCGGGGCAGCCAGATCTGCACGCCGGCGAAGGGGAAGCGCAGGGTATCGGGCACGACGCCGATGATCGTCGTCGGCAGCCCCTCGATCTCGAGCTTGCGGCCGAGGACACCGCGGTCGCCGCCGAAGCGCTGGCGCCAGTAGCCGTACGACAGCAGCACGACGTCCGGACCGCCGCGCGCCTGCTCGTCGGCGGCGAAGGTCCGCCCGAGCACCGGCTGCACACCCCACACCCGGAAGAAGCCGGCGCTCACGCGCGCCCCCGCGAGCTCCTCCGTGCGCTCTCTCTCGGTCAGCCCGAAGCGGTTCTCGTAGTAGGCCGCCACCGCCGCGAGGTCCCGGCTCTGCGCGGCGAGCGCCTGGAACTTGGGCCAGGAGATCTCCTTGAGGTCCGCGAGACCCTGGACCGCCGCGCCGATCTGGACCAGCTCGCCGGCGGCGCGATAGGGCAGCGGCCGCAGCGCGACCGCGTCGAGCAGGCTGAAGATGGCGGTGTTGCCGCCAATCGCCAGGCCGAGGATGAGAACGCACGTGACGCCCACCCCGGGGCGGCGCAGGAGGGCGCGCAACGTCACGAGCGCGCCGAGGATCGAGAGTCCGCGAGCTGGTCTCATGCCCGGCAGCGTAAGCCGGGCATGCGCTCCTGTCTTGAACGGATGTGGGTTCCTTGTACGTCGACCGGAGCATCCCCCGGCCGCAGGCGCAGGCCGCCGTTCAGAGCAGCGCGAAGGCGCGCTCGAAGGCGATCTCGGCGCGGCCCGGGTCGCCGGTGAGGGCGGCGCCCAGCTCGATGAGGC
>Ga0070732_10002357_pt1 | contig 10257 bp, 8 predicted proteins | sample Coa_R1_5_FD_66449 | JGI IMG/M metagenome (GOLD analysis project Ga0070732, IMG submission 66449) | Surface soil microbial communities from Centralia Pennsylvania, which are recovering from an underground coalmine fire - Coalmine... | ecosystem: Environmental > Terrestrial > Soil > Unclassified ...
ATCGGTCAGGTCTCCTCGTTCAAGGAACGCAAAGGCCAACCGCCGCCGCCGAACCCGAACATGCCGTTCCAGCCGCCCGCCCCGACGATTCGCGAAGAGTATCGCTACGCGCGCCTGGCGCCGAAGGGCGCCGCCGAGCAAACACCGATCTTCGAACTTCGCGCCGACAAGTTCAACGACCTGTTCGTCTCCGCTTCCACGTTAGAAGACGAAAAGCTGGCGCGGTTTCAATCGAAAGACGTGAATCGGGTGGAAATCGCGCAACCGAGCGGCAAGATTATTCTGGTTCGTGAGAAAGACGATAAGAAAAACGATCGCTGGCGCGTCACGCAGCCGATTCAGGCACTCGGCGAAAATGAGAAAATCAGCGAGCTCGTCAACAAGCTCGAAGGACTCACCGCGAGCGGCCCGGATGTAAACTACCATCCCGATTTGAAGGCCGCCGGCTTCGACTCGCCGACGAATATAAAGATCGACCTGGCCGTCGAGGAAGAGCTACCGGGGCCAAACGAAAAGAAAGTGCCCCGCAAGCGCACCGTCGAGTTCGTTTTCGGCAAGCAAGACGCAGTGGCGAAGAAGGTGAATGTGCGCGTGACGGGGCGCGACCGTGTGAATCTCGTGGATGAAAGCGTGCTGAAACTGGCCGAGCGGCCGGCCCTCACCTACCGTGGCCGGCGCATTCTTGAATTCGATACCGCCCAGGTAGCGAAAATCGACGTCAAGCACGCCAGCGAGACATACGGCTTGCAGCAAGTTAATTCCGAATGGAAGCTCACGGCCCCGGTGACTGCCACGGCCGACAAGAACAAGGCCGTGAACCTGGCCGACGACCTGAGCCGGCTCGAGGCCGTCGAATACGTCAACGATGCCCCCAAGCCAGAAGATTTGAAAAACGCCGGATTGGACATGCCTTCCATCACGGCCACCGTCACGCTGGCCGATGCGGCCAAGGCGCCGGTGACGCTGCTCATCGGCAAGCAGCGCGAAACCAAGCCGGAATACTTTGCCAAATTGGCCGATGGCGTCAGCATTTTCGTCATTCGTAAAGAAGTGCGCGACAAGATCGACCAAAGCTCGCTCGACTTCCGGCCGCTGCAACTCTGGCAACTCACCGCGGACGCAATCTCCGATGTGAAGATTCAGCGCGGCAACGATAAGTACGAATTGAAGAAGGACGGCGCCGACTGGAAGATTTCCGGACCGTTCAATGCCACGGCCAGCTTCTTCCTGGTCACGCCGATGCTCGACGCGCTGGCCAATCCCAAGCTGGCCGGCTACCAGGCCCATGCCGTTACGAAGCCCGAGCAATTCGGCCTCGACAAGCCACGGTTACAATTGAGCTTCTCCGCCGCGGAAAAGACCAAGGACGGCGATAAGGAGAAGGAAACGACGAAGGAGCGCACACTCATTATCGGCAAGGCGGTGGAAGGCAAGCCCGAAGTGTTCGCCAAGCTAGCCGACGATCCGGCCGTGTTTAAGCTGCCGGAAGCCGTATTCGTCAATGCCGACAAGCCGGCCCTAGACCTGCTCGACCGCCGCCTGCTCACGGACTCCTTCCGCCCGGTGACTAAAATTCAGCGCACCGGCACGGCCACGATGACGGCCACGAAGGAAGACAAGAACTGGAAGATCGAATCGGGCATGGTGTCGTTCCAGGCCGATCAACCCAGCCTCGCATTGATGCTGCGGACCTGGAGTACGCTGCAGGCCGACCATTTCACTGCCTACGGCAAAGACGTGGACGCCGCCAAATATGGCCTGAGCCCGCCGGTGGACACTATCACGTTCACGCTCGAAGCTGAGATGGGCGCCAAGCCGGAGACGCACGTTTTGAAGCTCGGCAAGGAAGCCGAAAACGGCCGTGGCGAGCGCTATGCCCGCATGGACGACAGTCCCGGCATCGCGGTGCTGGCTGGCCCGGTCGTGAAGGAATTGACCCGCGGCTACCTCGACTTTGCCGACAAATCGCTGCTGAAGTTTGACCCGGCGGAATTGAACGCGATTCGCCGGGCGATGCCAAAGAATGACCTGGAACTAGAGCGGAAGAATAATTGGAAGATTACAAAGCCTACCGAGCAGCAGGCCGACCAGCAGACGATGGACGATCTGGCCGCGATGTTGTCGAATCTGCGGGCCGAGCGCGTGGCCGACTATGGCGCTGCCGACCTGAAGAAATACGGCTTGGACGCGCCCAGCGCCACGATTACGTTCGTGCTGGAAAAAGACGGTAAGCCGGTCACGCATATCCTGAAGATCGGCGCTCCGGTCGATCCGAAGTTGCCGGATGGCGACCGCTTCGCCCAGATTGAGGGCTCGAAGGTGATTGCCGTTTTGGCACGCATGGTTGCCAAGCGGTTGCTCGACGAGCCGCTCAAGTACCGCGATAAGACGCTGGTGAAGCGCCTGGCTGAGCCCGACCGCGTGACGATGGAGCGCGGCGACCGCGCCGGCGACAAGAAAGTCATCTTCACCAAGGTGGATGGCAATTGGAAGATGACCGCCCCCGTCGCCGTGGATGCGGAGCATGCCGACATGGAGGATTACCTGAACGCACTGTACAAGCTGCGGGCCGACGAATGGGTGGCCGAGAAGCCGACGGACTTGAAGCAATACGGCCTCGACAAGCCGGAAATCACCTGGAAGTTCTTCGCCGGCGATAAGGAAGTGCTGAGTCTGCTCATCGGCAAGCGCGATTCGACCGACCAGCGCTCTTACGCCAAACTCGGCAACAGCGACATGGTGTTCCTGCTGGAGCCGCAAGTTACCGCACGCGCCACGGCCGAGTATCGCAAGCGCTCGCTGTGGACCGGTTTTGACGCGGCCCAGGTGGATTCGCTCACCATCACCGGCGAATCGGGACCGATCACGCTGCGTAAGGCGGCCGGCACATGGCAAGTCGAAGGCAAGCCGGAAGCCAAGGTCAAGGCAGAGGTTGTGACGGAAATGCTCGGAGCGCTGGCAAACTTGAAAGTCGACCGCTACATGGCAGATAAGGACGCGCCAATGGACCTCTATGGTTTGGCGAAACCGCGCCGCACCATTGTGGCACAAACGGGAATGGGAATGAAGCAGGAGATTCAGTTGGGCAACCTGGAAGGCGGCTCCAAGCGCGTTTACGCCCGCTTGCCCGGCAAGACGGAAGTCTTCGTGCTATCGGAAGTGGACAGCGCGAAATTGGACCGGGACGTGAAGGCGCTTGTGGACGGGAAGTAGTTGATCATTCGGAAAGCCCAGGGACGGCAGTCCCTGGGCTTTGGCGTTAACTCACATTCAGCACGCAATTCTCGCCGCCGAAGGGGTTGGCCGTGCGCTCGAGACAATCCGGGTCGACAATCCAAACATCATCGACAATAAAGCGATATTCGTAGCGCCCCGGCGCCAGGGTTACGATGCGCTTCCAGGTGCCGATCGCGTCTTTTTTCAATGGGTAAGTCGAAGTGTCCCAGTCGCAAAACGTGCCGGCGACCGAGACGGATTTGGCGTCCGGCGCAGCGAGTGAAAACGTGATGCGGCGTCGGCTGGCGCCCTTGGCCGGTTTGGCCGGACTCGATGTGGCCATTCGGCTCCCCTGTGCAGTGGAATGCCCCGATTTCTCGGCAAATCACGCGGCAAATCCTGCCGCTGTACGTTTATGCTCAACCGCTGGAAAGACAATAGGATCAAGCCAATACACGCGGCATTGATCGGGCCCCGCACCGGGGGCTAATTGTGGTAGCGGAATTCGCAAGAATTCCGCAAGCGCCCAACGGAATTCTTGCGAATTCCGCTACCCCGAACCGGCCAACGATGGTTTGACAATACTCACATCGGCGGTGGTTTCGTGGTAAGCACGGGGCAGGCGGCATGCCGGATCACCTTTTCGGCTACGCTGCCTAGCAAAACGCGCTCGAGGCCCATGCGGCCGTGCGTGCCCATCACGATGAGATCACACGGCCGCTCCGTGGCCACGCGCACAATTTCATCCGCCGCATCGCCCTCGACAAGCTGATAATCAATGTCGTACTTTAAGTCCTCGGCCTGGATCGCTTCCAGGCTTTTCCACAAGCTGTCTTCGTAATTGTCGTCGGGCGCCCGGCGGGCGACTTCTTCGCTATGGTCAAGCGGCGGCGGGTAAACGTGCAGCACGATCAGCCGGGCGCCATAATCGCGCGCCAACGACGCAGCGATTCGGAAGGCCGCTTGCGAGCATTCCGAAAAATCGGTGGGAAACAGAATCGTATGGATCGGGAGCACGCCAGGCATCTCCAAATCAAGTTTCGTTTAAAACTCATTTACTCAAGCCGCGCACCCGCTCCGTTAAGGCACGAATCATTTTCTCTTTGGCGCGGAGTTGATCGTGGTATTCCTGCGCTTCGGTGCGGCGAATTTCGGCGTGAATCTCCACAACGCTATCGTCGAGCAAGCGCAGCAGCTCATCGCGCTCTTGGTCATTCAGCGTCAGCTGATATTGTGCGCCACTATTGGCAGCCATGATCTGTTCTCCCCTGGTGAATGGCAAACAATCTCCGGTGCACGATATTCTAGGCAAAAGGAACGAATCGCGGAGCGGTTTTGGCATGGTTGTGCAAACTAGAAACGATACGCATGCCGACGCGCGGCAACAAGCTGCGCGGTCTGGAAAGCCTGGGGCTGCGAAAGGCGCTGCCCGAAGCCCAGAATTTGGCCCAAGTTGCACCATTCGGGGTTGCATTTTTCCCTGCCCTGACCCTATACTCGCCCCCCGGAATGGCGCTTACGGATTTCCGAGCGGGAAGGATTCCCCATGCTTGTCGCCGACGCACCGGTTCGCCTGCACCCGTTGCCCAAAACGGCGCCCGTGCCCACTCCACCTGAGTCCAAGCTCGACACACCGCACCTTTCCGTCGTCATCGTCAATTACCGCCAGTGGGACAACACGGCCCGGCTAACCGCCCAATTGCGCCATTCCGAAGCGTTGCGCCGCGGCCTCGCGGAAGTCATTATTGTCGATAATCAATCAGTCGTTCACCCCTGGCGCACGAAGATGCGCCGGCAAAGCGGCGTCTCACTGCGTTGCCTTGACCGCAATCGTGGCTTTGCGCGCGGCGTGAATGAAGGCTGCCGCCTCAGCCGGGGCGAATGGTTCCTGGTCCTGAATCCCGATGTGACGGTGCCCGAGCGCTTTCTCGACCGGGCGATTGAACTGGCCGATGAAATTCAGTCGCAGGATCCTACCGCGGGCGTCATCGGCTTTCGCCTCGAAAACCCAGACGGCTCGGCGCAGGGTTCGGTCGGCAAATACCCCACGCTTTGGCGCACGCTTTTCGGGCTGCTGCAGCCGCGTTCGCGGCGCAAGTGCCAGCCACTGTATACGCCGAAGCGCTTGCAGGTGCCGTGGCTCACCGGCTGCTGCCTGCTCATTCGCCGCCAATGCTTGCAACAGCTCGGCGGCTTTGATCCCGGCTTTTTCCTCTATTACGAGGATGTCGATTTTTGCCAGCGGGCCTGGCAAAACCGCTGGTCGGTCTGGTATGAACCCCAATTGCACCTGACGCATCATCACCCGCTGCACTCACGGCAGGTGCCGCCGCACATTCGCCTGATGACGCGCCAGTCGCTGCTTTCCTACGCGCACAAGCATTGGCCGGGCTGGCAACTGCGCACGATCACCGGCTTGATCTGGACCGAAGCCAAGTTCCGCCAATGGTGGGCGCGCCGGCAAGGTCAAACCCAGGCGGTTCCCGTATTCGCGCAACTCGAAGAGGTGGCCCGCGCCTTCTGGCAGGACCGAGCCGGCCAGGCATTCCGCCGCGTCTGGCGCGTGGCCCACCAACATGGCCGCTCCGAGCGGGGAAAAGCCCATGCCCATGCCAAGCTCTTGCCACGCTAAAGCGCATTCGCTTTCAATCGTCATCCCTTCTTACAAGCGCGCCGATCTTCTGGAGCGCTGCCTCGAAACCGTGATCGCGCACGCTCCGCCTCGCACGGAAATCATCGTTGTCGATGACGCCTCCGAGATCGCCATCATCAGCCAAACCGCCAGATCCTTTTCCCAGATACGCACGATTCGCTTGCCGAAACGAAGTGGCTTTTGCATCGCGGCTAACCGCGGCATTGCTGTCGCCAGCGCGCCCATCGTCGAATTGCTGAACGATGACACGGAGGTGGAACCTGGCTGGGCGGACGCGGCCTTGGAGTGCTTTCGTTCCCCGGATGTCGCGGCTGTCGCGCCGCTGGTGCTCAAGCTCCCAAGGACAAACGAGCCGGTAATCGATTCCGCCGGCGATACCTATCACCTCGGCGGGTTCGCCCGCAAGCGCGGCCACGGCCAGTCGCTTTCCGGCTTTCCTCTCAAGCCGGAACCGGTGTTCGGCGCCAGCGCCTCCAGCGCTTTTTATCGCCGCGACTGGCTGCTGCAAGTCGGCGGGCTTCCGGAATCGTTCGGAAGCTATTTTGAAGATGTCGATCTCTCGTTTCGCTTGCGCAACGCCGGCGGCGCAATTTTGTTTGAGCCGCGTTCGCGCGTCTGGCATCACGCCCATGCTTCGCACGGCAGAACCAATCGCCGCATGCTGGCACAGCAATCGCGGAATGAAGAACTTGTCTTCTGGCGCAACACACCGCTGCGGCAATACTGGAAAGCGCTGCCGCTGCACGCTGCGGTATTGCTCGGCAAAGCCTTGAAGCGCTGGCAGGAAGGCTCGATGACGCCGTTTCTGCTTGGCCGCTTTCACGCGCTGATGGCGTTGCCGCAAATTATGCGTCGCTCAAACTGAATTGCATTTCGAATTTCGTTAACTAAACGTGGGCGGCTTACAACCGCCCCGCAATCGGCGGCCAGAAGCCGCCGTTACGACGAACAAAAGTCCGTTCTAAATTCCTAAAGCGGAGACAAGTCTCCGTACTCCGATATCCCATGGTCGTGACTGCGAGCATTGACAAACCGCGTCCGCTGCGAGATTTCGCGGTTCGGCTGTCCTTTAGCAAACAAGACCAACTTCCTCCCAATGGAGCTGCCCATGCACCGCCGTGCCGTTTTCTTTGCAATGTTGCTACCGCTGAGCATTGCACTCAATCTGAAGGCTGACGACAAAAAGCCCGAGCCGGGCAAGAAGCTATCCAACGGAGCTTATGCCGTGCTCCGCGAAGGCGCTGCAGAAAAAGAACTTTTGCCTCTCAAAGAAGGTGAAGCGCTCGCCGTTGACCGACCGCTTTATGAGAAGGGAAATGACAAGCTGCCGCCGCGCTTTCTCATCGTGCGGACAACTCCGGATGTTGTCCTTGAACTCGACGGCGAGCCCAAGGCTGTGAAGGAAGGCGATCAAGTCGTCCGAATCTTTCTTAAGCTGCAACCGAAGCCGGCCGCGGACCTGGAACGCTTGACGAAAGACAACGTCGGCAAGCAGGTCGCCATCATTCTGGGAGGGGAAGTCGTGACGGTACACAAGATTCGCGATGCCATCAAGGGCGGCGAGGTGCAGATTAGCTGCTGCGCTCCCGGCAGCGCGAAATACCTGTTCGAACAGCTGCAAAAGCAGCAGCAGCGCAAGTGAGCGCTTCACGCCACCCAAAGGCCGTGAGTGAAGCGGTGCGCCATCGTTATCTCGAGCGACAGGCTCGCCGCCGACCACACGATCAGTAGCGCACGGACCCATTTGGGCCGAAGCATGGCTGGATTGCGCGCCCACAGATGAGCGGCGAACAAGACCAGCAGCACATACACGCATTGCGAGTGCCGAATCTGGCTGCCCATGTCGCGCCGAGCGTGGCCGCAAGCCGCAATGTAGAACGGGCCAAAAGCACACAGAAGCAGCGGCAGACGATCGCGCCAGCCGGAGGCGTTGCCGCTCAGCAGCGAGCGCATTTCCAACACTCCCATAAGAGCGAATAGCGCCACCGTTGCCGGCACGGCGACCCGGCTGAGAAAGTCGGGCTGCGAATAATAGCGCGGCAAATCCAGATAGCTCAGTCCATACGTGTGTCGGCGGAAGAGCGCGAGGTAATCGGGCTTCACGCCCCAGGCGACGGCTTCGGTTTGCACGTACAGGTCCCAGCGGCCAAAGTAAAAGTGACAGAACGCGAAGAAGGCCCCGGCCCCGAGCGCGGCGAACGCGGCAACCAACACTGATTGGCAGAGTTTTCGCCACGTGAACTGTTCGACCGAGGCCAGCCATGTCTGTAGCACGGGATAGACAATAACCGCAATCCCCACCAACCTGGTGGCCGTCATCGCAAAGCCATGCACGGCCGCGAGGCATTTCGCCAGCGGCCCGCTGCGCTGCGACCAGTAGACATAGCCGAGCATCGTCATGAGAAAGAGCGGTTCTGAATAGCTTGCCACCATGAAGAAGCTGGCGGGATGCACCGCCACCAACACGACTGCGACGAGGATGTTTCCGGGCGAGACGTTCCAGCTACGCAGCAAAAGCAAGGCGTAGAACCAAGCTCCGCAACAAGCCAGTTGCGCGGTCATTAGCAATGCCGCCTGCCCGTCCAGGTGGAACAGGTTCTTCAAGCTGCGTGCCAGGAGCGGATAGCCCGGAAAAAAAGCGACGTTGCCATGGTCGGTGGGCGTCAATGTATCCGGCGCCACGTACCCGCCGTCCACGATCGACTGGAACCAGCCGCCGTCCCACTGGTACAAGCTTCGCCACGCGGCTGATATGCTGCCCTGGCTGGATAACAGCATGGCAAAGAGGATTTGTGCCGCGGTGATAAAGAGCGCCCAGCCAAATAGTGTTCGTGTTCGCAATGGGCTCGCGACGGGCCCGGACAGCTTGTTCGGCGCCGGATGATGACCGGGGGCAGTGACTTTGGGAAGAAGTAAATTGGTTGGCATGCCGGACCTCGAGTCCTTCAAGGTAAGGTGCTCGCCTGAAGATAACCGGCGCGCTCAGCGGCGTCGAGGGCAATCAAATCGGCAAAACACTAGACGATCCGCCGGAAAGAGTTGCTTCCAATTTGCTCAAGCGCTGCAACTGCTGATCGCGTTGGCCGCTCAGTAGCAGGAAAATCCCCGGCGGCTCTAGGAATTCGACTGGGGCCGTACGGCAGGCGGCCTGTTTTTGCAAGCTGGCGTGAAATTGCGCCGGAAGGCATTCGGCACAGCACAGAGAATAGGTCTTTAATTCCGAGGTGATGCCATCGCTCCAGCTCGATGCGACCTTGTACACAGCCTCGCGCCGGCAACCAGGTGTATAGCAGCGGATAGGGTAATTGCGAAGAGGCATCTGTTTTTAGTGACCCACTTTAGCGGATCTTTTCGCGGACCCGCTAAAGCGGGTCACCACGAACTAGGAGTCCGTCGGATACGGTACCGGCTCGCCCTTGATCTGGGCCAGCGCGTTCATGGCAGCTTTCACTTCGGCTTCCTTCTTGTTCCGGCCCCAAGCCGCGGCGAAGTGGTTGCGGCCAACTTCCGCGGCCACCTTGAAGCACTTATTGTGGTCGGGCCCTTGCTCGTCGAGCACGTGATAGCGCGGTGTGTCGCCGAACTCCTTTTGTGCCACCTGTTGCAGCATCGACTTGAAATTGCCACCGTGAGCCGCACTGGCCACGCGCTGTATGATTGGCTCGAGCTGCCGCAAGATGAATTCCTTGGCCGGCTCGAGCCCGCCGTCGATATAGATAGCGCCCACTACCGCTTCATATACGTCGGCCAGCATGTTGGACGGCAACTCCTCGCGGTGGCCCATCCCCTTGCCCATGAACAGGAAATCGCCCAGGCCTAGTTGCTGGCTCAAAAGCGCGCACGTCCGCCGGCTGACCACGACCGACTTCACCTTGGTCATATCGCCTTCCTGGTATTCCGGGAAGCAAACGTAGAGTTGTTCGCAACACACCAGGCCGAGCACAGCATCGCCGAGAAACTCCAAACGCTCATTCGAAGCAGTGCGGGTGTTGGCCCCAGAAGTGTGCGTGAGGGCCGCGCGCAGATGTTCAATTACCCGAAAGCGATAGCTAATCGCCTGCTGGCAAGCTTCCAGGATCTCCGCTTCCCGGTCGAGATACGCTTCGGTCGCCATGATGACGTTCAAGAATGAAAGCCGGTATGCAATTAAAGTAGCATTCTATGCGGGAAGGCGTCAAGAAAAGAGTGGTGAGTAGTGAATAGTGAGTGGCACATGCATTCCAAGCCGCGGGGCGAGTCTTCGAGCCCCACGGGTCAACTACTCACCACTCACCACTCACCACTCACCACTCACTCTTTCGAAGGATTCAGCGCCCTCTGCAACCCGCGCACCAGTTCGCGAATCTGCCCAATTGCCTGATCAAGCCCTTCCGGCCTCACGCCCTCCA
>Ga0070732_10002358_pt1 | contig 10254 bp, 5 predicted proteins | sample Coa_R1_5_FD_66449 | JGI IMG/M metagenome (GOLD analysis project Ga0070732, IMG submission 66449) | Surface soil microbial communities from Centralia Pennsylvania, which are recovering from an underground coalmine fire - Coalmine... | ecosystem: Environmental > Terrestrial > Soil > Unclassified ...
AAAGAAAAACTGCCCGCAATTGGAACAGGGACGAACGAGGTGGAGGGCTCGGTTCTGGACAAGTGCGGCCACTGCTACAGCTACCGCGCTTACCTCGTCGCGGGCGGCCCATCCTGCATAGATCCGGCTTCCTTCATGGTCAGGAAGCGTCAAACGAACCATAAAGCTCACCCGCCATTCCTTCGTCCCCCAGCCTAGGTTGAGAAGGGATGATCGCCCTCTCTGGGAAGGCATTTTCCCAGTGGCAATCTGCGGGTGCGGACCCTCCGTGAGGACTGAAAGCGCGTTTAGGACGCGATTTCTCCATAATCCCGGGAGTCGTGAGCGAACCTCACTATCCACCTCGTCCGGCCACCTCGGACGCTTCCGTTTGCCTGCACGTTGATCCTCTGTTTTCAAATTCGAGCCAAAGCTGAGAAGGAGCAGAAGGAAGTATTGGCGCAGCTTGCTGCTAGTCCGCGCATCAGCGCGGTTGAGCCAGTCGGCTATGTAGTGGCCGCAGGTCTCGAGCCGGACAAAAGGGAACCTACTACAGTCTGGCTTTGTCCCGCGCGTGAGCAACGGATTCTCTCCACCTAACGTAGCCATCCTCTCACGTCACCTGCGGCTTACGCAAGCATAAACTTGCCTCGGCGATTGACTCAGGAGGATGGAGAAATGCAATCTCAAGATCAACGCGTAGCATTGGGAATTGCAGAATTCGCACGCGCGATCGGGTGCTCCACGGACACTGTGCGCCGCCAAGTCGCAGCGGGAAAGCTCAAGTCTTTCAGATTTTCACGGCGAGTACTTATTCCAATCAGCGAGCTTCGCCGCCTGCTAGGGAATGAGTCCCGCGTTGACCATGGACCATGTTTCGTTTCTTGACAGAGTTCTTTCGAGGCTCGAAGCGCGGTGTGACGCACGCGCAGCTATATCAGGCCGCGGGACACAATATGCGTCTACCCATTGAAGGCTCCTCGTGAGTGCGGCAACTTCTTCGAACCCTCCGGGAGAACAGCCACTGTCGATTCGACAAGGGCAAGGAAATGAATGACTGAAACACTTGTTTTTGAGCGCAGGAGGCGTCTTTCATTGTCGCGCGCGGAAGGAACAGGAACTCTCACGACCGCGTTGGCATACGCACGGCGAGGATGGGCGGTCCTCCCGCTGCATTCGCCTAGCGGGCAAGACTGTTCATGTGGCAACGCCGACTGCCGGAGTGAGGGTAAGCATCCCCGGACAAGCCATGGAGTAAAGGACGCAACGACGGATCTCGAGAAGATCCACGGCTTTTGGGCAAGATGGCCCAGCGCCAATGTCGGGATCGCCACTGGCTCGAAATCGGGCTTCGTGGTACTCGACGTCGACCCTCGGCACGGTGGCCATTCATCACTCCTCCGCCTCCAGGGACAGCATGGCGCACTGCCCCAAGGACCGACGGTTCTTTCTGGTGGAGACGGCCACCATTACTACTTCTCGGCGGCAGATTTCAGAGTCAGGAGCAAGGTTGGCCTTGTTGACGGCATCGACGTTCGCGGAGATGGTGCCTACATTGTCGCTCCCCCCAGCCGCCACGCCACAGGACAAGCCTACCGATGGGCAGAGGGTCTGAATCCCGATCTTATCTCCTTGCCGGCGCTACCCGGATGGTTGAGGACTCTGCTCGTCGCTCAGCCTCGCGCGAAAGCAAATGGCAACCAGGAAGTCCCGCATGTCCCACAAGGAAGGCGCAATAGTCACCTGACGAGTCTTGCGGGGACCATGCGCCAGAGGGGCATGAGCGAGGCAGCCATTTTCGCCGCGCTGAGGATCGAGAATCTGAAGCGATGCGATCCACCCCTTACGGAGGAGGAAGTGGCAACGATCGCGGCAAGTGTAGCCCGCTACCCTGCTGGCCCCACGATCATTACGGATGTTGGCCTCGTGAAGCGCTTGGCCGACCGAATTACCCTTGCGGAGCGCTTTGCGAGAGACCCAGGGGGGAAACTCTATCGGTTCAGCGACGGGGTCTACAAACCGGATGGCAGCAGCAACATAAAGCTATTTGTTAAAAGGCTCTTGGAGGACTGGCATCTTACGAAGAAATGGAGTTCCGCCCGTTCCGACGAAGTCGTCGAGTACATCAGCGTGGACGCTCAACACCTTTGGGAGTGGCCCCCGCTAAACCCGGTGAACATTCAGAACGGGCTCCTCGATGTCGAAACGGGTCGTCTGCTGCCTCACTCTCCAGAGCATCTGTCCCCCATTCAGCTGCCGGTGGCCTACGAGGCTGCCGCCACCTGTCCTGAATGGGAGACTTTTGTCGAACAGGTCTTCCCCAGCGATGCTCAAGAGCTGCTGTGGCAGATCATCGCCTGGCTGATGCGCCCAGACGTGTCGATCCAGAAGGCTATTCTTCTGCTGGGAGAGGGCGGGAACGGTAAATCGACATACTTGACTGGAGTCACCAACTTTCTTGGACACCGCAACGTTTCCGCGGTTAGTCTGCACAGACTGGAGTCCGACCGCTTCTCGGTGGCCCGGCTGGTCGGTAAGTTGGCAAACATCTGTCCTGATCTCCCGAGTGCGCACTTAGCCGGAACATCCACCTTCAAAGCCCTGACGGGGGGCGACCGGCTTCTTGCTGAGTACAAGTATAAAGACAGTTTTGAATTCTCGCCTTTCGCTCGGCTGGTTTTCTCAGCGAACCATGTCCCTCGTAGCAGTGACTCGTCCCAAGCATTTTTCCGGCGTTGGCTTGTTGCGCTGTTCACCCGAACTTTCAAGGAGGGTGAGGCAATCCCTCGTCCGGAGATGGACGCGCGTTTGGCGAACGCGCGCGAATTGAGTGGTGTTCTGAACAAGGCTCTGCTGGCTCTCAGGCAGATGCACGAGCAAGGGGGACTGATCGAGTCGAAGTCCATGGCCACCGCAGCGGACGAATTCCGGAAGGCTACAGACCCCCTTTCTGTCTGGCTGGACGCCTGGACAATCGAACAAAGTGACTCTTTCGTGATGAAGAAGGCTTTGTTGTCCGCCTACAACTCAGCCGCAGAGGCGGAGGGAAGGCCCGTGATGACAGCGACGGGCTTCGGACTGGCGTTGCGTCGGTTGCGGCCGAACCTCCAAGACGGCCAACGAACAGTGGCGGGGAAGCTGGAGTGGGTGTGGCTGGGCCTCGGGCTCCGCTGCTCGGAGCAACATTAGAACTCGGCACGCGCTACCAACGACCCCGGGGGGTCACTTGGTTCACGCGGTTCACGTCGTTTGCTAATTGTTTTCTTATTTTCTTCTAGCCTCAGGAGAGTGGGAAAAGTAGACAACGGTAAGAAAACGCCGTGAACTCCGTGAGCCCGGTGAACTACGGTGGGGTGGCGTGGCCCCAAAGGAGGAGGCCCTTGTACTTGTTTTGGGAAACGCAGCGAGTTCGTCGAGCCGTCTCACTCGTGAATCAGCCGTGCCTTCGATGTGCTGATTGGGGGGGCAGTAGGTTATGAGAGCAAACGGCAACAGTCTAGTACTTCCCTCTGGGAGACATGGCTTGACAGGCGACAGGCTGCTCACCGTAGAGCAAGTAGCCCAGCTCCTGCAGGTCGCTCCGTCCTGGGTTTACGGCCGGACACGGAGCCGCGCCGCGGATCGGATTCCAGGCTTCCGACTTGGCAAATACTGGCGCTTCCGAGAGGCGGACATATTGAACTGGTTGGAGGCTCAGAGGTCGTAGCTTTTGAGCGAGGAAATGATTACACTACCGCCGACGCAGGAAAAGACGGGCGAGTCAACGAAGGAAGGGAGATTCGTATGACTCGTCGTCGTTTTCAGAATGGTTGGATTACCAGGAAAGGCAGGAATTTTGTTCTCCGCTACCGCGAGGATGTCCGAGCGGTGGACGGAACGATCAAGCGGGTGCAGCGTTCTGTAGTCCTCGGGGCGCTGCCAGGTAAGCGGCGGGCGAAGGCCGAGGCCGTCAAGATATTACGCGACATCAACAACGGCACTCGGCGCCCGCAATCGGCAATAACCTTTGCGGACTTCTGGAACAGCTATTTCGATCCGGAAGTCATCGGAAGGCGCAAACTCTCAACGCGGCAGATGTACCACTATCTAGCCAAGAAGCATCTGCTGCCCTACTTTGGCAAACGTTCGCTGTGTGATCTGGCCCGGGGAGAGGTTCAAGACTTCATCAACATGAAGGAGCGCGAGGGCTACTCCCCGCAGACGGTCCGGCACTTCCGCAACATGCTGAGCAAGTTTTTCGGAGCGGCAATGTCGAGAGATTTGATCGCAACGAACTTGGCTCGCAACCTGGAGATGCCGACCATGAAGAAGGTCCGCCAGTCAAGAGTCCTAACACTCCAGCAGATTTCCCATCTGCTCAAAGCCTTTGACGAAGAACTCCGGGCAATCGTTCTGTTGGGACTGCTTCCGGGGCTACGGGTTGGAGAGATCCTGGGGCTCAAGGTTGAGGACCTCGATCTCGACGGTCGCTTTTTCTATGTTCGGCGCAACGTCTATCGGGGGGTTGTCCAAGACGCTCCGAAGACGCTCGCCGGCGATCGCTGTCTACCCGATCGCTTCAGCTCTGCTCGAGGCTCTACAGGTCTGGCTTGCCGTCCGGCCCTGGGGGTCCGAGTGGCTTTTCCCGAACGATGCAGGAAGACCATACTGCGACCGCAACCTGCTTCGTCGGAAGCTCTGGCCCGTGTGTGACCAGCTTGGCATTCCACGCTTCGGCTGGCACTCGCTCCGTCACACGTTTTCGACGTACGGAGGTAACAGCGGGGTTCCACTGCCCGTGCTGCAATACCTGCTCGGGCATGCGAGCGTGGAAACCACAATGATTTACACTCACCCACTGCTCGAAGCGGAGCGAAGGGCGGTGGAGCAGATTGCTATGATTCTGCTCCCTTCTGCTCCCCATCGGGCAGAGAGCGAGGTTGGACCGAAGGTGTTAATTCAGTGACTCGAAACGGGTTAGTTGGTCGGGGCGCCCGGATTTGAACCGGGGACCTCTTGCGCCCAAGGCAAGCGCGCTACCAGGCTGCGCCACGCCCCGAACTGGGCTCACTATCGCGCCGTGCAACGTCGCGATCCGCGACACCGCGCGCCCCTATTGTGCCAAGCTTCGCGTTCAGTGTCTAGCCCGACGACCAGGCGTTGGCTTCTGAGGGGTGACAGGCCGCTCAACAGTCGAAGTCGGCCCGTGAAAAGGGGTGGGAGGGGCGCGATGCGCGAGCGCCCCTTTTAGTATCTTGGGTGGCCGTCGCCCAGTCTCCGCGGTTACTTCGACGGAAGTATGTTTCCCAGCTCCCACTGGACCTTGACGGCCGCCTCCTGTAACGACATGGAGACCGAAGTCATCCAGTCGGTGTGCCAGCCGTAAGCTTCTTCCCAGGCTTCGGGTTGACCCCAGACGTTGCGCAGCTTTTGCCAGTAACGCGTGCGCGCGGCTGCGGCGTCGGCCTTGCCGACCCCACTCATCGCAACGTCAGGCGAGACGTTGAACGACGCAGGCGGCTCGTCCGGCAGGTTCATGCCAAAGTGATAGAGCTGCTGAACGTTCTCGAGGGCGGAACTCCAGTAGGCGCGTGCGACTTCCGCTTCGGCGGACCGCCGCTTCGCGTTCCAGCTCGGGTTGGTTTCAACAAAGTCCGTGGGCGGCTCGGTCCGCAGCCGCATCACCGGGCGAGTCGACATATAGACGACCGTCAAGACCGGAGCGACGAGCGCCACGAGCATCCCCAAAGTGGCAAAAAGCGTCCGCCGGGAGCGCTTGGGCACGGATGACTCAATCTCGGACTCCGCACTCTCCGTCTGGGCGCCGGCGACCTCGGCGATTTGCGAGCGGACGTTCTGGGTCGTTCTCTTGAACTCGTCGATTTTCTTGCGGCATTCTTCAGCCGCGCTCTGCGTCAGCGTCTCGAGGGCCGTGTGAGTAATCCCGGCCAACCGCCGCGCTTCTTCGACCACGCCCACGCCCGACGCGGTCAATCCTTCCTTCAGCTTCTTCTCCGTCTCTTCGGCGTGTTTCCGCAACTGCTGCGATGACTGCTCGCGGATCTCCGCGGCAATCTTGCGCAGCATACCCTCCAGCTCCTGGCCGGACCTCTCCTCGAGGGTCTGCACGCTGCTCTTGAGCCGGCCCTGGAATCCTTCGAGCAGACTGGTTGACGCGCGTTCCAGGGCTGCCGTACTCGCGGTGGCCAATTCGCTGAACTCTTCCTGGTGCTTTTTGGCGTTCGCCTCGGAAGCCACCTCCACCTTCTGCTCGGCGGTTTGCAACCTGGCCATCGTTTGCTCTGCCGCAAGCTGAATGGACTTGACGGCGTCGTTGGCCGCTCCCGAGACCGTTTCGTTCTGTTCGCGGAAGATCCGATCAAGCTGGCTGCGGCATTCTTTGGCCGTCGCCCAAGTCACGGACTCGAGGGACATCTGCGTGGCGCTGGCCAGCTCCTTCCGGGCCGAGTTCACCATCTCCGCGTTTGAAGCCGCCAGTTTCTCGTTCAACCTGGCGAGCGTGGCGCGAGTCTGCTGCTCGAGCCGGTCGGCAGAGTGCGCTTCGAGTTCTCCTGCCATCTGGCGAAGCTGCTCGGCGAATCCCTCCTTGCTCTCATCCTGGAAATGTTGCAGCGTTTTCTCGAAGCGTCCTTGGAGATCTTGCACCAGAGCGCTCGAACGCTGCTCGAGTCCGCTGACGCCCGAAGCCGCCAGTTTCACGAGTTGTTGGCGGTGATCCTCAACGCGGGCCTCAAGCCCTGAAGCAATCTGCTGCTGGGCGGTTTGTAATTTCGAGATGGCCTGGTCGCTCGCAAGCTGCACCGAGCCGACGGAGGCGTCAGCCTGGCTTGTCAGAACACGCGTCTGTTCTTGGAAGGATCGAGCCAGCCCCGCATGCTGCGTTTCGAACTCGCCGAGCAGCGCGCCCGCCTTGCTTTGGATCGCCTCGGCGCTCGATTGGAACATCGCTGTGAGGCGTCCCTCGTGGCCCTGCGCGACGTTTCCGAGCTCGCGCTCGACCTGCTGTCGGCGCGCCTCGAGCTCGGTCAGCGACTTCTGGGCGGCGGCTTCAACGGAGCCGGCAGCGGCCGCGGCCGTCTCAGAGAAAGCCTGCGATCGCTGTTCGAGCGTCTGGACCCATTGAGTTCCCTGCTTTTGCAGTTCCTCACGGAGAGCATTCGAGCGCTGAGAGAGTCCTTCAAGGCTTGAAGCAGCGAGTTCAGAGAATTGCTTCTGGTAGCCCGCGGCATCGCGTTCAAAGTTGGCCGCGACCTTCTGTTCAGTCGACTCGAGCCTGGTGACAGCTTCGGTGGAAGCGTGTCCGATTGCATCGAGCGCGTCGTGCGCCCGCCCGGTGATCGTCTCTGTCTCCCGGTTCAGAGAGCCGACGGCCTCGCCGGCAGCTTGATGAACCGCATCGAGCGCCTCCTGCGCCCGGCCGGTAATCGTCTCCGCCTCGCGGCCCAGAGACTCGAGCGAACCCGCAACCAGTTCGCGAGCCTGCTTACGAGCTTCCTCAGCAATGCCTTGGCCGGAAGCGGTCAGCTCCTGGCTAAGCCGCTCGACCGTGGCTTTCGTCTGCTGCTCCAGGTACTCCGCTGAACGCCCTTCGAGTTCCGCAGCAATCTTCTGGAGCCGGTCGGCAACCTCTTTCGTGCCGCGCTCCTGGAAGTTCTCGAGCGTCGTCTGAAGCTGCCCTTGGAAACCGGCGAGCAGGGCATCGGACTTGTGTTCCAGTTGCTCGGCACCTGAGGTCGCGACGTCGGCGAGCTGCTTCTCGTAGCCGGCTGCCCGGCCCTCGAGAGCCGCTTCCGCCTCCCGTTGGGCGGATTGGAACTCCGCCAGCGTTTCGCTCTTGGCGCGCGCGATAGTGTCGGCGGCGGCGCTGCCGCGATTCGCGACCTCGCCGGCGTTTTGTTCAAAGGTCTGGATAAGCCGCTGGCGGCATTCCTCAGCGACCGCCTGAGCCTCGTGCGTCACAGACTGGAGCGATGCGAGCGTCACACTCGAGAGCTGCTCTCGCGCTCCGCTCACCAATTGAGTTCCCGAGGCTTCGAGCTCGGCACCTAACTTCTGGATCATCGAAGCGGCGTGCTCTTCCAGGCGGCGGCCGGCCTGGGCTTCAGAGTCCGTGGCCACCCGTTCGAGCCGGTCCGTGATTTCCTTGGCCTTGTCCTCCTCGAGCCCCTTCAACGAATCTTGCAGCCGGGCTCGGAAATCCTCCAGGAGCGATTGGGAGTTCTGCCGAAGCTCTTCCACTCCCGAGGCCGTCGTCTCCGTCAGCTTTCTCTGGTAGTCTTCGGCACGGCCGACGAAGCCGGCTTCCAGCGTTTCAAGTTTAGCCGTAGTTTCGGTTGACGCGGAACGTACGGACTCGACAGCCTCTTCGGCACTCCGTGACACGCTCTCCGCCTGCGCTTCGAGGTCCTTGACCAGTCGTTCCGCCATCTGGGCGGTCGACTCCTCGAGAGACTTCTCGAGCCTGGGGGTCACCAGGGGCATGACGGCGTCAGCGACGAGGGCGAGCTGCTGTTGGACCTCTTCCTCGCTCATCTCGCGCATCGGAGCGCTTGGGGTCGGCGGGGCAAGGGTTGCGCCATTGGATCCGGCGGAGATGCTAGCATCCACGGGCGCGCCCGGCGCGGGAACTGGAGTGGGAAGGATTTCCGGAGTCTCCGGTGCACCCGCTGCCTCAAAGTCGGCTTGCCGGGTGCGGTCGCGCGCACAGAGGTATTGGAGCCTCTGGTCAGCCGTCGGAGCGGATGGTCCACGCAACCAGTCGTCGGGCGGTGACTCCAGGCCCCAGATGCGCTCGGGCTGGAACGATTCAAGCAGCTCGATGCCGAGTTCAAGGGGACCCTTGGCGCGCCTCGCTCCCCGCCAAGTGACCTTAGCCAGGCAGGTGCGCCCTACAACTGGATTCGCGACGGCAATGTCGGCGTGAATGGCCAGCCGGTGGGACGACAGGATTTTCGCGCCGTTCTTGCTGACTTCAACGGTGCGCGTGTTCTCCTTGAACGTGCGGCCGAGGTCATCCTTGCCGCTGATGATGATCGGGATGGATAGCGGAATGCGAGCCGATCGTCGAATCGGCACAGCGTCCACGGCGGCTTCCGGCCGGTCGAGGACAGGTGAAACCCAAGCAAGTACTTTCTGGATCGGTGATCCGGGCATAGAGACCCCCTACGGATACGTTCCGAGTGACGCCGTCCCCTTGCCGGGAACTTGCGACTCTTGTTTTTCACGTAGCTCGAACGCTACGAAACGTTGCCCACGGTTTCTCCCCTTCCCGAATGAACCAAGAAAATGCCATTCCAACAACTATCGACGGCCTTGCCTGTTCCTTAAATCTATAATGACGTACCTATATAATGACATAGCTTAGTGATTATATAACAGCTTGGTGAATCAAAGGGCGATTTGCTCGCCATTATTAGTTCCTCATGAGTCATATAGAAAATCTAATTACTTACGAGTTATCTAGGATCGGCCGTCAAATCAACCGACTGAACCCAGGCCGCATCCGATCTGAAAGTCTTTCCGTAAAAATCTCGGCATAGCCATATCTAATTGTAACTAAGCAGCTTATTGTTCTGTTCGGTGGGGGATATCGTCCAACGACGTGTCCGAAGGCGCCCTTTGTCGCGCCCTCTGCCTTGCGTTGGCACGGCTGCCCCAGAGCGGGACGAGGGAGGTATCCTCTTAGCAAGCACCTTCGACGAGTCGTAAACTTTGAGCTTGACAACGAAGAAATCCATGGGGCGTACCCACCGTTCCGAACCATGTACTGACCAATCGAAGAAAATTTATTAAGGAATATTGAGTACCCAGACGATATACAACTGGGTGCATTCGTATCCAAGTTTCTATCACAGCCTTCGGTACTTGACGCAGATAGACCTAATCCGCGATTCTTATGTTTCCCAAAGGAGCATGGGAAAAGGCCCAGGTTGGGTCACACAGAGAGGGGCACATGCGCCAGCCTTCGGTCAACGGTAAACTATGTTCCAGGCTTTCAAGGGATGAAGGGCAGGTCAGCATCCTCGTGGTGCTGGCGGTGGGCACATTCCTGCTGCTTTTCGCCGGGTTCGGTGTAGACATGACCAATCTGTTTTTCCACCGCCAGACGGCCCAAAACGCGGCCGACGCGGCGTGTGTGGCAGCGGGCATGGATATGCTCATCAACCAGACCAATGGCGGAAGTTCGCTGGGAGGGTTCACTCGAGGAGCGGCTTTCGACTGTAGCGGCAATGCGACTTCTGCTCCCTGCAAGTACGCCGCTCTGAACGGCTACTC
>Ga0070732_10002361_pt1 | contig 10238 bp, 9 predicted proteins | sample Coa_R1_5_FD_66449 | JGI IMG/M metagenome (GOLD analysis project Ga0070732, IMG submission 66449) | Surface soil microbial communities from Centralia Pennsylvania, which are recovering from an underground coalmine fire - Coalmine... | ecosystem: Environmental > Terrestrial > Soil > Unclassified ...
CATGCAGGCAAAGGCCGGAATCGAGGAACAAAAATATGATTACGGAATCGTCGGTCGTAGATTCAACGTCGCGCTTAGAAGCTCCTCCGCCGGCTACAGATTTTGCGCCGGGAATTGAAGCTGCGTTCCCCTCGCATTTTCAAGAATGGGACGGACGTCCGCAATACGTTGACGGCCAGCTTCCAGACTTTGTCCGTGGCACATACTACCTGAACGGACCTGCCCTATTTGCCAGAGACAACACGCGCTACCGTCATTGGCTGGATGGCGATGGCATGATTTCCCGCCTGCATTTTGACCCCAGCGGAATCCACTTCAAGAACCGCTATGTCCAAAGCACAAAGTTCTTGCGCGAGCAGGAGGCCGGGCGGGCCTTGTTCCGTACTTTTGGCGTCTCATTTCAAGGCAGCCGCCTGAATCGTGTCAACAATGGACTGGAATCTCCAGTCAACGTCAGTGTTTATCCATTCGGCGAGCGTCTGCTGGCCTTTGGAGAGCAGGGATTGCCTTGGGAACTGGATCCCGCCACTCTGGAAACTCTGGGGCAGTGCACGTTCAATGGCAGGCTCAATGACGCCAGCCCAATGGCGGCCCATCCCAAGTTTGATGGCGACACCGGCGAGATGTTCAACTTCGGCGTCTTTTTTTCCAGCCAGGCTCCCAAACTGTACTTCTACTGTTTTGACCAGAAAGGTCTGCGCTATCGCAAAGCCGTTTCCCTTCCCTACTGCTGCTCGGTGCATGACTTCAGCTTGAGCAAGCATTATGCAATCTTTTACCTGAGTCCTTACCTTCTTGATATCGAGAGCTTCCTGCGCGGTGGCCGTACCGTCATGGACTCCCTTCATTGGGAGCCGGAGCGCGAAAGCCGTCTGCTGGTACTGGATCGCAGCAACGGCGAACCGGTTGTGAACATTCCTATGGGAAATCGCTACTGCCTGCATTTGATCAACTCATTTGAAAGAGAGGGGCGGCTGATCATAGACCTGCTGGAATTTGATGCGCCCATTTATGGTCAATACCAGCCGCTTCCGGACTTTTTCTCGGACGTCGCTCAGGGAGGGCCGGTTCGTTTTGTAATGAATCTCAATTCGTGTGAACTGGAGCAGCGGATTGCTCTCGATTACCTGCAAGCTCCGGACTTTCCCGCCATCGATCCGCGACTGGCCATGCAGCCCTATGACGAATTCTGGATGCTGGGCATCTCCGCCACCGGAAAGCCCGGCAGGAAGTTCTTTGACCAGTTGGTGCATGCAAACTGGAGCCAGGCTGATAGCAGCGACATCTACCAATGCGCTCCGCAACGCTACCTGGGTGGAGAACCAGTGTTCGTCGGCGAGCCCGCATCATCAAACGGCGTGGTGATTTGCCAGGAATTCGACGCCCAAAACAGGAAGAGCTACTTCCTGGCCTTTGATTCCCAGAACATTCGCAGAGGTCCCACGGCCCGCATCGCCCTGGACCACATCCTTTATTTAGGGTTTCACGCCACTTTCAAGCCGGAGGCGCCTGTTCCGTAGGTAACCTGCTCAAAGCAGGGCGATTCGCAAATCCATTTCCACCCGCTGTCTATCTGGATAGGTCGTTTCCCCATCGTAGGTGTTCGTCTGTCAGGCGGCAGCTCTAAAGCCTGAGACAACAACGAGATGGGAGCAAGAAGGAGGGCATCATGATCCGTGACCTAACCAAGTCGGCCGTGAGTTTTTCCTGGGCGCTCTCACTGTTGGGCCTGAAACAGGCAGTCAATCTGGTCACTCCAGGACGACAACAAGGCGGCGGAGACCTTTTCGCCCCCATGACCCAGGTAGCTGTGGGTCAAATGAATGAGTCCATGAAGGGGTTCTATCGCTGTGGCGAGAGCCTGCAATCGCGAATGGTGGATATGACCTTTTCCCTGCTGAACCCGATGAACTGGTTCAATCCCAACACCTGGAACGTCATGCGCTCCATGGGATCTATGGGTGGCTGTGGCCCGGCTGCAAGTGGCTTCTCTGCACCGACGCCAGGCCAACAGCCGGCTGCCGCTCCCGGACAAACTCCCGGCGCCCCAGGCGGTGGCGCTCCCGCAAGTGCGGCGCCCGGTGTTCCGGTGACCAACCAGACGGCCGGCGCAGGCTGGGGCCCTATGCCCTGAGATCAGTACCTGCTTTTTGACTCATGGTCAGATTCCGTTTCCAAGGTGAATAGTCTGGTAATAATGGCAGACGCTGCACAAGCCGCAGGTTTTACTCGGTCGCAACACCCCTCTTCTGAGGTACACAGTCTCACCGACTTGTTTGACTTGCTTGCCCATCAAGCCCAGAGCCAGCTTGGAACCATCACTCAGACTGCATACTTCATGGGCGATGGCTTGCAGCGAACTGTGATTGATGGCGCTTTCGATTTGCTGAACCCCCAGACCTGGACTCCTGGAAACTTGTGGCAGCTAGGTTCGCAAGCAGTCAGGCAATCTCTTCAGATCTCAAAACTGCTTGACCCCTCAACCTTGAATCTGGCATGGGAAGAACTCAAGAATAAGCTGGAAGTCTTCATCCTGGTAAAGAACCTTCCCTCCATCTTAAGATTGCCTCCCAGCGATACCGGTGAATTCCTTCCCATTGCCGAACTGGTTTCTCGCGCTTATTCCCTTCAGCCCTTTCAGGCATTGTGGGCGGTTGAAGGACTGGGCCATTACTACACTGATTCTTATCATGCCCACTTCGGTGATCCGCAGGGACTGCTGCTGGAAGCCAACGCCCCCGTCCCGGAAAAAAGCCTGACCATGTTGCATGCAGGTATGGGGATGTCTTTTGCCGACCGGCTCATGGGAACTTTGGATGTTGACGATCCGTCAGCAAACCAAACTCGTGCAGTTCTCGAACGTTTTGTCTCGCTCTGCCGTAACAATGCCCGCGAAGATTACCTGGGCTGCTCTATCGAGTCCCTGGGCCTGATCACGCGAGACTTTTATCCTGAATTGCTCAATGTCGTGGCGCAACAACTCCCGCAGGTGGCTCCCGATCTGGTTGGGTACTTCTGGCATGGGGCGGGGCGGGCACTTTATTTTTCGCGAGAGTATTTCCTGCCTGTCCTTACTACCGCGTGGAGCGGCATTGAGGAAGAAGCTGTTAACTGTCCGGACCAGCTAAGTGCCATGGCCGGATTGTCCTGGGCACTGGCAGTGGTCAATATGCGCCAGCCGGCCATTATGCAACACGCGTTGTCGTCATACACCCGGAACGCCAAGCTGGCCCAGGGATTCGCCAATGGAGTGGCCTCCACTCTCATCATGCGCCAGGATATAACGCCGGATGAACCATTCATTTCCGCGTTCTACCAATATCGTCCTGGTCCCAGCGACCCTCAGTTGATGGAGCTGTGGAATCGCTTCATCGCGGCGCCCGCGGAAGCAGCATTGAAGGTGTATTACCCGGTGCTGAAACAGCACCACGCTTTGGGCCAGGTTTTTCGCTATCAGGATCTTACGGCGCTGGTTGCAAATCTGCGGAATCGCCAGCCGGGGTGAGGGACCGGTACAACTCGCTTATCAGAACTGATGAGCTGAAAGGATGTCTCGAACGAGGCGCTTTGATTGATGGGATTCACGGGATGAATGACGACCAAGCTTCGGCCAGTGTAGCGCAGGTGTTCGGCCAGTTATTGATGCTGCCCTTTGCCGCCTTTGTTTATGGGATCGAAGTGCTCATCAAGACAATGCAGAGCATACAACAAGTATCGAACCAGGGCATGGAAGTGATGGCGGGTTCCAGGCCGCAGTTCACGGGGCTGCCGGAAGCCAGAGCCGCTCCAATGGTTCCGGCGCAGCAGGAACCACAGGTTCATTTCAACAGCAATGATGCAATCGGTAAAACCGAAACGACACACCAGAAGGAGGAACAACTCTTGAGCACTGACGGGAATAGCGCAAACGGATTGGATAAAGATCTACATGACGATATGTTGAAGCTCGTACGTTACAAGGTACTCTTTGTCCGCCGCGAATATGAGGTCGCCTTTCCAGAAAAGGAAGACCTGGTACCTGACAACATGGACGGCGCCGCCTTCACCGCATGGAAGATTGCGGAGTTCATTCAGGATGTGGAAAAGAAGCTGGTGCGCGCTCCGCAAAAATGGGTTGATAAAAAATATCCCAGGGAAATGAAAGCCGGCGATTTCCTGGACACCATTCCACACGAAGACAAGAAATATCTTCGCGTCTATTACGAAGTCCTGGAACGGTATCCAAGGGAAAAATTCAAGTACGAAGAACAGCAGATCAAGGTTCTGGAGGATATCCGAGACAAGCTCTAATCGGCACTGGGACCCTTCCGTTTCTGCAAGGCGCCGTTCCTGCAACTGGATAAGGCATCGGAAGCGACCCAGTGACGTGGAAAGGCAGAAGCTCAAGATACCTTCTTTTGGACCCCGCCCTTGCCGTCACAAGCAGGGGCGGGGATGGGAAATTGTTGTCATTCAATTAAGAGAGCGCACAAATGAGTTCTTCATCGGTCTTGATTCCGTCCGCCCGTAGTGCGAATGCGCCTTCGCCGCCGGCCACATCCGGTTTTGCGCCTGAGGTCATCCAGCGCCTCATTGACCAAGTTGCCGGCTTCAACCTTTATGTAGTGCCGGATGGCGGAAGCGGCTCCAGCAGTCAGGGCTCTACAGGATTTGTGCTCAGCGAAACTCTTCACCGCTTTGACGTCACTTTGCAACGTCCGGACTCGCAGGGAGTTCGAGCCACCAACACCTTTGGAGAGACAGTAGGGAGAGTGGATATCCGGTGGTTCATGATTCCGGAATCGTTTGTTGCCCGGCCTGACCGCCAGCCTCCGGCCACGCGCCTGGATACTTCGGCTTCCCAACGCTTCGTCATGCAGGAGACCACGTTCACCTTTGGTGATGGGCGCGACGGATTCCGCAGCTTCGGCACTGGACGCACCTTTCCCATGAAAGTTGGCAACGAATCGCGCATAGTTGTGGGCGCCATTGGAAACCTGACGGAAGGGTTTGGCAAATTCCGTGGCCACGAAGGAAACTACACCATCTGCGGCGACCTGACTCCCAACGGTTTCAAAGGAAACATTCTGGTCCGTGTTCAGGATGACAACGGCAACCTTCGTGCCGGCGGGAACATTGCCCCCATTCAGCCCCAGACAGACCCTGACCCGCAAACTACTTACCTGCTTTGGGCAGCACAAAAAGGCAAAGGTCCGGACCAGGAGAATTCCGCCAGCTTCGGCCCGGATGGGCAATTGCGGGGCCTGAATATCCCAACCCAGTTAAAGCTGCTGGAATTGGGCTTTGGCGTCAAAGATGGTTTCCGCGCCGCGAATATCAATGTGGGGGAAGTGATGGGCCGCGAAATCGGATTTGGCCGCGGATCAGTTCCCGGCGCCGACCCGTCCGGTACCGCGTTGAATCCCTTCCTGTTCGAAGGCGTTGCCCACTACAGTTTTTTTGATTCCAACAAGAAAACTGTAGGCGCAATCACCACCAACGTCCTGGAAGGCCGCAGGTTCGATATGCGATTGCCTGCCGCTCCTACCGCCCCTGGCCTGCGCTTCGGGTTTTTTGGTCCCATTGTGACCGGTCAGGGATGTTTTGAAGGTTTTGAGGGAATGTTCTATGGCTCAACCGCCTCGGTTTTTTATCCGCCGCCCGGTGACCACGTAATCACTCATTTCTACATGGCCCGCATCAATGATCCGGAAGGCAGGTTCCGCGCCGCCTTCAACAATGAACTGGGGTGGTCCTAGGGCAGCATTACGCCGGATTCAGGTCCGGCATGAGGTGATTGAAGCTGGAGATCGCAAAACATGAGTACACAACCAATTTCGCCGCCATCGCTGCCGGATGTGAATGCGCAGATCACTCCCTATGACACCGTCCAGATGATGCTCGACCAGACTGCAAACTTCAGTATGTTTGCAGTGCCGGTGGCGGGCCATGCAGACAAAGCCAGCCTCACTCCCAATAATCCCAATGACTGGTTTGGATTGAACGGCGGATATGGACTGGACCTGCTCAGCAACGTGCATCGGTTTGAATCCATCGCTCAAACCCGTTCCGGAGGGATGAGAGTTTCGCAGGAGGTTGGACAGCAGACAGGCAAATTTCATTGTCTTTGCCTCTTCGGCCCCGACGATTTCAAGTGGAATCCCAAACAGGTTCCTCCGCCAAAGATCTTTGACGCGTGGCGCTCGCAGCGTTTTGTCATGCAGGAATGTGAAGTAACTTTTGGTGATAAGCAGACATGCCAGTGTTATGGAATCGGGCGCACCTTTCCCATCGTGGTAGATGGCCGTCACGTCCTGCTGGCCGCCGGTGTGGCCAACCTGATGAAAGGCACCGGCAAATTTGAAGGACGCGAAGGAACGCTCATCTTCACCGGAACCATTACGCCGCAGCTTGGATTTCTGGGGAACATCAACCTCCGCGTTCGAGACGCGGAAGAGACCATCGTGACGAAAAATGAGCTGCCGCCAATCGAAACCATTCAAGATCCGGACCGGCAAAATACTTTCATCGAATTGCGGCTTCTCAAGCACGATAAAAACGTTCGGACCAGCTTCGGCCCTCCTCCGGGAGGCAGCCAGGTAAGCTTGATTACTCCTTCAGAAATGCGCTCTGTCCGCTACAGCTACATTGGCGCGCCGCGTGGCCCCAAAACATCCATGGAGACGGGGCAGGTTTTAGGTCCCATGTCCGCGACAGTATTTTTTGACCTGGGAGCGCCTCCCGGAACGGCAGAAGCTCCGGTTCCGTTCACAACAGATGAGATCTATACATTCAATACTCCCAGCGGAGAGGGCGTCGGCACAGTCTCATGCGGAGTCGTGGAAGGCATTTCCTTCGGCTTGAAGTTTCCTCAGGCGCCGAAACAACCGGGCGTAAGGTTCGCCGGTTTTGGCCCCATCACTGGCGGGACGGGGGCTTTCGCAGGTGCGCAAGGCGTACTGACGGTGAACTCGCTGATCGGAATATCACCGCACACTCTTTCTCTTATGCATTGCCTGCACCTCGTTGATCCGGGCCGCCGGTATCGGCAGAGAGGTTAGCTTGCAATGGAGAGATAAACAGGTCCACGGACTGGTGAACAGTTAGGTTGCAATGGCGGCGAATGGCGAAAAAGACACGGCGCTCAACAGTCTTGAAGACGACATGGTGAAATTAGTCGCCTACACCATTGTCTCTCTCAAGCGGGGCCATGAGCGAGTGATGGATGGCGGTGAGGGCACCATGATCGTGACGGACAGCATGACCGGCACAGCATTCATTTCGTGGATCATCGCCAGGTACTTGCAGCAGGAGGTAACCGTGCCCTGTGATCCCAAACCGAAGCAATTGCGGTCTGACATGATTGACCCGAGCGAGTTGAAGTACTTACAGGTGTATTACGTTGTTTCCAAGCGCTGGCCGCGTCACAGTCTTAATTTTGAGCAGCAACAAGTAGCCGTACTGAAGGAAATTCGAGACGGGATCTAAATCGTGAGATGGAGCGTGCCAGCCGAACTAATTTGACGCAAGGCACTGCATCAGGAGGAGAAATCAATGGAAGCTGTTTTGGACAAAGATCTACGCGATGACATGCTAAAGCTGGTGCGCTACAAGATTCTCTATGTACGGCGCGAATACGAAATCACCTTCCCGGAACGGGAAGATATTGTCTCCGACAACATGGATGGTGATTCTTTCACGGCCTGGAAAGTGGCGGAATTCATTCAAGAGCTGTCATTGGGAAATACCCCGGTGCCGGCAAAGTGGGTGGACAAAGGTTATCCCCATGACTTCACCTCACCCGATGGCAAGTATCTGACAGGAATTCCCCACGAAGATAAAAAATACCTGCGGGTCTATTACGAAGTCCTGGAAAGATACCCCAGGGAAAAATTCAAATATGAGGAACAGCAAATCCGGGTGCTGGAGGAGATCCGTGACAAAGTGGCAGACGCGCGCGAGCTGGAAGAATTGTTTCCCGATCCTTACGCGGAAATGATGAGCCGGCTGCAACTCAGCGCTGACTTCATCACGACTTCCAGGCTGAATCTGGCGAAGTGTGCGGACAAAATCAGCAAAAACATCGCCGACATTCTGAATCAGTATCGTAACACCGGGCACTTCGTTGCGCCCGAGGTAAGCGCTCAGGAAATTGCTGCTGCTCTCACGAATCCTCCGCCATTTGATCGTTCCACCCTGGACCGCTTCACCGGTCCCACCCTCGGCGACCTGCGGGTCATCACTCCCGGGGAAACCGGTCCTCTGGCTGTTATCCAGGCCCCACCGGTGCACAGCGTCTGGGGAGTCCAGGAACAGATACCGGGACCCGGACCCTACGTTTCTTATCAGCAAAAGGTGACGGGTTCGAATTACCGCCTTATAGATCCGAATGACAATCTGGGAATATGGAAGGCGCTTTCCAAAACACAGGTAGATCTGACCTTTAATGCCTGGACCAAAGACCTTGGGTTTTTGACCTGGAGTTCTTATCGCGAGAACCACGACAACCAGTTGCGCTCCTGGGGCTACGAAATGAATGGCAAGATTCTATGGTTCAACCAGATGCTCAACCCGGATTTCACGCAGACCATAGGTCCCTTGCCCATTCAGCCGCCGCAAATCGTGACCAAAGATCAGCTTATCGTCTCGATTGACTTCATCCTGAATGAGGGAGGCAAGACATACTTTTGCGTATACGCCTTGCACATCAACTTTAATTTCACCAAGTGTTCGGCTGAGTTTGCGGGAAGAATTCTGAAGATGAAAAACGAGCTGCTCACAAACAAGTGAGAAGGAGTGGCCTGAGATGAGCGATCGTGGTTCGCAACAACCGGTGAGTGCTTCTGGGAGTGGGGGTTCGCCGCCACCGGCATTGCCGGACATCAATGCTGAAACCTATCCTTTCGATACAGTGCTGCACATGCTCGATGAGGCAGCCTATCTGAATATGTATTCGGTTCCCGCGGGCGGACAGTCCCAGCCCATTCTTGGTGGTGAAGGATTGGGCGGAGCGATTGGCCTGAAAGTAAGGGAGCGTCTTCATCGCTTCAGCATTGTGATGGATGTGCCCGAGCGAAATCGTGTGATCAACCACAATACGATAGGCGAGCAGGTCGCCCACTTTGAACACCGCTGGCTCTTTGCGCCGGATGGCTTTCCCGCCTTGCCGACGCGGGAGCCTCCGGAAACAGGATTCGACCCTTCGCGATCGCAGCGTTTTGTGATGCTCGACTCGGTTTGCACATTTGAAAACGGGAAGGACGGGTTTCGCGGATTCGGAACGGGACGCACCTATCCCGCCCAGAACGGTGGCCAGTCTCCGCTTCTGGCCGGCGCCGTGGGAAGCATTCTCGAAGGTTTCGGCAAGTTCAAAGGTCATGAAGGAACGTACACTTACTGCGGCACGCTTTCGCCGCAGGAAGGTTTCAGAGGCAGCGTCCTGTGCCGGGTGGTTGATCCCCAGGGAAATCTTCGCACGGAAAGTTCTCTGCCATCATTAGAGGCAGGCCCGGAACCGGAACCGGGAATCACCTACTTCATGTTTCGCGGCCAGAAGAGGGACCGCAACCAAAAAACCGAATACAATATTGGGCCGGATGGCCAGGTTGCAGGACTGAATGTTCACCAGCAATTGAGGCAAGTCACCATCGATTTTGCTGCTCGCGGGCGTGGAGGACCACGCAGCTCCATCAGCCTGGGGCCGACGATCGGAAACATGGCGGCCAGCATCCTCTTTAACCTCTTGAATCCGGGAGCGCCAGGAACCGCGCTCTCCCCCATCCCATTCAAAAGCTATAACCAGTACTCCTTTACGGATCAGCATGGGCGCGATATTGGCGTTGTTGAAGCCGATGGCGGTGAAGGCCGGACCTTCAATTTGACCCTTGCCGGAGCGCCTGGACAAAGAGCATTGCGCTTTGGCGGCGTCGGCCCCATTGTCAAAGGAAGCGGATTTTTTGAAGGTATAAAAGGATTGATGGCGGACAATTCTGTCGTCGGCGTCGCGCCGCATGCGCTCTCTACTTTGTATATACTGCGCGTCAACGATCCGGACGGCAGATATCGCCGTGCGTTTCATGGAGGTAACAATTCATGCCGCAGGGACGTGGAAAGATTGATTGACGCGTGCCGATAGCAACGGCGGCCAGCTTTTCAGGCATGCATGTGGACCAGAACCTTTCATTCGCGGCAACCATGACTGGTCTTCTTCGCAATGCCTTTAGCCTGAACTGCTTCAGCCCTCGCTACATGATGAAGAC
>Ga0070732_10002362_pt1 | contig 10238 bp, 7 predicted proteins | sample Coa_R1_5_FD_66449 | JGI IMG/M metagenome (GOLD analysis project Ga0070732, IMG submission 66449) | Surface soil microbial communities from Centralia Pennsylvania, which are recovering from an underground coalmine fire - Coalmine... | ecosystem: Environmental > Terrestrial > Soil > Unclassified ...
TGTGCATGGCCAACGCCAACTGTTTGAGGTTGTTCTTGGACTGCGAGCGCGTCGCGCTGGGCCGCACCTTGGCCATGCTGGAATAGTCAACAGCCAGCCCGATGGTGAGCAGGCCTACGACTATTCCAACTCCCGACCAAACATATCCTCGATACCGTCCAGATGGTTGCTGCGCCGATAGGCATCCACAAATGCCGAGCAGGGTCGCTAGCCCGCCGCCAATCAATGCAGGAAGCGGCATGAGTTCGCCTGCCAAAAGGCAAGCAGGAACCGTTGCAGCGGCAACGCCAAGCGACCATTTTGCCATGGGATGAACGCGCCGCCTCAGGTCGACGGGCATTTCATTCGCGTTCATTCCTACCCCTCCGATCCGGACGCGTGACCGGACACCCCAAGTTGCGAAACAAGCGCCAGCCCGCCTCGAAAACGCCCGCCCCGGACGCTATGGCAGGCAGCAGCGCCAGCACGCCCACCCAACGCGGCATGCGCTGCCCTGGCTCCGGCCGCAAGGCAAACGCCCCCGCGAGCAGCACTTCGAGAATCACCACGCCCACCACCACGCCAACAGTGCCGAGCATCAGCAGCCAGCCGCTGAGCGTGAGTCGCGCGAGATCGACATTCCAGAATTCGCCGGGCTTATCGGACATTGCCGGTTTTTGGACATCACGACGCCACTGGGGTTTCCGCGCTCAATCTTGCCAACATCTCTTCTCGACTTGGTGCAAACACGATATGGCCTTGCTGGTCGAGTTCTACATCGCCCACGACCTTAACGCCTCGATCTGTTCGGCAAAGAATCGGCACAAACCAGCGTTTGCTATCGGGTACAAAAGACGGTCGGCCAGGATAAGTCATATGCCCCACATTATCCAGCAAATAATCGCGCACGCGCTTTACGGGGTCCATACTCGTACTCCTCGGTAACCTGCAGTGGCCCATGCGGCCAGAAAATCGTCGAGGTTGGCCTATTGGTCGGGACCGTCGGCTGGGTCGTGAAACGTCACAACGTCATTCGCGACCGCCAAAGGCACGACGAAATGCCATTGGAATAGCGGTCCTTGGTTATGCAGACTGGACAAATCTATCATAGCAACAAGAGGAGCGTCATTCCGCATCGCGGCGATGGCATCCGGCTCATTGTAGATGGGCATTATCGCGGCATTAAATCCAAGTGTCGTTGCGCCCGTTACGAGATCCTGCGGCGTGCATCCCAACGGTGTAATGCCACACTGCTGAGCGATGATCGTTTCATCGCAAGTCGTGCCGAGGGCTGCGAATATCATGCGCAGGGAAGCGGCCCCGCAGGTTTGCGCGCTCGATTGGTAGAAATGAGGAACATTCATCGAGCGTACTCAGCCTCAAGCGCTTACTGCAACTCCCGCAGATTTTCCTCCAGCGCCGCGATTTGCTTCTTCAGCTCCGCCATTTGGTCGCGCTTCTCTTGCACCACTTCCGGCGGCGCTTTGCTCACGAATTTCTCGTCGTTCAGTTTCGCTTCCGCGGCGGCCAGGAACTTCTGCTTCTCGGCCAGTTGTTTTTCCAGCCGGCCGCGTTCCTTCGCCACGTCGATAAGACCGGCCAGCGACACATAGAGCGCGAAGTCTTCCGTCACCTTCGACGCGGCTTGCGGCGGCTTCGCGGTGTTCGGCCCGCATGTGAGGTCCTTCACCATCGCCAGCTGGGCGATGAAAGGCTGTAGCGTCTGGAAGTCGTTCGCAATACCCTGCGAGCATTTCACGAACACTTCCACGGTGGTCTTGTCGTCCACCATGAACTGGTTGCGAATCTCGCGGATGCCGCGGATCAGCGCTTGCATGCGGCCAATGCGCGCTTCCACGTCGGCATTGTGCCAGCTCTCCGGGAACTCCGGCCACTGGGCGATCATGACGCTCTCGGCACTCGGCTCCGGGGCCGGCAAGCCGCGCTCGAACGCGGCTTCGTTCATCGCTTGCCAGATGGTTTCGGTCACAAACGGCATCACCGGGTGCATGAGGCGCAGGATCGCATCGAGCACGCCGACGAGCATTCTTTGGGCCAGCGGCCGAGCGTCTTCATCCTTCAGCCGGCCCTTGCTCATTTCCACGTACCAGTCGCAGAATTCCGACCAGAAGAAGTCGTAGAGCGTGCGGGCCACGTCGCTAAAGTGGAATTGCTCCAGGCTTTCGGTGACGGCCTTCGTGGTCGCTTGCAAGCGGCTCAGGATCCACAAGTCCTCAATCGGTAAATCCGACAGGCCACCGATGCCGCCGTGGGCGGGGTCTCCCGACATGGCGCCAACCGGACAGCCGGGATTGGTGATTATCTCGGGCTGATAGCCGTCGAGGTTCAGCAGCAGAAAGCGCGCGGAGTTCCAGAGCTTGTTCCCCAAATTCCGGCCGACTTCGAATTCTTTCGATGCCTGCTTGGCGGTGGGCAGCTTCGGATCGTCCATGGGCCAGGGGCCGCCGGGGCGGTATTGCTTCTTGCATTCGGGGTTCGGGCAGGTCATCTTCTTCGGCCGCTTATCGATGTCCGGGTCGCTGTTTTGCCGCGTGGCCGGGGCGAAGTGGCCGCAGAACGGGCACACGTTTGACACCGGCAGCCGGCAATCCTGCGTTTCGCCGGCCAGGAACACCATGTGGTAGCGCAGGGCGTCGGTCCCGTATAGCTCGATGATGTCGAGCGGGTCCACGCCGTTGCCCTTCGACTTGCTCATGGTCACGCCGAAGCCGTCGAGAAGTTTCGGCGTGATGTAAACGTCGTGGAACGGCACGTCGCCCATGTTGTAGAGGCCGGAAATCACCATCCGCACCACCCACAGCGTGATGATGTCGCGCGTGGTCACCAGCACGCTAGTGGGATAGTAGTACGCCAGCTCCGGCGTCTGCTCTGGCCAGCCGAAAGTCGCATGCGGCCAGAGTTGCGAACTGAACCAGGTGTCGAGGACGTCCGGGTCTTTAACGTAGCCATCACTTTCCAACTGTTCTTCAACTTTATCGGCCCCTGGGGCGATGCAAACCAAATTCATCCATGCCTTGCGATCAGTGTCAAATACGGTTTTGTGAGCCACCTTGTCCCGATACGCAGGATCTTCGTAGCCAAGTTGCTTTCCATCGACGCGTAACTCGCCCGATGTTGACGTTTGAATCATTTCCTCATCGGCGGAAAGCATCTCGCCCTCGTACGGTTTTCGCCACACCGGTATTCGATGTCCCCACCAAAGCTGACGGCTGATGCACCAGTCGCGTTTTTCAGCGAGCCAATCGAGATAAGAGTTTTTGTAGCGCTCGGGGACAAACCGCACTTTACCATTTTCCACGGCATCCATCGCGCGGCGGGCGAATCCCGCATCCGGTCGCTCGCGCTCCCGGCTCTCGATATCTCCCATCTTCACGAACCACTGGTCCGACAAATACGGCTCAATCGGCGTCTTGCTGCGGTCGCTGAATTTCATGGGGATGTCGCGGTCCTCGCGGCCGTCGAAGTAGCCGAGTTCTTCCATCTTCGCAGTCACGGCTTCGCGGGCCTTGTAGCGATCGAGGCCCTGGAACGGGGCGCCGTTTTCGTTGATCGTGCCGTCGGGGTTGAGGATGTTGATCATCGGCAGCTTGTGCCGCTGGCCGCAGGCGTAGTCATTGGGATCGTGGGCCGGCGTCACCTTCACGCAGCCGGTGCCCAGCTTCGGGTCCACGAGATCCTTGTCGGCAATGATTGGAATCTCACGGCCATTAAGTGGAATGGTCACCGTTTTGCCGATGAGATGCTTATAGCGCGGATCGTCCGGGTGCACGGCCACGGCGGTGTCGCCGAGCATGGTTTCGGGGCGCGTGGTGGAGAAGCGGATGAATTCTTGGGACCCCGCAGGCTCGCTGCGCTCGCCTGCGGGCTTGACTGGATAATGGAAGGTCCAGAAGCCGCCCTTCACGACCTCGTCGTAAGTCTCGTCATCAGCCACCGAGGTTTGCAGTTGCGTGTCCCAGTTCACCAGCCGTTTGCCGCGGAAGATAAAGCCGTCACGGAACCAGTTGAAGAACGTCGTCCGCACGGCCCGGTTGTACTCGGCATCGAAGGTGAAGCGGGTGCGGTCCCAGTCGCACGAGCAGCCGAGTTGCCGGAGCTGGCCCAGGATGCGGGCTTCGTATTTGTCCTTGTATTCCCAGATGCGGCGGACGAGTTCTTCGCGGCCCAGATCGTGCCGGGTCTTCTTCTCTTGCGAATAGATGAGCCGCTCCACCACGGCCTGAGTGGCGATGCCGGCATGGTCGGTACCGGGCATCCATTCGGCATTGAAGCCCTGCATGCGCCGCCAGCGGATGAGCACGTCTTGCAGCGTGTTGTTGAGGGCGTGGCCCATGTGCAGCGCGCCGGTCACGTTCGGCGGTGGAATGACGATGGTAAAAGGCTTGCGGTTCGGGTCGGGGCGAGAGTGGTTGAAGTTGTGCTGCTGCCAGAAGGTGAGACAGCGCTCCTGCGCGAGTTTGGGGTCGAATTGCTTGGGGAGTTCCGTGGGCATAAAGTCAGTTTCCTTAAATCCTTCAAGCCCGCACGCGAGTCTTCGAGCGTGCGCGGTTAGCCGCGCACGCTCGAAGACTCGCGTGCGGGCTTGGGTTACTTCTTCTCCTCATCCTTAAACAGCTTGTACTCGATGCTGTCCACCAATGCCAGCCAGCTTGCTTCGATGATGTTCTCACTTACGCCGACGGTGCCCCAAACGTCGGTCGCATCGCGCGATTCGATCACGACGCGCACCCTGGCGGCGGTACCTTCGCGGGCATTCACGACTCGCACTTTATAATCGACCAACGACATCTCGCGCAGGTTCGGGTAAACCGGTAGCAGCGCTTTACGAAGAGCGCCATCGAGCGCATTGACCGGGCCGTCGCCCTCGCTGACCATGTGCGAAAGCTGATCTTTGACGCGAATTTTAACAGTGGCTTCGGTGACCGGATGGTCCTTCCCCTCATGCTCGATGTTCACGCGATAATGCAACAACTCGAAGCGTGGCTGGTGCTGGCCCAGGCACTTCTTCACGAGCAGATCGAAGCTTGCTTCGGCCGCCTCGAATTCATACCCGGCATTTTCCAAATCCTGCACCTGAAACAGGATCTTGGACATCAACTCGCGGTCCTGGTTGATGTCGTATTTCATCGTCTTGGTGAGGATCGTCGACTGGCCGGAAAGCTCGCTCACCAGTACCCGGCGTTCGTTGCCGACGGAAGCAGGATCGATGTGCTCATACGTCGCGGGGTTACGGGCCACGGCATGAGTGTGCATACCGCCCTTGTGCGCGAACGCGCTCTGGCCCACGAACGGCTGACCGGACCGGAAATTCATATTCGCCAGTTCATAGACATAGCGCGAAAGTTCAGTGAGCCGGGGCAGGCTGCCAGGTTGCAAGACTTCGTACTTATACTTCAGCGCCAGATTGGCGATCACGCTCACAAGATCGACGTTGCCGCAGCGCTCACCGATGCCGTTCATCGTGCCTTGGACTTGCGTCGCGCCATTTTGAATCGCGATCAGCGTATTGGCCACGGCGAGGTCACAGTCGTTGTGGCAATGAATGCCAATCTCGATGTGAATCTTTTCCTTTACCTTTTGCACCGCATCGGCAATCTGCTCCGGCAGGCTGCCGCCATTGGTGTCGCACAGCACCACGGCCGCGGCACCGGCGTCCTGGGCGGCTTGCAACGTCTTCAACGCATAATCCGGATTGCGACGGTAGCCGTCGAAGAAATGCTCGGCATCGTAGAACGCTTGCCGGCCGGCTTTGCGGCAATGCGACACGGAATCGGCGATCATCCGCAAGTTTTCGTCGAGGCTGGTATTGAGCACGCCGGTCACCTGCATGTCCCAGGTCTTGCCGACGATGGTGATGACCAGCGCTTCTGATTCGAGCAGCGCTTTCAGACAGGTGTCCACTTCCGGCTTCGTGTCTCTTCGCCGCGTCATGCCGAAGGCTGCAATCTTCGCATGCTTGAGCTTCAGCTTCTTCGCTTCGCGGAAGAACTCGGCATCCTTGGGGTTCGACAGCGGGTAGCCGCCTTCGATAAAGTCGATGCCCATCTCGTCGAGCTTGCGCGCGAGCAGGAGCTTGTCTTGAAGCGAGAAGTTCACACCCTCGCCCTGGCTGCCGTCGCGGAGGGTAGTGTCGTAGATGGTTATTCGCGGCATTTCTGTCTCAGTTTGCTCGATCACTTGGCGCCATGACAAGGTGACACGGTGACAAGGTGAGGGGGTGACAAATTCACACTCCAATTTTGCCTTATTCTTGTCACCTTGTCACCTTGTCACCTTGTCACTTCTCCAGCGGCCTACCTTCATAATAGCGGCTCAGCGACCGGAAGCGACGGACCTGATACGTAACCAGATAGCCCATCAACACCAGGCCAATGATGAAAATGACGTGGCGGTGCGGGTTGTCGCCGGCTTCGAGCAGGAGAATGACCACTGACGCAATACCGTATCCGACGACGGCGCAAAGCGTGGTGAACCAGACGAGCCGCTCGCGCACCCACAGCCCGGCCGCGGCGATGAGCAGCGGATAGCCAATGTCGATGGGGCTTTCGAAGCTGTCGGTGACGAGCAGCAGCGTGGTGAGCAGTAGCACTTCCATGAACGACCAGAGATACGGCACGAGCCGGTTGCCGCGCTCCGTGCGCAACATGCGCTGAAACAGGGCCGAAAGGCCGATCCAAACGCCGAGCGCAAGCACGATATGGTGAAGGCGAATCCAGGGGATGGTCTTACTAAAGTGGTCGTTGCCGCTTTGGATTGCGCGCAAGATCAACACGAAAATGACCAGGAAGAGAATGCCCACTCGGGCCGCAACGGCCGGCATTCGACGAACCAGCCGGGTGATGTCTTCCCACAGGGTCAGGCGCGAAACCGGCAGGATTTCGCCCTTGAGATGCAATTCGAGAGCTTGAGCCAGTTCGGCAGCTGAACGGTAACGCCGCTCTGGTGCTTTCTCCAGGCACTTCAGGCAGATGAATTCCAGGTCGCGGGGAATCTTCGGGTCGAACCGGCGTGGCGCCAACGGCTCGTCGCTCATCACCTGCAAAAGCACCACGAGCGGCGTATCACCGACAAACGGCGGCCGGCCCGTAAGCATCTCATACAGGATCGCGCCCAAGGAATAGACATCAGCTGCCGGCCCGACCGTGCGCGATTCGCCGCGCGCCTGCTCTGGCGACATGTACCCTGGCGTCCCCACGACCATGCCGGTGCGCGTGGCGTGGCTGTCCTCTTCGAGGATCTTGGCGACGCCGAAGTCGGTGATCTTGGCCAATGCCGAATTCGGAATGCGGAATGCGGAATCCGAAGAGTTTTTTCCTTCATTCCGCATTCCGAGTTCCGCATTCCGCATTTCCAACAAGACGTTGGCCGGTTTCAAATCTCTGTGAACGATTCCTTGCGAATGCAAATACTCCACGGTGCGGGCTAAATGGGCGACGCAGCGGGCGGCGTCTTCGCGATGGAACTTCTTCTTGCCCAGACATTCGGCCAGGCTGGGGCCGTCGATGAACTGCATCGCCAGGTATGGCAGTCCATTGAATTCGCCGGTGTCATAGATGCGGACAATGCCTTCGTGTTCGAGCTTGGCGGCCGCGCGAATTTCGGCCTGAAAGCGTTGGCGATATTCCTCGCCGGCCATGCTGCCGGCCAGGATCATTTTCAGTGCAACCATGCGCTTGAGGTCGGTGTCGCGGGCCAGGTACACCACGCCCATGCCGCCGCGGCCGAGTTCGCGGATGATCTGATATTTGCCGACAAAGTCGCCCTGGCCTGGGCTGGTGGCAAGTGAAGTCGGCGGCAACGGCGCGCCATCTTCAGGGTGCCGGCTAAGAGTAACTGCATCCGCGCTCGCTGGTGCCGATGGGGCCAGCTTCTCCAATGCTTCGAGGCAATTCAGCGAGGAAGCCAAATCAGGCCGCGCAGAAATTATCCGACCACGGTCCGGAAGCCGGCCGGCCTGAAGGTCGCGGAGATAGCCGTCCAGCAGTTCCTGCGCTTCGGCGTCTTCAGGAATTGGGGAATTGGAAGAAGACATGCTATTCAGCATAATATGCCCAGGGACTTCCGTCCCTGGGCTTTCGGCGCATTACTGCGGCTGCAAGATTCCTTGAAGTTTGTGGATTGCGCGCATCCAAAGCATTTGTGTAGCGGGCCGGGAGCGGTTCATGCGCTTCGCCACTTCGTCGAAGGGTAGCTTCTGCAAGTTACGCAGAACGATCACTTCCTGATAATCGAGCGGAAGCTCGGTGAGGGCCGCGGCCAACTGGAGTTCACTTTCCATCTTCGCCAGCGCCTGGCTGGGTGAGTCTCCCGGTGCGGCCGGCTCGAACGCCTGGGCCATGCGCGAATCGTCGGCCGGCGGACTCAGTGCCAGTTCCTTGCCGGCTTTCCGTTTCTGGCTCTGGAAATGCCGCACGAAGTCGGCCGCATTGTGATCGAGAATATTCCGCAGCCAGGCGAGCCACTCGCCTTCGCTGCCGCCATGGAAGCGACCGAAGCCGCGGTATGCCTCCATCATCGTCTGCTGCACGAGATCGGAGGCATCTACTTTGGCTTGCAGCCAAGTCTCCACCCGGGTGCGCGCCATCAGGGCGAGATAATCACGGCAGCAGGCGAAAAGCCGGTCGAGCGCGGCCGGGTCGCCGGCACGAGCCTTGGCAATGAGATCGGCGATGGAAGCTTGGGGTTGCATTTATGGACTTGCATCCTCTTCCTGATGCCTCACCCGCAGGGTTCGAAGACTCACCCTGCGGCTTATGCTCCCCAAGCCGCAGGGCGAGTCTTCGAGTCCTGCAGGTCAGAAAACACAACTTCGCATTGACCAAATTCCCTACTTCCGCCCATGATATTGGCCCCGTCGTTGAGCAAGGAGGCCCGCGTGGTTATGCTATTTGAATCGGACCGGCTGCGCCTGGAATCGATCGACCAGATCGCCACTATATGGCTCGATTCTCCGGTTCTGGACAGCGCGCTGCTCGCCGGTCTCAGTCAAGCACTGGGCGCGGTGCAGAAATCTTCCTGCATCGACGTACTCGTCATCCGTGGCGGCAACCCGGGCGTTTTCCTGAACGGGCCGAACCTCTGCGAATGTGTGCAGCTAGGCGGCGAAGTTGCACTACGCGATTTTTCGCTTCACGGCCAATACTTGTTGGAACGGCTGGAGCGCATTTCGCAAACCGTTCCTACCGTGGCCTATATCGACGGTCGCTGCACCAATGCCGGTCTGGAGCTGGCCCTGGCGTGCAATTACCGGTTGGCGGTGGCGTGCCCCGAGACGCTGCTCGGCTGCGATCCCTTGACTCGCGGCTGGCTGCTGTGCTGGGGGGCCACTCAGCGTCTGCCACGGCTGCTCGGCCTAAGGACTGCCACGCGCCTGCTAAGCAAGGGCCAACTTCTGCCGGCCCGTGCTGCGCGGAACCTGGGGCTCGTCGACCTGGCTTTCGGCCCTCGGCCGGCCAAGGCAGAACTCAACTGGTTCCTGGCCGACCTACAAGATCATCCGCGCCGGCCAAGGCGATTCCGAGGGAACGCAGGTTGGTTGAGTCGTTTATGGGAGCAGACGGCTGTGGGGCGATCCTCTTTGTTCGATTCCGTTCGGGCCGAATTATTCCATGATCCGCTCGCTTTGGGTATGCTCGATGCGCTGGAGCGCGGCGCCAAGTTCGGCCCGGCAGAGGGTTATCAGGCTGAACGCCGGGCGCTCGTCCACATGATGTTGGCCGGGCAACATCGGAAACGCTTGGAAGCTGCTCTGGCCTGGGAAAGCCAATCTTCGCATTGGCACGATAGTCCGATTCCCGAGCGCATCGCCATCGTTGGCCTATCGGAATTGGGAATCGAACTCGCGGTCACCGCACTGCGCTTCGGGACCGAGGTTGTGGTCTGGGACTCAAACGAATTACGCCGACAAGCGAGCCTCGCGAAGCTAGAACGGTTGGTGGAGGAAAGCGTCGCGGCCGGGTGGTGGACGATTGCCGAGCGCGCGCAAAAGCGCAAGCATCTGTCGATTTCCCGGAATGGCGAAGGCGTCGCCGAAGCTAAGCTGCTATTTCTCGCAGGCTCGAAAGAGGAACTGCACATGTTCCTGGGCGAAATGGAAGGCTTCTTCCGGCCGGAGTGCGTAATTGTGACTACAGTGCCCACGGCGCGGGCAACCGTAAAGTATTCGCAGCGCTGCGTCAATTGCCATTTCGACAATGCGTCGGGCGGGCATACTGTGGAACTCATCGAGCCGCAAGGTG
>Ga0070732_10002363_pt1 | contig 10236 bp, 5 predicted proteins | sample Coa_R1_5_FD_66449 | JGI IMG/M metagenome (GOLD analysis project Ga0070732, IMG submission 66449) | Surface soil microbial communities from Centralia Pennsylvania, which are recovering from an underground coalmine fire - Coalmine... | ecosystem: Environmental > Terrestrial > Soil > Unclassified ...
AAATTTAAGCCTGTTGGGCCGAAGCGAAACGAAATTGCCGTCGACTCCGTCCGATGCCCGCCTGGAAACGTTTCCAAACCCGGCCCGCCGAGATTATCACATTCACTTCGAGACCGACGACTTTACCTGTCTTTGTCCGGTGACCGGTCAGCCGGATTTCGCAAGGATTGAAATCGACTATGTGCCCAATCGCCTTTGCGTCGAAAGCAAGTCGCTGAAATTTTATCTCGCGTCATATCGCGACGAGCGCGCCTTCAACGAAGCCGTCACGAATCGTATCCTCGACGATTTTGTGAAAGCCTGCTCGCCGCGGGAAGCCACCGTCAGCGCGCAATTTTCGGCGCGTGGCGGAATCGCGTTGAGCGTGCGAGCCCAATATTCGGCCGAAAACTCGAAATCCGAATTTCGAATTTCGAAACAAGCACGAAATTCGAAGTCTCAATGACCGAAACGGTTCGCTCAACGTTTCATTTCGGAATTCGATATTTCCTGATTCGAATTTGTTTCGGGTTTCGATATTCGAGTTTCGAATTTTCTTATTAGATGAAGCACGCGATCGTTCTCCTCAGCGGCGGACTTGATTCAGCTACGACCCTCGCGATCGCGCGCTCGCAGGGCTACGAAACCTACGCCTTGTCTTTCGATTACGGACAACGCCACAAGCAAGAGATCGAAGCTGCCAAACATGTCGCGGAATCGCTGAGCACAAAAAAACATTTGGTCGTGAAGCTTGATAATCAAATTTTTGCGGGCTCTGCGCTCACAAACGACATCGATGTTCCAAAGTCACGATCGGACAAGGAAATCGCGACTGGTATTCCGGTGACCTACGTGCCGGCGCGAAACACAATCTTTCTGGCGCACGCCCTGGCCTGGGCGGAAGCGATCGGCGCCGGCCACATCTTCATCGGCGCGAACGCCATCGACTACAGCGGTTACCCCGACTGCCGGCCGGAATTCATGGCTCTTTTTGAAACGCTGGCAAACGTGGCGACGAAATCCGGCGTCGAAGGTGCTCGAATCCAGATTCACGCGCCACTCATCAAAATGTCGAAGGGCGACATTGTCTGCAAAGCTGTCGAACTAAAGGTCGACCTTTCACTCACCCACAGTTGTTACGATCCGCTCCAGGATGGGCGCGCCTGTGGCGAATGCGATTCGTGCCGGTTGCGGCGAAAGGGATTTGATGAAGCCTGTGTTAACGATCCGATTCAATACGCGAATTGACCGTGTCGCGACGCAGCTTTAGCGAATCCGGATGCGGAATATCTTCGAACTGACGAAACGCGAGCAGCGCATTGTCATTTTGATCGTGACGGTTTTGGTCGCGATCGCATTCGCGAGACATTTTTGGCAAACTAAATCGACTGGTGTGCCGGCGACGGAGAAGCCATCACCAGTAGCAACGTCACCGGCTGTTGATTCGCCGAATCAGTTACCAGACAAGTCGGGGAAGCGTCCGTAACCAACAAACACGGAGCCCTGTTCCTCATCCGATCCTGATTCCTCGGATCCGGGTTTGAAATCGAACACGCCCACATCGGATTTTTTCTGAGCGTTGTAGGTGCCGTGTTCGCTCGCGCCAATCATCAGTCGCTGGTTTGTCGATTTGTCGCGACCGATATAAATCATTATTTGGGTGATTTCCGCTTCGCGACTTGCGCCCGATGGATTTGCCCAAAACAAAAGGTCTCCGGGCCTTAATCCATCGAGCTCAAACGTGTCATCGCCGTGACCGAGCACAGCCTGAAAATTTCCAGCTTTTCGAACCCAAACGTATTGGTCACGCGCGTCACGGGGCACGTTGTTAAGACCTGACTTTGTCAGCACATAATAAATGAAGCCGGAGCAATCCAGCCCCCCGTTCGTGGGATCTGCCGAGGCGTACTTATAAGTGAGATTGCGCGTCGCCAAATCGAGGCCGGTCCTAATGAGCTTGCGAATGTCGGCGGAGGACTGCGGGGCTTCAGCGATATCCTCGAGAGAAATTGCCACTGAAGGAGTTTTCTTGGCAAGCGGTGTTGGACTAACCGCAACCGCCGGTGTGGGCGAAAAAACGCTGGGAGTCATCTTTGGCGATTCTTCCGTCTGCGCATTCGGAATTGATTGGGGCAAACTCGGCATCGGCCGTGATCGCTCACTCTCTTCCTCCGTAACGTCGGGAGTTTCTGTCGCCGTTTCACTCAGCGCTGGAGTGGTCAAAGTTTGCGGCGCGTAGATCATTCTCGGGGTAGCACGACCGCGTGGACCGGGATTAATTGGACGAACCGGCTCGAAATATTGAGTCCGCGGCGATTCGGCCTGCATTGGCTCCACGGTTTCCGTCGAAGTCCCGGGTGTCGAAGATGGCAATGGCGTTTCACCGTAAGACGGGATCGCTGCCGGACTCTCGGTGGGCGACGGGGTTTCAGTCGAATAGGAAGAGCTGTCCGGCGACGGTGACCTCCGCCTGTGAGACCTTCGCGGCGTTGGAGTCGCCGACGGAGTAGGCCGGGTGAAGAGTTTTTTCAACTTATCGCCGAGCGTCTCTTTCTCTTCCTGACCGCGAACACTCGCGAAACTCATCGCGAGAACGATCACGACCAGAAGACGGCCGTTAATTTTCACGCCGCCAGTTCTTGGAGAACGGCTTGATTCATTCGGATGCCCATGTCGAAATTCTCCAACGGGAAATTCTCGTTAGGCGAATGAGCGCGGCAATCCTGCAGCGCCAGTCCGAGCAACAACGTTTCCACGCCGAGGATTTTTCGAAAATCGGAGACGATCGGGATACTGCCACCTTCGCGAATGAGCGAAGCATCCTTGTCGAACGCTTTCTTCAGCGCGCGCTGGGCAGCTTTGCCAAACTTGCTATTGGGATCCGTCAAATACCACGGCCCGTGATGGCCTGCGGTCATTTCCAAACTCACTCCCGGCGGCAGATTTTTTTGCAGATGTTTCTTCACTCGATCAATAATCACGTCCGCCTGTTGGTTCGGAACCAAACGGAAGGTCAGTTTCGCCATCGAATGGCTCGGCAACACGGTTTTCGTGCCCGGTCCCTGATAACCGCTTCCCATTCCATTGATCTCGGCCGTCGGCCGTGCCCAGATTCGCTCGAGCGTGCTGAAACCAGCTTCGCCAAAAAGCGCAGGCGCCCGGGTTTCGGCGAGGATTTCGGCGTCCGCATCAACCGGTAATTTTCTCCAGGCCTCGCGTTCCCAATCCTGCAATGGCGCAACTTCGTCATAAAAGCCCTCCACCGCGATGTGGCCGTTCTCGTCGTGAAGCGTGGACAACATTCTCGCGAGCGCGGCGGCTGGATTCGCGACTGCGCCGCCAAAAACGCCCGAATGTAAATCCATCTTCGCGCCAGTGACTTTAACTTCGAGCGCGGCCACTCCTCGCAAACCATAACTGATCGTCGGCTGATGTTTCGCGACCATTCCCGTGTCCGAGACCACCACCACCTCGCACTTCAAGGCGTCACGATTGTCAGTGAGGAATTTTCCGAGATTTTGACTGCCGACTTCCTCCTCGCCTTCCACCACCAGGTCGATATTCACCGGAAGGTCGCCGTTTTTTTGCAGCGTTTCCTGGATTCCAAGTATGTGGGCCAGGATTTGTCCTTTGTTGTCGGTAGCGCCACGCGCGAAGACGTAGCCGTTTTTCAACACCGGTTCGAACGGGGGCGAGTCCCACAACTCCAGTGGATCCGGCGGTTGAACGTCGTAATGGCCGTACAGCAAAACCGTTGGCCGGTTTTTCTTGTGCTCGTTTCGCGCCCAGACAATCGGATGGCCGGCGGTCGGGACGACTTTTGATTCCAAGCCAATCTTGGTGAGTTTCTCGGAGAGCCAGGTAGCGCAATCGCGGACTTTGCCGGCGTATTTTTCGTCGGTTGAAACACTCGGAAACCGCAAAAACGAATAATAATCCTGGAGATAATCGTCGCGCATGATTGGAAAACTAAACGGTTTTTAGTTGTTTGCCTATTACTTCCGCTGCAACCGCAGTCGTGCGAAATATCCTGCCGACGCGATCGCCAGCACGATTCCGTTAATTTCAAATTCCCAAAGCGTCGCGTGGGCGAGGATCCAGATGATCGCGATAATCGCGAGCGCAGGAATGATTTTCATTCCTGGAAAATTGAACCCGGCGCCCCCGCCTTCCGTTCGCACATCGCGTTGCACCAAAAACCAGCAGGCTGCGCAGCAAAGCAGATACATCAAGAGGACCGCAACATTCGAAAGCACAGCCAATTGCTCGAAGGTTCCGCTCACCGACATCGCGAACGCGAGCACGGTGTAAGTGATGATCGCTACGTCGGGTGTACGATAACGCGGATGAACATGCGCAAACCACGCCGGGACCGAGCCGTCGCGCCCAAAAGCGAAAATCATTCGCGGCGAGCTCAGGATGTCACTGGTCACAAAACCGAAAGCCGAAATTGTTGCGCCAGCGAGCAAAACCGTTCGGCCGGTATTGCCGAGAAATTGAAACGCTGCTTCGGCCAGCGGCCCGTCTTTGTAATTCGCAATTTGGTTTCCAAGCACTCCCTGGCCGACGATCTGGATCAAAAGATAAATGATCGTCGTGATCAACAGCGCCAGATAAATTGAGCGCGGAACTGTCCGCGCCGGATTTTTTACTTCGCCGCTTGGAATGAGCGCGACTTCAATTCCAACAAACGCGAACATCAAAACAACCACGCTGTCGCCGAGCGCCTTGCTTCCCGGCCACGCGGTGAACGAGATGTTTGCCGGATGAATGAAAAAAATTCCGACGGATAGAAAAAGCAGGATCGGCAAAAGTTTCGCCAGCGTGACAAATGTCACCGCGGCCGCGCCTTCACGAACACCGCGAACATTGATAAAGACAAGAACGCCATAAACGACAGCCATCGCAATTATCCGCATGATCGGATTGTTCAAAACGGGCAAAAGGCTGGCGACGGAGTTCACAAAGACATTCACGACACCAGCGACCGCGCAGATGGCGGTGAGACAGTAAAGAATACCGGCGAGAAATCCGACATAACGCCCGAATGCAACTTCGACGTAGGCGTAAAGCCCGCCGGTCAGCGAAACCCGGCTGCCCGCGATTGCGAAACAGGTCACAAATAAAACCATCGCCAGCGCGCAGCAGACAAATGCAAGCGGCGCGGCCGCGCCGAGGTTCCTGGCGACAAGCGAAGGCAAAACAAAAATCCCGGCGCCGATCGTTGCGTTAACGATGTTCGCGGTGAGCCCGGGTATTCCGATCGCGCGGATTAGCTGATGATCGACTCGCTCGGCTTGTTGGATTTCCGTCGCGGATTCGCCGGGCATGGGCGGGATGGTGCCGGATTCGGGTGACGCAGGCAAGCCGGAACCGGCCGGCGCTAAAATACCAAATGTGGGGCTTTACCCCGGAGTTCAGCCCACAAATTGTGTAATTTTGCTTGTCACGGCACCTGGGTTACTATATTGCCCATAAGGCTGATAGTTGGGCCCCGCCCACATGCACCTACAATCGCTCGAACTTTTCGGCTTCAAGTCGTTTGCCGACAAAACCGTCTTCAATTTCCACGAAGGCGTTACCGCAATCGTCGGCCCTAACGGCTGCGGCAAATCGAACCTGCTTGACGCAATCAAGTGGGTCCTTGGCGAACAGTCCGCCAAATCTCTTCGCGGCGGCGAAATGGCCGACGTGATTTTTAACGGCACCGATAATCGCAAGCCGCTGAGCTTCGCCGAAGTTTCGCTCACCTTCACCGATTGCGCGTCGGAATTGAACGTGGACTGGCACGACGTTCGCGTGACGCGGCGCGTTTATCGCGACGGAAATTCCGAATATCTCCTCAACAAGACGGTGTGCCGTTTGAAAGACATCCAAAATCTTTTCGCCGATACCGGCGTGGCTCGCTCCGCCTATTCGATGATGGAACAGGGCAAGATCGACATGATCCTGAGCTCGCGGCCCGAGGATCGTCGCGCGATTTTTGAGGAAGCGGCCGGGATCACAAAATACAAATCGCAAAAAAAGGAAGCGCTTCGAAAACTGGAGGCGACCGAGGCGAATCTTTTGCGCATCGGCGACGTGATTAAAGAAGTGAAGCGGCAGATTGGTTCCCTTCAACGCCAGGCCGGCAAAGCGCGCCGTTACCAGGCATTGCATGCCGATTTGCGCGTGCTCGACACTCATCATTCCAGGAAACAACTCGCCAAACTGGAAGCTGATCTGGCTCACTGCCGGGCCGAAATCGAAAAGATCGCAGGCTCGGAACAGTCCGGGCGCACAAAAATCGACCAAAGCGAAAGCGAACTGGCGGCCGAACGCCAGGCGCTCGACAAAATCGATATTGAAATCGCCGACATCCGCGCCGAAGCGCTACGACTGCAGAGCGAGATGGCCGCGCACAAAAGCAGGATCGAATTCAATCGTCTGCGCAAAGACGAGCTCAATGATCTGATCGAACGCGCGCGCGCAGACATTGCCGCTGCCGAAACCAAACGCAAACAGCACGCGGCGCAGATTCTCGAAAGCGACACCCACATCAAAAACACGCAGCACCTCCTCCAATCCAAGCAGGGGGAACTCGCAAAGGTCACGGAGGCCCTGGATAAATTAAGGGCGCGCCGTGAAGCCCGCGAGACCGAACGAAAAAACGCGACCGCGTCGCTTTCAAAATTCGAAACCCGAATCGATAAGCTCGAAGATGAATTGGCCGGGCTCACTGCTCGTCGCGAGCTGACCGAAGAACAAATTCGGGAACTTGGCTCTGAAATCAAAGAGGCGACGAAAGCTCGCGAGCAACTCATTGCCGAAATCGGCGCCGCCCACCAATCTACCGAGTCCGAGCAAAAGAAACTGAACGAACTGCGCGCCCAATCTCAATCGACCGAAGAAAATTTACGGCGCCAGCAGGAACTCCTCGCCAAAGCCGACAGCGAGGTCGGAGCATTGGAGCGGACCTTCGCTGAAAAACGTTCTACCCTGGAAATTTTGCGCCAATTGAACGCCGAAGGTGAAGGACTCGCCCAGGGTTCACAGGCAGTTCTCAAAGGTCTGGATGATCCGGAGCGTTATCGGGACGCAATCGTCGGCTCACTCGTTGCGCAGATCGACGTCGATCCCAAATTTATTCCGGCGGTGGAGGCCGCGCTCGGACGGAACTTGCACGCAGTGATTTTGAAAGACGTGCAGAGCGCCGAGGAAATTCTGTCGCGCTTGACCAGGAAGAAGCTCGGCCAGGCCGCGTTGTTCGTCTCAAAACTTGGCGCGTCGGCTCACGAATCAGTGCGCAAAAGTCTGCCAAAAGGCGCGTTGGCCTGGGCAATTGATAAAGTCGTGACCCCGCGCGCGGTTGAACCGCTCGTGCGCCAATTGCTGTCCGGCGTTGTGATTTTCGCGAAGTTCGATGACGCCATCGCCGCCAAACAGGATGAGCCGACTCTGGCAATGGCAACGCTGGACGGTGAATTTATATCGGCGGAAGGAATCGTTTTCGGCGGGAGCAGCACGGTGAAAGCCGATTCATTGCTGGCGCGTAAAGCAAGGGTCGCGGCGCTGGAAAAGGAAATGGTCGAGTTCGAAGGCCAGCGAGCAATCATCATCCAACAGCGCGATCAGGCCAAGGCCCGCGTCGAGAACGCTTTGCGTCAGGTCGACGAAATGCGTGCGCATCATCAAGCTGCGCACCTTTCGCACTCAACCTCAGCTCACAAGATTTCGCTGTTGCAAGCCGACGAAAAAGAAGCGGGCCGCAGGATCGAAAATCTAAAGTCGGAAAAAGTAACGCTCGAGCAGCAAATCGAATCCGCCAACGAACGCGTAAGCGGCCTCGAAGCGGAACTCGACTCTGCGCGAAACGAGCTCGCTGAACAGGAGGCGGCGCAGCATGACGCGGAGAAAGATGAAAAAGGCGCGCGTTCAGACGAGGAAAAGACAGTCGAGTCGCTGAATGATTTACGTCTGGCGATCGCTACCACGCGTCAACGCCTTGAAAACTTGGAAGCGCAGAGGCAGCCAATGGCCGCGCGCGACACCGAGCTCGCGGAACTGATCGGTTTGCGGAACGCCGACATTTCCAATTACGAGAGCAAACTGGCGACGCAAACGCAGGAAAATCAGGACGCCGAGTTGGCAATCAAGGAGCAAGGCGCGCTGGCCGCGGAAAAAGAAGCGCAGGCAGCCGAAATTTCCTCGCAACGCACCGAACGTTTCAAAGCGGTCCAGACCCGGGAAACCGAGCTCCGCAAATTCCGTGATTCGCTCAGCGAACTTCAGGAAACCCGCGGACATCAACAGGTCCGCGAATCGCAATTGCAGATGCAAATCGATAATCTCGCGGAAACGATTTCGCGCCGTTATCAGATCGATCTCCGCGCATTCGCGCCGGACGAAGCTGAATTCGACAAGATTTTGCGGGCCCAGCTCAAGCGCACCGAGAAAGATGCCGCCCCAAACATCGATCTTGGCGAAGAAGAACTGCAGAATCTGATCACCGATCTCACGCGTCAGCTCGATAACATGGGACCTGTGAATCTCGACGCCGTCCAGGAATACGATGAACTGGAAGAGCGTTACAAATTCCTCGAATCGCAAAATACCGATCTCACAAATTCGCGTCGCGAACTGCTCGACGTCATTGCGAAAATCAATTCTACGACCAGGACATTGTTCGCCGACACCTTCGCGCAGATCCGGGCGAACTTTAAGGAAATGTTTGCCGAGCTGTTTGGCGGCGGGCGCGCGGACCTGGCATTGATGGATGAGAGTGATCCGTTGAACTGCGGAATCGAAATTTCGGCGAAGCCCCCCGGCAAGCAGTTGCAAAGCGTTTCGCTTTTGAGCGGCGGCGAGCGCGCGATGACCGCGGTCTCGCTGCTATTCGCGATCTACATGGTGCGACCCAGTCCATTTTGTGTTTTGGACGAAATTGATGCGCCTTTGGACGAGAGCAACATCAACCGGTTTTGTCGCATGCTCGACCGTTTCATTGCTCAGAGCCAATTCGTGATCATCACTCACAACAAGCGCACGATTTCCAAAGCGGACATCCTTTACGGCGTGACAATGCAGGAACGCGGCGTCAGCAAGCTGGTCGGCATGAAAATGACTGCCGCGCCGACAGCCGAACAAGCCCCGGCGACGCCGCAACGCGAACCGGTTACTTCGCAACGACAATTCGCACTGGCCGAAAACGGAAACGGCCACCAAAAAGCGAGCCGCGCTCGATAGGTAACGTCCGGGGAGCGCAGGCGCCTCGCGTGCTGGCGATCGCGCCCTCGCGATCGCGAACCTCTGCTGACCATCGCAGAGTGTCACTTGCAGCGGCGTTTCGGCGGGGCGCCGAAACAGGCACGCGAGGCGTGTGCGCTCCCCACAAAAAAATTTTGCGCGCGACTGGCGATCTTGGGTAAAATTCCGGGATGCTTCAAACCGCGCAGCGGGGAAAAAAGTCGAAGAAAGCTGCGCCCGGAAAACCGTCGGGGAAAAGCGCCGGTGTTCATGATCGTTTCGTGGAAGCGTTTCGGTGGATGCTGACCGCCCGCATCCTCGAAGATAAACTGGCAAGTCTCTATCGCGGCGGAATGATTGTTGGCGGCGTGTATCTCGGCCGCGGACAGGAGGCGGTCAGCGCAGCCTGCGGAATGTTTTTGCAGAAAGGCGATGTTTTTGGACCGCTGATTCGCGATCAAGCCGGACGCTCCGCATTCGGCGAACCGCTGCTCGACGTTGTGCGGACTTATCTTGGCTCAGTCAAAGGCCCAATGCGCGGCCGGGATGGAAACATTCACCGGGGGCGGCCTCGCGAAAACCAGCTAGCCATGATCAGCCATCTCGGGGCGATGATTCCGGTGATGGTGGGAAAGCTGATGGCGAAACGGATGAAGGGCGAAAAAGATTTCGTCGGCTTGACCACAATTGGCGAGGGTGGAATGCAGACTGGGGCATCGCACGAAGGGTTGAACATCGCGGCAGTAGAACAAGTGCCGCTGGTGGTTGTCGTTACCAATAATCATTGGGCCTATTCCACGCCTAACGAACGTGAGTTCGCTTGCGCAAATTTGGTCGATCGCGCGATCGGCTACGGCTACGAAGGTCACAAAATCGACGGAACTGACCTGAATCAATGTCTCGAAGTCATCGAGACTGCGGTGAAGAGAGCGCGCGCGGGACGTCCACCGCAGCTGGTCGTCGCCGAAGTTTTGAGACTCGCAGGTCACGGCGAACACGATGATGCCAGTTACGTTCCGCAGGAAATGAAGG
>Ga0070732_10002364_pt1 | contig 10236 bp, 10 predicted proteins | sample Coa_R1_5_FD_66449 | JGI IMG/M metagenome (GOLD analysis project Ga0070732, IMG submission 66449) | Surface soil microbial communities from Centralia Pennsylvania, which are recovering from an underground coalmine fire - Coalmine... | ecosystem: Environmental > Terrestrial > Soil > Unclassified ...
CTCGAGCGCCTCGAGCGGGTGCTGACGACGCTGTAGACGCCCTGCCCTCGACCACCACCGATCGCACCCACGGCCGCCGTCGGCGCCGCGGCACCCGGCTGCGATAGCCCTCCCGCCGCGGCACCATGTATTTGACAACTGAAAGTCAGAAGCTCATCGCGTCTCCTGAGCCCTCGAACGGAACTTGAGACGGCCGGCAGTCGGCCGTTCGTGCGCAAGTTGCTGGCCTATAGCCTGGTGCCGGTTCTTGGCCTGGCCGGCAGCCAGTTCCCCGGGCTGGACCGCCTGATCGGGAGCCTGATCGATCCTCTGGCGCGCGTGCTTCGTATCAACTGACGACGGCTGCCGCCTGGGGCTTCCGGTGCTTGCGTGCCTGCACAATAGTGCTATCATGATGTCATGGCCAAGCAACTCACGATTCGCGGGGTCTCCGATGAAGTCGGGCGCAGACTGGAGCGGGTCAGCCAGGCGAAGGGTCAGAGCGTCAATGCAACGGTGCTCGAGATCCTGGCGACCGCCGTCGGAGTGGACGAGCGGCGGCGCAGGCTGGCTCGCTATATGACTTGGAACGACGAGGATCTGGCGGAGTTCAACCAGGCGCTGGCGGCGCAACGAGCGACCGATGACCCGCTCTGGCGCTGAGGGCATTGGCCGGCTCGTCCTCGACACCTCCGCCTACTCGCGTTTCAGGAACCGAGACGAGCGCGTCCTCGAGCTCATCGCCGCGGCCGAGATCGTCAGCGTCCCCACCATCGTCCTGGGCGAGTTGGAAGCCGGCTTCGCGCTGGGCCGCCGCGAGCGGGAGAACCGCTCGATGCTCGCCGAGTTCCTCGCCGAGAGCTTCGTCTCGATCCTGCCGGTGACCCCGGCGGTTGCCCGGCGCTACGGCCGGCTCTTCGCCGACTTGCGACGGGCGGGAACGCCGATCCCGATCAACGACGTCTGGATCGCAGCGACCACCATCGACTGCGGCGGCCACCTCCTGACCTTTGATAGCGACTTCGGGTACTTGGTTTCCTTGGACTGCACGATCCTAACCACCTGAGCTGTCAGCGAGAGCCCTAATAACGCCGCGCCAAGCGGGATCGAGGCAACTCGTTGAACCGGATGCGAATGGTCTTGAAGGATCCCCAAGAAGAGAGTAAAATAAGGGGCGCTATGGAATGCCAGCGTCGAGGTCTTGGCTCAATACGAGGTAACCAGCATTTCGGGGTTGCGGCCAGTACGGGTGCATGATCCCCTAAACGACCGCCCCACCTGAAACCCGGCCAGCAGGTTGGCGCTCCGCTCTTGGGGGGCGCCGTGCGTTTTGAGGTCGAAGCCGCTTAAACCATTTTCCCACACCTCCGATATAGAAAGGGCGCTTCAGATGGCAGATGACAACGCTCATGAAATCTCATTGTTCGTGAACAATCAGCGCTTCAAGACAACTGAACAGGAGCTCACTGGCACTCAGATAAAAGCGCTTGCAGGTATACCCTCGGACTACGAGCTGTTCCATGTTGAGGGAACCAACAGCGTTCCGTTAGGTGACGCCGACCATGTTCAACTGCATGCCGGCGAGCATTTTCGGGCCATTCCCTCCGGGACATTTGGCACCAATGGCCATCCCTCCACGACTCGCTAAAGAGCTCGCCCAACTCGACGCGCCCCCCGAGATCGTGGAAGAAGAGGCTGCAGTGAGCTTAATTTTTCGGAATTTTCCAATCCCGCCAGGCTACAATCGTGCGGCTGCGGATTTACTCCTGCGGATACCTCGCGCATATCCCGACGCTGGTCCAGACATGTTCTGGACGACGCCAGCACTGACGTTAGCAGACGGCTCAGCACCGAAGAACAGCGAGGTGGTCGAGACTCTCTTGGGAGAGACATGGAGGCGCTTCTCTTGGCATACCAACTGGAGGCCAACCGTCGACAACCTCCACGGTTACATGCAGGTCGTGCGCAGACGACTGGAACAGGCTTGTTGAATGGTCAAGCGCCTTGCGTTGCGTATCTCTGGTGGCGATTGGCGAACACTTCATCGCGTTCTTCTTACGCCGGACAGAATGGAGAATGCGGCGGCACTACTATGTGGCCAATCTTCGACCGACCGGCAGGATAGGCTGCTAGTCAGGGAAATAATGACAGTGCCTCCCGAGCAGTATATTGAACGGCAACCGTATCATCTTGAAGTGGCTCCAAGCTTCTACAATGCGCTGGTGGACCGCTGTGAAAAGAGCGGATTGGTACCTGTAATTTGCCACTCGCATCCCTTCGATGACGTAGCAGCGTATTCCCAATCGGATGATTTCGGCGAGAGGCGACTCCTTCCAATCTTGAAGGCGTTAGTACCTGGCCATAAGGCTGCCAGCCTGTTGTTGACCAAGACCTCTGCGAGCGCTCGCTTTCTTGCTGGTTCGCGCTTTAGAAGAGTGGCTTCGGTAACAATAACCGGACCACGGGTAATGACTCTCCCTGCGCTTTCAACATCAGGCGCACCCTCCCCCGACTCCGGTATTTTTGACCGCCAACTTCGTGCATTTGGACGCGATGGTCAGTCTACTCTTGAAGCGCTCACAGTCGCTATAGTGGGCGTCGGCGGCATTGGCTCGATGGTTGCCGACCAGTTGGTACGCGCCGGAGTCCGCAACCTGATCCTTGTCGACTCAGATGTTGTCGAAAGAAGTAATTTGAACAGACTGGTTGGCGCGACGGAGCACTCTTGCGGGAAACCAAAGGCAAAGGTGATCGCAAAGCATCTTACTACCATGAGACCGGTGAGAGTCGACGCCATCTCGGACTCAGTTATCAAGCAATCAGTGTTGACACGTCTCCGCGTGGCTGATCTTATCGTTGGTTGCGTGGACAGCGATCTGGCACGAAGCATATTAACGAGATTTGCTCATCAGTATCTGACACCGCTAGTTGATATGGGCATTCGCCTTGACGCACGAGATGGCCAGGTCACGGCGGCCGCTGGTCGGATCTCAGTGGTCGGCGCAGACGGAACTTGCCTGAGGTGCAGCCACCATATAAACTCAGATAGGATTCGCGCAGAATCTTTAGCACCTGCGGAGCGGGCAGATCTCGTTCGCGAGGGTTATGTTATGGGTATCAACGAGCCTGCGCCAGCAATCGCGAGTCTGAATTGCGTCGTCGCTGGACTGGGCGCAACAGCCGCAATTAATCTCTTTGTCAACCTGACCGGCAACCTTCAGCCACCCAGCCAACTGTATGACGCAACATCCGGCATCGTGTTCACTGCTGACAGCGTGCATGAGCGGGGCTGTGATATTTGCGATAATGAGCAAGGCGTCAAAGCACTGGGCGACTTGCAGCTAGCATCTGCCTATGACTGACACTATCCCACCCCAGATCAAGCTGATTGTGGACAAGGGCCAACGTCTCCGAGTTCACTATCTCGAAACACTGGATATAAACATTGGTGTCGAGAATCTGAGCACGACAGCCACTATCATAATTGAATCACTTGCGCTGCGGTTCCAGTCGCGCACTAGCCCTGGTCACACAAGAGCAGATCCGAATGCAACTGTGGTGCACCCGGCAGGAGCTCTTTCTATCCCTCCGTCTAGGCTGGATTATTTCACAGTGAGGGTGTGCCCTCACCTCCTGTTTTTGAAGTATACAAATGTGTTTGATATTGCTGTCAGTTACAGGTTGTCGGACGCCATCGGCGTGCCCTGTGCGTCGATCGGCGAAGGTTGGTTTGTCCTCGTTGAACCAGCGCCGCAGTTGTTTGGGAAAATGTTTATCAGCTATAAAGAGCCGGAAGATCGGGCGCTCGCCGATGTCGCGTTCGAGTGGTGCAGGGACGCCGGATTCGTTCCATACATGGCGCCGCCGGACGTCAAGGCCGGAACGCGAGTGTGGAAAGAAAAGATACCAGAAGCAATCAGGAAGAGTGCATTTATGTTGGTACTTTGGACGAACAATACATCTCGGGGACGGGGCGTTAGGAAGGAAATAAAAATTGCACGCGAGAATGCAATTCGACTCGTGCCTCTACTGGAAAATGGCGCAGCTGATCCAGGGCTGTTTGGACGAGGCGTAGAATATTCTCGCTTCGATGCACACAATGCGGAGTTGGCGCTTGCTAATGTAGTGGAGGCACAACGGCGGATGTAGGCGAAGTGAAACACCCATCGGTGTTGAAGCTGCCAGCAGCCGCTACCGCACCGCGGGCGGCAGCCAGGCCTCGCCGCCGGGATCGTGCATGTTCCAGTAGGCGAGGCGGTCGCACTTGGCGAGCTGGTAGGTGGTGCCGTCCTCGCGCTCGAAGCGCCGCAGGCGGTGCGGCGGCGCGGTCTCGAAGGTGTAGGTGAGCTTCGCGGCGCCGCTCTTCAGGAGCAGCTCCACGGCAGGTCCCGCGGCCCCCGCATTTCCCCCAGTCGCGGCATCCCCCGCCGGGCGGCGGCTGAGGGAGTAGGTCCGCGGCGCGAGATCGTCGTAGCGGCCGGCGAGCAGCGAGGGGAAGACCTCGACGTAGCCCGGCAGGAGACCGGTCACGAAGGTGCGCAGCGAGGCCGGCAGCCCGTCCTCGGGCCAGGCGAGCTGCGGCCAGCGCCGGGTGCGGTCGCCCTGGCCGTCGAAGTAGGTGTGGGTCTGCAGGCTGCCGCGGGTCATCTCGGCGAAGGAGATGCCGCAGGCTTCCGAGGAGGTGGCGGCGACCTTCTGCAGCGCGCCGGTGTCGCGGCGCCAGAAGACGCTGGCCATCTGGTGGTAGGTGTAGATGCCGGTCGGCACGTCGCGGACGTGGTTCAGCTTGAGGACCTCGAAGCTGTCGCGCCCGGGATGGTCCGCCTTGACGTCGAGGGCGGGGTTCCACGGCTCCTTGACCAGCACCAGCAGCGCCCTTCCCTTGTAGACGTGGCCGTAGTGCGCCCAGCTCACCTCGTAGGCGCAGAAGTCCGCCTTGCCGTCGTCCCACAGCGGCGCCCGCCGCCAGGAGGGATCGCCCACCTGCGGCGAGTCGGGGCTGAGGTTCGGATCGATGCCCGGGCCGGAGCCGGCCCCGAAAGCGCCCTGGCCGCCCGGTCCGGACAGCATGGCCAGGGCGGTGCCTGACGCCGCGGGAGCGCCGACCGCCCCGGCGGCCGTGCCCGCGCCCCCCGCATCGCCCGCACGGCCCGCACCGACCGCACGACCCGCACTGCTCGCTCGGTCCGCAGCGCCCGCACCGACCGCACCGCCCACCGCCAGCGGCGCGGCGCTCGCCTCGCGTGCGTCCTGCGCGTCCGAGCGGATCCACCACAGGGCGAGGCCCAGGAGAGGCAGCACGGCCAGGCACTTCCACCACACCTTCCGCATCGCGCGCACCCCCGGATCGACGTCCCCAGTATAGCGGCGTGGTAGGTTGGTGTTGGTGTCGGGGGCCTGGCTCCGGGTGGCCCGGGCGGCCCGCGTGGCCCGGTCGGCCCGAGGGGCGCCCGCGGCGCTCTCGATCTGCCGAGCCGCGCCGCCGCCGCTCCACCAGTCCGCCGCGTCGCCCGCCGGCCGCCGCCGGCCGGCGCGGAGTGGGCCGCGGCCGCCCCCGGGAGGTTGCGTCATCAGTCCGTATACGCGCCAACGTCTCACTTCATCGAGGAGGCCAGCCATGAGCCGCACCATCGTTCTCACCGTCGTCAGTCTCAGCCTCGGCCTCGTCGCGCTGGGAGCCCGCACGCTCGGCGCCCGCGCGCTCGAGAACCAGTCCGCGAAGACCGCCGGCGCCGCCGCCGCGAGCACCGTCGCCAGCCCGTCCGAGGTCGATCGCATGGCCGCCGAGCACCAGCACGACCAGCCCGCCGCCACTCCCGCCGCGACCACCGCTCCCGCCCAGCCGGTCAGCACCGAAGAGGTCGTCTTCGGCGAGATCCAGGGCAAGCCGGCGCGCGGCTACCTGGCCCGCCCGCAGACGCCGCCGGCCGGCGCTCCCCTGCCCGGGCTCATCGTCATTCACGAGTGGTGGGGCCTGAACGACAACATCAAGGCCGCGACCCGCCGCCTGGCCGGTGAGGGCTACAGAGCCCTCGCCGTCGACCTCTACGGCGGCAAGGCGGCCGACAACCCCGACGCCGCCAAGCAGCTGATGGGCGGCGTCATGGCCAACCGCGAAGCCGCCGTGGCCGCGCTGCGCGCCGCCGACGCTTTCCTGAAGCAGCAGGGCGCCCCGAAGATCGGAGTGATCGGCTGGTGCTTCGGCGGCGGCTGGTCGCTGCAGACCGCCCTCGAGGTCCCGCAGGGCATCGACGCCGCGGTCGTCTACTACGGCCAGCCCGAGAAGGACCGCGCCCGCCTCGAGCGCCTGCGCGCCCCGCTGCTCGGCCTCTACGGCGCCGAGGACAAGAGCATCCCGCCGGCCGCCGTGCACGAGATGGAAGCCACCCTGAAGCAGCTCGGCAAGAGCGCCGAGATCCACGTCTACGACGGCGCCGGCCACGCCTTCGCCAACCCCTCCGGCACCAACTACCGCCCCGCCGCCGCCGAGGACGCGTGGAAGCGCACGGTCGCCTTCTTCAAGCAGTACCTGCAGGGGGCCTAGAGCCAGCGTTTCTTCACCGCCGTCGTGAGGGTGCCGCCACCCCGCCCGGAGCCGAGGCACGAGAGTGCCGGGCGGGAGTGCGCCTCCGCGCCCTTGACAAGGGGCTCGAGCGACAACATCATCGGTCCATGACCATCACGATCACTCTCGATCCTGACGTCGCCGAACGCGTCGAGCAAGAGGTCCGCCGCGCAGGCAAGCCGGCACAGGCGGTAGTCAACGACGCTCTGCGCACCCGCCTGGGGCCTGAGGCAATGGCCAGTGCCCAAGAGCCCTTCCATGTGACGCCCCACGACTTCAGATTCGCGGCCGGGCTCGACCTCGACAAGATGAATCAGCTGAGTGACGATCTGGAGGCTGCGGCAACTGCGCAGAAAGCCAGGGAGTGATCCTCCCGGACGTCAATCTTCTCCTCCACGCTTACAACTCCCACTCCTCCGTGCATGCGGCCGCCCGGAGGTGGTGGGAAGGACGGATGACGGAGGATTCGCCGGTCAAGCTTCCCTGGGTCGTCATTCTCGGCTTCCTGCGGTTGGCGACCCACCGCCAGATTTCCGCGAACCCTCTCCCGGTGGTCACAGCCTGCAACATCGTCGAATCTTGGCTGGCCAGACCGCAAGTCTCGGTGCTTACGCCCGGCGAGCGGCATACCGCGATCCTCTTCGGCTTCCTGCGATCAACTGCGGCAGGAGGCAACCTGACGACAGACGCGCATCTTGCCGCGCTCGCGGTCGAGCATGACTTGGAGGTCTGCACGACGGATGCGGATTTCGCTCGCTTTCCCGGACTTCGCTGGAGGAATCCTCTCATCGAGAGCTGAGGTTGTCCGCGGCAGATGGCCTAAGCTACTGCCCCGCCGGCCCCGCCACCGGGGGGCGGCCGGCGCGGTCGAGGGCGCGCTGCATGAGGATGTCCTGGCTCGAGCGCGCGGGCTCGCCCTCGGCGGGGCGGCGCTGGTGGTAGGTGCCGTCGGCGCGCAGGTCCCAGGCCTTGAGGTTGTCGGCCAGCTGGACGTCGAGGATGGCCTTCAGCTCCTCCTGCAGGCGCGGGTCCTCGACCGGGGCGATGGCCTCGACGCGGTAGTCGAGGTTCCGCGACATCCAGTCCGCCGAGCCGATGAAGTACTCGGGCCGGCCGGCGTTGGCGAAGCAGAAGATGCGGGCGTGCTCGAGGAAGCGGCCGATGATGCTGATCACCCGGATGGTCTCGCTCTGCCCCGGGATGCCCGGCCGCAGGCGGCAGATGCCGCGCACGACGAGGTCCATCTCGACGCCGGCCGCGGACGCTTCGTACAGCGCCTCGACGATCTCGCGGTCCTCGAGGGAGTTCATCTTGGCGATGATCCGGCCGCCCCGTCCCTCCCGGCTGTGCTCGACCTCGCGCCGGATGAGCTCGAGGAAGCGCTGGCGCATGTTGATCGGCGCCACCAGCAGCTTCTTGAAGTGCGGGCGGTGGACGTAGCCGGTGAGCATGTTGAAGACCTGCGCGACGTCGGCGGCGAGCTCCTCGTTGGCGGTGAACAGGCCGAGGTCGGTGTAGAGCTTGGCGGTCTCGGGGTTGTAGTTGCCGGTCCCGAGGTGGACGTAGCTGCGCAGCTGGTCGCGCTCGCGCCGCACCGCCAGGGCGATCTTGGCGTGGGTCTTCAGCCCCACGACGCCGTAGGCGACGTGCGCGCCGACGCCCTCGAGCGCCTCGGCCCACTCGATGTTCGCCGCCTCGTCGAAGCGCGCCTTGATCTCCACCGTCACCGCGACCTGCTTGCGCGCCTCGGCGCCACGGATCAAGGCCCGCATGTTCGGCGAGTCGGACGAGGTGCGGTAGAGCGTCTGCTTGATGGCGAACACCGCCGGGTCGTCGGCCGCCGCCTCGATGAACCGCTGCACGCTGGTGGTGAAGGAGTCGAAGGGGTGATGCACCAGCAGGTCGCCCGCGGCGACGATGCCGAAGATGTCGTCCGACTCGCCCTCGTCGGCCGCCGCCAGCGACGCCAGGCGCGGATGGGTGACCGGCGTCCAGGGGCGGAAGCGCAGCGACGGCAGCGGCACCCCTGACAGCTGCAGCAGGTCGCGCAGCCCCAGCGGGCCGTCGAGCTCGAACACCTCCGGCGCCCCGACCTCGAGCTGCTCGCACAGCAGCTCGCGCATCCACTCCGGGCAGCCCTTGGCGAGCTCGAGGCGCACCACGGTGGCGAAGCGGCGCTCGCGCAGCTCCTCCTGGATCGCCTCGAGCAGGTCGTCGGCGGCGTCCTCGTGGCGCTGCACGTCCGAGTTCCGGGTCACCCGGAAGGGGTGCGACTCGACGATCTCCATCCCCTCGAAGAGGCGCTGCAGGTTGTTGGCGATGACCTCCTCGATGGGGACGAAGCGGAGCGTCTTCGGCACCTGCACCCACCGCGGCAGGATGTGCGGCGCCTTGATGCGCGCGAAGCGCAGGGTGCCGGCGCGCCCGGGGAGGTGCCCGCCGGCACCGCCGGGCGAGCGCACCGCGACCGCCAGCGACAGGCTGAGGTTGGAAATGAACGGGAAGGGGTGCGCCGGGTCCACCGCCAGCGGCGTCAGCACCGGGAAGATCTTGCGGTCGAACTCCTCGGCCAGGTGGCGGCGCTCGGCGGGCTTGATCTCGTCCCAGCGCAGGATCTCGAGGCCGTGCTGGCGCAGCGCCGGCAGCAGCTCGTCGTTCAGCAGCCGCCGCTGCTCGGCGAGCATCGGCCGCACGGCGGCGTTGATCTCGGCCAGCTGCTGGCGCGGCGTGCGGCTGTCGGGCGGCAGCTCGCGGACGTTGCTGGCCAGCTGCTGCTTCAGGCCGCCGACGCGCTTCATGAAGAACTCGTCGAGGTTGTTGTCGAAGATGGCGACGAACTTCAGCCGCTCGATCAGCGGGTTCGACTCGTCCCACGCCTCGTGCAGCACGCGCCGGTTGAACTCGAGCCACGACAGCTCGCGGTTGATGAACAGCGCCGCGCTGTCGGGGGACGGCGGGGCCGGCACGGGCGGCGCGGCCGTCGCGGACGTCGCGGGCGCCACGGCAGGCGCGGCAGGCGCCGCGGGCGCCGGCAGGGGATGGATCGGGGTGACCGCGGCCAGAGCGTCGGCGAGGTCGGGGGCGCTCGGACTCTGCTTCGGCTCAGACAAGAGGCTCGCTCTCCATGTCGCGCATGTCGCAGGGGATGCCTGCGCCGGAAACGCCTCCTCCCGCGACCGCCGATCGCCGATCCGGATCGCTCCGGGTCGGGCCGGACGCGACGGGATCGGGCCGGGTCGAGAGCATGCCGGGTGAACCCCGGCTCGACGAGGCGAATCTCCATTCTGCCACATCCGCCCCCCGGCCGCCACCGCGCATCGGTGACAAAGCGCGGCAAACGCGAGACATCCGGCCGCGGCCCGAATCGTCACCCGGGCGCCGCGCAACCGTGACCCGGAGCACGCCGCCGTCACCCTACGGCGCATTCCCGCCTCGTACCATGGGCTTCCGAGGTCCGGGCCGCCTGCCGCGGTCCGGGAACTTGGAACCAGGGAGACCCCGATGACGGCCAAGGCCGACCTGCACGTCCACAGCAAGGCTTCCAACCGCCCGCCGGAGTGGATCCTGCGCCAGTTCGGCGCGCCCGAGAGCTTCACCGAGCCGCGGGAGGTCTACCGCCTCTGCCGCGAGCGCGGCATGGACTTCGTGACCCTGAGCGATCACGACACCATCGCCGGCGCGCTCGAGATCGC
>Ga0070732_10002365_pt1 | contig 10233 bp, 8 predicted proteins | sample Coa_R1_5_FD_66449 | JGI IMG/M metagenome (GOLD analysis project Ga0070732, IMG submission 66449) | Surface soil microbial communities from Centralia Pennsylvania, which are recovering from an underground coalmine fire - Coalmine... | ecosystem: Environmental > Terrestrial > Soil > Unclassified ...
GGCGTGACGATCTCGAACGGGATCGCGTGGAGCCCGGACGAGACGCTCCTCTACTACGTCGACACGCCGACGATGACCATCGACGTCTTCGACTTCGACGCCGCCACCGGCTCGGCGACCGACCGGCGCGTGCTGGTGACGGTCGACGGTCCAGGTTCGCCCGATGGGCTCACCGTCGACGCCGAAGGAGGGCTCTGGGTCGCGTTCTGGGGCGGCGGCTGCGTACGCCGTTACTCGCCGCAGGGCACACTCGAGACGGAGATCGGCGTGGCCGCCGCCCACACGACGAAGGCTGCGTTCGGCGGACGCGAGCTGGCCGACCTCTACATCACGACCGCCGCGGGCGAAGAACCCAACGCCGGCGGACTCTACGTCGCGCAACCGGGCGTCGCCGGACTGCCCGCGCATGCGTTCGCGGGCTGAGCTACTTGCTCATACCCATCGTCAGCCCGCGGATCAGGTACCGCTGGAAGATGAGGTAGACGAGCACCGCCGGCAGCGCGCTGACCAGCGAACCCGCCATCTCCATCGGGAAGTTCTGGAAGTGCTGCGCCGGGATCGTCTCGAGGCCAACGGTGATCGTGCGGTTCGCCGGCGTCTGGAGGAAGAGCAGTCCGACGAGGAGGTCGTCCCAGATCTGGATGAACTGGAGTACGGCGACCGTGACGATCGCAGGCACCGCGAGCGGCAGCATGATTCGGAAGAAGACGGCGCCGTAGCCGACTCCGTCGATCAACGCGGCCTCGATCACATCCTCCGGTAGGCGCCGGAAGTACGTCGTCATCAAGAAGGTCGCGAACGGCGCGCCGAGCGCCGAGTACACCGCGATCGCGCCGTAATAGTGGTTGATCCAGCCGAGGTGCGCGAGGTTGATGTACTCGGGGATGATCATCGACTGCACCGGGACCATCATCGACGCGAGCACCACGAGGAACACGAGCCCCGACAGACGGTAGCGGAGCGTGCCGAGCGCGTAGCCGCCGGTCGTGCTCACCGCCAGGATCACGAGGATCGAGGAGAGCGTGATCAGGGTGGAGTTCAGCATCTCGTGACCGATGGGCAACGCGGCGAAGAGGGCGTGCCACGTCGTCAGCGAGAAGCCCCTGCCGAGGTAGTACTGGGGCAGGGAGCGGAGCGACGCCTGCCCCATCAGCCAGAACGGGTACAGCATGATCACCGTGACCGCGAGCAGCGCGACGTAGACGAGCACCTTGCTGCCGCGCCGGCGCCAGACGGCGAGGCTCCGCCGCTCGGCCCAGGTGATCGTGCTCACTCGTCGCTCCTCAGCATGCGCATCTGCACCATGCTCACCGCGAAAACGAGCAGGAACAGGATCACACCGGCCGTCGCGCCGACGCCGAAGTTGTTCTCGGTGAATGCCTGCTCGTAGATGAAGAACTCGAGCGTCGTCGAGCCGTAGCCGGGCCCGCCGTTCGTCATCACGATGATCAGGCTGAATAACGCGCTGAACGCGGTGATCAGACTGATGACGAACGCGAACTGCACGAACCGCTTCAACAGGGGGAAGGTGATCTTGACCATCACCATGAACGAGCCGGCGCCGTCGACCTTCGCAGCGTCGTAGATCTCCTGGTCGATGGTCGACATGCCGGCGAGGAAGATGATCATGTTCGTGCCGAACACCGACCAGATGAACGTGATCATCACGGCAATGAGCGCTGAATGCTCGTGTGCAAGCAGGTTAGGGTGCAAGAAGCCGAGGCCGGTGTGATCGAGCAGGCTGCGCAAGATCCCCTGCTTGTCGGGGTCGAAGAAGCGGCGGGCGACGAATGCGATCACCACCCACGACACCGCGGTCGGCAGGAAGAACACCGAGCGGAAGAACTTCCAGCCGCGCAGTTGCGCGTTCAGCAGGAACGCCACACCGAGCGGCAACGCGATCGCGATGGGGATCGCGAGCACCATCACCGCGTTGTTCTCGAGCACCGTCACGAACTCCGGGTTTTGGAACAGGTGCCGGTACGCGGCGAATCCGATCCACTGGGATGTGAAGCCGTCCCAGTTGGTGAAGCTGTAGTAGACGGTCTGCCCGATCGGAATCAGCAGCAGCGTCCCGATCAGCGCTGCCACCGGCAGCGTGAAGAGGATCCCCATCCGCCGCCGTTGCGCTGCGAGTGGGCTGCGGCGGGCCTGCCGCCGCAGCTTCACCAGATCCGCGGCTGCCTCCTCGGCGCTCACGGCGAGCCGACGCGCCCTTGCCGCCCACTTGGGCGGCAAGGGCGACGCGTCGTCGGCCTGGCGCGAACGCCGGTCATCAGTGGTAGGTGTTGCCCCGCTGGTCCGCCGGCAGCGAGTCATGCGTCTGCTTCATGCTCTTCAGCGCAGCCGCGGCCGAGATGTCGCCGCCGAGCGCCGCGTCGAGCTGCTTCGTTCCCGTGGTGACGACGTCGCCCTGGATGACGTTGTCGATCATCGGGTAGGCGACCTTGCCGGCCTTCGCGAACGCGAGCATCTGGTTCGCGAGCGGGTTCGTCGCCTTGAAGCCTTCGACGTCCGGAATCAGCCCGGCCGCGGCAATGATGCGCTGCGCAGTCGGCGTCAGCAGGAACTTCAGGAACTGAACGGCCTCTTTCTGGTGGCTCGACTGCTTCGACACCGCGAACCCGTCACCGGAGTACTGCACGACGCCGCGCTGCGGGTTGCTCGTGAACGGCGGCAGGAACGGCGCCACGTTCGAGCCCATCGCCTTCTGCAGGGTCGCGGTGTCCCAGTTGCCGTCGATGATCATCGCCGCCTGGCCCTGCATGAAGGCGCCGAGGATGTTCGTCTTCGTCAGAACGTCGCTGTTCGTGCAACCCTTCTTTGGCATCGACGCCCACGTCGAGATCTGTTGCGCGAGCGCCGGCGTCGTCCAAGGAGTCTGCCCCGTGTAGAGGCCCTTGAGCTGCGACGGTGACCAAAGACCCGCCGCGATGTAGCTGAGGTCGTAGTACGGGTACGGGTTCGGCCCGATCGCCTGCGGGTCGGCGCCGTACACGATCGGCGTGATGCCCTTCGCCTTCAACTTGGAGCACGTCGCGAACAGTTGCGACCAGTCGGTGGGCACGCTCGTGATGCCCGCCTTCTTGAAGAGGGCCTTGTTGTAGAAGCCGATGTAGAACTGGTTCTCGAGCGGTATCACCAGCAGGCCCTGCGCCGGGTTGAAGTTCGACGACGCCCACTTGGCGCCGTCGATCTTGTTCAGCTCCGCCGCCGTGAAGTACCCCTTCAGGTTGAGAAGCTGCTTCTCGTACTTCGTATCGAAGAGCCCCGTCCACTGCACGGAGATGTCCGGTGCCGTGTGCGCGATCCAGGCGGCCTGCAGCAGCTGGAAGTAGTTGCCGCCCGGCTGGCTGACCACGTTGATCTTGATGTTCCGGTTCTGTTTCTCGAACGCCGCCACGAGGTTCTTCGTCGCCACGGCGTTGCCGCCCGTGCCGTAGTTGTGCCAGAGCGTGAGCGTGACCGTGCCGTTGCTCCGTCCACCGGCCGCGAACGCCGACCCCGACAGCACCGCAATCGCAGCGAGCGCTGCGCAGCCGCTGATGATTCTCCGCACCGTGCCTCCTTTGTTCGAACTCATCTCACCGACCCGGCCGTTTCCGGCTGTGGTACTCCAAGCCCCTCCGCACCCGGCGCCGACTGCACGACGCCTGGGCTCAGACGATCGACCCACTCGACGGCCGCTGCGGCACGATGCACCTTCTCGCGCGCGATCGCGCAGGCCTCGTCCACCAGGTGGAGGCCCGAGGGGTAGATCATCCGAGAGTTGCGAAGGCCGAACTTCGCGTAGAGCGGCGCCCCGGCCCGCACCAGGTCGCCGAGCTCGTCACCCCGCACGACGCCGCCGAGCGCATCCGGCGACTCCACATACAGGTCGATCGGCAGCTTCGTCGCGATGCGCAGCTCCCGCAGCGTCTCCAGCGACACGTCTGAGGGCACGTTCACCGTCGAGGCGCCGATGCGCTCCAGCTCGCGTAGTGCAAGCGGGTTCGACGGTGCGAGCATCACCGAGACCTTCCACACGACGGACGCCGGCAACTCGCCCGCGTCTTGCATCTCGCTGACGAGCGCGAGCAGGCCGAGATCGGGGATGAGGAAGCTCCGGATGCCGCACTCCACGGCGCGTGCGATGTCCTCGACCGCGTAGCGCAGCCCGTGCAGCCCGCGCGACTGCCCTCCGTGCCCGGCGCCGTCCTCGGTGCGGGAGTGCGCGCTGATGCCGTACGACTCGCGCGGGCCGACGAAGAGCGAAACCTCGATGCCGTGCTCGGCGCCGAGCACCGCCATCTCTCGCAGCTCCGCCTCGCGCATCAGCATCGCGCCGCTGCCCTGCGAGACGCGGTTCACGACGATCCCCTCCTCGGCTGCGGCGGCGATGACCGTCTCGAGCACCCGCGGGCCCTCGACGCTCGGAATCTCGATCCGGAAGTCGGCGCCGTCCGGGAAGGTACGCCGGCCTGCCTCCGCCGGCAGCAGCCGCGCGAGGGCGGCGTCGGCCTTCATGCCGCCTCCCCACCAACGACGTCGAGCACCGCCGGACGACCGTCCTCGAGCGGCCAGTTCGCGCTCGTGGTGAGACGCCGCAGACCGTCCTCCTCGACCAGGTAGCTGTCCTCGCACTTCCCGCCGCCGGCCACGCTCGGATTCCAGGCGAGCGCAGTGCCGGTCGCGATCGTCGTTCCGAACCACCGGCTCTCGGCCTGCGAGGGAGCAATCTCGAACTCGCGCTGGCGGTAGCCGATCGGCCCGCCCTGATAGTGCTCGCGCCAGGCGCCCGGATGGCCCGCACGCGCGTAGCCGTCGGCCAGGGCGGCGAGCGCCTCGCCGTACGTCGCGCCGACCTGCGAGGCGTCGAGCACCGCGCGCTCGACCCCGTCGGCCGCAGAGCGCGCGGAACGCACGGAATCCGTGAGCGGGCCGGCGCTCGCAAAGCGCGTCGCCGCCGCGTGGAGGCCATGCCGCTCGGCGACAACGACCGCCATCAACAACCGCTTCACCGGCGCGCCCGCCGCGAGCGGGTGGCGAAAACGCTCGACGCGCTCGTCGCCACCGACGATCAGGCAGGCGCCGAACGCGCCCTTCGCCTCCAGGTCGGCCGCGACGCGCGCCTGCACCGCCGTATCGAGCTCCCCCGGCGTCCACTGCCGCAGCGCGCCCTCCAGCGCGCACGTCGCGTCGGCCGCGAGCACTGCGAGCCGCGCCCGCTCCGCCTCGTCCAGGACGAGTCGCAGCTCGATCAGATCGTCTGCTACATCGGCGCCCAGGCCGCCGATCCGCGCGGCCGATGCGCCGGCGAGCTCCTCGGCGAGGGAGGCGAACGCGCCGTCCTCGAACCAGTCGACACCGTGCAACTCGTACGCGTCAAGCGCGCCCTCGGCGCGGAGGCGCGGCAACTCGACGCATGTGGTGATCACATGCGCGGCATCGGGCGTCACGACCACCCAGGCCACGCTCGCCGGGTTCCCCGGCTCGATCCTGTTCGTCAGACCGCCGGTGATCCACGCGACGCTGTCGGTGCCCCGCAGCGCCAGCGCGGCGAGGCCGCGACGGGCGATGAGCGCGCGCGCCGACCCGAGCTTGCGGTCGACCTCAGCGTCGAGGAGCGGTTCGGTGATTCCGAACAGCATTTCGATTCGCTGACCCTCGCACGTCCACCCCGCCGCTGTCAATGGGCTGGACACGGGCACCGCCGGCACCGTATGTTCGGATGATCGATCGCCGTTCGTCATGACAGAACAGACACTTTCCGCGCAGCCACCGCTCGAGGAGCGCTACCGCGTGCAGAGCGTGGAGCGCGCCTTCCAGCTCCTCGAGACGATCGCGGCCGCCGGTCCCGACGGCCTGACGCTCACCGACCTCGCCAAGGCGATCGGCGTCTCGAAGAGCACGGCCTACGCGATCCTGCAGACGTTGCTCTGCGGCGGCTTCGTCGCCGACACCGGCTCCGGCATGACCCGCCGCTACCGCCTCGGCATGGCGCTCGCGCGGCTCGGCGACGTCGTGGTCTCCCAGATCGCCCTCCGCGACGTGGCCCTGCCGGTGCTGCGGGAGTTGGCACAGGAGACCCTGCTCGCCGCGCGCGTGGCGGTGCTCGACGAGCCGTACGCGGTCGCGATCGCGCGCGTCGACGCGCCCGATCGCTCGCTGCGAATCGCCGTCAACCTAGGCAAGCGCGAGCACCTCCACTGCTCGGCGGTGGGCAAGGCGATGCTGGCGGCACTCGACCGCGACGCGGCGCGGTCGATGCTGGTCGCCGCCGGAATGCCGGGCAAGACCCCACACACGATCATCGACGAAGAGACCCTGCTCGTCGAGCTCGACACCGTTGCACAGCGCGGCTACGCGGTCGACGACGAGGAGGACGTCGAGGGCGTCTTCTGTGTCGGCGCCGCCGTGCACGACCACAAGGGCTGCTGCGTGGGCGCGATCAGCCTCACCGGCATCAAGCGCGACCTCGCGCCGTGGCAGGTCGCGCTGCTCGGCGCCAAGGTGCGCGAGCAAGCGCAGCGGATCTCGGGGCTGCTCGAGGCGCCGGCGTGAGCCGCCGCGGTCTCGTCGTCGCGCGCCCGGGCGAGCTCGGCCTGCAGGAGCTCGATGCGCTCGCCCCCGGCGTCGGCGAGGTGCTCGTGCGACCGGCGTACTGCGGCCTCTGTGGAACCGATCTCGAGTTGCTTGCCGGTGAGGTCGACCCGGCGTTCGTCCGTTACCCGCTCGTGCTCGGGCATGAGTGGTCGGGCGTGATCGCTGCGATCGGCGACGGCGTCGCAGGCCCCAGCACGGGCATGCGTTGCGTCGCCGAGGGAATCATCCCCTGCGGCGACTGCGCGAGCTGCCACGCGGGCGCGACGAACGTCTGCGAGGTCTACGACGAAGTCGGCTTTACTCGCGCGGGCGGAGCGGCGGACGAGGTGGTCGTGCCGGCACGCGCCGTTCACCGCCTAGCCGACGAGGTGCCGCTGCGCGACGCCGCGCTCACCGAGCCAACGGCGGTTGTGCTGACCGGGCTCGAGAAGCTGCGGCTGCGGCCGGGCCAGCGCGTCCTCATCGTCGGCGACGGGACGATCGCGCTGCTCGCCGTGCTCCTCGTGTCGCTCTGGTCGCCGGGCGAAATCGTCGTCGCAGGGCGGCGCGCAGCGCAGGAGCAGCTCGTGCTCGAGCTGGGCGCGACGGTCTTCACGACGGGCGAGGCCGGCGGCGTGTTCGACGTGGCGATCGAGGCGGCAGGCTCGACCGAGGCGCTCGCAACAGCGCTGAAGGCGCTGCGCCGCGGCGGTCAGGGGCTGGCGCTCGGCCTGCCGCCGACCTCGTCGACGCTGACGCTTCCGGGTGACCTGCTCGTCAACAGCGACCTCACCATTGCCGGCAGCTTCGGCTACACGTCGGCGGCCTGGGCCCGCGTCGTCGAGCTGCTGAACTCGGGGAGGCTGCGGCCGGGCCGCCTCGTCACGCACGTCTTCGCCCTCGACGACTATCTCTCCGCGTTCGACGAGCTCGCCCGGCCGAGCGACGCACGCGGCAAGGTGATGTTGGAGCTCGGCGGTGGCTGAGATCGCCCTGGAGTCGCTCGAGAAGGTTTACCCGGACGGCACGAAAGCGGTCGAGCGGCTCGACCTCGGCATCGGCGACGGCGAGTTCATGGTCTTCGTGGGCCCTTCAGGCTGTGGCAAGACGAGCGTCCTGCGAATGGTCGCCGGGCTCGAGGAGATCACGGGCGGCACGGTGCGGATCGGCGGTCGGGTCGTCAACGACCTGCTGCCGAAGCAGCGCGACATCGCGATGGTGTTCCAGAACTACGCGCTCTACCCGCACATGGACGTGTACGAGAACATGGCGTTCGGGCTGCGGCGCCGGCGCGTGCCGAAGCACGAGATCGACCGGCGCGTGCGGGAAGCGCTGTCGACACTCGGTCTCGACGAGACGCTGCACAAGAAACCGCGCACGCTCTCCGGCGGACAGCGGCAGCGCGTCGCGATGGGTCGCGCGATCGTGCGCGAGCCGCAGGCGTTCCTGATGGACGAGCCGCTCTCCAATCTCGACGCCAAGCTCCGCGTCGAGATGCGCGCCGAGATCCTGCGCATCCAGCGCGCCCTCCGCGTGACGACGATCTACGTCACGCACGACCAGACCGAGGCGATGACGATGGGAGACCGCGTCGCGGTGATGCGGCACGGCGTGCTCCAGCAGGTCGACCGTCCACAGCGGATCTACGACCGGCCTGCGAACCTGTTCGTCGCTGAGTTCATCGGCTCGCCCGCCATGAACCTGATCGAGGCCGAGATCAGCCGCGACGCCGACGGGCTGATCGCATCGTTCGCGGAACAGCGGCTCCGGCTCGGCCGCGGGGTCGCTGCACAGCCGGGCCGGGCGATCATCGGGATCCGACCGGAGGACTTCGAGGACGCCGCGCTCGTCCCATCGGCGCCGGCAGGGTCCACGCTCGACGTCGTGCCGGAGATCCGCGAGGACATGGGCGCCGAGGTGTACGTGCACTTCGGGCTCGGGGTGCCGCCCGTGCGGCGGATGGAGGTCGTCGAAGCACACACGGCCGACGACGAGCCGCTGCAGCAGCAGCCGGCGCGCCACCCGAGCTCGCTCGTGGCACGACTTGCGAGGGCGACCAGCGCGACCGAGCAGCAGCCGCTCACGCTCGCCGTCAACATCGACCGGATCTATGTCTTCGACGCCGAGACCGGCGAGGGCCGGTATGCGGGATGAGCTACCAGCCGCCGACCCAGCCGCTGAGCAGGCCGAGCGGCTCGGTGTCGCCGTCGCCGGAGCGGCCCCGTAGGAAGTCGAAGTCACAGCCCTCGTTCGCCTGCAGCACGTGATCGAGATACAGCGCTCCGTACCCACGGCTGTAGTGCGACTCGGCGGGGCCGAGCTCGGCGAGCCGCCGCTGGATCTCCGCGGCAGGGATGTCGAGGTCGAGCCGCTGCTCCTCGACGTCGAGCACGATCGGGTCTCCGTCGCGCACGGCACGGAGCGGACCGCCGACGGCGGCCTCGGGCGCGACGTGCAGTACGACCGTGCCGAACGCGGTGCCGCTCATGCGAGCGTCGGAGACGCGCACCATGTCGGTCACCTGCTGCTTGAGCAACCGCCTAGGGATCGGCACCTGTCCCCATTCCGGCATGCCGGGACCCCCTTTCGGGCCGGCGTTGCGGAGCACGAGCACGCTGTCGGCTTCGACCTCGAGCGCGGGGTCGTCGATCCGGGCGGCGACGTCGTAGACGTCCTCGAAGACCACAGCGCCACCGCGATGGCGGAGCAGCTCAGGCGTAGCGGCGCTGCGCTTGATCAGCGCTCCGTCCGGAGCCAGGCTGCCCTGCACGACCGCGATGCCACCCGCCGACTGCAACGGCGCGTCGCGCGAGGCGATAACGCCGCGATCGTGGACGTGCGCATCGGCGAGCTCCTCGCCCATCGTTCGACCCGTGACCGTGAGCGCGTCCCCGTGCACGAGATCGCCGAGCTCGCGCAGAACGGCGGGCACGCCGCCGGCGTGGTGCAGCTGCTCGAAGAGGTGCTCGCCCGCGGGGCGCACGTTGACGATCATCGGCGTGCGCTTCGACAGCTCGTGAAAGCGGTCGAGCGTCAGCGGAACGCCCACGCGGCCTGCGACCGCCAGGAGGTGGATCACCGCGTTCGTGCCGCCGCCGATCGCCATCAGCACGGTGATTGCATTGTCGAACGCCTCGCCGGTGAGGATCCGAGACGGCGAGATTCCCTCCACGACCAGCTGGACGGCGCGAGCCCCGGTCGCCTCGGCTGCACGAATGCGCGCGGCGTCGACGGCCGGGATGGTCGCCGAGCCGGGGAGACTCATCCCGAGAGCCTCGACGATCGACGCCATCGTCGACGCGGTGCCCATCTCGTTGCAGTGACCAACGCTCGTGCCGGAGACCTGCTCGAGCTCGTCGAACTCCGCCTGCGTCATCCGCCCGGCGCGCAACTCGTCGGCGTAGTGCCAGACATCGGTGCCTGCGCCGAGCTCTCGGCCGCGGAACATCGCGGGACGCGAAGGTCCGCCGGTGAGCATGATCGCCGGCACGTTCGCGCTCGCGGCGCCCATCAGCTGCGCGGGTACCGTCTTGTCGCACCCTCCGATCAGCACGACAGCGTCGAGCGGGTACGAACGGACGCTTTCCTCGACGTCGATCGACATGAGATTGCGGTAGAGCATCGCCGTCGGCTTCATCAGGTTCTCGCCGAGCGAGATCGTCGGGAACT
>Ga0070732_10002366_pt1 | contig 10233 bp, 7 predicted proteins | sample Coa_R1_5_FD_66449 | JGI IMG/M metagenome (GOLD analysis project Ga0070732, IMG submission 66449) | Surface soil microbial communities from Centralia Pennsylvania, which are recovering from an underground coalmine fire - Coalmine... | ecosystem: Environmental > Terrestrial > Soil > Unclassified ...
GCTGAGCGCGAGGTACGGATTCGCCGAAGGATCCGGACAGCGGAATTCGATGCGCTTCGCCTTCTCGCTGCGCGAGTAGACGGGGATGCGCACGCAGGCGCTGCGATTGCGCTGCGAGTAAATCAGATTGATGGGCGCTTCGTAGCCCGGCACCAGACGGCGGTAGGAGTTCGTGGTGGGCGCGCAGAAGGCGAGCAGCGCCGGCGCGTGCGTAAGGATGCCACCGATGTAGTGGATGGCGGCGTCGCTCAACTGCGCGTAGCCATCCTTATTGAAGAAGAGGTTGGTCCCGTTGGTCCAGAGGCTCGAGTGGACGTGCATGCCGGAACCGTTGTCCATGAAGATAGGTTTGGGCATGAACGTGACCGTCTTGCCGTGCCGGCGCGCCACGTTCTTGGCGACGTACTTGTACTTCATCAGGCTGTCGGCCATCTTGGTGAGCGTGTCGTATCGCATGTCGATCTCAGTCTGGCCGGCAGTGCCCACTTCGTGATGGTGGACTTCCACCGGGACGCCGAGGCGCTCGAGCGTCAACATCATGTCTGACCGGATGTCTTGCAGGCTGTCCATGGGCGGCACGGGGAAGTAGCCTTCCTTGTAGCGCGGCTTGTATCCCAGGTTCTTTTCGCCGTTCGTCCCTTCCTTGCCGCTGTTCCAGAATCCTTCTTCGGAATCGAGGTGGTAGTAGCCGTAGTTGTAGGACTGGTCGAACCGGATGCTGTCGAGGATGTAGAACTCGGCTTCCGGTCCGAAGTAGGCGCGCTCGGCGACGCCGCTCGACTTCAAATAACTTTCCGCCTTCCTGGCGACGTGGCGCGGGTCGCGCGAGTAATCCTTGTTGTGGATGGGATCGCGCACGTCGCAGATGATGCTGAGCGTCGGGACACTGGTGAAGGGATCGATGAACGTAGCCTCAGGATCGGGTACCAGCAGCATGTCGCTCTCGTTGATCATCTGAAAGCCGCGAATGCTCGACCCGTCGAATCCCACGCCCTCGGTGAATGCCTCCTCGCCGAACTCCCGCGCCGAGATCGAGAAGTGCTGCCACAGCCCGGGCAGGTCGACGAATTTCAAGTCCACGACTTGAATGCCCTCGTTCTTGATCAGTTCGATGACCTCTTTTCCCGTCATAAATTCCTCCCCACGATGGGTTGAAGATTCAGGCCGCTGAGGCCTGGTTCAGAGAATCCGCTACTTCAGTTCCTTCAAATCGAAGGTGTAAACCACGCCGGCGAGCGCCGTGTTCTCAGCCCGCGCCGGCGCGGTACCTCTCAGAAAACTGTCTCGGTTCGACATGTCGCGCCGGAATTCGATCCGCGTAATCAGCGCGGCGTTGATCTTGCGTTCAAACGTGCCCGTGAACTCGTTCAAGTGCTGGGCAGTCCCGGTGGTGAATCCGCTGTGATCGTCGAAATACTCGTAACGCGTCGCGAGCGCGTAACGGTCGTTGAAGGCGTAGCGTACGTAACCGGCCATCCCCGTCCAGAACACGGGATTTACGACGTTCGGCATCCGGTCGCCGCGCGCGTAATCGTAGTTCCACATCAGCGAGAGCCGCGACGTCGGCGAATAGGTCACCACCGTGTCGATGAGCTGGCGTTTGTCGCGATTATCGTTGTTCTCTTCGGGCCCGACCATGTAATTCTGCGCGACGCTGATCTTCTTGTTGGGATTCCATCCGAGACTGAGGCCGTAGGTCTTGCCCGTGTTATTGTCGATGATGTTGTTCCAGCCGTTCACCACGTAGCCGGTCAGCGAATACTTGTCGTTGAACGTGTATTTGGTTCGCAGGCCGAAATGGTAGAACGGGATGGCGTAGGTGAAGAGCAGGCCGCGCGAGTAATTCCAGTTGTCCTTGGTCTCGATCACTTCCGCTCCGTTCGGCGTGACGAACTTGCCGAAGTCAAACTGCAGGCCTTTGCCTACCGGAGCAAGATACGAAAGATAGCCCTCCTTGATGTACTGCGCGAAAGCCAGCCCGCCGGGATCGGTCGCGTTCACCACGTTCATCGCATTGCCGAATCCGAAAGCCAGGTGGTATCCGAGACGGCTGTTGTTGGCTTCGGGAGGCTTGTCGATGATGAGCTCGATCATGTTGAGCGCGAGTTGCTGGGAAGGACCGTCGAAGGCGCGAAAGCTCGAACACGATGTCGCAAAGCCGCTGGGAACGGTGCCCGCCGGACACGCCGCATCGTGCGGATGCTCGAAGTTGTAACCGTAGTAGCCGTCGACGAATCCCGTCACGCTCATCGGACCCAGCAGACCCGCCAGCGTGGGCTCAGCGGGCGCGGCCGGAGCCGATGTCGGAACAGCGGCAGTCAACGCCGGAGTGGGCGGCGAAGCTGGCGCGGCGCTGGCGGCTGGTGCAGCAGCAGCCGAAGTAGCCGCGGGCGCGGCAGGCGCCGCTGCTGCGGGCGCGGCGTTCAGTTGCTTCTTCACCGCCGTCAGCTCGGTTTGCAGGTGCTCGATCTCTTTTTCGAGTTCCCCGACGCGCTCGTTTAGATCGGGCGAAGACTGGGCGGCCGTCGCCGCGTCTTTGTTTGAAGCTGTGGCATTCTCCTGCGCGCTAGTGGCGCGAGGTGTCGAACCGATCAGACCAATGCTCACCAGAACGATCCAGGCAGTTCGGGATGTTGGCATGGACTTGCACGCCCCTTTCTCCTCACGACGCCATCGTTCACTTGTTTGCGATGTTCGCAGACTCACAGCCAGCGAAAGAACGATAAGCGGTTGGAATTCTTCCCGTCCAACAAATAGTTTTTCTCAGAGAAATAAAAAAGCCTTGGCCAAGCAAAAGTTTTGCGAACGATAAGCAAAACTTGAATCGGTCGATGGCAGCGCGCCAGTTGCTTCGAGCATGGGCGTGACATTAAGCTGAGAACTCGAGCTTGCGGTGTGTGGAATCGCGGCGCAGGAGGGCGCATGGACTTGCGACTGGCGGAGAAGCGCGCGCTTGTCACGGGAAGCAGCGGCGGGATTGGAGAAAGCATCGCGAAGGCGCTGGCGCGCGAAGGCGTCGTGGTCGTCGTACATGGCCGTAAGGAAGATTCCGCCGAGCGAGTCGCCAAGGAGATCGTGGACGCGGGCGGTAAGGCGTTCGTTGCGACGGGCGATCTCGCGAGCGACGAAACTGCGCGGCAAGTGGTGGATCGCGCGCTCGCAGCGCTGGGCGCGGTCGATATCCTGGTGAACAACGCCGGCATCTTCCCTCGGCGCGGCTGGGCCAATGCGACGCCGGCCGACTGGTCCGAGATTCACAACGTCAACGTCGTTTCCATGGTGCGCATGGTGCGGCTGCTCACGACGCAGATGAAACAGCTCGGCTGGGGACGAATCATTCAGATAGCGAGCGGTGTCGCGACCAGCCCCAACGCCTCGATGCCGGATTACGCCGCCACCAAAGCGGCGACCGTCAACATGACGGTCAGTCTGGCGCGTGAGCTCACGGGAACCGGCATCACCGTCAATACCGTTACTCCGGGCGCCATCGTCACGCCAGGATGGAAGGATCTGGTTCTCGCTGTGGGTGCGGCGGAGGGATGGAGCGCCGATTTCGGCGAGATTAAGCGCCGTCTGCTCGCCGGCCCCTTGGCCAATCCCGCGGGCAGGCTGGGACGCGTCGAGGACGTGGCGAATGTCGTGGCGTTTCTCGCGAGCCCGCTCGCGGACTACGTCAACGGCGCCAACATTCGCGTTGACGGCGGGCTCACGCACGCCATCAACTGATTCCCTGGGAAGATTCTGGAGTACACTCGACGGCTTATGTCTGACATCCGCGTCCGCTTCGCTCCATCGCCCACCGGCTACCTGCACGTCGGCGGCGCGCGCACCGCTCTCTACAACTGGCTCTTCGCTCGCCACCACGGCGGCGTCTTCATTCTGCGCATCGAGGATACGGACGCCGACCGCTCGAAGCCCGAGCTCACGACCGCCATCCTCGAGAGCCTCGAATGGCTCGGACTCACCTGGGACGAAGGCCCATTTCACCAGTCGGAGCGGCTCGATCGTTATCGCGCCGTGGCGGCCGAGCTCGAGCGACTGGGCCATGCCTATCCGTGTTTTTGTACTACGGAGGAACTTCAGGCCAAGCGCGCCCAAGCCGAAGCTCAGAAGCGTCCATGGAAGTACGACGGCGCGTGTCGCAACCTGACCGAAGAACAGCGAAAGCAACTCCGCGCCAACGGCCGGACGAGCGCCCTCCGCTTCCGCGTGCCTGACAGCGGCGAAACGGCCTTTGACGATCAGGTCTTCGGGCAAATCAAGGTGGAGCATCGCGACCTCGAGGATTTCGTGCTGCTGCGCTCGGACGGCCAACCGACGTATCACCTGGGCGTGGTCTCGGACGACCTCGACATGCGCGTCACGCACGTCATTCGCGGCGCCGACCACCTGTCGAACACTCCTAAGCAGATCCTGATGTACCAGGCACTCGGCGCGGCAACGCCGGTCTTCGCGCACCTGCCGCTCATCCTCGGGCCTGATCGCCAGCGCCTCTCGAAACGACACGGAGCGACTTCGGTCGGCGCCTACCGCGAACAAGGCGTCCTGCCTGAAGCTCTGCTCAACTTTCTCGCGCTGCTCGGCTGGACTCCGCCCAAAGCGCCGGGCGAATCCGAAGCGCGGGAAATCCTGCCGCTCGACGAAATGGTCCGCGCCTTCGAGCTTACGGCGGTCTCGCGATCCAACGCGGTCTTTGACCTCGAGAAGCTCGCCTGGATGAACAGCGAGTATCTCCGCCGCCTGCCTCCCGAGCGCCTGTTGCGGCTGGCGGAAGACGAACTTCGCGCGTCCGGACTTTGGCGCGACGATTTCGCCGGCCGGGACCGCACACGCTTCGAGACCTCAGTGCGGCTGCTTCAGACGCGAGCGCGCAGCCCGAAGGATTTCTCGGGTACAGGCCGCGCCTTCTTTTCCGACGATTTCGAATACGACCCCGAGGCAGTGAAGAAGTTCTGGAAAGATCCGGCGCTCGCAGAATACCTGAGCGCGCTGGCGGAGCGATTGGCGAAGGTCGAGCCGTTCGACCTCGCGGAAACGGAGAAGTGCCTGCGGACGCTGGCCGAAGAACGAGCGGTCAAGGCGGGACTGCTGATTAACGCGGCGCGCGTGGCGCTGACCGGTCAAGCGGTGGCGCCGGGATTATTCGATGTGATGGTCACGTTGGGACGGGAGCGCGGGGTCGATCGCCTGCGGCGCGCGGCAAACAGAATCGGCGGCAAGTGAGCTAATCCTCAAAATCCAACTGAACCCGATGCGGCAGGAATCCGTCGAACTTTTCGAGGACTCCAATGGAAGCGCGAATGCCGTTGGGCAGGACTTCCAGGAGCCCGCAGCAGCGAGGCAGGTCAAACCGCTTCTTGCCGGCGCTTCCGGGATTGAAGAAAAGCCGGCGTCCCAGCGTGACCAGGCAAGGTTGATGGCTGTGTCCAAACACCACGACGCCGGTCACGTCGTCGAAGGTTTTCAGGAAAGCTTCACTGCGCTTGGGAGGTTTCCCGTCGATCTCGAGCGTGCGATCCGCCCACTCCTCGACCTCGGACTGCGGCACCGGCAGGATGTGCAGCATCTCGACCCCGAGGCCCGCGAGGCTGAGCTTGAGTGAGGGCGGCAGGTTGAGTTCCGGCGGGTCAACGTTGCCCCGAACCGCGCGGACGGGAGCGATCTGCCCGAGCCCATCGAGGACTTCCTGCGTTCCAACGTCGCCCGCGTGCAGGATCACCTCGACCCCGGCCAGCAGCTCGCGCAAGCGTGGGTCAAAGTATCCATGCGTGTCGGAGACAACTCCGATCTTCATTCCAATCGCCTAACCACTCAGTGCGCAACCACATCCACTCACAGCGGCGTTGAGCCGACGATCTGGCCGGCGCGTTCCGCCGACGTTTTGCAGGTGGGATTGTTCACGCGGCAGGCGGCGACGCTCAGCCTGCATCCGCACGGGCATTCTTCCGCATTCATCTGGGCGAGCGCGCGCAATCTCCGCTCGCGCGACAACGCCGGATACGGCGGCTCGCGAAGCTCAGTGACGTCGCTCGGGACGAACTGGCGCGGCAGCCTGGCGCAGGCCGTCGGCGGAGCGCCCAGCGGCGCGGGGGTGAACTTCGGCTGGCGCGGATTCAGCGCCCAGACGAGCGCCGCGAGCACGACCAGCGTGATGGCCACCCATCGCACGGGATGCCGGGATCGTCCCGGCGGCGCGGCGCCTGGGCCGGGCTCAGTTGAAGCTGATGGTTCGGAAGACATTGGCGTTCACGCGCTTCAGCGGAACACTGCGCTCGACGACCTTGACGGTCAGCGTCACGGGCGCGCTCGCGGGAGGCAGACAAGCGTGGTCGTTGCACGCCTGGTAGGCGAGCTTCCCTTTGAGGGTATATACACCCGGCGCGAGTCCCGACGCGATCTTGAGCTTCGCCCCCACCACCAGGTTTCCTTCATACACTGACAAAGGTTCGTCCGCGAAAGCGAACTTCTGGGGCTCGCCCTTGGGATAGACGACCTTTTCCACGCTGACCTGCTTCGAGGGATCGAGCTTGAGTTCGGTGGGAATGAGGTAATCGAGGCTCGGATGGTGATCGTTGATGTGATACCCGGAGGCGATCTCGGCTTCGACCGCCGCCTCGACCGTCGACCCGGAATGTCCCGCGTCGGTTGCGAGTACGGTTCGCGTTTCCACGACCGGCGGAGCCGCCTGACTCCAAGCCGCCGTTGACGCCGCGCACATCACCAACAGAAGGAACCCGCCTCGTCGCATGGCCTGTCGCATAGGATTGATCCGAGCTTCCCTCCCCTCCAGTTGTGCCGCCTCCTGCCTCGCGGCTGCTGTCTTAACTTAGACGCGCGCAACCTGCTCCGGGTTCCACGGCCCAATGGAATTCAATGCGACGCTCCTGCCGCCGCAGCCGCTTCCGCCGCGCGCGCACTCGGGACCATAACCGCGGTCACGTTCTCCTTGCGCGCGAGGTCGTTCAGCGCCGCCAAGTCCTCGGTCACGACGCCGTGCCACAGGGCGAGTTCCGACTCGAGCTGCCGGTGGAGCGCCTCGAATTCCTCGTAGGCTGCGGCGGTCGGGACGGCGTCGGCGCTATCCACGACTTGTCCCACGGCCACCAGTTTGTAGCGCAGCTTGACGGGATAGTTGCACGAGTCCTCAGAGGCTTTGATCTTCTTCTGCACCAGGTCGTCCTCGACGGCCGTCATCTTCTTATCGGCACCTTCGGCCGCCGTGATCAGCGTGTGATCCTTCGAGTCACCAGCGACATTGTGGTGCAGCGAGAGGAGCTGTTTGTGCACGTCTTCCATCTGGTTGATCGAGTCGTGCGCCTCATTCACGGCATCACGAATTTTCAGACCCAACTCGAGCTGCTTTTGGAGATCCGCCTCCGGAACCGACTCGCGGGGATCAAGCTTGACCTCGAGGGGCGCCGTCTGTGACTTTCCCGCCACGGTCAGGCGCACCTCGTACTTCCCCGGCAACGCCAGCGGGCCGCGAGGCTTGTAGTCTGAGAAAACCGCCATCAGACCGGGGACTTCACGTGGCGGCTCGTAGCGCAAGTCCCAGACGAAGCGGTTCAGCCCCGCCGCCGCCGGCAGGATTTCAGGCGGCTTTGATTCCGCCTCTTCCGGACTCTCCTCCTCCGGCGCCTGTTCTTCCTCCTTTTTCTTGAGATTCGAGAACTTGCGGACCAGCTTGCCTTGGCTGTCGAGGATTTCGAGGGTGATCTCCGGCTTGTCCTTGCCTTCGCTCGAGATGGCGGACTTCAGATAGTAGTCGATGATCGCGCCCCGCGGCGGATTCACGCCGGCATTCACGACCTCCTTGGGAGGCCGCGGACCGCGGACGCGGTAGGCCAGCTCGGGTGTATAGAGATGCGCGCTCGTCGTAGCAATCTCACGGCTGAGCTGGCGCAACGGAGTCAGGTCATCGAGGATCCAGAACGAGCGGCCGTGAGTCGCCACCACCAGGTCGTCGTCCTTGACGATCAGGTCGTGAACCGGCGCGCGCGGCAGATTCAACTGGAGCGGCTGCCAGTGCGCGCCCGCGTCAAACGAGACGTAGACGCCGGTTTCGGTGCCCGCGTACAGCAGGCCAGGCCGCTTGGGATCCTCGCGCACCGCGTGCACGAACGCCCCATCCGGGATGCCCGTGGAAATGGTGGTCCAGCCCTTGCCGTAATCGGTGGTCTTGTAGATGTAGGGCTTGAAGTCATCGAGCTTGTGACGGTCGACAGCCATGAGCGCCCCGCCCGCGTTATGCGGCGAGGGATCAATCAAGCTGACCATACTCCACGCCGGCACATCTTTGGGCGTGACGTCAGACCAGTGCTTGCCGTCGTCGCGCGTCAGGTGGACCAAGCCGTCGTCGGATCCGGCCCAGATGACGCCACGTTCCAGGGGCGATTCCGCTACGGCGAAGATGGTGTCGTAGTATTCAGTTCCCGTGTCGTCCTTGGTGACGGGCCCGCCGGAAACGCCTTGCTTCGACTTGTCATTGCGCGTGAGGTCAGGACTGATGGCCGCCCAGGTGGTCCCGCCATCGGTGGACTTGAAAAGCAGGTTGCCGGCGTAATAGAGGACGTTCGGATCGTGCGGTGAAATCAGGATGGGCTCCGTCCACTGGAAACGATACTTGAGGGACGCGGCGCCGGTGCCATCGGTGACCTCGGGCCAGGGTGAGATTTCGCGCGTCTGGCCGGTGCGCTTATCGAAGCGGGTAATCTCGCCCTCATAGCCGCCCGCGTAGACGATGTCCGGATCGCGCGGGTCAGGCGCGATATAGCCGCTCTCACCGCCCCCCACCGGATACCAGTCCGGGCGGTCGATCACTGACTCGTTGGTGCGGCTGGCGATGGCGACGGTGGTGTTATCCTGCTGCGCTCCGTAAACGTAGTACGGGAACCGGTTGTCGGCAATGACGTGGTAGAACTGCGCCGTGGGCTGGTTGAGTTGGCTGGTCCAGGACTTGCCGCCGTCTACACTGATCGTCGTCCCGCCGTCGTTGCCCTCGATCAGGCGACGCGGATTCGTGGGATCGATCCACAGCGCGTGGTTGTCGCCGTGAGGCACCGACAGCACCTCGAAGGTCTTGCCACCGTCCTTCGAGCGGAAGGCCCCGACGTTGAGTTCATAAACCGTATCCGGCGACTCCGGGTCAGCGAACACGTGCATGTAATACCAGGCGCGCTGAAGGAAGCGGTGGTCACCGTTCACCAGCGTCCACTTGTCGCCGCCGTCGTCCGAGCGATAGAGACCCCCCTGCTCGGCTTCAATCTGCGCGAAGATGCGGTCGGGATTCGCCGCCGAAACCGCGAGACCGATCCTCCCGAGAATTCCCTTCGGCAGTCCGTTGCCTTCGAGGCGCTTCCAGGTCGAACCGCCGTCGCTTGACTTGTACAAGCCGCTGCCCGGCCCGCCACTCGAAAGACTCCACGGCGTCCGGTACGCTTCCCAGAGTGACGCAAACAGCACGTGAGGATTCGCGCCGTCGAACGTGATGTCGATGCCGCCCGTCTTGTCATCCTTGTAGAGGACTTTCTCCCACGTTTTGCCGCCGTCCGTCGAGCGGAAGATTCCGCGCTCCGGGTTCGGTCCGTAGGCGTGTCCGAGCGCCGCCACGAACACGACATTGGGATTGTGCGGGTCGACAATCACCTTGCCGATGTGCCGCGTGTCCTTCAGGCCGACGTTCGTCCAAGTCTTGCCGCCATCGACGGACTTGTAGACGCCGTCGCCGTAGGAAATGTCGCCGCGGATGCAAGCCTCGCCCGTGCCCACGTAGATGACATTGGGGTCAGAAGGCGCGATGGCGATGCTTCCAATCGAGGCGACGGGCTCGCGATCGAATACCGGCGTCCAAGTCACGCCGCCGTTCGTCGACTTCCACACTCCGCCTGCGACCCCGCCGAAGTAATAAGTGTCCGGATCTCCGGGAACGCCGGCGACCGCGAGCACTCGGCCGCCGCGGTAGGGGCCAATGGAGCGGTACGTCAAGCCTTTGAAGAGGCTTTCGTCAAACTGCTGGGCGCGCGCCCGAACCGCACTGAGTGTGGCCGCCATCACCACGACAAGGATGACGGCGAATCGCGTCTTCTTCTTCACGGTAGAGTCCTCCCCCAAGAAAGGCGTGCAAGATGAGAGGCCATCTTACGTTCACGAGGAAGGAAGGTGAAGCGATTTTTGAGAATAGAACTGCGCTATTCCCTCGCGGAGGCGGGTCGCGCGGAAACCGGGGTGGAGCTC
>Ga0070732_10002367_pt1 | contig 10230 bp, 5 predicted proteins | sample Coa_R1_5_FD_66449 | JGI IMG/M metagenome (GOLD analysis project Ga0070732, IMG submission 66449) | Surface soil microbial communities from Centralia Pennsylvania, which are recovering from an underground coalmine fire - Coalmine... | ecosystem: Environmental > Terrestrial > Soil > Unclassified ...
GTGTCGCCCCATCCGATTGCGAGATAAAGCTGCGGACAATTCTCCGGCGTGAGCTTGCGAATCAGCAGAAACGGATCTTCGTCTTTGCGCGCGGGATTTTTTTCGGGCCCAAAGCTCTCTAGGAGCGTCCGCCGCACGCCCGGGTTTCCCATTATCGTTTGTTTGTTCCTCATCAGCGGCTTGTCCCAACGCCTCAGATCGGCGCTTCCGACAACGCCGCTGAGACTCGCCACGGCCGCAAACATCTGGTGATGCTTTAGTCCCAAAAACATCGCTCCGTATCCGCCCATCGACAGTCCGGCAATGGCGCGTCCTCCACGCGAAGCAATAGTCCGGTAATGTGCATCCACGTAAGGAATCAAGTCCTCAATAATGTAGTTCTCCCACTGCATTTTTGGATTCGTGTAGCTGTTGACGTACCAGCCGTTTTCCCCTTCCGGCATCACGATGACTTCTTCATACGACTTCGCGTAATCAACAATGTGCGCCTTTTCGCACCAGTTCGAGTAATGGCCGCCGTAGCCGTGCAGCAGATAAAGAACCGGAAAGCGCCGGGCGCTTGTGCTGTAGTCGCCCGGCAGGATGATATTGAATTTTACCGTCGCGCCGTCCAGGTGCGCGGCCTGAAACTCCACTGTCTTGCAACCGGCGGAATTCGCTGCGGGAGTTTGCAGCGTCCGGCCCTGAGCCGCCACGGCACAAGCAAGCAGCAAGCCGCTTATGCGTGCGATTCTAAATCTTCTCATCGATGGAAATCTCCTCTCATCGGTAGGGAAGCTAACACAAAAGTGGCGTCGCGAAAGAACTGGCGTTCCAGTAGAATATTTCGCGAACTAACGATCAATCTGCCTAGAAACGGCGATCAAAGCAAAAAGGACGAATGGCTGAAGCACGCACTAGACATCCGTTTTATTTCTACGACGCGATTCACCAGCAACCGGCGCTCGTGCGGCGCATGATCAGCGAACACACTGACTTAGTTGCGCAGGCCGCGCGTGCTGCCGCGGAAAAGGACCGTCTTTGGAGTGTCGGCATTGGCAGCTCGCTCTACACAGCCCAGATCGCAGAGTACTTCTTTCGCCACCTCACCGGCGGTCGCGCCGATGTTCGCGTCGCGCAGTCGTTCGAATTTGTCTTCTATCCGCCTGCGCTCAGTGAGCGCGACGCGGTCATCATCCTTTCGCACACGGGAATCACGAAGTGCACGATCGACGCCCTGGAATTTGCCCGCCGCGCCGGTGCGCGCACGATTTGCATTTCCGGCGAAAACGAAGGCGTGGCCATGCGCTCCGCCAATTTTCTGATTCCCACGTGCGATCAAGAGATTTCTTTCGCGTATACCAAGAGCCTCACCTCCGCGCTGGCGCGCCTCGCGCTCTTTTCCATCGCCTTCGCTGACGCGCGCGGCGAGAAACAGTCACGATCAAACAGATCACTCAATCGCATCCCCGATTTAATGGAGCAGGCGCTCGACCTTGAAGCAAGAATGAAAGACCTGGCGCGAAAAGTCATTGAGCGCCGCCGGATTGTTCTGATCGGCGCGGGGCCGAATTGGCCGGTAGCGCGCGAGGTCGCGCTGAAAATCAAGGAGACGAGCTTCGCGCCCGCCGAAGGAGAGCAATCTGAACAGCTCCGCCACGGGCCGTTTTCTGAAATCGACGAACGCGTTACGCTCATCGCGCTCCTCGCCGGCGGTCCTGCGGACGAGCGTACACGCATGATCATCCGCGCGGCAGGCGAAACGGGAGCTCATCGCATAGTGTTTCATGTTCCCGCGGCACGCCCCGACGATTCAGCCCTTGAATCAGCCAATGACTGGTTTGCGATTCCCGCCGTGGAAGAATGGCTTTCGCCTTTCGTCTTTCTCGTGCCTCTGCAATTGTTGACGTACTTTCTCGCTCTTGCACGCGGCACAAATCCCGATCACGGACGCCTCGACCAGCCACCGCACGCCCGCGCCCGAAAGATTTACAAGTATTAATGACTGGTCGGTCGTTCAGAGTGCGTTTAGGTCAGAGTGCAATCGGGCAGGCCATCCGGACAGTTACCCAAAACGCGCCGTCGCGTTCATCTCTCCAGACGTCGCGTTCGCGAAAGACGTAAGATCATTGCATTGCCCACCCGAGGAGGCTTAACGATGCGCAAGATCGCGTGTCTTTGTGCAACCTCTCTACTACTGGCTACCTGCGCCGTCGCTCGCGTCCGCACCACTAAAATCGCCGGCACAATCTCCGCGCCCAACGGCAAGCCTGCGGCCAACGTGCAGGTCATGGTCGAACGCTCGGACGGGTCTCTTCCGCTTGCGACGCGCACCGATTCGCACGGTCATTTCTTATTTAAATTCGTCCCGCCAGGTCTTTACGACATTCGCGCGTCAGACGCGACGGCAGCCTCCGTCTGGAAACACAACCTTATCGTGCATTCGCGGAAAGAGACGGTAGTGAATCTTCAACTCGAACGCACAAAGTATCCTCAAAAAAAATTCGGCCCGGCCCACTCAAATTAGCTCATGACGCGCTTTTGGACGCAAAGTACCAGCGGGAAGACTGGAAATCTGCCATAAAGCCTTGTTTTTCAGTGGCGGTACTACGGCCGGAGTACCACGTCTCTAGGTCTACAGAGTCATTGTTCCATTCAACGGAGCTTCGTAGCATGAGCCGTGCGGGTTGGGACGTGCTGCGGGGACGACGGTTCCGAACGGAGCCGGGGCCGATTCCAACCCGATCGAAGCCCGCTCGCCGGCGTTCCCCCATATTCACCCCCGCCGGCAGCGGGACTTACTCCGCGACTCTACCCATTTCAGCATTTGGATGATAACACTTCGTTCCGAATAGTCACCCTTTTGGCCCTCTTCTTGCGTCCTAATTCCAATCATGTCTGTGCTCGTGTCATCGCATCCACTAGGAACAAAGAACATGCAATCGCACGGTTCGCAGCCGCTGCCATACCGGGACGACACATGACAGCGAAAATATCCGCATCCTCGATCGTTCCTTTCGCGCTCGCCTTCGCGACCATGCTAACGGTCGCGAGTTCTGCCGTTGCCGCGGACTTAAACCCGAAAACAATCGCCGCCTTCGATCACTACGTCGCCCTTTCCGAGGCAAAAATTGACGCCTCGTTGAATGATAGACAGACCTTCCTCTGGGTGGATCGCGTGCCGCCGGAACAGCGCGTCGCCGTTTTGGCTCGTCTGCGGAGCGGCAAGATTGTAATTGAAAGAATGCAAACGCTGGAGAATGGAAAGCCGATCAACGTTCCCGACGGTCTGATTCACCATTGGATTGGAACCGTGTTCATCCCAGGCGCGACGTTGACGCAGACCCTCGCGCTCGTCCAGGACTACAACCACCAGTCTGAATATTATCGGCAGCGCGTGCTCGCATCGAGAATTCTTTGGAATAATGGGAATGACTACCGGGTGTACTTACGCCTGTACGAAAAGAAAGTGCTGACGTGCGTGCTCGACACCCACCATCAGGTCCACTACGTCATCATCGATTCATCACACGCATGGAGCAGCTCGCGTAGCACGGAAATCCGCCAAGTAGCCGGTTGGGGTAAATCCGACGAGCATGATCTTCCCGTTGGCGAAGACGACGGTTATCTCTGGCGCATGAATACTTATTGGCGATTTCAGCAGAAAGATGGCGGGACCTACGTCGAGTGTCAGTCGATTTCACTGACGCGAGACATTCCAACTGGCCTGGGATGGCTGATTGGTAGCTACGTCGAAAGTATTCCCCGAGAGTCGCTCGAATTCACCCTCGGTGCTACCAAACAAACTCTCGCGAATGGTGAAGTTCTCGCGGAATAAAATCACTACGCCACCGAACTACTACTTCGCGCTTTTTGGAATCGCGAACGATCGAATCGTTTGCGCGACGTCCCAATTCAGAATGTGGTGGCAGCGAGGAAAATATCGGGAAACCCATTCAGATCATTATTCACAAGGTTGCTTGCCGCCGAGAAAAACGAAACAACATGTCCCGTACCACTGATCACGGGGTTCAACGACGCCCCGTTTTCGGGCGTCTTTGTTGCCGACACGCTTACCAGGACTGTGCTCGGCTTGCAGCCGCTGGCCCCATTAATGCACGTGTTATAAACGTAGATATTTTCGCGGCCATTCAAAGTTGCCGTCGACAAGTTACTGGCTTGGGATGCAAACGCGACAAATTGCCCGGAGTTTGCAATGCTCGGACGCTCGCTCAACGCATTTGCGGGCGTCGCATTATCAGCGGCTAACGAGACGATCGTCGTTTTTGCCGTGCAGCCTGATGCCACACCTTGGCAGGTATCCCGCAAATAAATTTCCGGGACGCCTCCCGAAGTCGCTCCCAAATTTGACGCGCTTGACGCGAACGCCACGAATCGGCCATCGGGCGTCATTGTTGGCTCTACACTGGAACCATCTGCAAACGCTGTTCCATCCGGCGTGGAAATCAACTGTGCCGCGGAGGCCGTGCAACCCTTCGTGATTCCGATGCAGTAGCCAACGCGGTAAATTTCCGACGCCCCGCCTGAGCCAGTCACAAGATTCGTCGCAGTCGACGTGAACGCCACAAATTGACCGTTCTTGTTGGATTCCACCACCGGTTGTGAACTCGAACCGTCGGCGGGTGTCACTCCGTCGGCCGCCACTGAGACAAGTATCGTCGTCGGTGTACATGTCGTTCCCGCAGCCAGGCAAGTGTCCCGCAAATAGACTTCCGAGGATCCGGTTGTGGCACCCGCGACAACATTCGTAGCCGTCGATGTGAAGGCTACAAAGCGGCCATCGGGACTCACGGAAGCCTGGCCCGCCGTGCTCGAGGCTGGCGTGACTCCGTCAGAGCCAACGGAAACCAAAGTCATTGTTGGTGTGCATCCAGCGGCAACGCCTGCGCAGGGGTTTGCCGCGAAGACTTGGGGGGTCGTTCCGTCAAAATTGAATCCAGAAACCAGGTCCGTTGCCAGCGAGCTGAACGCCACGATCTTCGCGGCCGCCGACGCCACCGCTGGTTGCGAACTTGCCCCATTAGCCAAGATTCCTGCAGGGCCAACGTTGACCAGAATTTCCCTCGGCGAACACCCGGTCGTCACTCCCAGGCACGTATCGCGGAGAAATATGTTTGGCTCGCCATTCGTAAGCGGATTCGGCGGCGGATTAATTGTCGTGGTCTCCAGCAAATTCGTTGAGGACGAAACAAATGCAATGAAACGCCCGGTCGCATCCATGGCGGGCCCCGAAGTAGAAGGATTGTCCGCTCCGTCGTTTGCTTGCGCACCATCCGCAGCTACGTCCACCAGTTCGGGCAATCCTGCCCCGGTCGATGACGGCACAATGGAGAAAAACAGAGTCGCCGATGTTCCCCCGCCAGGCGTTGGATTCACTACCTGCACGGGATATGTACCCGCCGCGGCCAGATCCCCGCTAGCGAGCTGCGCATCAAGCGTGGTCGCGCCTCCGAACGTCGTGGGCCTGCCGCTGCCGTTTACGAGCACTTGGCTTGCTGAATCGAAACCGCTTCCGGAAACCCGGATCGACGCAGTCGTCGTGCTTCCCGCTACAAGCACTGGCGGAGAGACGGCGCTAATTACAGGGCTGGGATTCACGACATTCAATAAAATTACGTTTGATACCCCGCCTCCCGGCGGCGTGATTCCTGACGCAGGCGGATTCAAGACAGCAATCCGCAGCGTGCCTGCCGTTGCGATGTCCGACGACTGAAGGCTGGCCGTAAGCACGGCGCCGCTCCTGTAAGTGGTTTGCCGGTTAGCTCCATTCACGGTGACGACTGACGTGGGCACAAAGTTCGATCCGTTGATGGTTATTGTCGCTGCCCCAGAGGCCGGAATAGTCGTCGGTGTAATCGACAAAATCGAAGGGATCGGAGAAGCGGTAGCCGTCACAGTCAGGTCGACAACCTGCGAGGTCCCCCCGCCGGGTGCAGGCGTGGTTACTCCCACGCTGATAGTTCCCGGCGTAGAAACGTCGCCAGGATTCACGATTGTCGTCAGTGTGGACGGACCAAGAAAAATCGTTTGCCGCGGCGAGCCGTTGAAGGTAATTGTAGAGCTTGGCGCAAACCCAGAGCCCGTCACTGTTAATGTAAATGTGACCGAGTTCTCTGGCACGCTGGAAGGCGATAGAGAACTGACGACAGGCGCAGGCAGGTTGATAACCCCGCCGCAAGATGCGAGCAAAATCAGTCCCGCCACCAAAATTCCCGCAGAAATCTTGTTCCGTCGAGTCAATTCTTCTGTCCTCTCATAGCCACGTGCGGTGCGTCAGTGGTGCCTGAGGATGCCGCCGCAACCAGAAAGACTACTAGAGATGGCAACATCGAGCAATCGGGATGTCTGGTCAACCTGCGAGTCTAGCCGCGCGACGACATTTGACGGTGCCATTGCAAAGTTTGCCCGTCTACAGCTTTGTCCCCGAATTACGTATTTGGCTCCCATTTTTCATATTCTTTCACTAATCTACCTAGCCAACGCGGCGATAGAATGGATTTATCTCTTTCTCTTTCAGTACTTTCAGAATGTTTACTATGATGGCGTTTGTGGATTTCGGGTTGCTACTAAACAGACTCAGTGAGTCCATGCGCGTGGCTTGACGCGCCTTTGTCGGTTTGCCCTTCCCGGGGTGTGAAGCGCGGACCGCATTTTGACACAAGCACATTTCTATTTAGGTAGTCGAAATCAAGGAGGAATCATGCAGAAGCAGAAAGCGGACGGACGGAAGACTTCCTTCCTCGCCTTCGCAGTTCGCTTGGCGGCAGTTGTTGTATTTCTCTTCGCGCTGAATACCGTCGCGCGAGCGCAATCCACAGCGACCCTCCAAGGTGCCGTTACGGACACTTCCAACGCCGCGTTGCCAGGCGCAAAAGTCGTCGTGCACAATCAAAACACAGGAGTCGAGCGGACCACGCAAACGGATCAATCCGGAGCTTACCTCGTTTCCGGACTCCTTCCCGGCGTTTACCAAGTCACAATCAGCGCGAACGGCTTTCAGACGTCCGTCATTAAGGACCTGACGCTCAGCGTCGCGACTACCACCACGGAAAACACGCAATTGCAGGTGGGGCAGGTTACACAGGAAGTTACGGTTACCGGCGGTGCGCCGCTCGTCGACACCAGCAACGTCGCAGTGGGCCAGGTAATTAATCAGCGGACGGTGCAGGAAATTCCGCTCAACGGGCGCCACTTCGTGGATCTCGGCCTTTTGGTTCCCGGAACCGTAACCCCGCCTCAAAATGGCTTCCTAACAGCACCTCTTCGCGGCCAAGGGTCCTTCGCAATTGACACCGCCGGCCAGCGCGAAGACACCACGAATTGGCTCGTAAACGGCATCAACCTCAGTGATGAGGTCCAGAACCAGATTACCTTCCAGCCCTCCATTGACACTGTTTCGGAATTTAAAATCGATAATGCCACCTTCCCGCCCGAATACGGCCGCAACTCTGGGGCCATCGTCAACATTGCCACGCGCTCCGGCTCGAATGACTTCCACGGTGAAGTGTTTGACTTTCTGCGCAATAATTATTTCGATGCGCGTGACTTTTTTAATCCCAAGCCCACGCCGCAATCAGCGTTCAATCGTAACGATTTCGGCGGCGACGTGGGGGGGCCAATGAAGCGCAACAGAGTCTTTTTCTTCGCCAGCTACGAAGGTCTGCGTCAACATCAGGGCATTTCGACGGTCAGCACAGTCCTGAACCAGGCGCAACAGGCGCAGGTAGCAGCGACGAGCGACTCCGCTGTTCAGAAGGTCGCTGCGCTCATACCGACGGCGAACTCTGTCGGCAGCGGCACACCCGGTGTGCCGTCTACTTTCACGAACTTCATTGGCTCCAGCGTCGCCAACGTGAATATCGACCAAGGCGCCGGAGACCTCGAATTCAATTTGAGTGACTCTGACCGATTGCATGGTTATTACGCTTTGCAGGAAGATGTCCGCCAAGAACCCACCCTGCAATACGTTGGGGGCAACGCCCTTCCCGGCTGGGGCGACACTCGCCAAGGGCGCCGCCAGATTATGACTCTCGAGGAAGATCACGTCTTCTCGCCTAGCCTTACCAACGAAGCCCGAATCGGTTATAACCGAATTCACATTTCGTTTACACCCAATCAGCTTCTTAATCCGGCGACTTTCAACATTAACGATGGCATTACGTCAGCGATCGGACTACCTCAGATAAGCATCGGCAACACGGCATTGCAGTTCGGAGGCCCCGCGGGATTTCCGCAAGGTCGAGGCGACACCACCGTCGTCGCCAGCGACACCGTGCGGTGGCTTCGCGGCAATCATTCGTTCGCCTTCGGTGGTGAGATTCGCCGCTTCTACAACAATAACTTCGCGTTGGATAACGGTACGATTGTTTTCGCCTCCATCGCTGCTTTCATCAATGATCAGGTCAGCAGCTTCAACATTAACTTGAGCAACGGAGCCAGCAAGATTCTCGAGCCGGCGTTTGGCCTATTTGCCGAAGACACTTACAAACTGCGGCCAAATCTTACCCTTTCCTTGGGACTCCGCTACGACTACAACAATGTTCTCTCGGATTCTCAAAACAGGTTCGTGGAGTTCGTTCCGAGCAGCATTAGCCTCGTCCAGGTCGGCACAAATGGACTAAGCCAACCTTACAGTTCTGATGGCAAACTCTTCCAGCCACGCGTGGGTTTCGCATGGGATCCCTGGGGAGATGGCAAAACTTCTGTGCGCGCCGGTTACGCGATTCTGGCTGACCAACCGGTCACCGGAATCGTGACAGGCATGACGACGAATCCTCCCTTCGGCGATCCGCTCACGGTGAATAATGCGCAAGCGCCGACTCTGTCCTTACTCGACGCGGCTACTGTTGCCGGGCCTTCGGGTCTTGCGCCGACAACCATTTTCAACGGTTTCCGCGACCCGTACGTCCAATCCTACAACCTCACGTTGCAACGGCAGCTCACTTCGACCATGGGCGTGCAGATCGGCTACATCGGGTCAAAGGGAACGCATCTTCGCCTGGCTCGCAATCTGAACCAACCGTTCATCGGCCAGGCCGTCGGCGGCTCGGATCCAGCCCCCAGGGTTCCGTTCTCGGCGTTGTCTGGAACGAGTCCCATCAGGCCGAACTCGAAGCTGGGAAACATCACGGAGATCGATTCCAGCGGAAATTCAAACTACAACGCGCTCTGGGTTTCCGCTGACAAGCACTTCGCCAGCGGTCTCCAGTTCAACGCGTCGTACACCTATTCGAAGTCGCTCGATTACAACTCGTTGAGCTCGCAGGGCGTGGTGCTTGAGGACAGCACCAATCCGCGCTTGAACTACGGGCCGTCCGACTTCGACGCGCGCAACCGCTTCGTCATCAGTGCTGTTTACGATCTACCCTTCAAGGGCAACCGGCTGGTTTCGGGTTGGGAAGTTTCTGGAATTTCACAAGCCCAGTCCGGTAATCCGCTCACCGTCGTGATGAACACGGCGGGCCCCACGGGCAACTTCACTCTGCGTCCGGACGTAACCGCCCCGGTTCAAATCGGCTATGCCGCTGCAACCAGCACATATGGCATCCAGTGGATTGAAAACCCGGCGGTTCTTGTTTCACCGGCAGGAGCAAAGGACGCCAATGGCGGCTTTACGTACCACTTCGGAAACTTGGGCAGAAACTCGATCATCGGCCCTTCCTTCGTGAACACGGACTTCTCGCTCATTAAACACACAAAGATTACCGAACGGCTTAACACGGAGTTTCGCGCCGAGTTCTTCGATATTTTCAACCATCCGAACTTCGGCGACCCAAACTTGCGTCTGCCGCTTCCGGGGCAGTCGCTGGGAACATTTGGAGTCATCACGTCGACCCGATTCTCGACAGGCGACTTCGGCTCCGCGCGTCAGATCCAGCTCGCGTTGAAGCTGCAGTTCTAGCGCCAAGCCGGATCGAGCACCACAGGCAGGCGATACAGCGTCAACGAAACGAAGAGAGTAGTCTTGGGCGAGGCGCATCGCAAGATGGCCTCGCCTTGTTCTCTGGGAACGCCATCTTGTACTGGAATGTTCTCCCGCAGCTTTACTTCAAATACGTCCGCACGATTTCAATCACGTCGTTGGCGGCTTCTTCGGAGGACTTCGTCTTTCGGGGCATGTGATTGCGGATGTGATCTTCCAACAACTCTCCCATCAGGCTATTGATGGAGCCGCGCGCGGCGGCGAGCCGCTGAAGCAGATCGGCGCAGGCAACATCTTCCTCCAACGCC
>Ga0070732_10002368_pt1 | contig 10230 bp, 11 predicted proteins | sample Coa_R1_5_FD_66449 | JGI IMG/M metagenome (GOLD analysis project Ga0070732, IMG submission 66449) | Surface soil microbial communities from Centralia Pennsylvania, which are recovering from an underground coalmine fire - Coalmine... | ecosystem: Environmental > Terrestrial > Soil > Unclassified ...
CGCCGCCGTCTTGCGTAAGCGTGCCGGGAACGTCGCTAAACGTCGGCTCGACGAGTCCCGCGATGCCGGGGCTGATACACATCTGATAGCTTTTTCCGCCGGGCTTCGTCGGATCGTTCGGGAAGATCAACGTGGCGATAGGCACGAACAAGCCCGCGAAGTCGGACCATGCGTCCGGCGTCTCGACCGGAAGGCCCACGTCGGAGCCGGTGACCTTGATAAGCTCGGTGTTCTCACTGACGAGCGGCGAAGCCAACGTTGCTTGCAAGTTCGCCGTCACGTCCATGACAAGGAATTCGTTGAAGTCTCGCTTCGCGTCGTAGCGGAGCGACCACGTACAGTTAAGGACCCATTGAAGTGCGATTGTGCCCGACGTGGCGACCTTCGCGGGGATGTTCACGCCCGGCTGCGTCGCGCTCAAGCTCGCAAAGCCGTAGGGATCGCAAATGCCGGTTTGCGACTCGCGCTTGCCAGTGCCCTCGACCGAGATACCCGGCGCACTCGTATAGGTCACGCTGTAGCTCATGGTCGCTTGCGAGCAATCTTCGGCAGTCGGATCGGTGTTCTTCCATTCATGCGATGCACTGAATGTGCGCGCGTGCTCGGTGTCGTGCACGTCGTTCACGAACGAGGTTTCGACGCGCCAGCCGCCGCCGATGTTGGCGCCCGGTTTGGGCCAATCGCTCTTGAAGCTGCCGCCCGTGTAGCTCGAAATGTTCGCGGACGGCCCGTTGATGTAGCCGATGCACCGCTGAGTCCATTTCACTTCGGCCTGGACCTGGACGGTTTGCAATGGCGCTTCGCCGAGCGTCATCTTCACGCTGTCGTAAATACCCATCGTCTCGTCGAACGTCAGCGTGCCGTCCTCGCCCTCAAGAATATCCGAGGCGGTCACGTCGAGCGTCACGCGATCAACGTGATACAAACTAGACCAACCTTCAAGCACAGCATCGGGGTCGTCGCGGTGTGCTTCGTCCAGGAACACCGCATCGTAGTGCACTTCATCGCGCAGCGTTTCGGCGATAGCCTGCTTGCGTTCGATGTAGTCGTGTGACCGCGCATTGAATTCCAGCTTGATAAGCTCGCCGAAAAAGTCGGACGGGATACCGACGAGCACGCCGAAAAAGATCGGCACCGGGTCTTGGTTCGGGTCCGGCTGATAGCTGAGATACGCCCACGTCTTGCGGTTCGGCGCGAGCAAGCCAACGCGCGGATTTTTGATCGTGATGTGCAGCGTCGGAATTTGTCCTTCGTCGTGCTTGATTTCAAAGTCGAAGATTTGCTCGTCCTCGACGTTGTGCACTTGCGGATCGAACGCCACGTCATCGTTATCGACGTAGGCGAAGTAGAACGGCCCGAACGTCGGCGGTGTCTTGTCGGCTTGCGTGATGCCAATCCAGCGCATGTGATCGCGCCGCTCGGTCGGTTCCATGACCGCGCTGATAGTTGCCGGACGCAACCCGAGAATGATCGTGCCGTAGGTCGCGCTCGCGCCGAAAGCCGGCGCGTAGGTCTGCGCGGTCTTGGCGAATGTCTCGCCGGCCGCAATACCGTATGTGGTCGTGGGCGGCCCGTTGTTGACCGACTCGGAAAATCCGAGGTTCGCGTTCTCCCACCCCGGCGTGGGGTTGAACAACGAGGGAGCACCGCCGGCACTGGCGGTGAAGCCGAAGATTGCCGCGCCGAACGTGGCGTCGGGTGTCCCGGAGCCGAGCGCGGCCGGGTTACCGCCAGTGTTCACGTTCGTCTCGACGAATTCGACGGTGAGCGTGGTGCGGCGCGCGACAATGCCGATTGCCGCGGAGACAAAGAAGCCGGCATTTGTGCGGTATTCAAGCTGATCGTTTTGGCTGAGCGCAGTCGTGACAGCCGACCCGTACACGGCGAGCAAATGACCACCAAAGTCAAGTTCTTGAAGAAGCGTGTAGGCGTTGCCCTGCGTATCACTGACGGTGAGCGCGCACGACGCGACGCTGATACCGCCGCGCACATTGATGGCGAGCAATGCCACGTCGCCGACCGTGACCGCGGTCGCAACATTGAAATTACCGCCCAACGTCGCGCCGCCCGAGAAGAACGGATTGAAGTTGTTAAAGCCGCCAAGCGATTGAGTGGTGACGAAACTCATTAGACTTCCTCAAGGTCGATTTCCCACCCGTTGTCGTGCTTCCACTCGTCGAAGGTATGCTTCACGTCCATGACCATCATTTCGAGTTGCGGCCGATAGTGAGTCGAGGGGCCTTGCACATAGCTCGATCCGCTGACTTCGGGTTTGGCTGGCGAACCGACGTTGCCGGTCTTATAGACAAGCTCGATAGCGCACTGCACCGTCACGATCATCCCTGGAAAAATATTGTCGATAGGCGGTGCGTCAACGTCGGTGCACGTGATCTTCGACGAGTATTTCCGAAAGATCGGGTTTGAAACGTCGCGCAGATTGCCGTTGATAGTGCGCAGTTGTTGGTGCGTTTGCTTGATCGGCTCAAGCGTCTGCGCAAGGCCGCGCGCCTGATACTGAAAATCCAGGCCCGAGATAACGAGCAACGTATCGGCGCCAGCGGGCAGCACGCCTTCAAGAGTCGGCATGTTACACTCCATCCTTCGGCGGCACCTTCACCGGGATTTTGCGTCCCGGCGGCCGGCGGAAAGTCCTGTAGGTCTGAGCGATGAACAGCAACGCGAGCCACACGCCGAGCGTGGCCCCGAACGCCGTCTCCATCCCGTACATTACCGCATCCATGACGGCTTGTTCCCGGTTGATGCGGACTGCCGACCGACCGCGTACATTTTAAGGTTCTTCGCGGTATCGGCAGGCGCGCGAAGTCCGTCGAACTTGTGACCGTCAATCGTGAGATTGAGGATCGACGAGGGGCCGGCGTTACCGGCGCCCGAGACACCGGCCACGTGCACGGCGCCCCCGTCAGCGAAGCCGCCGACCGCGAGGTTGTTCAAGGCATGAAACAGGTCAACGCCGTAAGCCTGGACCGCGGCCGTTCGCACAACGAATTCGCCGTCCGACAATGCGAACAAACCGGCCCTATCGTCGGTCGCCCCGCCCGGCCCACGGATCGGGCCGCCGCGAGCTTTCCCTTGCACGTCGAACTTCGGTTGATCGGTATCGGGACTCGTCTGCGACCCGGACGACTGCGAACCTTTCGCGAGCGAGGACACCAAGCTCGACGCCGCTTGGATCGCCTTGTTGATCGCGCCGACAACTTGCCCGATCCAGGAATTCGCGATGTAGTCGGCGACGGCTTGCGCCGCGGCCTTCATGCCGTCCCACACTTCATCCCAATGCGCCGCCACGTCGGCAATCGCCGCGATGACGAGCAAGATGACGGCCGGGATGCCGCCGACCGCGGCGATAAGCGCACCGATGACAACGATCCAGGCTTGCGGAGCCGAAATGTTAAACGCCGCGAGCACAACGCTTGCGAAGTTGCTGATAAGACCGATTAGCGTACCGATGGCCGAGCCGATCTGACCGGCAACCTGGATAATAGATTGCATCGCTTCGAGGAAGTGATGCAGCGCGCCGTCGCTGTCCTCAATCGAAGTTTTGATCGAGTTGAACATTTCGGTCAGGCCGGGCGCGATAAGTGCAGCGAAGTGGCCCTTCACCTGATCCAAGATCGCATCCAAGGACGACCATGCGGCGTTGAATTCTTTGAGCTTGTCAACGTCCATCCCCTTCGTCGGATCGAAGCCAATGCCGCTGTGCGAGAACTTGTCGGCTTCCTTGGTGAAAGCCTCAAGAGCTTCGGGGCCGCGGTCGAGCACCGCGAGAAGTTGCGCCGCCGACGCTTGCCCGGCACGGAAGCCCGCGCCCATTGTCTTTTGGACAAGCTCCATCTTGACGTTCATTTCTTCGGCGGTTGACCCCATATGCTCGAACAGGCCCGACAACTCCATGAGCACGGACTTCGCATTCGGTACGCCGCCAGCATTCTGACCGGAAGCCAGGACCAGCGCCTTCTGAATGTTCGCAGCGGAAAGCTCGGCGCTGTTGGAAACGTCTTTCCACTCCATCGTGCCTTTGGCAACTTGGTCGATCTGCGCGGCGATCTTCGGCAGGTCTTTCAGGTCCGCTTCATGCGCCTTCTCGGCAGCTTCGGCTTGCGCGACTTGCGCCTTCTGCACGTCGAGGATTTTCTGCTTCATGTCCTCGACGGCTTTTGCTTCATCCTCCGCGGCCTTCTTGTTGGCGTCATACAGCGCGGCACGTGCCTTGGTGATCGCGTTCGCTTCCTCGTCGATCTTCATCTGCTTCTCTTGCGCAGATGTGTCGATGCCCTGACTCTTTTGCTGATTGAGTGTCGCGCGTTCCAACGCGAACTTCGCGTCGGTGATGCCCTGTGCGTCCTTGCGCGCCTGATCGGCAGCGTTGCCCGAGGCTTCTTGAAGCGCGCGGTACGCCTTCTCAGTGCGCAGAGCCGCCTCTTGCACACCGATCATTGCATTTTGTTGCGACTCAGCCGACGTGCGAACTTGCTGTTGGATGTTCGACCATTCCTGACCGATGGTGATCGCGAGTCGGCCGATGGCGCGCTCGAAGCCGTTGGTGCTGATACCCACCGACGCGAAGGCATCTTTCAAGCCTTCGATTTCCGGGACGGTCATCCCGGTGGCATTGGCGAGACTCGACAGCACTTCCGCCGCGTGCGCTTGCGCGTCAACGAATTCGAGGATAGCTTTCGCAGCTTCGGTGAACGAGCCTGCTACTTCGCCGCCGACGAGCGTTGCCAGTCCGGTGAAGTCGCCTTGCGCAGCGGCCCGAGCGATGTTTGCAAACGCCTCTGCGCCGACTTCGCCGATGTTGCGGAGCGCAGCCGCGGCTTCGTCGGCACCGACGATTTCAATACTTGGGGTAATATCTTCGATGCCGGCCATGACACGCCCTTACGCCGCTTGCCATGCTTCATCGAACACAGCGCGGAAGTTCGACATGACACTCGTCACGTCGTCAGTCAGATGAAACTTCTGCGGGATCGTGACGCTCTCGACGCCGAAATATCGAGGCTTCTTGTCCGCAATCGAGAACAGCAACGGCGGCCCGCTCTTGCGCGGATACCGCGCTGAGAACAAGCCGCCTGGAAACGCTGACGCACGCACACCGGCCGCGTCGGTGCCGCTTAGCGGTATCCACAACAGCGGCTTCCCTTGGATCGTGCCGCCCGTCTCAAAGATCGTCGCGTAGGGAATGTCGTGTGTGAAAAAGAGCTTCATGTTGCCACCGCTGCCTTGCTGCGTAACATGCAAGCCATCGGTCCAACGCTGCCCGAAGTTGCCGGCTGCGCTAATATCGGCTCGGCCTTCGGCCAACAGCATTGAGGCGATCATGTTCACTGTCGCACTGATCGCTCGTTGAAGGCGCTCGGCGAGTCCCGCAAGCTCGACCGCGAAGTCCGGCTTGGGGAGCGTGAACTTGATCTGGAAGCCGCTCACTGATCCTTCTCCCACTTGTCTTGTTGCTTCTTCACTTCCTTACCGTCTGCGTTGACGCCGAGCGCGATGACACCAAGCAACGTGCTCAGTTCCTTCTCGCGACGCCTACTGGCAAGAAAGAGATACGAGGCAATCTGACGTGGGGTTAGGTTCCAGACTGCTTCTGAGTCGTGTCCGGCGGCAATGAGGGCTTCGATGCTGGCGGCGATTTCGTATCCGGCGCCCTTCCATAGTTTACGGATCGCGCTGCGTTGGACAGGGCCAGCATCCGTTGCACGAAAGGGCCGAAACCATTTTTGAACGTCAACCTCCCGATGGCTTCAAGAATGTCCAGTTGCAACTCGACCGGCAAATTGCTCGCCACTTCCTCTGCCGCTTCGTTGCCGGGCAAACCGCACCCGGCCGCGATGATCGCTTCGATAGCTCCCGGCAGTTCTTTCACAAGCTGCGCGACCTTGATATTCTGGCCGGCGACCGCGAACCATTTGTTCACTTCCGGGAACCGAGTGAATAGTGCCACGACACCTTTCGCCGAGACACCGACCACCTTGATGAACTTGCCGTCTGTAATCGGAACGTTCTCGAATGCCGGGGCAATGTCGAGAAGGCTCAGACCTTGATCCTTCTTGTTGTTCTCGCTCATGGGGACTTCCTGTTTCCTTAGTTAGCGGTGGGCCGCGCTGCCGGCGGCAGACGGGACGGATGGGTGTCGGCGGTGACATTGCCGGCGACCATGTTCGGGCGCGTGAGGCGGGCCGGCATGGCGGCGGCCGGGGCCTGCGGAACCGGCGGGGAGGCCGGCCGGGGAGCCGGGGGTGTCGGCTTGGGGGCGCGAGCCTGGACCTTCGGGGCCGGCGGGGGTGCCGGGGGTGCCGGCGGCGTCGGCGGGGGCGCGGGAGGCGTAGCTGCGACCGGCGCAGGATCGGGGGCTGACGGCGCAGCCGCGGCCGTGGGGGCGGGTGGCGTGGCCGGCGGCGTCTGTGCAGCCGGCGCGGCCGGCGGCGCGGCCGGCGGCGTTGCCTGAGCCGCCGTAGCGGCTTCCGCGGCGGTCTTTTCGGCCGCCTCAATGGTGACAAGCTCGGCTTCGGCCTGAGCCAAGAGCGGCGGAAGGTCCGGGTTGGCCGGTTCCGCGGCGATCCGGTCCTTCAACTCGTTGATGATGCCTTTGAGCGTGTCGTTGCGCGACTCTGCCATAGCGTGTCCTTTCAGGGATGTGGGTGTGGGGAAGCCGGCCGCGATGCGGCCGGCCGGGATTTACGCGCAATCGCGTATAAAGCGGAGATATACGCTATCGCGTGTTAAAGCTGCGTCGCGCTCGGACTGTTCGGGAGCGTCGCTACCGCGGTGCCGAAGCCGCCGCTGATCCGGTCGAACAGCACGTCGCCCATAAGGTCGATGTTGCCCCACGTGTCGCCAATGAGCGACAGCGCCTTGTTGGGCTTGATCGAGACAAGCGGGAACGTGGTCGTCCAAATCGGGCCAATGTCGTTCGCGCCGATGAACTTCACCGAGCCGTAAATCACGGGGTCAGCGAAAATGTCGATGGTGTCGGGAGTCGGCGACGGGCCGCCAGTCGGCAGACCGAGCAACGCGAAGCCCATGTTGCGCGCGGTGAATTCCTCAAGCACCATGGTCAAGCTGCCGGACAGTTCGATGACCGCGGTGAAATCTTTGACCTTGACGCCCGTCATCGAGCTATAGTGATCGAGTTGCTTCACGTCCGCTTTGAACTCGAAGGTCGGGCAGTTGCCGACCGGGATGAATTCCGGCTCGCCGAGCAAGCGGATGTAAACTTCGCCCTTGCCGATGTAGTAGTTGCCGATATTCGGGCTGATAAGTGAGCCTTCAATATCGAATGCCGGGTTCTGCGGATCGGACATGGCACTTCCTCCAAAAGATCACTTACACACCGCGGTACTCAGGCAACTTGAGGGGGTATTTGAACGTCAACGAAATCCCCAACTGGCCCTTCATCGAACGGTTGCGTGCTAGGTCGGTCACTGTACCGTCGTAGCAAATGTCCCCGTTCGGTCCCACGATCTTCTGCAACTGTTGATCCGGCAACACTGCCGCCAGGATCGCGAGTCGCGCTGCATTCAAGTCCGGCCCGACATTCTCGTTCGTGATACCGCGAACGTCGAGGATCACGTAAATCTCAGGGGTCATCTTCATGATCGTGTCGGGAACACCCCGTTCGGTCATACCCCGCTCCGGGCGCTTGTACGGCACCTGGACTTCATCGGCGTCGAGCAAGATGATGCCCGGCACTGCCTTCGCGTCCAATTCATTCCGGTTGCGGACAAAGTTGCCGGCCGGAATACTCGTCGCCACTTTCGGCGCAGGGCCGCCAAGGATCGGGATAGTGAGGCCCGATAGGATCGTGGCGAGTCGTTCCAAAATCAGTTCGCGTCGGTCGTTCGTCTCAGCCATGATACCCTCACTGGTCCCATAGCCTTAACACGGCCATTAACCATATTCCAGCCCCTACGGCAACCGGGGTTTCCCGGCTCTTACCGCCGAACGGCCGTTTGGTACGCGACCGCGATACCGGCCGGTTTAATGGGCTTGATCGGCATTGTGAACGGCAAAACTTCGTCTTGCACCGGGGGGTTAGCCGCCGGCTGTTTATAGGTCACGATCTGATCCAGGGAGAAGTCGGGCGGCAGGGTTGGCATCGCACCGAGGCCGGCCGAAATGAACACCTGACGGTCGGTTGGATTGGCGAGCGCGCTCTCTGCATCCTTCGGCATGAATTCGGTGATGACGAGCCAACAGTCGCGATACACGCCACCGCGAACCAAGCTCGCTTTCATGCCAAACTTCTGAATGAGTTTGTCAGCGGTCCCGCGGAATTTGATGTAGTCGAAAGCTGACATTAGAGCACCACAGAGCGACCGCCACCCGCGAGCAACAGACCCGCACTGCGCAACATCCGATCAACTTGCGGGATCGACGGAAAGAAGCCGAGTCCCAACTTCGTATCGTAGGTTTTCGTTTCGCGGATCGGGCCGATTTCGTTCGTGTAGGACGACAACACGCCGCCGGACGTAACGACGGTCGGATCGTAGTCCGGTTGAAGCTGCGTACCATTGAGCACGCGGATCGCGGCCTCGCACGTCGCGCGCTGCACAACGAGCGGCACGCCGTACACCGAGTCACCGTTGTAATCGACAACACCTTGACGCGGCCATTCGGTATGCTGCGCGGTGAACGACGGCGTGAACAAGCCGACGAAATCCGAGCCGGGTCCGCCGCCGAGAAAACCGAGCGATGCAATCCAGGGATCAATGAACGCAATGCTCGGATCGAAGATTGGATTGTCGGTCAAGAATTGAAAGAGCTTGATGCCTTTGAAGCGGTATCGTTGGTCAATGAAGTCGGTCGCATTGACGATAGCTTGCATGATCGTATCGGTCGGGGATGCCGGCACTGGATTGCCGCGCGACGCATGATACTGCAAAAAGAAATCAACGGTCGCGTAGGCGTTTGCCGGCGACATAGCGGACACGTCCGACGTGTTCGGAGAAGTCGCATTGTCGCCAGTCAGCCACGTGATGACGCCTTCCTTCGGCCAACCCGATTGCATCACGTTGCCCGGTGCTCCGGTCGGCGTGATGGTCGTGATACCGAAATCGGTGTCAGTGAGCACTTGCCCGACTGTGAAATCCAAGTCGATTTGCACGCCGCGATAATCGAAGCCGCTATAGATGCCGGTATCGTGCACGACAACGGGATGTGCAGGCACTTCGGCGAGCGTCAACTGCGCCGCGGTGCCGCTGCGATCCTGTACGCAGAAGATCGGGCTTAGGCTCACGGCAGCACTCCGATATGATCCATGTCAGGTCGCGCGCGAACGATCTGAGGAACAAGATTTGCGCTCGATACCGTAGCGGCGCTCGCGGCCAGAGTGACCGTCGTGTCCGCCGGCTTTGTCGATTGCACCAAGATGCCGTTCCCGGAGAGGCTGACGAACGCGCCCGAGATAGGGTTGGCGCCGATGTACGTCAGCAACGACGTGAGAGTCGTCGGCAAGTCGGCACCGATCTTGACTTGTGCGCCGCTCGGCGTGCCGCTGACGAACGTGATGACGGTGCCATTGATGGTGATCGTGGCAAGGTTCGCGGGATTGGCCGGGAAAGTGATTGTGCCCCATGCCGGCGCGACGCGGGAATTCACGGTTGCGGGCATAAGCCGATTGCGCTTGCGCGCATGATACATGCCCGCTTGCTGTGCGCCGACCGGCCGATAGTTGGGGTTGACAGCATTCATAGCGAAGCCCTGTCCCGTTGTTCACAGGACAGGGCTTACCAGGACCAGGACCGAAACTCAATCCGGTACTTGGGGCCTGCCCCGCTAACGTTACGCCCGCTGTGCAGTTTGCGGACGGGTACGCATCGGTTGCGGAATGGCTACGCGGCCATCCGGCGTTTTGATAAGATTGCCATCGGCGCCGACAACGCCGCGCACTGGCCGACGCCAGCCACGCGAATTGCCGCGAGCCATCGCCTGATCGACGCGACTCGCCATGGCACCGCGACCCTCGACCATCGCAGCACGCCGAGCATTTTCGCTCGCGATGTGCTGCTTACGCATTTCGGCGTCGGTCATCGGCGGGAACTTCGCATTCAAATCCTTGCGCGCGGCATCCCGAGCTTTCACCGCGGCGATGCGGGCATTCTGTGCGTCCGCGAGCGCCTTGTCGGCAGCTTGAATGTCGTTCTCGCACGCGGCGACTCGTTGAACGAGGATCGAATGGACTTCTTCCTCGCTCATGAATTCGCCTTC
>Ga0070732_10002370_pt1 | contig 10220 bp, 4 predicted proteins | sample Coa_R1_5_FD_66449 | JGI IMG/M metagenome (GOLD analysis project Ga0070732, IMG submission 66449) | Surface soil microbial communities from Centralia Pennsylvania, which are recovering from an underground coalmine fire - Coalmine... | ecosystem: Environmental > Terrestrial > Soil > Unclassified ...
GCGGACCCAACCCAGTTGAAGCAGGCGGCGAAGTGGCTGCTGGAGGCGGAGCATCCCCTGATCTGCGTCTCACGTGTCGGCAGGGACCCCGCGGCTGTGGCCGGGGTCGTAGAGCTGGCCGAAACCCTGGGCGCGCACGTGATGGCCGACGGGTATCGCGTGAACATTCCGGCGGGCCACCCGCTTGCGTTGCAGGGCGGGCCTTTAAATGGGCCGCCGTCGGACGTGGACTGCATCCTCGTGCTGGACATGCTCGTGCCGTGGCCGATGGCGATGTATCGGCCTGGGGCCAACGTTCGGGTGATCACGCTCGCGCAGGACCCTATCCACCGCATGACCACGATCTACGAATTCCCGAGTGACCTGGCGATCACCGGCGACGCGGGTGCTTCGGTGCCTTTGCTCGTCGAGGAACTTCGATCGGTGGCGAGCAGCGAGCAGCGGGAGAAGATGCGGGCCAGACGCGAGCGATTCGAGGCAGAAGGCAAGCGGCGGCGAGAGGCGGCGATTCGGTCCGCGGAAGAGGATCGCGGCAAGGGGCATATCACCGCCAACTGGCTCAGCTACCAGGTGGGGCAGACGCTGGACCCGGACACGATCATCGTGAATGAGCTGGTCAATGCCTCGGGCTTCAACCGAACCAAACCGGGTACGCAGTTCAACGCGGGCGGCTCTTCGCTGGGTTGGGCCGGCCCCGCCGCGATTGGCGCCAAGGTCGCCGCTCCAGACAGGCAGATTGTGTGCTGCTCGGGCGACGGCTCGTGGATGTTCGGCAACCCGCAGGTGGTGACCTGGGCCTCGAAGTTCCACAAGGCGCCGGTGCTGTTCATCGTTTCGAACAACCGCGGCTATTCGACGGGCACGACGCAGGTGTTGCGCTCGTACCCCGAGGGCTACGCGGCGCGGATGCAGGACGTCACCGGCGGATGGTTCGACCCCTGCCCGAACTACTCGGGTGAGGCGGCTGCAAGCGGCGCGTATGGCGAGAAGGTGACTGAGCCGGACCAGGTGGGACCCGCCATCCAGCGGGGACTGCAAGCCGTTCGCGACGGGGCGCCCGCCGTGCTCGATATGTGGCTGCCCAAACACGTCACGGGCGAGCTCTAGCCCTTATCCGCGGTCGTGCCGCGGCGGCCGGCCAGCCACTTCGAGGCGGACGCGAGGGCGCTTTCTTCTTCGTTTTCGAGATTCGAGTCGCGGGCGAGGCCGGGCGTCGCGTGGCCGCCGATGGACGGGTCCGCGCTGCGCGTGGTCCACGCAACCGTCGAGGGGGTTGGTTTCGCCTTCCAGGCGCCGGGCACCCAGGCAGGTGATTGCGCCGGCAGCTCAGGGTGCCAGCGCGGGAGCGCAACATCGAGCCGACGGGGATGCCGCAGCCACTCCCACAGGTCGCGCGGAGACACGCGCACGCGCCGCAGTGCCACCTCGAGGGGCAGCAGGATCGCCGCGATCAACACGAGCAGCCGCTGCATGGGCAGGGGTGTGGTTACCGGAGCAAGGTCGGTGGCGAATGCGTCCGGAGGCGAGTACAGGACGTGCCCGCCACCAGCGGCCGCGATCTGCTGCATGCGCGTCGGGTCAGCGGCAACCTGGCGGAATTCAGCGGGATAAGACACAGGCAGACCCGCTTCGGCCTGGCCGACGCCCTGCTCGTCGACATGGACGAGGTACGTACCGGGGCCGGCCAACGGAAACGACGAGGAGTATTCGCCTGGCGCCGTGGGCGCAAGATCAACTTGCACGCCCGAGCCGTCGGGCTGAACGACGTGGGCAGTGACGTTGCCAGGCGACGTGCCAGGGGTAGTCTCGTCGACCGTGATGTGCCCCTGGGCCGCGTCGGCGCGCAGGGTGAGCTGCAGTGGCCCGTGGGACGGGGCGATGCTCCAGTTCACCAGCGAGCTGAACAGCTGGCTCATGCCCGACCACGCCAGCCAGTCCTGGGACCAGCGGCCGCGCAGGTCGCTCGTCCAGGCGACGGCCCGACCGAGGCCGTACTGCCACCGCGCCAGCAACGGATCAGCGGCGTCCGAGACGAGCAGCACCTCGGCCAGGTCCTTGGGAGAGGTCACGAGATAGCCGCCGAGCTGGGGCAGACCACTGGCGGCAAGCGAAGCAAGCGTCGGGTCGGGGCTGACCTGGCGGGGTGTGATCGCGCCCTCCACCAGCGGGCCGCGCGTGGCGAGGTCAGTCTCGCGCGTCATCAGCCGTGGGATGTCGCGGGCGTGCTCGGCAAAGTAGTACCGACCGTCGCCCTGCTTTGCGAGCTGACTGAGCAGGTCCGTGTCGGCGTCCCCGCCAACGGCGATCGTGGAAAGCGTGACGTTGGCCGCGCGCATGCGTTCCTGCAGGCCGGCGTAGTCGCCCCCGCAGCACGACATGCCGTCGGTCATCAGGATGATGTGCCTGTACCGGGCGTCAGTGGCTTTGATCGCATCGAAGGCCGTTGACAGCGCGCCAAAAATCTCGGTGCCGCCATCGGCCGTCAGCGAGCCGACTCGGTCGGCGATAGTGCTCGGAGGCATCCCCAGCACCGGCGACAGCGGCAGCAACCAGTGCGGCGTCGAATCGAAGTTCAAGATGCCGACCTCGTCGCGCGGCGAGAGTTGCTGGGCTGAGAGCAAGGCGGCCTGCTTGGCCATGTCGAGCTTCGACGTGCCCTCGTGGTACGGATCATCCCCCATCGATCCCGACGTATCGATGACCAGCAGCAGCGCGACGCGGCCCTGGTCGGTGTGGGAACGAACGCTCGAACGCACCGGCAGGAGGTCGTCCAGAGGAGTGCCAAGGTAATCGCCCTGACCGAAGCTGGTATCGCCGCCGATCGCCAGCAGGCCGCGCCCGAGGTCGCGAACGTAGGACTGCAACGCGGTTTGCTGGGCGTCGCTCAGGCTCGTTGCCGCGACGTCGGCAAGGACCACTGCGCTGTAGCTGCCGAGCGCATCGGGCTGATCGGGCAAGCCTGCGGGATCGGTCCGCTCGAGGCGCATGCCGGTGCTCGACAGGGCGGAGAAGATCGCGTCGCCTTCGCCCGGGCGCTGCTCAACGATCAGCACGCGGGGAGGGCCCTGGACTTCGACGACCGCGCGCGCCGTGTTGTTCTCTGTTCGCGTGTCCTGGTTGGCCGAGACGTCAGCGCGCACGTCGAGCACGCCCGATTGAGGAGCCTGGGCGGCGAACGCGAGGTCGGTCGTACCCGGCGACAGGCTCACGGACTGCTCGGCGATGGGCTGGTTGTTGACGTAGACGCGCACGCTGCCATCGGTGGTGGCGTTCGACGCCAGGCGCACCCCGATGCTGAAGCGCTCGCCTTCGCTGACGGTGGGCGGGGTCGAGACACTGTCGACCAGCACCTCCGGACCAATAGACGGCCGCAGGGGGACCGCATCAACTTCGATCCCGCGCGCGTGCAACGCCCGAGCTTCCGCAACCGCGTCGCCCGTCGTCTCCTGCCCGTCCGAGAGCAGAACGATCCGCGAGCGGTACCCCGTGGGCAGGAGGTTCGCGGCCAGTTGGAGGCCGCTACTGAGGTTCGTGCCGTCGTTGGGCTGATCGGTTGCCAATTGAGGAGGTGTGGCCAATGCCACGGTCGAAAGCGGATGACTCAACTGGGCATCATTTGCCGTGGTGACGATGGCGTAGGCGTCGTCCGGGTGCTTGCCCGAGGTGGATTGACCGATGAAGTCGGCCATCGAGCCGAGCGCGGGCTGCGTACTGGCGGAGACGTCGGCCACGAAGACGGTTGCCTGCCGGTCCACGACCTGTGGGATGCTGACGCCAATCAGGGCGAGGGCCAGCAGGGCGGCCATGACGAGCCGCAGAGCAAGGGCGAGTCGGGCACGCAGCGTCCGCGCGGTGAACTGCCACCAGGCAAGCACAAGCTCGAGTCCGAGCAGTAACAGACCGACTACGGCCAGCGCTTCCCAGAACTCATGCGGCGCGCGCAGCGGCTCGTTCCGCCCTGGAGCGTTCGGTGCCCCAGAGTCGGTGCCCGGCTTCAGCTGTGACTCGATCGGGCTGACGAAGTTGGCGGCAAAGTAGGACGTGCTCTCGCGACCGGCGGTGTCGCGCTGAATCACGTCGTACAGACCTGGCGCAGTGGTGGCGGTGAAGGCTGGTGCTGGAAAGGGTGGTCCGACCTGGATGCGTTGGCCGTCCGGCGTCTGGACGTCGAGGCTCGCGGCGTCCGGCAACGGCGCCAGGGCGACCGAGTCGCCGACCTGGACCACTGGTGTTGCGGTGCTCGCCTGGGGCACCAGCCAGTCCAGCAGGTGCTGCATCAGCACCGGGAAGCCGGGCTGGAGCGGCAGGTCGGACTGGTGCACGTCGAAGCCCAGCACGCCCAGGCGCCGGCCGCCTTGTTCGCCCACCAGCAGCAAAGGTGTCTCGGGCGAGCTCAGCACGGGATCAGCCCAGGCAGGCGCCGTCATATAGCGCGAATGGCTGATGTGCGTGCCGTCGAGGGGGACGTCCTGGAGGAGCGGATCGCCGGGTCGTGCCGCGGAGACGCTGGAGACGCTGACGTCGGACCCGACCGTCAACCAGCCGTTGTCCGCGGGCGGATGCAGTAACAGCACGCTTGCGCCGGCTGGCAGCGACGGGGGGACAAAGCCATCCAGGACGATCAGGTCGTAGGCCTCGGCCTGGGGTGTGTAGTCGCCGGGCGCGACGCGGGTGACCTGAGTGCCACTGCGCAGCGACAGGGCGCGCTCGACGAAGACGTTTCCGTCGCTGACCAGCAGCACCCGCGTGGGGCGATCGCCGCCGACCACGGCCCAGGCCGCGTTGTCGAGGGCGAGGCTGTCCGAGGCATCGATGCTTGCCTCGAGCGTGTGCGCCGCTGTCGGGAGGTCATCCCATTCAGGCGTGGCGACGCCATTGGGGTCGATGCTCAAGGACCGAGCATCGAAGCGATTACCGTCAACTTTGAGGGTGAGGGTTACAGTCGTCGGCTGGGGGCCGTAGTTGATCACGCGGGCCAGGGCGCTCAGGTGGCCGGCCGTGGCGCGGGTGGTCAGACCGCCCACGGCGACGTTGGCGGCATTGGAGGAACCCACGCCCAAGTAGCGGATCGGAAGGGGAAAGTCTTTGGGCACCTGCGAGCGGTCGAGACTGCCGTCACCGATGATGGCGATCTGCGCATCGGCGTGGTCCTCGGCGACCGAGGCTGCAAGCGAGAGGGCTGCTGGCAGGTCCGCGGCGAGCGAGGTAACGGGGGCGGCTGCGAGCGCGGTCCGCAGCTGAGATGGGTCGCTGGTTGGCTGCGCGAGCAGGGTCGGATGGTCGGTCAGCGCGATCAGGGCCATCTGCTGGCTCGGTTCCTGGCCGTCGATGAGCTTGCCCGCGATCGCGCAGGCGGCTTCGAAGCGCGAGGGTTTGACGTCGGTCGCCTGCATCGAAGCGGATCCGTCGAGAAGCACGACGGTGAACGGGCCGGTTGACTGGGTGCTGAGCACGTAGGGGCGGGCGACCGCGCCAACCATGGCCAGCAGGGCTGCGACTTGCAGCAGCAGCAGGAGATTGGGTGGAACGCGACGCCACGGACGTTGCGACTCGAGGTCGTGCAGCGCGGCGAGCCACAGGAACGTGCTAGAAACCTTTCTCAGCGGCCGCCTGGGGCGCAGCAGGTACATTGCGACAATTGCCCCCAAGAGCCCGGCGCCGAGGATGAACACAGACGGGGCCAGGAAGCCCATCTAGACCAGCACTCCGAGGTTGCGGAAGGTGCGGAGGACAAGATCCTCGATGCGGGTGTTGCTGGAGACCTGGATGTACGTGATGCCACGCCGTCGGCAGAAGTCCTGCGCTTCCGTGGTAAAGGCCCGGAGCAGTCGACGATACGCGCGCAGCACGCCGGGAGTGATGGTCGCTTCGAGCTGTGCCGCCGGCTCGGTGTCGACCAATCGCCACTCGCCGACCATGTCGCCAGATGGCTGGAGCTCATCAGGTGCCAGCACGTGCACCAGCAGCACGTCCTGCCGACGGCCGAGCAGGGCATCGATGCCCTGCTGGTAGCCGGCAGGCGAGAACAGGTCGCTGATCACGACCGTCATGCCTGACCCATTTTTCTGCCGCGCAAACGTCGAAAGGGCGGCGTTCAGATCGGTTGCGCCATCACAGTCCAGGCGTTCGAGCAGGCGCCAGGCGGTCCAGGCCGCGGGCTGTCCGCGTAGACCCGAGAGCCGTTCGTGCAGGCTGTTCGCGCGGCAGGTGGCAAGGTCAACACGGTCACCACTCTGGAGCGCCACGAACGTCAACGCGCCGGCCAGCTGGGCGCCCAAGCGCGCCTTTGACGGGCGGCCCCATCCCATCGACGCGGATGTGTCCAGCAGCAACGCCAGGGACAGGTCTTCCTCCGCGCGATAGAGTCGGACGAACAGGCGCTCGAGGCGGGCGTAGGCGTTCCAGTCGATGCGTCTGAATTCATCGCCCGGCGTATACGTGCGGTAGTCCGAGAATTCGACCGACGAGCCGCTCGTGCGCGAGCGCCACTGGCCGGCGGCACGCCCCGACGGCACACGTCGGCCGGCGAGCGCCATCGCTTCGAGCGCGCGCACGAACGCGGGCTCGAACAGCGGTTCGGCGCGCTGCGTGCTCACGGGCGCGGGAAGGGCACCGCGGCGAGCACGTCGTTGACGATGCGTTCGGCCGTGATCCCGTCAGCCTGCGCCTCGAAGCCGAGGATCAGGCGGTGGCGCAGCGCGGGCAGGGCGATGTCCTGCAAGTCTTCGCGAGAGACGTTGAAGCGATTTTCGAGCAGGGCGCGTACCTGCGCGCCGGCGACGAGCGCCTGCATCCCACGCGGGCTGGCGCCGTGGCGCACGTACTGGCGCACCACAGGCGGCGCGGTGGTTTCGACAGGATGGGTGGCCAGCGTCAGACGCACTGCATACGTCACCAGGTGCGGAGCGACGACGACGTCGCGCGCGACGCGCAGCATGCGCAACACGTCGTCGGCATCGGCGATTGAGACGGGCGCCTCGGCAGCATCCGGGCGGATGGTGCGCTGCAGGATCTGTTCGAGCTCGGCGTGGCGTGGGAACGGCACCAGCACCTTGAACATGAAGCGATCGAGCTGCGCTTCGGGCAGTGGGTAGGTGCCCTCCATCTCGAGTGGATTCTGGGTAGCCAGGACAAAAAATGGCCGGGGCAAGGGCCGAGTGGCGTCGCCGACGCTCACGGTTTGCTCCTGCATCGCCTCGAGCAGGGCCGACTGCGTCTTGGGCGTGGCGCGATTGATCTCGTCGGCAAGGACCAGATTGGCGAAGACTGGCCCGGCCTGAAAGCGCAGCGAGCGACGGCCGTCGACGTCCTCGCTGACGATTGTGGTGCCGATGATGTCGGCGGGCATCAGGTCGGGCGTGAACTGGATACGGCTGAAGTGCAACGTCAGGGCGTCGCCAATGGTGCGCACCAGCAGCGTTTTGCCGAGCCCGGGTACGCCTTCGAGCAGTACATGCCCGCCAGCGAACAGGGCGATCAGCACCTGGCGGACCACCTCATGCTGGCCGACGATCGTCTTGCGCAACTCGCGCTCGAGATCGTGAGCGTGTTGCGTGAACTCGGCAATCGCCGCCCCGTCGACCGTCATTTCGGTTGGGGCAGTCATTGGCCCTGCTCGAGATCCTGGAAATACTGCTTCACCAGGTCGCGCACTGCTGGCGAGATGTCGGGGCGGTCAACGTAGTCGCGGCTACTCTGGGCGTACTGATTCAGGACATCACGATACGGCCGCGGCGCGCCGCGCACCGTAAATGGCTGGTCGACCGGCTGCGGCTGATCGCCAGCGCTGTCGTTGGGTCGGCCTGGAATGAACACGTTCTCGGCTGCCTGTGCGCCAGGCGCCGCCTGCTGCTGGTACGCGTTCAAGGCCGATCCGTTCCCGGCCCCGCCCCCCTCGCCGTTTGACGGGTCGCTCACTGTTTGACTGGCCGAGCCACTATCCAGGGCGACGGGCGTGCCGCTCGACAGGGCCTGGGCCGTGGCATCCGGTACCACGCCGAAAGCGCTGGGCTGATCGGCGGACGAATTCACCGGCTGGCCCGAGGCGAGCCGATTCTGCAGCTCGCGCAGCTGCTGTTGCGTGACATTCAGCTGCGCTTGCGACTGTGAGGCCTGGATCGACTCGCGAAGGGCGGTATCGGCCTGCGAGAGCGCCTGCTGCGCATTGCTGTTAGAGGCGACAGCTTGAGAAGCGTCGCGCAGCGCGGCCGACGTCTTTGCGTCCGAGCGGCCGACATTCGCGGCGCGCTGGAGAGCGCGCGCCAGCGATTGGCGCTCCACATCCGAGAGATGATCGGCGTGATCGGCGATGTCCTTGATCGATTGGCTGGCAGCCTGGGGATCCTCGCGTTGGAGGGCGTCGCCGAGGGCCTTCGTCTGCGGCTCGGCGGCAAGTGTCTCGCTCATCGCCGCCAGCGCCTCGTCGCGCAGATCAGCGTTCGGATCGCCGAGCTGCTGTCCGAGCTGGTCCTGGGCGCGGGCGACCACGTTTGCCGCATCTTGCTCGGTTTGCGCTTCCTTGAGTTGGGCCTGCGCCTGTTGCAGCAGCTCGTCGAGTTGACGCAGCTGGTCGGGTGACAGCGTCGCGGAGGCTTCAGCTTGCTGACGCAGCGTATCCAGCTGCGCGCTTGCCTGCTGCACGGCGGCTGCCTGGGCGGCCTGTTCGTCGAGCACGCGCTGCTGCGGGCTCGGGGTCGTCAGCAAGAGAACGGTGATCAGTGTGGCCGCTCCCAGGGCCGCCCACTCGACGCGCGAGGGTCGCCACTGGAGATCGCGTTTCGGCTCGCCACGGGTGAGATAGGACAGCGCGTCCCGGCGTTGCAGGTCCACGATTGGCGTGTCGGATGTGCGAAAAGACCACGCGGTGGCAAGTCGGTCGCCGAAGTTGAGGCGCGTGTCGAGATCAGCCGCGGTGCGCGCTCGCCGTCCTGGCCAGAGGCCGATCGTCGCGGCGACGAGCATCGCAAGGGCGAAGGCCGCGAGGGCCCATGGGCGCAGGTCGCGTTCAGGGACAGGGACGAACCAGCCCACCAGCAGGACGGCCGAAGCCAGCCCAAACGCGGCGGAGGCGCCGCGCAGCAACCAGCGCTCGAGCGATTCGAACCTCAAGCGGCGCTCCCACGGGCGCAGCGCCGCCTTGAGGGCGACCTCGCCCGCTGCCGCGCTCATGCGTATCGCTGGGCGACGGCCGGGCGGGCCGACGCGGCCGCGTGCTCGGTGTTCCACATGAGCCATACGACGAGCACGCCGAGGAGAATCGCGCTCAGGCCAACCGACCAGTGGATGCCGATCAGACCACCGAGCAGTCCGATGCTCAAGCCGCTGCCCGCTCGCAATCCATTGCTCGCCATGGCGTAGACGCCGACGATGCGACCACGCTTTTCCGCGGGCGCCAGAAGCTGGACGAGCGTCTGAGCGGTCGACTGCGCGCTCAGATTTGCGACGCCGGCCCCGATCAGCAGCAGCAGAGCGAGGATGTACTGCTGCGACAGCGCAAAGCCGAGAAAACAGCCGGCCCAAACGAGCGTGCTGATCATTGCCACGCGCACCGATGGCTTCAGCCAGTGCGTGCTTTCGAGAATCACGCCGCCGAGCACCGCGCCCGCTGAGTTGGCCGCCAGCAACAAGCCGTAGCCGAGGCCGGCCTGGTTCATGCCCAGGTCGATCGCGAACTCTGGCATCTGGGGTTGGATGCCGCTGCCGATCAAAAACGAGCTGACACCGCCGAGCACGACCATGCTGATCAGGACCGGCTCGCCGGTCACCTCGCGCAGGACCCTGACGGCGTCCGCCGGCGACATGCGGGCCGCCCTGGGCGCGACCGCGTCACGCACGTGACCGGTGTAGGGCGTGCGCATGAGCCAGAGAGTCATCGGCAGGTACAGCAGTACGTTGGCGAAGATGCCCACCGACGGGCCCAGCGCCAACAGCATGATGCTGCCGAGTGCGGGCCCTGCCAGGAAGCCCGTGCTGCGACCTGTCGAATTCAGGCGGACGGCGCTTGGGAGTGTCTCGCGCCCGGCCAGGTCGTGGAGCATGAGCTGCTCGGCGGGCGCCCAGATCGCGCCTGCCAGGCCATGCACGGTCAGCAGGACCAGGCAGTGCCACACCTGCAGGGAACTGGTCAGGAACAGCACACCCCAGGCGGCCGAGACCCCCATGTAGAGCACCTGCGCCAGCTGGATGATCTTGCGGCAGTCAGACCGATCCGCCCACCCGCC
>Ga0070732_10002371_pt1 | contig 10219 bp, 8 predicted proteins | sample Coa_R1_5_FD_66449 | JGI IMG/M metagenome (GOLD analysis project Ga0070732, IMG submission 66449) | Surface soil microbial communities from Centralia Pennsylvania, which are recovering from an underground coalmine fire - Coalmine... | ecosystem: Environmental > Terrestrial > Soil > Unclassified ...
AGCGGCGGCAGGTTCGTGCAGTACCAGTATTGCGTCTCCGTTCTCATCATGACATTCAAACGCGGCACGGACATCTATTTTCTGCGCGCTGATGAAAGCCCGATAGTAAAAGGGCTGACTTGGACGCTTCTTACTCTGGTGGCCGGATGGTGGGGAATTCCCTGGGGACCAATCTATACCGTCCAGTCATTGTGGGTGAATCTGAAGGGTGGGTACGATGTAACGCCACAGGCAGCCACTGCCCTGCGTCTTCCTATTGACAAGAGCACGCTATATCGCGAGGAAGGAAGGGCGGCGGGGGCGTAAAGCCATGAAAAGCCAAAGCATCAGAAAGTAATGAGGCGGAAAGCACCAAGTTCACCCTTCGCAAAAAGTGCGAAGGCGCGGGGGTACCCGGCTACCAAGTAGTGACATTGCCTCCGTTAAGGTGTGATTTCGGGTTATAGACAGGTTGGTTCCAATGCTTGCCATTGTCTTTTTCGCTCCATTGGGGAAATACATTGGTTTCAAAGGTTCGCGTCAGATCGTCCTGACAAGTCGAACTGTAAATGTTCCCGTTGAGGTCAGTATACTTTGAACCGAGCGCAGTAATATTTACGTGCTCCAACCAGTTGAGCACAAATTCCGCGTCCTTCTTCATCGGTGGAATTCGGACGAGGTTGAACCATTGGCTGCCGGCCTGCTGCGCAACAATAACATTGAGTGCGGGTCCATTACCAATATTCTTAATTGACCAGCCTACTGATCCGTCGTAAACAAAAGCCAGAATTGGGCGGACAGCAATTCTTTCTGCTCTTCTTGTATATGTGAAAGACAAAACAAATGTGACCAATGATACGAGAATCGCGACGCCGCTGAGGATCGACTTTGCATCAATATCTTTCATTGGACTGGCACACGCTCATGATAGTAATGAGGTAGTCTAGATGCAAGGCCCGCCAATCTTTGGGTGAAATCATATTCCGCGCGCCGGGGATGATGTGACCCCGAGGCAGCCAGTGCTCTTCAGCTTCCTATCGACAAAAGCACGCTCTATCCCGAGAAAAAGATGGCGGCCGCGTGAAGCTGCGCAGGTTGTTCGCATCCACAGCATCGTGAGGGATGAAAAATGGAAGGGTGGGATGCCCGCGAATTAGCTCAGTGGGGGCAAAGACAGAAATGACTGACTTTTGCCCTGCGCTTTACCGATTCGACTCAGATATGCGTAAGGACTCGAGGATGCCTCGTTATATTTCCGCCATATCTTAAGACCAGCGTAAGAGACCAAAAAAATGCCTAAGCCGACACCGCTGCCGATTGTTAAGGCGCTGCTTCCAGCCAAAATTAGCGAGTTCGTCACATCTGGCCACTTGACTTCAGTTGTATCGACAAGTGCATCTAGTGCAAATCTGGGCAGGGATTTTCTGTATTTTTTCCATTTTTCAACAACTTCATCAGCAGCTGCCTTCAATCTTTGCTCCCGTTCTTTTGGATCACTAATGGCGGGGATACTAGCCGCGAGCTGAATCAGTTCATCCTTTAATCGTTTTAAGTCCTTTCCATCGGAAAGTAACTCTGCTATCTGCTTCGCCGATAGCTTGCTCACATCGAAGTTTGTCGCCATGACAATCTCAGTAAGATCGTCGACCGTCTCATCCGGAGTAGGCTTACGGTGAGTTGCAGGTGTGCCAATGAGCTCTTCGAAAATGTCATCTTCTTTCGCAGACACCACAGTATGATGAACACGAGAAGAGTCAGTGACAATATCAAGACCAAACTCCTCCGCGATGGCAACCGCTTTACTTGCGAGAATCGCGTTTCCCAGGACAGGATGGAGAGCTAGCCAGTGCCCGCCAGGCGGTCGAGTCGGTCGGTCCGCAGGAGCGGCCGTGGGCCATGCCAGGGCGTCTGTTCCTTCTGACCCGACGAGGTAGTTATAAAGCCCGTAGACTATCTTTTCGTCGTGCAAGAGAAAGTGGTTGGCTGGGTTTGGGTATTGCTTGAGAGTTTTCAACCTAGAGTAACGCGACCGTATAAAACTGTCATTTGCCTGCAGTCTCGCGAGTAAATTCAACTCTGCTCTAGATGCCCCAGGAGAAAAGAGATTTACTGAAGTCAGGAGCGGCGTACCTCGCGGACCTGTTACTTCGCAAAACTCTCTGATTTCCCTGGAGTCGTCGGGTGTGTAGCTGGTAGGAACCATTCTCCGGACATTCGGAAAACAGAGGAGAGTTGACTTCAACCAATTAATATCCGTGATATGAATGTATGGGTAATAAAGCGCGTCACGATCTAATGCTGTGCTGACGGCCATCACATACCTACTTTCGACCTCGACGAACTGAGGAGACTTTTGAGGGTATTCGTTATCAATTCTAACAACTAACCTTCAACGGGGTTGGTTATTGGGCGTTTGCGGCCCCGGAGAACCGATGGACTCAAGGGTTGCTCCGCTTTGCTGTGCGCGGGTCTGCGGCAGCGAGGAGTGGTCCTCTTTCATTTGCTACTCAGCACTGCCCCTTCGGCGGGCGGCCAATGCACGAGGAGCCGCCCAACCTCGACACCCGGCGCTGAGTGTGTTGCTCCACCTTTCTTGCTACTTCAACAGCAGCAGTATCAGCAAAATCAGAATGATGAGCAACAGGAGCCAGAACAGCCACTTCCATTTGTTGTGGTGATGCTTTGGCTTCGGCTGCACCACAACCGGTGGCCGCCCAGGCTGGCCCACAACAACTCCAGGCCCCTGGCCGGAACTCGGATTCCAGGAGATCGGCACACTATAAGAGCCATCGCCATTGTCTTTTACCGGACCTGTGATCGTGGTTCCGGAAATGCCGGTGATGCTGATGCCATCACCGCGGCCGGGGCCAAGATTGTTTCCAAAGGGATCGCGCGGCGTGACGGTGATGGTTCCCGTGTTGCCGGGACCAAGGTTCACCGTTACCCCTGTTTGCGAGGGATCGACGGCAACATCCACGTAGAGAGACCACAAGGCTTCACGCGTGGCGGTGCAGTTCTTGCCGTATGTGGCAACAGCGCGAAAGGCATAGTGGCCTTCCATCTTGAACAAGTTTGTGAGCGGATTGCCGAAGATACCGTCCGGCTCCATAGCGCCATCTTCGTGGCGCGAGTCGTCGAACAGATCGAAGGTCTGGTCAGCGTAGGTGATGGCCGGCTTGCCAGTAGTTGTTTCAATCGCCTGCAATGTGGACTGACGGGCGGGAATCGTATCGGCAGCGAGCGTAGTCGCCGAGCCCAGCTTGTTCTGTGTGAGCAGGTTGCCGGCGCCGTTCGTTGGGGCCGTGACCGTGAGTTTCACTTTGGCATTGAGCGGCGTGGTGCCGTCACTGTTTCGCAAGCGGACGAGCGGATTGATCTTGTCTCCGGTGTAGTAGCGCTGGCCGGGGTTCAGGCGAACCAGTGTGGGGCCGCCTTTGACCACGATGTTGATAAAGAAATTCACGTCCACCGCGGGAGGCGGAAATTCGCCGCCACCGGGACGAAACACTTGCGCCTGCCATGAGCCATCGCGCTCGCCGTTGAAGGGAAGAGGCACGCGCAGGAACATCCAAGTGAGGCCCATGGCTGATTCCACACCGGCCGACCCTGAGCTGACGATGTTGCCGCCGGGAGTCTGCAATTGCACCAGCAGTGAGGTATCGGCGCGGTCCCAGCCCAGAACCACGGTGATGGTGTCGTCCTCGCAAACGAGGAAGGGAATAGACATGGAGTTTTGGCGCGCCGGCAGGAAGTAATCGGGATCAGTGAGCGTACCGGCTTCAAAGATGTTGCCAAAAGCCAGGGCAAAGAACTTTTTGAGGTCGAGCGCGCTTCCGGCGCGGGTGTACAAGCCGCTGTGCTCCTGGGCCAACTGGTCCAGCAGCGCGCCATTCAGGTTGGACTCGGTGCCAAAGCCTACGACGGAAAGATCGGATCCGGCCAGGAAGGGATCCGCATCGGCGATCATCGGCGGGGTGTTCTGAAGGCCGTCGGTCATCAAAAAGACGGTTCGGCGATTGACCCCTGGACCGGGAGAAGGGAACTGGGCGACGGCGGCTTCGAGCCCGCCGCCTATGGTGGTGTTGCCGCTGGGCACAATGGCGCCGACAATGCCGGCAGAGAAAGGCGCAGGGCCGATCAAAGTGTTCTTGGCTCCAGCGGTGACCGGTGTCAGGGCGAAATCGACTGGCGAGGAGGCGGTAGTGCTGAACGAGACCAGGCCAATCTGGTCACCCTGGCCGGCACGAATCAATTGCACGAAGAGCGAGGCGGCATCGCGCGCTTCCACAATCTTGGTGCGGCCGGTGCCTGCATCCATGGACATGCTGCCGGAGCGGTCGAAAACCATCATCACGTCGCGCTTGGGGGCGGGCGGCTGCCCGGCAATGTCTTTCAGTACCTCTGTGACGGAGAGATAGCCGTTGGCGCAGCCGCCTGAAATATCGGCGATGCCGATGATGCGGCCCGACATATCGAACAGAGCGGAGCCGGAGCTGCCGCCGGTGAGATCGCAATCGGCAAAAAGGAAAGTGAAGCCGCTGGTTGACGAAATGCTTGAGATAGTGGCCTGAGGGCCGGTGTGTTTCGCGGAAACTTTTTTAGTGATGGCCTGAGGGTGGTGCACTTCGAACACCTGATCGCCGACGGATGGCACATCAGAGCGCATAGGCACTGTGGGCACGCCGGGCACAGGCGTCTTCAATTGCAATAGTGAGTAATCCAATGATCCGGTGGAAGACCGGATGACCTTATTTACTTTGAAAAACTTCGGATTGTAGCCGGCGGGACGCGTGGCATCGCAATTGGTTTGGAAATCGAATGTCACCGAGCCTGAGTGCGGATTGAGATTGCTGGGATCGCTGACGCAATGTCCGGCGCAGAGCACCATGTCAGGAGCGATCAGGGTGCCAGTGCAGCTGGAAAGATCGGTCTGGCCATTTTCTTCGTCAATCTCCACGTGGATGAACAGGCAGACGCTCTGGGCCACGTTGGCGCGCACGTCCCCGCCCGGCACGCAGGCGATGTTTTCCCAATTCGGCGTTGTCCCACAGAAGCCGCGCGTTTCATACTGCGGCTCCACGTAAGGGGAGTCCAGCAAAAAGATGTCAGGATTGGTGTGATTGTGGAAGGCCGGGTCAGTGGTGATCACCGATTCCATAGGCTCGCCGCGGCCGTATTCGGCCAGCACCACATGCCCGCTTGCGCCGCCGCTGGTGATGTAGCGCATGGTCGCCTGTGCTGCGCCGTTCAGCTTGATGGGACGGGTCCAGAAGTCCGGCCCATCGGCGGCCGTGAACACGTCAGTGTCATACCCCAGATCCACTTCCAGCCGGGTGCCGGCGGGAAAGCTCACGCTGTTAAAGTGCAGCAGCACGAACTTGGTTCCTGTGGGAGCCGGGTCGGGGGTGAAGTTGAATGCCCAGGTATTGGGCGACGTGGCCGGCGTACCCGAATCCGGTCCGATGGTGATTGTCGGAGATAGCACATGAAAGGTGCCGATTCGATGTGACATGTGAGGTGTCCTCGTCTTAGAAGTGACAGAGGACCAGATAACGTTACAAGTTAATTGAGATCAGCCCCAGCGTGGTTTTGCCAAGAGGAAGCCACAGCCGAGGGCGGCTGTGCTACACGAGTTTTGCGGACGCGCGCTGTTTTCTCCGTCTGGCGGCAGGTCGGCCTTAGCGATGCTGACTCCTACAGGAGCCAAAGCCCGATCTGTGTTGAAGCTTTACGGCACCGACAAATCCGTGCCCTGATACGAACCTTGACCAAAGCCGGGTATACAATCCTCCCACCTTCCGCACTTCAGAATTGGAGCCATCACCATGGACGACAGCAGGCGCAGATTGATTTGGCACGGCATGTTCCTGTTCTTGCTGGGACTGGTCACGGGCTTTGTGGAGACGAAGTTTGCCAATCCTCGAATGGGGCTGGCGGCGCACTTGGAAGGCGTGATGAACGGAACGTTTCTTATAGCGCTGGGCGCGGTGTGGATGGAAGTGCGGCTCACGGCAAAGCTTAAGGCCGCCGCTTACTGGACTGCGCTGTATGGAGCTTACGTAAATTGGGCGACCACAGCACTGGGAGCGGCATTGGGTGCGGCGGCGCTTTCTCCGATTACCGGCGCGGGACACAACGCGCTGCCTTGGCAAGAGACGTTGATGACCGCGCTGTTTATGTCAGTGGGGCTGGCGATTGTTGGATCGGCGGTGCTGGTGCTGTGGGGCTTGCGGCGGGTCGGAACGCCCTGATCAGTGTGCTGGATACATAACTGGCCGGAGATCACGCGTGATCGGGACCAACCCCATTCTCACCGCGGAGGCGCGGAGAATGGCACACTTACTGCGTACTGACACGGATGAGCGCGGTTAGGAAGGTGAATTCTCAATATGCCATTTCGGCAATAATGCATGTAAATACCAGCTGTGCCACTGGCAAGTTCAGACAACGCAAGTCGTTGGCGATTTCATGCTGTACTTTTCTTCTGAGTTGTAGATGCATACTCCAATGCCGGCATTTGCAACTCTTTAAACACTTTCTTTGCTTCATCAACGGCGGCAATACTGTATCCTTGTTCCCGTTGTCTAATTGCCCAGTCAAGAAGCGTTAGTGCATTGTTGAAAAGTTCGCGTTGGGTTCTTGAGTTCGTCTTTTGCTTCAGCATTTCCAACAACTGAGCTCCTTGTTCGTCAAAATCTAGTTGCACGCGCATGATTGGATCGCACCTCTCATGTGCGATTTATACTCAATTTTACATCATTATATAATCAGTTATAAACCCTATTTTTCCTTATTTTTATGAATATTTGTTACTGTCCACGCATTTACCCTCTGTTTCCAACAGCTTCCCGATCCTTCCAGTTGCGAGAATAAAGGTTTTCATCTAAGGTTCTCCCATGTTCGGTCTCCGCCAGAGAAAGAATACCCATCAAAAAAATCCCAATCGCCGTTCCCCACAACAGCCCTTTCAGTTGAAACCCAGAACGCTGCATTTGGGAATCTTCTTGCATTCCTTGCAGCAGTGGAATTTCCAATTCGCGGTATGCTTTTTCTCTCCTATCAATGGAAGCAATCTTACGCCCCGCAATGCGTTGTTCGACTGCCCAGTTCAGTAAGGCTACAGCTGTTTCAAAGAATTCTTGCTCTCCCGGCACTCCCGAAGCTCGCATGATTCTCTTGAGATTCTCGAGTCCATCAGTGTCGATCTCTAACTCCAGTTTCATTTGTTCTCCTTTGCTACTTTGCAGATAAGCCCTTACTTGAAAACCTGTTTCACAATGATGGTAAGCAGAGTTGCGATCTCGCCCACGGTGGCGCCGCCCAGCCAGTGCACGAATTTTTCTGGCAATTCCAGCCGACCCAATCCCCACAGCAAAATGATTGCGAACGTTTCAAACACAGCAAAGATAAACGTTCCCGTTAAAGTGGATACGATGAATTCGTCCGCATGAAATGCTGCTTTGCCATGTTCAGCCCAAATCAGCATAAAAAGGGGGATGACACCAATCAATACCAGAATGAGAGCGACCCAAATCTCCGCGCCTGTAACTACTCGCGCTGCTTTCACAACCTCGATGGGCTTTGGAGTTTCAGGATCCATTTCAATCTCTACTTTCTTCGGTCTCCCTATTCTTAATAACTTTGAGCGGCTTTAGAACGTCAGGCGGGAGTTTTTTGTAGCCAGTGAGCGACTTTGTTTTTTTTTCCTTTAAATCGGTATCTCTAGGTTGCTTCGGATCGATGCCCATGCACTAAACTCCCAATCGCCCAAATTATATGTCCATCTGGCTAAGGCGTACACAGAAAGCCTACTCGCACTCTGCAAGATGCCATATGACAAATTGCGTGTTGCACAAACGACGAGGGGGCTAAAGTAGAATTAAAGATCTCTGATTATTTTCTTGAGAGTTTTCTTAACAAGGGGAGTCGTTAGATAAAACCTTGAAATTTTCGGCGCGCACCTGGTGACATTGATCCTAGCGGGCTCGCCAAATGCCTTCTAATTGAAGCCCCAGTACTGAATTATCCGCCTGGCGCACTTTTTCCTAATCTCCGGCTATCCGACCCGGTAGTTTCCTTTTTCCGGCCTAAATCCACCGCTCGGACTGGTTGAAAACCACCATCGCGCCCGACTACGTATCTTTACCTCCGCTAAGCAGCCGCAAATCATGCACATAGCTCTTTATCCAATTGGCATGGCACTTGCATTGACCTTGTTAACGGTTGAAGTCAGTAGCTTTACAAGAGGGAAGCAAGGCGCGCCGAGCTGATCCCCGGCGCGAGAGTGATAAAGGATCGGGCGCTGAGCGCGCCCGGTCCCACCCAGACGAGGGCTTATGAAAACGGGCAGGTTTTTAGCAATCATATTATTTGCGGTGACAGGATTAACTTTGAGCGCGTGGTCGCAGGACTACGGCGATGGGCAGAATGGCGATGCGCAGCCGAGCCTGGAGACGTCGGCGCCACGGAGTGAAGGGCCTGCGCCGTCGGCGGCGAGAATTAGTTTGATTCATGGCGATGTGTCCACGCAGCGCGGTGATAGCGGAGATTGGGGCAGCACGTCGATCAACGCGCCCGTGGTGCGTGGTGACCAGGTTGCCACAGGCCAGGATGCGCGCGCGGAAATCCAGCTGGATTACGCGAATATTCTTCGGCTGGCGGCGCATAGCCAGGCCAAGATTGCTGACCTCACGCCCCGGCGCATTCAAGTGCAGGTCGGGCAGGGATACGCCAGTTACACCATGTTCAAAGGCAGTGAGGTGGACGTGGAAATCGATTCGCCGAATGTGGCGGTGCGTCCGCTGCGCGCGGGGCACTACCGCGTGCAGGTGAATTCAGACTCTGAGACGGATGTGATCGTGCGGGAAGGTGAAGCGGAAATTACCACGCCGCAGGGTAGCACTCGCGTGCATGCAGGCGAGATTATCAATGTCCGCGGGACTACCGATCCGGAATATAAGGTTAGCAGCGCGCCCGATAAAGACGATTGGGACATATGGAATAGCGATCGCGACCACGTGGTGCGCGACGCACAAAGCTGGGGACATACGAACCGGTATTACACGGGCGTGAATGATCTTGATAGCTACGGTCACTGGGTTTACGTCCCCGGCTATGGCAACGTTTGGCAGCCATACCAAGAAGCAACCTGGGCCCCATATCAAACGGGAAGATGGGTTTGGGAGCCCTACTACGGCTGGACGTGGGTCAGTTACGAGCCATGGGGCTGGGCGCCATATCATTACGGACGGTGGTTCTACTATCGCGACTCATGGTGCTGGTGGCCTGGACCGGTTTACGTCCACTACCGTCCGCTGTGGTCTCCGGCGTTCGTCTTCTTTGTCGGCTTTGGACATCATTCAGGCTTCGGCTTTGGCTCCATTGGATGGTTTCCCGTGGGCCCGCATGATCCGTTCTACCCGTGGTACGGGCGCGGCTTCAATCGCGTAAACGTGGTCAACATCACGAATATAACTGTGATCAATAATTTCCACGGACGTGGCGGCTATATTGCTCCGCTTGCTGTGCGTGGACGTCAACCTTATTTCTCCAACGCGCATCTTGCGTTGACCAACCCACGCGTTCGCGGCTCGATCACCAGTGTTTCGGCTGAAAACTTTGGGCGCGGAGGCCATGAAGGATGGCGTCACGGAGTGGAAGAGCATGAACTGCGCACATCCCGCGTGATGACCGGCAACATTCCCGTTGTCCCTTCACGTGAGAGCCTGCATGCCGGCAACGGCAATGCCGGCGCGCCCGCGGGAATTCAGACACGCAACAGCGATCATTTTTTCACCAAACACGCTCCGCCTGCAACAAGGCAGGAATCATTCCATGATCAGATGCAGCGAGTGCAGCGCGTTGTCGGACCGGAAGCCGCAGGCGCTTCGCACGGCAATTCCGGCAGCGCGACAAGCGGCGCTCAAAGCGGCCACTCCGGCCAGCCGTCATTCAACGAGAAAGGCCGCATTGAGTCGGGCATGAACAATTCGCACTCGACGAACAGTGGCTCTGCAGCTGGCTCCGCCGGCGGCAACTCGGCGCAGGACCGTTCTCACAGCGGATGGAACAAATTTGGCTCGCCCTCTGGCCATTCCGGTGGCGACGTCGGCAACGGTCGCGCTGATTCTGCGGGAAATCCGAGAAGCGCTTCCAGCGGAACCAATGGCCGCCAGCCCAACGACCATCAGATTAATTCCGGGATGTCGCAATCTTCTGATCGCGGCGCTGGACAGTCTTC
>Ga0070732_10002372_pt1 | contig 10219 bp, 9 predicted proteins | sample Coa_R1_5_FD_66449 | JGI IMG/M metagenome (GOLD analysis project Ga0070732, IMG submission 66449) | Surface soil microbial communities from Centralia Pennsylvania, which are recovering from an underground coalmine fire - Coalmine... | ecosystem: Environmental > Terrestrial > Soil > Unclassified ...
TTGGATGTGGCGCTCGAGCATGAAGACTTCGAGCGGTCCGTGGTCGTCGCGAACGACGATGACGGTCGAGGAATCGAGCGGAACGATGGGCTCTGCCGGCTCGAGGTCGTCCGGCATGTCGAACGGAGCCTTGCTGCGATCGTCCACAACTGTATGTTGGCAGACCTCCAGGGCGGCTCCTAATCGCGCGCGCGATTAGAATCGTTGTTCCGCCGTCGCTTCCAGGAGGGTCGATGGATTTCGCCGTCCCCGCAGAGCTCGATGAGGTCCGTGCGTCGTTCCTCGCATTCATCGATCGCGAGGTCAGACCCGTCGAGGAGCGGTTCCGCGCAGATCTGCAAGAGGACCGCTGGACCGACGAGATGCGCGACGCCGCGAGCGCCTTGCGCATGAAATCGGCGGAGATCGGCTACTACGGCGCGCACCTCCCAGAGGAGGTCGGCGGCTGGGGGTTGTCGACGCTCGGGTACACGCTCCTCGTCGAAGCCGGCTCGGCGACGGGACTGCGCTTCACGACGGCCGTGCTCGGGCCTCCGAACCCGGAGGCGCCGACGCGGCTACTGCTGCAGGCGGCGCCCGAGCTGCAGAAGAAGTACCTCGTGCCGCTCGTGAAAGCGGAGAAAACGATGTGCTTCGCGCTGACGGAGCCTGACGCCGGTTCCGACGCCCAAGCGATCCGTACGCGCGCAACACGCGACGGCGATCACTTCGTCCTCAACGGTACGAAGCACTTCATCACGAACGGCTCTTACGCGGACTTCGCGATCGTGTTCGCGGTCACCGACGCCGAGAAGAAGGCACAAGGCGGGATAACGGCGTTCATCGTCGACAAGGGCACGCCCGGTTTCAGCGTCGGCAAGCACCAACGCACGATGGCCGGTGACACGAGCCAGGTCGAGCTGGTCTTCGAAGACTGCCGCGTGCCGGCGACCAACATCGTCGGGGACGAAGGGTTCGGCTTCTACGCTGCGATGAAGTTCCTCAACACCGGCCGCGCGTACATCGGCGCGCTGTGCCTCGGCATCGCCGAGTACTGCGTTCGTATCGCAACGGAGTATGCGAAGGACCGCAAGACGTTCGGCAAGCCGATCGGCAAGTACCAAGCGGTGCAGTGGATGCTCGCCGATTCGGCGGTCGAGATCGAAGCCGCGCGCTGGATGACCTACCGGCTGGCGTGGCTGTGCGACCAGGGCGAAGAGCCGATGCGCGAGTCATCCATGGTCAAGCTCTACAACACCGAGATGGTGAACCGCGTCGCCGACCGCGCCGTGCAGATCTTCGGCGGGATGGGTTACCTCGCCGAGGGCCCGGTCGAACGCATCTTTCGGTTCGTGCGGATGCTGCGGATCGTGGAAGGAACGAGCGAGATCCAGCGACTCGTGATCGCGCGCACGATGGGGTTGTAGATGGAAGACATCCGCCGCCTTGTCACACGCGTGGTGGAAGAGCACCTCGAAGAGATCCTCGATGTCACAATGGCATCGATCGTGCGCGAAGTGCCGGCCGTCGCGCGCCAGCCGAACGAGGTGCGGGAGCTCGTACGTGCAAGCACGCGTCACACGACGCTCGCATTCCTCGCGCTGTACGCCGATCCGGAGTCGCCTGCCCGGCTGATGCTGACCGAGGCCCGCCGCGCAACGGTCGATCACGCGGGCGAGATCTTCGCGATGGACGAGATCCTGGCCATCATCCGGACCGCGCGGCAGGTGATCTTCCAGCTCGGGCGGCAGTACGTGAACGCCGAGCGCGGACACGACGACCCGGAATCCGAACGGCAAGCATCCGAAGCGCTGGAATCCTTCCTCACCGAGCTCGAGCGCGAAGAGAACACGCTCGGAAGGACGCGCGATTCGGTCGGCGACCTTCTTCGAGCAGCCGAACGCGAGGAGCCTGATCTCGGGTGAGCGAGCTGCGCGATCTCCCGGCCGTCGACGAGGTGTTGCGCGATGTGCCTGCGTTGCACGATGTCGGACCGCTGGTCGCACGTTGGCTCGTGCGGCGAGAGGTTGCGGCCGCGCGCGCGCGAGCGCAGAGCGGCGGCGAGGTCGGCGACGTGCGCGCGATCGTCGAGACCGCAGCTGCGCAGCTGCAGCAGGCGCGCATCCGCCGCGTGATCAACGCGACCGGTGTGGTGATCCATACCAACCTCGGTCGAGCAGCCTTGGGTGAGGAGGCGGTCGCGGCCGCCGTTGAGGCGGCCGGGACCGCCGTGCTGGAGTTCGACCTTGCCACCGGCGCGCGCGGCACGCGCGCGCCGGTCGCCCAAACCCTGGCCGCCGCCCTCACCGAAGCCGAGGACGCGATGATCGTGAACAACAACGCTGCGGCGTTGCTGCTTGCGCTCGCGGCGCTCGCGACCGATCGCGAGGTGATCGTCAGCCGTGGCGAGCTGATCGAGATCGGCGGCGAGTTCCGTCTCCCCGACGTGATGGAAGCGTCCGGCGCCGTGCTCAAAGAGGTCGGCACCACCAACCGGACGCACGAGCGCGACTACCGGCGCGCGCTGAGCGACCGGACTGCGCTCATCCTGAAGGTGCACCCCTCCAACTACGAAGTAGTCGGCTTCACCACGTCGGTGTCCGTTCCCGACCTCGCGGCCATCGCGAAAGAGGCGCGCGTGCCGCTTCTGTTCGACATCGGGAGCGGCCTCCTCGGCCCGGAAGAGGGCGTCCTGTCCGACGAGCCCGACGCGCGCAGCGCGCTCGCGCAAGGCGCAGACCTCGTCTCGTTCAGCGGCGACAAGCTGCTCGGCGGTCCGCAAGCCGGCATCCTTACCGGACGCGCCGACCTGATCCAACGGCTCCGCCGTCATCCCATCGCGCGCGCAGTGCGTGCCGACAAGCTCACGTTGGCGGCGATGGAAGCGACGCTCTGGGCGCATGCGCGCGGCGAACGCGATCACATCCCGGCGTGGCGCGCGCTCGATGCCACCGCGGCCGAGATCTCGCGGCGCGCGAAGAACGTGATCGACGGGATATCGACAGCGTCGGTGATCGAAGGCGCCAGCGTGACCGGTGGCGGCTCTCTCCCCGGCCGCTCGATGGAGACGGCACTGATCGCGATCCGATCCGACAAGCCCCAGCCGCTCGCGAAGAAGCTACGAGAGCAGGAGACCCCGATCGTCGCGCGCGTCGAGCGCGGGATGCTCGTGCTTGATCTTCGAACGGTCGCCCCGGCCGACGATGCGGCCGTGCGCGCGGCGTTGCTCTCGCTTACTCCGTAGGGATGCGAGCCTTCGTCCGCCGCGTGCGTGGCGCGGGCGTGTCATCCGACCCGGCCTTTTCCTTCTCGGCCGCCACGGCGCGCGCCGGGCGCGTCCCCCGCTGCGGTGAGAGCTCGTCGACCAGCTTGCCGACTTCATTCGAAAGCTGGCGCACGGCTTCCTCCAGCTCTTCCATCCGGTCGCTGTCTGTCTCGAGCTGCGAGTTCAGCAAGAGGATACCGCCGAAGCCGAGCAGCATCAGCGCGCCGACGCCCGCGCTCGCGAAGTATGGGAGCTGGAAGGCGACCTCCGTCTCTTTGCTGACGCCGAGGTAGCCGATGATCGCGACGACGATACCCGCGGCGATCAACGTGAAAGCGGTTGCGACGCGGTAACGAGTGCTGATCATTCCCTGTCCCCTTTCAAACGAGCAAAGGCCTGCGCCGTATGTGCGGCGCGCGCTTCAAGAACATCGGATACAGCAGGGAGCCGATGAGGCCTCCCACGAGGAATATGAGATACACGGTGTGGAGCGCGCGCGCCACGTCGATGCCCGGACGGCGGTAGAAGAACCCGTTCGAGGGCACGGCCCCCGCCGGCGGAACCACCGTACCGGGGACGGTCGTGCCCGGCACGAGGCTGGGCGCCACCGGCGGCGGGATCACGGGTGGCACGCCGCCGCCCGGCAGCGGCGGGATCACCGGCGGGATCACCACAGGAGCGGCGACCGACTGTGCCGCTGCGTCGGCGTGGCCAAGTGTGATGTGCAAGAGGCCGTTGGGGGTCGCCATCGACAGATCGAACGCGGTCGCCGACCGAAGGTCGCCGAGCGCTTCGACCTGCTGCACCTGGATCGTCATGCCGGCTTGCTTCAACCCGGCCATGAGCATGTCGATCGCCGGCTGCACCGCTTGCTTCAGCAAGATGTCGTTGCCGGCGAGGTGGAAGCCGGTGTCGTCGGCGACCATGGTCAGGCCCGCGATCGTCAACGTTCCGATCGAGGCACTCCCAGATCGCGAGTCGGTCCCCGAGTTGCTCTCCGAGTCGGCCGAGGCTTTGACGCCGTGCAACTCGATGAACCCTGCGAGCAGCTTCACGTCATTGATCGCCGAGCTCGACGTGGCGCTCACGAACCCGGGAGACGACGAGGTCTGGGAGCTGCTGCTCGACGCGCCGAGGTCTGCGATGTCGATCAAGCCCGTGGGCGGCGGACCCGAAAGGTGCGGCAGGTTGATGTTGTTGTTGTGCAGCGTCGGCGCGATCTGATCGATCAGCGTGTTGACCGGGCCGAGCACCGTGTCGTTGATCTGCTGGATCATGTTCAAGACTTGGCTCTGCTGCTGGAAGCTGAAGTTCTTGCTCGCGAACGCGAATCCGTTCCCGGTGCCGGCGGCGATGCCTGCTTGGGAGTTCGACGCGCTCGGTGTGGTGTGGGCTTCGGCGAAGCCGCCGCGTAGAGCGAGGTTGCCACCCGGGTCGCACACACCGTTGTTCAGCGTCGCTTGAGGGATCGGCGGGATGCACAACGGGAACGCTGGGTCGGTGAAGTCTTTGACGGACTTCACGGCGTCGGGGTGCTGGACGTCGCTGAAGACGGCGCCGGTCCCTTGGCCACCGGCTGAGAACGCCGTCGCGCTCGCGTTCGGCTGCTGTCCGCTCGACGCGGTCGACTGACCGGCGAGGAGAACCTGACCGGCGCTCGGAACCGCGATCGACATCGCCCATGCAGCCGCGCGCGGCTCGGCCGGCGTCGCCGCGTTGCCGGCCTCTGGATGCGGCAAAGCCGCGATGATCAGAAGCGCGAAGGTGACGATCGAGAAGCGTCGGATCATCGTTTGGCCTCCTCGACCGCCTTGTGGCCGCCGAGGTATGCGCGCGCGAGGTCGGCGCGCGTCTGCTCGAGGGCGGCACCCTGGTCTTCCCGGGCGACCCGGCCCTTCTCGATCACATAGGCGCGGTCTGCGATATCCAGTGCGCCCACGTTCTGCTCGGCCATCAAGATCGTCACGCCGCTCTCTTTGCGAACCTCGTTCAGTAGCCTCAACACGTTCGAAACCATCGCCGGCGACAGGCCCATCGAGGGCTCGTCCACCAGCAGCAGCGTGGGCTCGCTCATCAGCGAGCGCGCGATGGCGAGCATGCGCTGCTCGCCACCAGACAAACTACCGGCAGTTTGAGTTCTGCGCTGGTTCAAAATCGGGAACGTCTGCAATATCCGCTCCAGCTGCGCGTCCGCTTTTTTCCCTTTTGCCAGGGCAAAAGAGCCAACCCGCAAGTTGTCCGTAACCGACATGTCGCGAAAGATCCCCGGTGGCCCGGGCACCATGCCCAGGCCAAGCCGGACGATCTTCTCCGCGCCCATACGGTCAACGACTTTCCCACCGAAGCTGATACGGCCCGACCACGGACGAAGTAGACCGGCGACGCACCGGAGCATCGTCGTTTTGCCCACTCCGTTGGCGCCCAGGATGACCGCAACCTCGCCCTCGTTGACGCTGATGCTGATCCCGTGGAGGACTTCGGCCGACCCGTATCCGGCCCGGACGTCGGTGAGGTCGAGCACGCTAGGCAAGGGCGGCCTCCTTCTCGATCGGCTCGCCGATGTAGATCGAGATGACGTCCTGGTTGTTCTGGACCTCATCCGGGCTGCCTTCGGCGAGCATGCCTCCCTCGGCGAAGCAGTAGATGTAGCTGCAGAGGCTGGCGACCAGTGGCACGTCGTGCTCGATCACCAAGATCGTGAGATCGAGCTCTTCGCGCAGCTCGGTCAGCCGTTGGGCAAGCTGCTCGGACTCCTCTGGACCGACGCCGGCGAACGGTTCGTCGAGCATCAGCAGCTCCGGCCCAGTCGCGAGTGCAGCCGCGACCTCCGCCAGACGCTGGTTCCCATGCGAGAGGTTGAGCACGCGCTCGTCCGTGTAGTCAGTCAGGCCGATCACTTCGAGTGCCGCGCGCGCGCGCATCTGCAGCTCCTTCTCGACGGTACGCATGTTCGGCGTGCTGAGAAGAGCGGACGTCAAGCCGTAGCCGATCGCGAGCTGATGCTGCGCGAACATCATGTTCTCCCAGACGGTCTGCGGGCCGCTCAGACCGACCTGCTGGAACGTGCGCGCGATGCCGAGGCCTGCGCGCGCATGCGTGGGTAGGGCAAGGAGATCCTTGCCTCGATAGTGGATAGACCCTGTGTTTGGCTTTACGAAGCCGCCGACGGCGTTGAAGAACGTTGACTTGCCGGCGCCGTTCGGGCCGATGAGTCCGACGATCTCGCCACGTCGCACCTCCATACTCACGTCGTGAAGCGCGACCAAGCCGCCGAACCGAACGCCGACATCCTTCGCGATGAGCAAGCTCCGCGTCGGGACGGAAAGCGAGAGGGCCCGCTTCGGCGGTGCGATGAGCTCGATCGCCTTCGAGAGCTCGAGCTCATCTGACTTCTCCCCCCTGACCGCTGGGAGTGGAATGAGGATCGAACGGTTAAGGATGAAACCGAGCCCTTCGGGACGAAGTACCGGCGTCAGCGTCAGCAAGCTCGCCTCGATGATGGGAACGTAGGTTGCGATGCCGCTGAGGAGTTGCGAGATACTGGCAAAGATCGCCCCGGACACGATCGCCCCCGACCAGGAACCCAAACCTCCGATCACCACCGCTGCGACGTAACCCAGCGAGGTAAATACCGTGAATGAAGGTGGGCTGACCGTTTGGAGCAGGTAGGCGAACAGACCGCCGGCGACGCCGGCATAGAAACCGCTGAAGGCGTAGGCCTGCACCTTCGTTTGGCCAACCTTCACACCGCGAGCGGCGGCAGTGTCCTCCCGGTCTCGGACGCTGAAGAATGCACGCCCAACCCGGCTATGACGGATCTGGCGGTCGATGATCAAGATGATGAGCAGTCCTATCAGCCCGGTAAGCAGGACGGCTTTGTCCGTCGTGACGATGTGGGGTCGTGTCACGGTTACTTGACCGGCGTTGGTCGTCCACGGGCGCGCGAAGAGGAAATACTCGGCGACAGCGCCGAACGCGAGGGTTGTTGCGGCAACTTGAAGCCCGCGGATCCGCAGCGACGGAAGCCCCACGATCGCCGCGATCAGAGCGGCGAGCAATGCGCCGAGCACGATGGTGAGCGGAAATGGAACGTTCCAGGTGGCGAACTGGGCTGCCCCGAAGGCACCGATCCCAACGAAGGCGGCCTGGCCGAGAGAAACTTGGCCGGCGTACCCCATCAACAAGTTCAAGCTCAGGATCGCGATCGCGGTCACGACGACGGTCCCGAGCACGTACCCCGTGTACTGGCTCGTGAACGTTAGCGACAGCAGTACAGCACCGAAGGCGACGATGATAAGCGCCGCGCCGACCTTGGCCCGCCTACGCTTCAGAGCCACCGAAGATCCCCTGTGGCCTGAGGAGCAAGGCCACGAGCAACACGATGAAGACTGCGGTGTAATCGGCTCCTTGCACGGTTGTATGTGCGGTCACGAGTGCTTCAACGACGCCGATCGTTATGCCGCCCACGAACGCACCGGTGATACTCGTAAGTCCACCCAGCAGCGCGGCTGTTAGCCCGCGGATCAATACGAGGGTTGTCGACAGCGGCGTGAACGTGTTGACGGATGCGATCAACATGGCGGCGATCCCCGAGGTCGCCCCGGCGAGCGCCCACACGAACATACGGGTCCGATCCACGCGTATGCCGGAGAGGCGCGCAAGTGTCTTGTCCGACACCGCGGCCGTCACTTCGAGGCCGAACTTCGTTCCCTTCAAGAAGATCGCGAGCCCGACCGCCACGGCCGCGGCGAATACGAAGATCATTATCCTCGACGAGGTCACCGTCAGGTTGCCGACGTTGAAGCTGAACGTTCCGAAGGGAGGGGGGAACGTCTTGATGTTCACCCCGAATTGGATGAATTCGTAAGACGCAAGGATGAAGGCGACGCCGAGCGTGCACGCCAGCGCGGCCAGCGGAGTCCGATCGACGAGGCGCCTAACGAGTGTTCGCTCGACGATGATCGCCACAAGCGTTGAAACGATGATCCCGATCACGAACGCGATCAAGATCGGCGTCTTGTGCTGCTGCAGATACCAGGCGATGAACAAGCCGAACGCACCGATCTCGGCATGCGCAAGGTTGAAGATCCTCGAGCCTTTGTAGACCATCACGAAACCCACCGCGATCAGCGAGTACGCCGATCCAGACAGGATCCCGTTGATGATCGCGGTCATCTAGAAGGACCCGGAGAACCCGGAGATCTGGACCCATTTCTGCGCGTTGCCGTCCCCTCGGAAGACCGCGACGACTCGAGGGCCCCGATGGTCCGTTGGGGTGTACGTGATCGGGTTCCAGTACGCGGCGCTGAAGCTCATCCGGTTCATAGCGTCGACGAAGGAGGCTCGCGTCAGGCTCTTCCCAGCGCCTAACAGCGCCGTCTTGATCATGTTCGCGTACCCCCAGATGATCAGCCCGAGGTCGTCCGGGGTCTTCCCCGGCTCGTACTTCGCGTACGCGGCCTTGTAGTCGTTCGCGGCGGGGCTGTCGATGGACGCCCATGGCGAGAACACCTGCGCGCCGTCCAGCGCACTTCCCGCGGACTGCATCGACAGGTTGTAGTTCCAGTGGGTGCCCTCGCCGACCCAGACCGGGTGATACCCCTGGTTCTTCGATTGCACTGCGAGGGAGATCGCGTCGACGGGAGCGATGTTCAGGAACACGATCCCGGCGTTGTCCCCTTTGAGGTGGCTGATGATCGAAGACCAGTCGGACTGGCGAGGCGTGCTGTTGTACGTATTGCCGAACTTCCCGCCGAGACGCTTGATCTCGGCCGAGTAATTCTGCTTCGACACCGGCTGGTCGTTCTCGGTCACGATGTCGTTCACCAACGTCTTGCCGTTCGCGACGCGGTGGACCACGTAGTCGGCAAGCAGCGTTGACTGGAAGTCATCCGATGGAGTCCCGAAGTACGCGAGGGGATGTCCGCTCAACGTCGACTCGGGGATGCCACGCATGATGTACGGGATCTTCTGCTGGCTGTAGAAGCTCGTGCACTCTTCTTCGATGGTCGGCATCGTGTGCCCAACCGCGAACAAGATGCCCTCACCGGCGAGCTTCTTGCACGCTGCGAGACCTTGAGCGGGGTCGTAGCCGTCGTCTTCAACGAGGAACTGCACCGTGCGTCCGTTGATGCCGCCGTTCGAGTTCAGATAATCCTGGGCGACCGTGATCGAATCCTGGAAGCTCGACGGAACCGGGGCCGCGCCTGTAAGAGGGATGTTCAAGCCGACCTTGATCACATTGCCGACGGGTGCCGTCGACACACCAAGCGACGCGGCCGAACCTCCGCCGCCGTTGTTGGACCCGGTCGTGCCGCCGGTCGTGCCGGTCGTGCCGCCGGTCGTGGTGCCGGTGCTTCCACCGGTCGTCGTGCCGCCGGTCGTGGTGCCGGTGGTCGTCGTCCCGGTGCCGCCGGTCGTCCCTCCCGTTGTGCTGTTGGCCTGCTGTTGGGCGAGGTTCTTGAAGAACTGCGCCTTGTTCACACGTGTTCCGCAGGCACCCGCGACGAGCGCCATGAGGACGACGGCGATGACGAATGCTTTCCGCTGATTCACTTCGATCTCCCCACCCTTTTTGGGCTCAAGACGGGCGCAGTCGTCTGCCTCGAGTCCGGATGTCTGCGGTCGTTCCGACCAAGCTGGCCCCCAGAGGACAAACGGTATAGCCCCACGTAGCCGTGCGTCCAGGCCAGGTCCTCCAGCACGGCTGGTTGGACAGATATGCGAAGATTCGCGACGCGATGCGTGTCGTCTCAACCGCCGGCCACGTCGACCATGGAAAGTCGACGCTTATCGAGCGCCTGAGCGGGATCGACCCCGACCGCCTGGCTGAGGAGAAAGCTCGCGGCCTCACGATCGATCTGGGCTTCGCTTGGCTCACCACACCGGAGGGGCACGAGCTCGGCATCGTCGATGTCCCCGGTCACGAACGCTTCATCCATAACATGCTCGCCGGTGTCGGCTCGGTCGACGCGA
>Ga0070732_10002373_pt1 | contig 10212 bp, 4 predicted proteins | sample Coa_R1_5_FD_66449 | JGI IMG/M metagenome (GOLD analysis project Ga0070732, IMG submission 66449) | Surface soil microbial communities from Centralia Pennsylvania, which are recovering from an underground coalmine fire - Coalmine... | ecosystem: Environmental > Terrestrial > Soil > Unclassified ...
GAGCGCGGCGTCTACAAAACCACCGACGGCGGCAAGACGTGGTTGCAGGTGCTGAAAATCAATGACGACACCGGCATAAGCGACATCGCCATGGACCCCGAAAGCCCGGACATCTTGTACGCCGCTTCTTACGAACGCCGCCGCACGCCCTTCGGCTTCAATGGCGGTGGGCCGGGCAGCGCGATCTACAAGACCACCGATGGCGGAGCGAACTGGAAGAAACTGACGAAGGGCCTGCCGTGGGAGAACGGCGGCGGCGACACCGGACGCATCGGCCTGGACATTTATCGGAAGGATCCCAACATTGTCTACGCGGAGATCCAGCATGAAAAAGGCGGCACTTTCCGCAGCGAAGACAAAGGCGAGACCTGGAAGCGCATGGGCGACACCGACCCGCGTCCTTCCTATTACAGCCAGATTCGTATTGATCCCAACAACGACCTGCGCATCTGGGAGCTTGGCGCGCAGATGTTTTACTCCGAGGACGGCGGCAAAACGTTTGCCACGCAGCGCGTCCACGGCATTCACGGTGACTTCCACGCCATGTGGATTGATCCCGCCAATTCCAATCACATGATCACCGGCTCCGACGGCGGTATCCATTGGAGCGATGACGCGGGAAAAAACTGGAATTTCCTAAACGTTATCGCCATCGGCCAGTTCTACGAAGTCTCGTTGGACAACGAGAAGCCCTACCACATCTGCGGAGGATTGCAGGATAACGGGAGTTGGTGCGGTCCGAGCATGACGCTAACCCGCGACGGCATCGTCAACGAAGACTGGACCGTGATCCACGGTGGTGACGGTTTCTACGCCGCCATTGACAACGTCGAGCCCTGGATTGTCTACACTGAGTCGCAGGACGGCCACGTCGCCCGGCGCGACCTTCGCACCGGCCAGGAACGCTCCGTCCGCCCTGAAGCCAAAGCCGGCGAGCCCCCTTACCGTTTCCAGTGGAATTCCCCTGTAGCCGTTTCCTCCCATGACCACACGACTGTTTATTACGGCGGAAACTATCTCTTCAAGTCCGCGAACCGCGGCGACACCTGGGCGCGCTTGGGGAACGACCTGACCACCGGAGTGGACCGTAATAAGCTGCCGATTCTCGGAAAGGTGCCGGACAAAAACACCTTGTCGCGCCACGATGGTGTGCAAGAGTATCCAACGATCACCACCCTAAGTGAGTCGCCGATCACGGCCAACGTGCTATGGGTAGGAACAGACGACGGCAACTTGCAAGTCACGCGCGACGGCGGCAAAACTTGGAAAAACGTGGTGGGCAAAGTTCCCGGCGTTCCCAAGGGCACCTACGTGAGCCGCGTCGTGGCCTCGAAGACGGCAGAAGGCACCGCTTTCGCCACCTTCGACGGACATCGCAACGATGATTACAACGTCTATATTTTCGCCACCACGGACTACGGAGAGAGCTGGAAAGCCATCCGCAACGGCATCCCGGATTCCGCGGGCACGGTTCACGTGCTCCGCGAGCATCCGCGCAATACCAACCTGCTGTTCGCCGGGACGGAATTCGGCTTGTGGGTTTCCTGGGACCGCGGCGCCAACTGGACCGCGCTGAGAAACAATTTTCCAACCGTGCCTGTGGATGACATCGAAATTCAGGCTCGCGAAAACGACCTCGTGCTCGCCACCCACGGCCGCTCCATCTGGATTTTCGACGACCTGACTCCCATCGAAAAAATGGACGCCAACGTCGCGAACTCGCCGCTGACACTCTTTCCACCGAGGACGGCCACGACCTGGTTCATTCGCCAGCGCCGCTGGAGCGCCGGTCAGCAAATGTTCACCGCAAAGAATCCCGCCTACGGCGCGCTCCTGAGCTACTACTTGAAAGACGCCATTCCTCCGGAAGCGCCAAAGAAAGGTGGGGAAGACAAGGCCGATGCGGCAGAACAGAGGCTCCGGAGGGAAGGAAGGGCTGGGGGTGAGGAGGCGGAGAAAAAAGAAGGCAAAGTCAAAATCTCTATTCTCGACAAAGACGGCAAAGTCATCCGTGAATTTGACGGCCCCGGCGCAGCCGGTGTGAACCGCACGAACTGGGATCTGCGCATCAACGCGCCCGCCGAGCCCACGCCGGAGCAGGAACAAGCGGCCGCCGCGGGCTTCGGATTCGGCCCCCGCGGCCCGCTCGTCGAGCCCGGCGAATACACCGTGAAGATTAAGGCTGGCGACAAGGAAGCCACGCAGAAAGTCACCGTCGAGGATGACAATCGCATCACGATTTCCGCGGCCGATCGCACGGCACGTCACGAAGCCATCGACAAACTGTACGCCATGGCTAAATCCACTGACAAAGACCGCAGAACCATCGAGGGCATTCAGACCGCCTTGACCAATGCGCGCGATGAGTGGAAGAAAGATGCCGGTAAGCCCAACGCGACGAAAATCCCCGAGGACATCGTGAAAGCCGCCGATGAACTGCAGAAAAAAGCGGACGCCGTAGCGGAAAAATTCGTCCGGCCGCGCCAGGCGCTGGGGAACGCCGGACCGCCCTTCGAATGGAAGCCCGATCCGCTGCCCAACCAAGTGCAAAGCTTGCTCAACGATCTGGACGGTTTCTCCGCGGCTCCCGACGGTCAGCAGCAGGAAAAATTAGCCGAATTGACGAAGCTGGTCCCTGAAGCTTCCGCCGCAGCCAAGGGCATCTCAGACGACTTGGCCGCGCTCAACAAAAAGATGAACGACGCCGGAATCCCGCACATCGTTCCCGCAGCGCCTCGTCCCCGCGGCGGCCCCGGCGACGGAGAAGACTCCGACCGATAGCCTTTTAGGAGCCATCTCAATCAATGGCTTTTCGTCAGGGCAAGGTTCTGTCGTAGAGTCTCTTTTTCGCTGCCAAAGGGCTCGGCGAACATTTCCTGCGCGTGATTTCAAGGGCGTAACGCGTTGGCATGTCGAAACATTTTTAGGGCATGCGCGTCTAAGAAGCGCATGAGGGTGTGTTCAGCTTAAGTCGGAAGCTCTGCGAAACCACGTTGTCTCAAAATTTTTCAGGGACCCACTGCCGATTCACGGGAGAGAACCCATGAGCGTGAAGCAGCCCAGCCTGCGCAGTCTGATCGCGTGGTACGCAGTATGGACCACAATTCTGTCGGTTATTTTTGGCGGCGTAACGGCGTCGCAGGCACGCGCAGAACAACAGGATCTTGTAGCCCAGGAAAAAGACAAGAAAGACGAAAAGAAAGGCCTGCCCCTCAAGCCCGACCGCAAAATCGAGTTCACCACTGACGAGGGCACCTGGCTTTCGCTCGACGTCTCTCCCGACGGCAAAACTATCGCCTTCGAACTGCTCGGCGATATCTACACGCTGCCCATCGAAGGCGGCCAAGCCAAGCTCATCGACGGTGGCATGGCCTTCGACAGCCAGCCGAAATTCTCCCGCGACGGCAAATGGATCGCCTTTCTCTCCGACCGCGAAGGCAGCGAAAACGTCTGGGTTATGCGCCCGGACGGCACCGAGCAAAGGCAGGTGTCCAAGGATCCCAACAACGAGTTCGCTTCCCCGAGTTGGTCCCCCGACGGAAACTACGTTTTTGTCTCCAAAACGAAATTCGGCATCGGGCCGCGCGAAATCTGGATGTACCACATCAATGGCGGCTCGGGCATTCAAATCACCAAATCCAAGCCAACACCCACGACAAAACGCGAGGATCAAATCAACGATATCGGAGTCGTCGCGTCCAGCGACGGCAGATATCTCTACTACGCCGAGCGCCACCGCGATTTCTCGTACAACTCCATGTTCCCGCTGTGGCAGATCAAACGGAAAGACCGCAAGACCGGCGACGAAGACGTGATTATCCAGCAGCCGGAAAGCGCTATGCGCCCGCTGATCTCGGCAGACGGAAAATTTATTTTGTACATCAGCCGCTACGAAACGGAAACCGGTCTGCGCGAGCGCAATCTGGAAACCGGCGAAGATCACTGGGTGCGCTATCCCATCACCCGCGACGACCAGGAGGCGATTTTTTCGCGCGACCTCTTTCCCGGCTATGCCTTTCTTCCCGGCGCCAAGGAAATTGTCTACAACCAGGACGGCAAAATCCGCCGCCTGAATCTCGCAACCGGCGCCGAGCAGGTGATTCCGTTCACCGCCAACGTTTCTCTCGACCTTGGGCCGAAGCTCGATTTCCCGCAGAAGGAACCCTCAGGACCGGTAAAAGTGCGCCTCATCATGGATCCTGTCGAATCGCCCGACGGCAAGACGCTGGCGTTTTCCGCCATGACCCATCTCTACACAGCCGCTCTTCCCGACGGCAAGCCGCAGCGCCTCACCGGCGGCAGCTCCACGGAATTTCAGCCGGCCTGGTCGCCTGACGGAAAATGGATCGCCTACGTAAGTTGGAACAACGAGGGTGGCCAGCTCTGGAAAATTCCGGCAGCAGGCGGCCAGCCGCAGCAACTTTCCAAGTCGCTGGCGGTTTACAGCAATCCCGCGTGGTCCCCGGACGGATCACGCATCGTATTGTTGCGCGGCAATGCGTATGACCGCGAGAACAGCGTCTTTGATGGCGGACAGACCGCCAACGCCGACCTGATCTGGATTCCTGCGGATGGCGGCGATGCAAATCTGATTCTTCCCGCGCGTGGCGCTGGGGGGCCGCATTTCACGAATGAAAAAGACCGCATTTACGTTTACACGCCGCAGGGTCTGGTCTCCCTGCGCTACGACGGCACGGACCGCCGCACGCACCTGGTCGTTAAGGGCCAAGGCATTTACTTTGCCGACGAGCCGGTGTCCGCGGACGACATCGTGCCGAGCCCCGATGGCCAATGGGCGCTGGCGCACGTGATGAATCAGCTTTACGTTTTGCCGCTCCCCGCCACCGCTGGCGAAGCTCCCACCGTGAACGTAACGAGCCCGTCCGTTCCCGTTAAGCGCCTTACGGATGTCGGCGCTGATTACTTCGGCTGGGCCGATGGCGGCAAAACCATCGCCTGGGCGGTCGGCGCGAGCTATTTCCGCCAGCCGCTCGCGTCCGTGAAATTCGAGCTTCCCAAGGAAGAGAAGAAAGAAGGAGAAAAGACAGACACAGACAAAAAGGACGACGACGCCTCCGATAAGAAGGATGCTGCGCAGACCGCAGAAGCCAAGAAAAACGAAAAGAAGCCCGAAAAGTTCAAGGAACAAGAAAAAGACGTCACCGAGTTCAAGGTCGACCTCGAAATGCCTCGCAAAGCGCCCAAGGGCACCATCGTGCTTCGCGGCGCCACCGTAGTCACCATGAAAGGCGACGAGATTCTCAAGAATGCCGACATTGTCGTCGAGAACAACCGCATCAAGAGCGTCGGCGCGCGGGGCGCAGTCCCTGCTGGCGCGAAAGTGTTCGACGTGAGCGGCAAAACCATCACCCCGGGCTTCATTGATACCCACGCCCATTGGTTCGAGATTCGCCGCGGCATCCTCGACAAACAGAACTTCGCCTTCCTCGCCAACCTCGCCTACGGCGTGACCGCTGGCCTCGACGTGCAAACCGGCTCGAACGACACGTTCGCCTATCAGGACCTCGTGGACACCGGCGACATCATCGGGTTGCGCGCCTACTCCACCGGTCCCGGCGTCTTCTCCGACAACAACTTCCAGTCCGAACAGGAAGTCAAAGGCGTGCTGACGAAATATCGCGATTACTACGGCACGCACAACATCAAGAGCTATATCGTCGGCAATCGCAAGCAGCGCCAGTTTATGGTGCAAGCCTCGAAAGAGCTGGGCATGATGCCGACCACCGAAGGCGCGCTCGACCTCAAGCTCGACCTGACCCACGTCATCGACGGCTTTCACGGTAACGAGCACACGTTGCCGCTCACGCCACTGTACAACGACGTGCTGCAAATCTTCGCCAAGTCCGGCGTCGCCGAGACGCCCACGCTTATCGTGAATTACGGCGGGCCGTGGGGCGAAAACTATTGGTACGAGTACAGCGAAGTGCACGACAACGCCAAGCTCAACCGCTTCACCCCGCATCGCATCCTCGACGAAAAAACAAAGCGGCGCCCGTCCTGGTTCCGCAAGGACGAATACGCGTTCCCCAAGCTGGCGGCGCAGATGGCTAAGCTCGAGCGCGCCGGCGGCCTCGTTGGCGTCGGCAGCCACGGCCAGTTGCAGGGCCTCGGCTACCACTGGGAGCTGTGGATGCTCGCCTCGGGCGGAATGACAGCTCTGGAAGTGCTGAAGTGCGCCACCGTCAACGGCTCGCATATCGTCGGCCGTCCCGATGAAATCGGCAGCATTGAACCCGGCAAGCTCGCGGACCTGGTGATCTTCGACAAGAGCCCGCTCGACGACATTCACAACACCAACACCATTCACTGGGTAATGAAGAATGGTGAGCTGTTCGAGGGCGACACGCTCAACCAGGTATGGCCGGAGCAGAAGAAGCTCGAACCGCTCTTCTTCTGGAACAATTACGACGTGCCCAAGTCCGGCGCAGCCCTCAGCTACGGCAAAGCCATGGTGCCGTAATTCTGGCCCCTCGTCTTTGTAGAGCGAGCGCAGCGACGCGAAGGAACTCTCCCTTTGTATTTTCATGTATCTAAACGACTTCCGCTCCCTCTTCCCAACCCCGCCTCTAGCCTCTAGCTTCGCGCCTCTAACCTCTAGTATATAAACGACTTAAAGACGTACTTGACAAGTAAACAGAAATGTGCCATACTGTGTATGTCGGTTGGGGACGACACTGAATATGTACGATTCGTGTTTATCCCCGCCGGCTCGTCGCGAGGTGCAGAATGCCTCGCTAACCTCCCGTCCGTGGCCTTCCTCCAAAGTTCCGTATATTCTTCCAAGTTCCGCATGCTCTAAGTCCTTTGTTTCTCACTCTTACGAAAACTGCCGGGGGCTGCCCACTTTCTTCCCATTCTGGCACTCGCCAGTCGTCACTCACCATCGCCACTGGCCACGGATCGCTGGTTCACTTTCATCCCCTTTCTTTTCATGCACTTCTGCACTCTTTGCGGCAACGGAGCACTCGCAAACCCTTTTCCATCAATCGTTTGCGCACTCTTTCCCGTTGAATGGGGGGTGGGGGTATGTCCGTTCATCATCCGAGCGAGCCAAAGGCTCTTTGTCTCGTACCTGGCAGTGCCCTTTGCCGCCCCTTTGCTTTCAATCACTTCCAACAATCAAACTTAGTAACCCGCGTCTTTTGAAAACGATACAAAATGCCCGTGGGGTACCCCGATTCTAACTGGCGGGAAGCTACTCGAAGGGCCCGAAGGGGGAAGAGCGGACACGATATATCGTGCCCTACAAAAGAAGAAGGAGCCGAGCCGAAGCCCGGAGCTACGAAATGGGGTCTTTGGTAGCGGATTCTTTTGCAGCAGCGGCGTCCTGGGCCGCGGCTTCTTTGGCCGCGGCTTTGGCTTGCGATTCGCGGTACCAATCGAAGGTGAGCCGCAGGCCTTCTTCAAAGCCGACCTGGGGTTCGTAGCCGAGACACGCTCGGGCTTGCGAAATGTCCGCCTGGGAGTCGCGAATGTCGCCTTCGCGCGGCGGATCGTATTTGGCTTCGAGCGGTTTGCCGGTAATTTTGCGCAGGGTGGCGAGGACTTGATTCAGAGAGATGCGCCCGCCGGTGCCTACGTTGAAAACTCTTCCGGCGACGTTGGGCGCTTCGCAAGCGAGCAGATTGGCGTGGACGGCGTTGTCCACAAAAGTAAAATCGCGCGTTTGCTCGCCATCGCCAAAGACCACCGGCTGCTTGTCTTCGAGAAACGCGGTGCAGAACTTGGCCAGCACGCCGGAATAGGGCGAACCGGGATCCTGGCGCGGGCCGAAAATATTGAAATAGCGGAGCGAAACCGTTTCGAGAGCGTAGCACTTTAAAAATGCCTGGCCGTAGAGTTCGCCGACGTACTTGGTGACGCCGTAGGGGGAAATGGGCTGCGGCTGCATGGTTTCGACTTTGGGAAGAGTAGGCGTCTCACCGTAAGCGGAGGAGGAAGCGGCAAACACCACGCGCTTGACCTTCATTTCTTTTGCGGCAACCAAAACGTTGAGCGTGCCTTCGATATTGATACGGTTAGTGTCGAGAGGATCTTTCACCGACCGCGGCACGGAAGTCCGGGCGGCCAGGTGCAGGACGTATTCGGCTTCGTACATGGCTTTGCGGACGGTTTCAATGTCGGTGATGCTGCCCTTGATGATGGTGATTTTGTTGCGGGTCTCGGCGAGATTGTCTTCCTTGCCGCCGGAGAGGTCATCGAGCACGACGACGCTGTGGCCGCGCTGGACCAGTTCGTCCACCGTATTCGAGCCGATGAAGCCGGCGCCGCCGGTCACCAAGAAACGCATGCAGAGAGCCTCCTAAGCTCAAGCCGCCACCGCGATGCCGGGAAGCAGGTTGGCAGGCGACAGGTGGCCGCAACAATACCAGAAGCGAGCGCGGGAAAGACGGCGGACCCGCGTTTTGATACGCTGATAGTTCGCGGCGCGCCGGCGAAGGGAGCCGGAGAATTTCCGCGGACAAGCAGATATTGTACCGCGGGAAGCGTCGGTTTCGAGGAGCATAGCAAGACAGCATGGGCCGAAAGATTACCGTCGCAGTCGGAGTCTTGGTAGCACTGGGTTGCGCTGCGGGAGCTTTTTATTGGCTGCGAGCCAGAGCCGGGCAGCCCCTGCCGGACGTGGTTCCGCCAGAGCCGCCGGGATTTCAGGAAGGCTTGCTGGCGAATCCTCAGCCCAAAACAGCTCCCGGCAAGCCGGTTGCTGGCGACCGCGCGAAAAAGAGTCCGCCTCCTGCGGCGGTAGAGCTACCGTTAAAGACCGGCGAAGTGCTGAATTACACGGCGGACGTGGCCAAGCTGCAAAACGTCGCAACGCTGACGCTCAAGGTCGCGGGGAAAGGAAATTTTCTGGGCAAGAGCGTATGGCATTTGCAGGCCGCGGCGCACACGCTTAATCCTCTGCGCATGGTCTTCGAGGTGGACGACCAGTTTGATTCGTACAGCGATTCGGGAACGCTGGCGTCGGTTCAGTACGAAATGCGCCTAAACGAGCGCGGGCAAAAAGTGAAATCGGTGCAGCGCATGACGGCGACGGGCAAAGAGCCTGCGCCGGCGGATGCTACCGAAGCGCGGGTGACGCCGGGGACGCGTGATCCCCTGGGGTTTATGCAGTTTTTGCGAACGACGGATTGGACCAGCACGAGCCAGGTGCGTAGCCCCGTGTATGACGGGCACAAACTCTATGACGTCCGCGCAAAGGTGGCGAGCGCGAACGCAGCAGTCGGCGTGCCCGCGGGAGACTTCCGCGCTGCGAAGATCGAGATTCATGTTTTTGAAGATGGCGTGGAGTCAAAAGACGCTTCCTTCGCGCTGTACCTTGCAAACGACGACGCGCGCACTCCGGTGCTGCTGGAAGCGGTCATGCCTTTTGCTACTGCTCGCGTGGAGTTGGTGAAAGACCTGCCGCAGGCCCCGGAGCCAAAGCCGAAAGCGGACTAAGCGCAGGCCAAACTTGTTAAAGCGGTGTCATTCTGAGCCGCATCCGACGAGGATGCGCGAAGAATCTCAGCTGAACGGAAGCAACGAAGTATGGATCAGCTGAGATCCTTCGCTTCGCTCAGGATGACACTTTCACAATGTCTTTCGCCTGCGTAAGCGATGGTCGGCCTGTGAGAGGTTGGACTAACAGAGAACAATTTTTTCGCGGTGGCGAACGACGCGGCGCGTGGCGTTGCGCGTATCAATGACCAGCTTCGCGGAATGCACGATGGATTCGTAGTCGTAGCTGGAGTGATCGGTAGCAATCACCACGGCGTCGTAGCTTGCGAGCGTTTGCGAATTCAACGGCACGGACTTCATGTGCTCGTAATTGTAGTGGCGCATCTTGTGGAGTTGGGGGAAGTAAGGATCGTTGTAATCGAGCGTCGCGCCGCGTTGCAGGAGCAGTTGCATGATTTTGAGCGACGGAGATTCGCGAAGGTCGTCGACGTCTTTTTTGTAGGCCATGCCGAGTAGCAGAATTTTCGCTCCTTTCATGCTTTTCTTGTGGTTGTTCAAGGCGTTGGCGATAGCTTCCGCCACATGGTAAGGCATGGCGGTGTTCACTTCGCCGGCTAATTCAATGAACCGGGTGGAGAAGTCATATTCGCGCGCCTTCCAGGAAAGATAATACGGGTCGACCGGGATGCAATGACCGCCGAGTCCTGGCCCAGGATAAAACGGCATATAGCCGAAAGGCTTCGTGGCTGC
>Ga0070732_10002374_pt1 | contig 10210 bp, 10 predicted proteins | sample Coa_R1_5_FD_66449 | JGI IMG/M metagenome (GOLD analysis project Ga0070732, IMG submission 66449) | Surface soil microbial communities from Centralia Pennsylvania, which are recovering from an underground coalmine fire - Coalmine... | ecosystem: Environmental > Terrestrial > Soil > Unclassified ...
CGGCGCTGTTTGCCGGATTACTTGCGGTCGTCTTTGTGGTTCGTGGGTGGCGCAATGGTCCTCCGTCGGGACCGACTGCAGGCGGACCACGCATCGGCGGCGCCGAACTCGACCGATTCCGCGATCAGGCCGGCAAGGAGACGGAACTATGATCGCCGCCGTTTGTTTGGTCGCCACCGCTGCGGCTCTGTTCTACGTCTTCCACCTGCCAGGGAAGATTTATCTCGGACCGGAAAAGACGCGAGCCGCGTATCTGCGCGAGCGCAAAGACGCGGTCTACGAAAATCTGCGCGACCTGAATTTTGAATACACGGCCGGCAAGATGCCCGACGCTGACTACCAATCGCTGAAATCTTCCTTGCAGGATGAAGCAGCTACTCTATTGGCCGAGATCGCGCGCTTGGAATCCGCTCCTGCACCTGTTGCAAGAAAAGCGAGATGATGAACCGAACTAGAACCATGATCTTCCTGAGCTCAGCGAAAGTCTATGTGACGACAGCCGCCCTCGGCTGTCCAGTCGAGCGCAACTCGGCAGCATTCCATCGATCGAAACAACTGCCGGGCTTCGCCCGGCCCGACAGCCGGGGGCGGCTGTCCTCACAGAATTTCCTGCTGACCATCCCTGTCTGTCTCATTCTCCTCCTGACCTCCCTCGCCTCCGCTCAGACCCTAACCGGAACCGTCAAGAACTCCACCACCAACCAGCCTTCCGCCGGGGACGACGTCGTTCTGCTCAAACTCGGCCAGGGCATGGACGAGGCCGGACGCACCAAGACCGACTCCAAAGGCAACTTCACTTTCAAGCTTGACGACGCGCAATCTCCGCACCTGGTCCGCGCCATCCATCAAGGCGTGACCTATCACCGCATGGCGCCTCCGGGAACCACCTCCGTCGAAGTCACGGTCTACGACGTCGCCAAGAAGGTGGAAGGAATCAATGTCGTGGCCGACATCATGCGCGTCCAGGCGGAACAAGGGCAGCTTGAGGTCATCCGCATGTTCGCCGTGCAGAATAACTCCAAGCCGCCGCGCACGCAGATGAACGACCGCAACTTCGAATTTCGCGTTCCCGACGGCGCGCAAATCATCGAAGGCTCCGCCGTCACCGAAAACGGTCAGCCGTTGAATTCCGTCCCCGTGCCGGAAAGCGACAAAACCCGCTACGCCTGGATCTTTCCCTTGCGTCCCGGCACGACTCAGTTCCAGGTGGCCTACCAGCTTCCCTACACCGGTAGTGCCAATGTCGATCCGAAATCGCTCTATCCTCTGCAGCACTTCGTGGCGATCCTGCCCAAGTCGATGGAGTTCGCCGCCGCCCCCGGCACAACTTACCAATCCATGAACGATCCCAACCAGCCGGACGCGAAGGTGCAAGTTGCCTCCAACACGGCGGTAGGCCAGGCGCTGGCCTTCAAGATCTCCGGGGAAGGCACGCTGCAGTCGCGCCAGGAAGGCGGGGGCGCACAAGGTGAGAGCGCACAAAGCGCGAACCGTCCCGGTGGCGGACTGGGGCCGCCAATCGACGCTCCCGACCCCTTGCAGAAATATCGCTGGTACATCCTGGGCGGATTCGGCGCCGTGCTGGTCATTGGCGGCGTGTACGTAGCCTCCCGCCAGCAGTCCGCTGCCCGCGCCGGAGCGCGTGCCGGCCTCCGCGTGGCCGAAGCCGATGATTTCGATCTTCCCGACGCCAGCGCGGCGCGTGACATTCAACCCTCTCCTGCCCGCCGTCCCGCGTCGTTGCTTCTGGAGGCTCTGAAAGAGGAATTATTCCAACTCGAAGTCGAACGCAAGCAGGGCCACATCACCCAGCAGGAATACGAAAAGGCAAAATCCGCCCTCGACCAGACGCTGGAGCGCGCCCTGAAACGCGAATCCGCTAAGAGTTGAGGGGTGTGGGGCGGGCACTCTTGCCCGCCGCTTTCGAGGTTCAAGGGCAGCAGAAGCTTTCTGTCATTCCGAACCCGGCGCTATCCCGCCTGAGGAGCTGCTTGTCGTTCTGCGCGCAGTCTAAGTCGATGATTCGGCTAGACGAAGCTGGATGCTGCGAAGGCGTACCGAATCACGAAATCGGAACTTGCATCCCCCTGCTATTCGTGTCATCGAATAGCGTAGAGTTGGACGAACATGGGAAACACTTTTAAGACCGCGCTGCTTCTTAGCGCCCTGACGCTTCTGCTGATGTTTATCGGCCGCGCCCTGGGCGGTCAAAACGGAATGCTGCTGGCGCTGATCTTTGCCGGCGTCATGAACTTTATCTCTTACTTTTTTTCTGACAAGATCGCGCTGGCCATGTATCGCGCCCAGCCAGTCACGCGCGAGGAACTGCCGCGCGCTTACGAGACCGTTGAGCGCCTGACCCAGAAGATCGGCATCCCGATGCCGAAGATTTACGTCATTCCGACAGAATCTCCTAACGCCTTCGCCACCGGACGCAATCCGAGCCACGCTTCCGTTGCCGTTACGCACGGCATTCTCCAGCTGCTCACCGACGAGGAGCTCGAGGGTGTGCTGGCGCACGAACTCGGCCACGTCAACAACCGCGACATCCTGATCAGTTCTGTGGCCGCGACCATCGCGGGTGCGATCACGATGCTGGCCAACATGGGCAAGTGGGCCATGATTTTCGGCGGATACGAGCGTGACAATCGCGATCGCGGCGGTGGCCTCGCGGCACTGTTCATGCTGATCGTGGCGCCGATCGCCGCCATGCTGATTCAGTTGGCCGTGTCGCGTTCCCGCGAATATCAGGCCGATGCCAGCGGCGCGCACTACACCGGCAATCCCTATGCTCTGGCCAGCGCGCTGCAGAAACTCGACGCCTACTCCCGCCGCGTGCCCATGCAGGCCAGCCCTTCCACCGCCCACCTGTTCATCATTCAGCCGCTGCTGGGCGTGAATGTAGGTAGCTTGTTTTCCACCCACCCGCCCATCGCCAAGCGCATCGAGCGGCTGACCGGCAGGCCCGCGGAGTTTACGCAGTAAGCCCTCAGCTATCAGCAATGAGCGCTCGGCCAAAACAGCGCAAGGCTGGCGAGCGCTTACGTTCCAAGAATGGATCGCAAAGTCTGTGCCTGGTCATCCCTCGCACAGCGGAGGGATCTGGGTCCTAGCTGAGAGCTGACCGCTGAAGGCTGGCGGCTGGTCCCATGACGTACGTAACTCCGTCGCTTTCCAAGTCAAATAGTAGAATCGAACTCAATGTCGCCCGAGACCGCAACCGCCATATCCGATAAAGCTTCCCAGCTGGAAAAAGCCATCCGCCGCGTGATTCGCGGCAAAGACGACGTCGTCCGTTTCGCGCTGGTCAGTATTCTAGCCCGCGGACACCTGCTCATCGAAGGCGTTCCCGGAGTCGGCAAAACCACGCTCGGCCAGGCTCTCGCCCGCGCTCTCGATTGCAGCTTCCAGCGCGTGCAGTTCACCAGCGACATGCTGCCGTCCGACGTGATCGGCATCTCCGTTTATTCCGCGATGGAACAGCAATTCGAATTCAAGCGCGGCCCGGTGTTTACCAATGTGCTGCTCGCGGATGAGATCAACCGCACCACTCCCAAGACTCAGTCCGCGCTGCTCGAAGCCATGAATGAAGGCCAGGTCACCGTGGACGCGCATTCCTACGAGTTGCCGCAACCGTTTCTGGTCATCGCGACGCAGAATCCGGTGGAGCATCACGGAACTTATCCGTTGCCCGAGTCGCAACTCGACCGCTTCCTGATGCGGGTTCGCATGGGATATCCCGACAAGCAGGCCGAGCGCGAAATCCTGCGTTCCGACGCCGGAGCGGGAAAATTAGGCGATCTTCGCCCCGTACTCACCGGCGCCGATGTGCTCGAGATGCAGCACGCCGTCACCCACGTTCGGGTTGACGAATCGCTGGTCAACTATGCATTGGAGATCGTCCGCCGCACGCGAGAGTCGGAATATTTGTCGCTGGGAGTGTCTCCCCGCGGATCACAAGCTCTTTACCGCGCCGCGCAAGCCATGGCCTTCCTCGACCGCCGCTCGTTCTGCACGCCGGAGGATTTCAAGCCGCTCGCGGTGCCAGTCTTCGCCCACCGCGTCGTGGTGAACGGTCTCTACGCCTCCACCCTGAAGAAGTCAGAGCAGGCCGACGAGGTGCTGCGTGAGATTGTGGAGAACGTGGCCGTGCCGATGTAGGGCAGTTGTCAGTTCTCAGTGGTCAGTGCTGCTCCGCACTCCCCTTCATGAGAAAATCTGACCGTTCCCGATGATCGCGGAAGTCATCTCAGAAGCCTACGACGCAACCGGAAGACAGGTATCGCAACCGTTCCTCCGACGCAAAGGACCACACCCCACCTTCCCGATGGGCCGCTACGTCCGCCAGCCTCTAACGATCAAGTGCAAAACGATAGGCGAGGTTCGCAGATTCCTGATCGGCTGTGAATATGTTTCTGACAAAGAACTGTTCGGCAAGAACGACTATTGGCAGCCGCCCGAAGAGTTTGAAAAGAGAAAGAAAGGAGATTGCGAAGACTTCGCTCTCTGGACGTGGAGACAGCTGCTAGACATGGGTTACGAAGCTCGATTCATTGGCGGATCCTCCGGCCGCTACGGCGATGGTCATGCCTGGGTTGAGTACTTTGAAGATGGCAAGTGCTTCTTGCTGGAGCCCCTTTACTGCAGACTGGGGTACACCATGCCTCGACTATCGACATTGCGGTACGAACCGCGAATATCGGTTTCCTGGGATGGCAAGACGCTTAGGTACTTCTCACACAAGAAACCAGCATCTCACGTTGCATGGCCAATTCTGGCTTTGCTAATCCCAGACTATCTGCTCTTCTGGGCCTGGCTCTGGCTCAAGATGCTTCTTCACCTCCCGCAGATCTTGTGGAACATTCTGCGAAGGAATGTATTCAAGCGTGAACTCTGGGCACTGCGAAGAAACAGACAACGTTGAGTAGCACTATGTTGAGGCTATAATTCTCCCGCCATGTCCTTCCTTCGGTTTCTCATGATGCTGTCGCTCATTTGTTGGATCGGCGGCTTGATCTTCTTCGCCTTCGTCCTCGCGCCCACGGCATTCTCTGTGCTGCCTTCCGCTCATCTGGCCGGCAACGTTGTCGGCCGCGCGCTAGGCAAGCTGCACTGGATCGCCATCATCTCGGGCGTCGTCTTCCTCGTGAGTTCCATGCTTTACAGCCGCCTTCTCGACGGCACCCCGCATGTCTTCGCGATGCGCCACGTGCTGATCTGCCTGATGCTCGCGCTCACGCTGGTTTCGCAATTCATGATCATCCCGCGCATGGACACGCTGCGCGCGCAAGTCGGCGATTTCGCTGCCGTGCCGCTCACAGATCCCGCTCGTGTCCAATTCGACGCGCTGCACGTGTGGTCCACGCGCGTGGAAGGCGCCGTTTTGTTGCTCGGGCTAGTGGTTGCTTTTCTGACTGCACAGCAATTAGCCATTCGCTAGCAGTTCGTCGCCCCCTCTTGGGCAACTTGCGCCCCATCGTTTATCCTGAAAGGTTGTCTGTCATTCACCGCATCCGTCTGCGGGACCCATTTTTATCCGACGAACCAAAAGCCAGGAGCCCGCAGCCAGAAACCGCCCTTATGAAAACCGGCATCATTGGCCTGCCGCAGGTAGGCAAGACATCGTTGTTTCGCATTCTCACCAAGGCGCACCTGTCCGAGCAGGCTTATTCAAACCCGCGCGAAGCCCACATCGGAGTCGCCAAAGTTCCCGATGATCGTCTCGACCGTCTGGCCGCCCTCTACAACCCGAAAAAGCTCACTCACACGTCCGTCGAATACGTCGACGTGGGCGCCATCGGACAGGAGGCGCTGAAAGATACCGCTTATTCGGCTCATTTGCGCCAGGTCGACTCGCTCGCGCACGTCGTCCGCGCCTTCGACGATCCGGCCATTCCGCACGTCGGCGCCATCGATCCTCTGCGTGACATCAGGAACGTCGAATTCGATCTGATGGTCAGCGACCTGGGCCAGATTGAAAAACGCCTCGAGCGGCTGGAGAAAGACTTAAAGAAGATGAAAACGGCGGACCTCGAGAAAGAATTCGAGCTGCTGAAGCGGGCGAAGCTGCATCTGGAAACCGAGAAGCCGCTGCGCGAGATGGCAATGACCCCGGAGGACAAGAAACGAATCCGCGGTTTCATGTTCTTGAGCGAGAAGCCGATGCTTTACGTACTCAATATCGGAGAGTCGACCGAACTCGGCAAGGAACTGGAGGATGCCGTCGCCAAGTACAACCTGGCTGAAGTTGCTGCGCGCCCGAACGCGGCAGCTACCGCGATCTGCGGCAAAGTCGAGGCCGAACTTTCCGAGATGAGCGACGCCGACGCGGCGGAATTTCTTTCCAGCTACGGCCTGAAGGAAAGCGGCCTGACCCGCCTGATCCGCACTACCTACCAGTTGCTCGGCCTGATCTCCTTCTTCACCGCCGGAGAAGACGAATGCCGCGCCTGGCAGGTTCCCGCTCACAGCCGCGCTCAGGAAGCGGCCGGCGCCATTCACTCTGACTTAGAAAAGCATTTCATCCGCGCCGAAACCATTCGCTGGGACCAACTGCTGGAAGCCGGTTCCGAAGCCAACGCCCGCGCCAAGGGAACGCTGCGCCTCGAAGGCAAGGATTACATCGTGCAGGATGGAGATGTGATGCACATTCGGCACAGCGGATAAGTACGGTACCGAGTTGCGAGTGCCGAGTACCGAGCAACGAGTAATATGACGGGGAGATGGCACAGCACTACTAAAGATCTCATCGTCTGGCAAAAGGCAATGGATCTGGTCAACGCCGTTTACGATGCGACGGATGGTTTTCCTAAGCGTGAGACGTATAGCCTTACTGACCAGATTCGCCGGGCTGCGTCTCTATCCCAAGCAATATCGCAGAGGGACAGGCGCACTATGGCAATCGTGAGTTTCTTCATTTCCTTCGCCATTCGCGTGGCTCACTGGCTGAACTTGAAACCCAGCTGCCGATCGCTCAGCGGCGGAATTACTTGTCCGAATCGCAAGCGGCTCAACTGCTTAAACGAGCCGATGAAGTCAGCCGCATTCTGAGTGGTTTGGTCAACTCATTGAAAGAGAGGTTGTAGGAGATTCGCGCGGTACTGGGTACTCGATACTCGGCACTCAAAGAAACAAATGCACCCCATCGCCACCAGCGTCCTTCTCGGCCTCACCGCCGCTGCCGCCAACGTTTTTGGCGGCGCCATCATCGTCCAGCGGCACTGGGAGCGGCGCTACCTCCGCTACTTTGTCGCGCTCGGCGCCGGGTTCATGCTGGCCACCGCGATCGTCGAGATGATTCCCGAAAGCCTAGAACTCCGCGGCAGGTCTGCGGCTTTCCTGGTTCTGCTTGGATACCTCATCATCCATTTCTTCGAGCATACGGTTACGCCGCACTTCCACTTCGGCGAGGAAACCCATGTCACCGAATTCATCCACGCGCATAAGGGATATTCCGTCCTGCTGGGGCTGATCATCCATACCTTCTTTGACGGAATCGCCATCGCTTCCGGATTCCTGGTGTCGAACTGGCTCGGATGGCTGATTTTTCTGGCGGTATTCCTGCACAAGATCCCTGAAGGATTCACCGTCAGCTCCGTTATGTTGGCCAGCGGACGCAGCCGCGGAACGGCGTGGGGCGCGTCGGTGATTCTGGGCGGATCGACCTTGGCAGGCGTTCTCACCATGGCGCTGTTTCGCCATCATGTGGGCGCCGGACTGCCGCTGTCGGCGGGAGTGACGATCTACGTCGCGGCTTCGGATCTAGTTCCGGAGGTGAACAAAGAACCCGCCATCCGCATGGCGTTGCTCGTCTTTGTCGGGGCAGCCGTCTTCTTTCTGCTCGATACCGCTCTCCACATGCACTGAATCAGTTACGAATACTTTGTATCCAGTATCCAGAAAATTGCTCACGCAGTTGCGTTTCGAACTCTGCCAGCGGTACTGGGTACTCGGTACTACTAGTCCACCGTGTGCTTCGCCGTGTACCCGTCGCGGGCGACCACATCGATTTTCACGTCCTTGCCCTTTTGATCTTTCACCTTGAGCGGTCCGCCGTCGGGCGCCACTACTTGCACCTTCAGCTTTCGGTAGGTGCCATCCAGCTTGTTGTTTGTCGGATGGTATGTCAGCGAGTACTCATGGCGAATGTCATCCGAGATGTCCCCGAAAAGTTCAGGCAACTCGCCCTCAAAACGTGGGAAGTATGCGCGGCCTCCGGTCATAGCGGCAAAGGTTCGCATCTCATTATCGCCCTGCAGATAGTCCATGTTGGTCACAGGAATGCCCATGCCGTGCGCGTTGCGGCAATATCCCGGGTGCGTTTCGCAATACTCGCGTACGATGAAGCCCACGCTGATCGGAAAAATGGTCACGTCCTTGGTGTCTTTGATCTTCTTCATGATCTTGTCCAGCGTGATCTTGCTGAAGGTGTCGATCCCAGTGGTCACCAGGATGATGTACTTCTTGCCCTCCACGCGGTCCAAGCGGTCCAGCGTGTCAAAAAGCGCATCGAAAAGATTGGTCTCGGCGAAACCCGGAATCCGCAATTCATTCAGTGCGCCGTAAACGGCGCGCTTGTCCTGCGTGAAATCCACCAGAATGTGCGGCTGCATGTCATAGTACGCGACCGCGACCCAGTCATCCTTCTTGAGAGAATTGGCGAACGCGTATGACGCCTGCAGCGCCTGAATCATGAAAACGTAGTTGGTCGACGCAAACTCAGTCAGCAGCACCGCCGTTATCGGCGCCTGGGAAATCGTGAAATCGCTGACCTGCTGGGGAACACCATCCTCCGAAACGCGGAAGTTCTCCTTCTTCAGGCCGGGAACGAATTGTCCATTCTTAGTCGTCACCAGCACATCGACGTTCACCAGCGGAACGTTGATCTTCAGCGAATAGTCGGGCATGCCCTCGACTTTCTTCGGGGACGCCGGAGGCGGAGGAGGTGGCGCCTCATCTTCCTTCTTCTTGGGAATGGCATACGGCCCGACGTTATCGCCCGGACCGCCAGCCTCGGCCGGCACATCCTGCTTGGGCTTGCCATTATTTTGTGTGGAACCCTGATCTTGGCTTTGAGACTGCGGTTGATCCTGCGCCCATGTTGGGGCGGCGACCCACAAGCCGGCGATACCGGCCAATAGCAGTACCAAAACCGGTGAAAGGCCACACGCCCGCTGGAAAATCCTGAAAAGCGATCGACTCAACATAGGGAACCCCGGGAAAAATGCTCAACGATAAAAGCTCTCTATGCTAGTATAGACGCAAGGTTTCGCGATTGGGATGTTTTGCCCAGGCTCCCGGACTCCCCTCCTGGCAACGACTTTACAATTCCGCGGACTCTAATCCAGTTAGGGCCCTTCGGTTCCTTTCGGGGCATTGCATGAGAAAACTTGCCGCGCTCTTCGTCGCCTTTGCCACTTCTCTATCTGCGTTACTGGCTGCTCAGAACACGCCCACCATCCCGGTAGATCAGATTCGCGCCGGAATGCGCGGTGTCGCCTACACCGTGTTCGAGGGCGTGAAGCCGGAACCCATGGACGTTGAAGTCCTTGGCGTTTTGCGCAATACGAACGGGCCTAAGGGAGACGTCATCCTGGTGCGCCTGCACGGCCCGAAGGTGGAGTACACCGGCGTCGTCGCAGGCATGAGCGGCAGCCCGGTCTACCTCAATGGCAAGCTGGCGGGAGCGATTGCCTTCCGCATCGGAGAATTCTCCAAGGAGCCCATCGCCGGGGTGACCCCGATCGCCAGCATGTTGGAGATCAACGCGCTCGATCGCTCTCCTTCCGAAGAAGCGGCTGCGACCAAGACATCCCTGAGCGCCACGCCCAGCAAGATGGCTGGTCCCGGGGAACCGGCGGCACCTTCGCGGATGAGCCAAGCCGGCGCCACTCAGAATTTTGCCAACTATCTCAAGCCGATCGATACTCCGCTTGTCTTCAATGGATTTTCCGAGAATGCAGTACGCCAGTTCGCGCCCCAGTTCGCCTCTGCCGGAATCGTGCCCGTGATGGGTGCAGGTTCGGTCAGCGACGCCAAACAGCCGGAGCCGCTGGAACCGGGTTCGGCAGTGAGCGCTGTTCTAGTTCGCGGCGACATGGACATCGAGGCCACCTGCACCGTGACTTACGTTGATCCGCAGCGTCTGCTGGCCTGTGGGCATCCGCTGCTGCAGTTCGGTTCGGTCGATCTTCCCATGAACAAGGCGGAG
>Ga0070732_10002376_pt1 | contig 10205 bp, 6 predicted proteins | sample Coa_R1_5_FD_66449 | JGI IMG/M metagenome (GOLD analysis project Ga0070732, IMG submission 66449) | Surface soil microbial communities from Centralia Pennsylvania, which are recovering from an underground coalmine fire - Coalmine... | ecosystem: Environmental > Terrestrial > Soil > Unclassified ...
TCCTCGAGGGAGTGATCCTCGCGCAGCGTGAACGCTCCAAGACGCTCAAGGAAATGGCGCACAACAGCCGCTTCTTCTTCGTCGAGCACATCGAGATCGATCCCAAGGCTGCCGCGAAGCACCTGAGCGCCGATGCCCTGCCCACGCTCCTGAGGGCCCGGGCGGCGCTGGCCGCGCTCGGGACCTGGGATGCCGCCGCGCTCCACGCCGCGCTCGAAGCGCTCGCGGGCGAGCTGCAGAGCGGCCTCGGTAAGATCGCGCAGCCGCTGCGCGTGGCTGTCACCGGCACGGCCGTGTCCCCGCCGATCGATGCCACACTGGCGCTGCTTGGCCGAGAGCGCACGCTGGCGCGCATTGACGCCGCCTTGAAGCGCGGCGCGTCCGCACGCGTGTGAACAGCTGTTCCGCGGTCTCACGGGCCTGCGGGCAACTCTCCGGCGTACGAACCGACCGCTTCCATCGCCGCCCGCACGAAGTCGCGCTCGGCGACGCTCAGGAACGGGTTCCAGATGTCGAAGATGAGGATGGCGCGCGGCGCGTCGGACCCGTTCCAGGCCTCGTGCTCGATGGTGTCGTCGAACACCCAGGCGCGTCCCGGCACCCATTCGCGTGTCTCACCGCCCACGCGAAATCCGCACTGCGGTGGCACGATGAGCGGGACATGCACAGTCAGCCGCGCGTTGGTGACCCCCGTGTGGGGCGGGATGCGCGTGCGCGGCTCGAGTATTGAGAAGAACGCGTTGGGGCCGTGTCGTGCGACATCACACTGCGGCGCGCTCCGCAGCAGCTGCGCGGTGCGCGGGCAGCGTGCCAGATGCTCGGCGTGGACCGCACCTTCGTTCCAGAGAAAGTAGGCGCTCCAGCGGCGCGACTGGTTGAGTTCCTTCCACTGATCGAGCGGCACGCCATCTGGGTAAGCCACGTAGGGCTGAAGCTCGGACTTGTCTGACGTGAGCACGCCGGCGAGTTCGGCGCGTATTTCTCCGGTGGCCGCCTCGATTGCGGCGAGCCAGGGAAATTCGCGGTTGTCGAAGAACTCCAGCGCCGGGATGCCCGGGAAATACAGGAAGGTCGGCTGCGGTACGTAGCGGCTGCGCCTGCCGCTCAGGAGCTCCAGGCAGAGATCGGCGCGTTGCATGGCCTCCGGCGCGTGCTGCGCACGCACCGCGGCCACCCGCTCCTCGATCGCGCGCGCGCGCGCCGCGTCGTCTGCCTGCACTATCGCGCGCGCATGCTCAAGCGCCGCGCGCAGTGCCGTTGGCGGATTAGTCTCTGGACCTACGGTCGCGAGGGCAGCGCGATAGGCGCGCGCCGCATTGCGCGCATCGCCGCGCTCCTCGATGAGCGCGCCCTTCTGGAGCAGGGCAGTCGGGTGCCTCGGCTCGAGGGCGAGGGCGCGCTCGATCGCCTGCATCGCCTCCTCAGGCAGACGCAGGGCGTGCAGGCTCGAGGCCAGATTCGACCACAGCGCCGGGTGCGACGGATCGGCACCAGCGGCGCGCTGAAACAGTTCCCGGGCGCGTGCCGCTTCGCCCCGCTGCATCAGGCTCAGCCCCAATTCGGTGAGCACGGCCGGATGGTTCGGCGCGAGCCGCCACAGACGCGTAAGCATCTCTTCGGCCTCGCGGCTGCGGCCGGCCCTTGCCGCAGCACGGTACGCATGGATCATGCGCAGGATCGTGGCGCCATCGGCTGCCACCGCATCGGCATTGCTCAGAGAACCTCCTCCCGTGCCCGCGTGTAAATCCCGCGGATTCCACTGCGGCGGTGCGTCGCGCAGCCCGCGCCGCCTGCGCTTGACAATGCCCAGACCGCTGCGTAGTTTGCGCCGGCTTCACGTGGGGCCATAGCTCAGCTGGGAGAGCGCTTGCATGGCATGCAAGAGGTCGGCGGTTCGATCCCGCCTGGCTCCACCAGCTCCCGCCCACGCTTTCCTTAGCCGCAGATCGAAGCTCCGAGAGCGCAAGGCCTGTTCGCCCCTCACCGCGCCCGCTTCGGCGCGCCGAATCAACCTTCTGGCGCAATGATGCAAGCCGTGTTGCAGCTCTGCAACAGTGAGTCCGCTTCCCCCGCAGGCTGCTATCGGAGCTGATGCGCAATTGAGACACAAATTGCCTGCTTCGTTCCCGCAGTGCTACGCTCGGGTTAAGTAAGTTAAGTCGCTCTTAACGCACTGTGGCAGGTGCGGACGCAGTTGGTGACCTGAGTTTGCAATCAGTGATCCGCCGCAGCGCCGTCCGCCACTACTACAAGCACGGGTCCAGATAGGGGAGACACCATGGCATCAGGTCTACGCGGCCGCTCGAGTCAGATCATGCTCGCGGTTCAGGGCGCCATCGCCGCTTGCTGCGCGGCAACACCAGCGCTGGCGCAACAGCAGGCAGCCGCGCCTGCCGAGGCACAGTCGGTACAGGAAGTCGTGGTTACCGGTTCGCGCATCCAGCAGAGCATCGCCGAGAGCACGCAGCCGCTCTCGATCATCAGCTCTGAGGCGATCGAGAAGACGGGCCTCGCGAGCGTCGGCGATCTGCTGCAGCAGCTGACCACCGGTGGGTCGGCGCTCAATCAGAAGTTCAACTCTTCGGGTAATTTCGGCTACCCGCCCGACGGTGGCGGCATCGGTGCCGGATCGTCCGAGGTCGATCTGCGCAACCTCGACTCCAAGCGCACCCTGGTATTGGTCGACGGACTGCGCTGGGTCAACGAATCATCGGCATCCGGTGTGAGCGGCAGCGCCGACCTGAACACGATTCCGCTCTCCATCATCGATCACATCGAGGTGCTCGAGGATGGCGCCTCTTCGATCTACGGCTCCGACGCGATCGCAGGCGTGGTGAATATCATCACCAAGAAAAGAATGGATGGCGTCGAAGTCAGCGGCTACACGGGCGAGTTCAGCAAGGGCGGCCGCACCACTGAGGCCAGCATCACCGCCGGTGGCACGTCCGGAAAATTCTCCGGGATCTTCGTCGGCAGCTTCTACAACCAGGACGCCATCAGTTCTTCGAAATGGGGGCAATCGTCCTTCCCCGAGCCGCTCGCCGGCATCGGTGCCGGCAGCTCCGGCACCCCGCAGGGTCGCGATATTTTCTGCGACCCCCTCCTTGCTGCCGGTCCCGATCCGAAGAATCCGGTCTATGGCTCCTGCGCCAACCCGTACGATGTGACACTTAACACCGGCACAGCCCCGCCGCCGGTCGCTGCTCCAGGTAACGCGACCGGAGGCTCGTACCATAACTTCGGCGGCTCCGATCGCTTCAACTTCGCGCCCCTGAACCTGTTGCTCACCCCTTCGCAGCGTAAGGCGATTTGGACCAGCCTCTCCTACGACGCCAGCGACGATGTACAGCTGTACATGAAGGGTCTGTTCAACACCCGCACGTCAACCAATCAAGCGGCGCCGGAGCCGATATTCGTCGGCCCGTTCGCAGGCACCGGCGGCATTGCCGACGGCATAAATGTCTCGAAGAACAACCCGTTCAATCCGTTCGGAATCGACCTGTGCGCGACCGCCGGGCCGACCTGCGGCAACGGCACGCAGAACTCGTTCTTCCTGACGCGCCGCCCGCTGGAGGGCGGACCACGTATCTTCAATCAGGACGTCGATACTTGGTACTTCAGCACCGGCCTGCGGGGCACGATCCACGTCCTGGAGGGCTTCACCTGGGACGTGAGCTTCGTCGACACCGACAACAAGGCTAGCCAGCAGTTCACCGGTGGCTACAACCTCGCCAAACTGAGCCTCGCGCTCGGCGACCCCGCGATCTGCGCCCTGGTGCCGGGCTGCACGCCGCTCGACATCTTCGGCGGTCAGACGCGCCCGATCACGCCGGCCATGCTGAAGTTCGTCGAGGCGACGCAGCTGGACTCGAGCGACCAGAAGCTCAAGCTGTTCTCGGCAAACATCACCGGAACCATCTTCCATATCCAGGACCGGGCCGCGGGCATCGCGGTGGGCGCGGAGTACCGCAAGTACGACGGCATATTCACCCCGGATCCACTGCGCCAGGACGGCGAGTCACAGGATTCGCTGGCCTTCCCGGTCAACCAGAGCTACCACGTCAACGAGGCTTACACCGAACTCAGCCTGCCGCTGCTTGCCTCACTGGGTATGAGCGGCGCCGTGCGCTACTCGGACTACTCGACCTTCGGCAGCCAGGTCACTTACAAGGGTGGCCTGCGCTGGCAGCCGCTGCAGGACTTCGCCCTTCGCGGCGACTACTCGACCGGGTTCCGCGCGCCGAACCTCGGCGAGCTGTACGGCCTGACGCAGTTCGGCGCCACCCTCGTCGACCAATGCGGTCCGACCGGCGGTGCGCCCGCCCCGAAGTACGTGGCGGGCTGCCGAGCGCAGGGCGTGCCGGTGGGCTTTCAGCAGGCCAACACTCAGATCACCACCTTTACCGGCGGCAATCCGAATCTCAAGCCCGAAAAGTCCGACAGCTGGACTGCAGGGTTTGTCTACAACGCCAGCTGGGCGCAGGGGCATGCTGCGACGGATCGGCTGAACTTCGAGGCCACCTACTACAACATCAAGGTCAAGGGCGCGATCCAGGCTGAGGACCTCCAGGGGCTGCTCAACGCCTGCCTGTCCACCGGCGGAGGCACCGATCCGCAGCTGTGCGCGCCGTTCACGCGCGGTGCGGGCAGCCAGCTGAATCCGCCGCAGAACTTCCTGCAAAATCTCGCCGACATCACCACCAACGGCGAGGACATCAAGGTCAACTGGCTGTCCGAGCCAGTGGCTTTCGGGCATTTCTCGGCCGCCCTGCAGGCGACGCGAGTCAACGACTACAAGGCTGTTGATGCGCTCGGCCTCGTGGCCCAGCGGACCGTCGGCATCGAGGTTAACAACAGCGCGATCCCGCGCTGGCGCGCCAACCTGCAGCTCGGCTGGGGCGTCTCCACAGTAGACGTGAACTGGAACCTGCGTTTCCTGTCAGCGGTCGAGGAGTCGTGCAGCAACGCGGTCAATCAGGGCATTCCGGTCCCCGGTTGCACCACGGCCGGAGCATTCGACCCGTCACTGTCCCACAACATGCATTCGATGCTTTACAACGACGTGCAGGTCTCGTGGGCGGATGCGTTCCGCCTCACGGGCCTGAAGGTAGAAGGGGGCGTGAACAATCTCTTCGGGCTCAACCCCCCGATCTGCTACACCTGCACCCTGAACGGCTACGACGCGGGTACGTACGACCTGCCCGGAGCCTTCTGGTACGCACGGGCTACGTACAAGTTCTGAGCAGAGTTGAACTCGCCGCGGGAGTCCACCCGCGGCGAGCTCTTTGCTGGACGTTGTCCCGTCGCCACCGGGCGTGTAGGCTTCGCGCCCCGGCTGGGTGTTCGTCGGGCTGTCCCCATCGTCTAGAGGCCCAGGACATCGCCCTTTCACGGCGGTAACAGGGGTTCGAATCCCCTTGGGGACGCCAATAAAAACAACGCGTTCTGATCATTGTCGGCTGCGATGATCGTTCGTCGGTACGTCCTCGGTAAGTTCCAGCCACCCGGTTGGCTGCGTCACTGTGATCCGCTAAGCTACTTAGCGGTGCCGCGCGCTGGGACCCCGTGACATGACCGACGTCTTTATCCCCTCCCGCTCAGGGCCCAGCGCTGTGCTCGGCCCGCTGGAGGGAAAGATCATGGAAGTGATCTGGCGGGAGGGCGGTGCGCTCTCAGTGGGCGATGTACAGCATGCGCTCTGCAAGCGGGGGCGGACCATTTCCTACTCGGCGGTCAAGGCCGTCCTCAACAATCTCACCGGCAAGAAGCGGTTGACCAAGACTCGCGAAGGCAAGGTCACCTTCTTCACTGCCGCGACCTCGCGCGAGGCTTTCGAAGCCAAAGTGGTTTCTACCGTTGTGCGTTCCCTCAAACGAAACTTCGGGACCGCGGTGATTGCTGAGCTGGTGGACCAGCTCGCCGTCGACGAGCAGACCCTCTCGGAGTTCGAGCGGCTAATCGCCCAACGAAAGTCGGAGCTCAAGTCATGAGCTGGCAGGATGGCGCATTTTACGCAGCAACTCTCATCTTCAAGAGCCCGTTCCGCAATCTCTGGCCCCTGGTTGTCACCCCGGCCGTCGCGCTCCTGATCAGTAACCGCACCGCGCGGCTCCTGCCGCGCACGCCTCCGGGCTCGTCCCTGGCCGCATCGCTGGCCGCGCTCCCGGGCCTCGTCGGCCTCGTGGTCATCTGCCAGGCCATCGACATCGGCAAGGTCGCTACTTGGCGGGGCTTGGTGCTGCACTGGCTGACGCCGCTCGCTGCGGCCGGACTCGTGACCTATGCGATCCTGCGCGCGCTGCAGCGGCAGGCGTTGGTCGCGCGCGTGTTCGCGGTTGCGGTGCCGGCGCGCGGGCGCCTGGCAGCCACGGCGGCGCGGCTGGGCCTGCGGGCGCTGGAGATTCCCAGCGAGCGCAGAGACTGTTTCGTGGCGGGCGTGCTCCGGCCGACGGTGTTTGTCTCGAGCGGGGCACTCGCCCAGCTGGACGACGCCGAACTCTGCGCGGCGCTGCACCACGAGCGCGTCCACGTGAGGAACCGCGACACCCTTTTGCTTGTGCTTCTCGCGTTCCTGCGCGATCTGGCACCTTGGGGGCGGGGCGCGGCGCTCGACGCCTTCCGCACTGCGCGGGAAGCGGCGGCCGACCGGGCGGCGGCCCGCTCCGCTGGCGCGCTCAACCTCGCCACTGCGCTGCTCACACTGGCGCGGCCGGGGCGCGAGGCCGGTGACACTACGGTGCTGTCCATGGCGAGCGGCGACGGGCTGCGCTGGCGCATGCGGGCGCTGCTCGAGGGCGATGCGACGGCGAGCCCCTCCAAGGGCACTTGGGCCAGGCTTGCCGGAGGGCTCGGCCTCAGCGCGGCGCTTTTGGCGTGGCCACTCGTGCAGTGGCAGATCATGGAGTTGTGCTGCCTCCACCACTGAGCGCGCGCAGACTTCCCTTTCGCGGATTATCTGCTAAGCTACTTAGCAGTTGGCAGGATCCAGCCGGTATTTGAACCGTGCGCGCCCCGCCAGCAAGGAGCGCCCCTTGCGACGGCGTCGGTTCCTGCAAACGACTCTTGGCCTCGCCTCAGCGGCGCTGTTGACTGGTTACGCACGCGCCGCAGGGAGCGGCGCGGCTCCATCGACCGTCGAAGCCGCCGCGCTCGACGGGGGCGTCCGGATACTCTCCGACGCCACGCTCGAAGATCTGCGCGGCGCGCTTCACGGTGCGCTCCTCCTGCCGCGTGACCCCGGCTATGACGATGCGCGTCGGCTCGTGAGCCGGCGCTTCGACAGGCATCCGGCCTTCATCGTCCAGGCCACGGGCGCCGCCGACGTGACCCTCGCGGTGGCGTTTGCACGCGAGAACGCCCTGCTGCTCGCGGTCAAGGGCGGAGGACACAACGAATTCGGCGTGTCGGCCTGCGACGGCGGCATGATGCTGGACCTGAGTCCGCTGCGCGGGGTCCGCATCGATGCGGACACCCGGCGCGCCTGGGTCGGCGGCGCAACGCTCGCTGGGCTCATCGACCACGAGGCCGGAGCCCGCGGCCTGGCGGCGCCCCTAGGGGGGACTTCGACGGTCGGGATCGGGGGTCTGGCGACGGGCGGCGGATTCGGCAAGTTGTCTCGGCGCTTCGGCCTCACCCTCGACAGCGTCCGCGCCGTGGACATCGTCAGCGCTGATGGACGGATCCGCCGGGCGAGCGAACGCGAGAACGCGGACCTCTTCTGGGCGATTCGCGGCGGCGGGGGCAACTTCGGGGTGGCAACCGCCCTCGAGCTCGAGCTGCACCCGATCCCCGAGCAGGTCTTCGCTGGTTCGATCTCCTTCCCGTTCGAGCAGGCGCGCCAGGTGCTCGCCGCCTACGGGGATTATACGAGCGCGGCGCCGAACGAGCTCTATATCGAGCTCTTTCTGGCGGCCCGCGCCAATCCGGAGGCCAACCAGCTACAGCTGAATGTCTGTTACTCAGGAGCGCCCGCAGACGCCGAGCGCGTGTTCCAGCCTCTGCGCCGGTTCGGCCGAGTGCTGCGCGATGAGGTGAAGGCTGTTAGCTATCCGGTCGCTCAAGGCGCCGACGCGCACGCTTCCGCGCGTACGGTTGCAGCCGGCCCAACGACCGATGCCTTCGGCCGTGCGGGGCTCCTCGAGGGCCTCGGCGCGCCGCTCGCCGCCACGATCGTCGAGTCACTCGCGTCGTATCCCGACCGCCATGTGAACATGCTGTTCCTGCACGGCGGCGGTGCGATTTCGCAGCACCCGGCCAGTGCGACGGCTTTCTCACATCGCGGCGCCTCCCACGACATGGGGTTCGCCGCCAGCTGGAATCGTGGCGCAGGCGCTGAGAGCCACCTCGAGTTCGCTCGCAAGACCTGGGCGCGCTTAAAGCCCTTCACGCGCGGCTTCTATGTGAACGATCTGGCCGGCGCCGTGACCGCTCCCGAGGTTGCCGCCAACTACGGCGGCAACGCCGCCCGGCTCGCCGCCGTGAAGGCGCGTTACGACCCGCAGAACCTGTTCCGGCTCAACGCCAACATCCTACCGGGCGGGCCGGGTTGAGCCACGCCTCCGGCCTACGCAACTGCCGGGGGCTACAGCCGCGGTTCAGGCCTGGTATTTGGACGGTGCTCGGTTGAGCTGGAATCGTGGCCAAGAGGATGCAGACATGAGAAGCGTGAGAAGGGCAATTTTTCTACTCGTCCTGCTTGGGTGCTCGCTCGGCACGGCACTCGCGCACATGGGAGTCGAGCTGAGCGAGTTTCAGGGGCGGCGTCAGGCGGTCATGAGCGCGGCGTCCGACGGCATCACCCTATTGCATTCCTTTTCGAGCCCCAAGAGTTGGCGCGATTCCGGTTTCCAGCAGGATTCCAACTTCTACTATTTGACCGGCCTCGAGAATCTTCACGACGCGATACTCGCGGTTGATGGTACGAGGAAGGAAAGCTGGCTGTTCGTGATGGCGCCCACCGAAAGACAGCAGCGCCGCTTTGACGCCCTGAGCGGCTGGGATTCCGTCTACCTCACCCCGAATCACGCGACGGAACAGGCTCTTGGCATCGAGCACATCGTCTCGTGGGATGGATTCGCCAATTTCATCGAGACGCGGCGCAAGGCGAATCCCAAGCTTCCGCTTTATTTGGACCAGAGCCGCGAGGGCAAAATGGTTGCAGAGGTGAGCAATCCGCCAGGTCTAGCGGACATCGAAAATCCTTATCTTCTGTGGTCGGAAGCGATCAAGGCCAGATGGCCGGATGCAAACATCGTCGACGCCTCGCCCGCCCTGCAGAATATACGCGCGGTCAAGAGCCCCGCCGAAATTGCACTGATGAAGAGGGCGGCCGCCTATACCGATGCAGGTTTCCGCGCGGCGATGGCCGCAATTGCACCCGGACACACCAACCGCGAGATTGAAGGAGCTGCCATCGAAGCAGCACTCCGAGCCGGTGCCGACGGGGTCTCCATGTGGCCAGAACTCAAGACCGGACCGGTGTCGGGCAGGACCGTCTTCCAGAAGTTTTACGACTATCATCTGCTGAACCGGACCGTGCAAAGCGGCGAAACCGTGCTGATGGATCTCGGTTTCAACCATGAATTCTACAAAGGAGACGTCGGGCGGACCCTTCCTGTCTCCGGTCACTTCACCCGGGAGCAGCGCGAAGTCATCGATCTCATGAGTGGCGCCTATCGCAGCGGCTTGCAGGCACTGCACGACGGCGTCAGCGCGGTCGAGATCGTCGCCGCCTGCAGTCGTTATGTCGAAGATCACAGGCAAGGGCTCCTTTCCGAGCTCGCCAGACGCGCCGCGTTGGAACTGCTTAAGCCCGGCACGTGGATCATGTACACGCATGGTCTCGACATGGTGGAGATGTTCCCGCTGAAGGAGTTGCATACGGGTAATACAGTGGCGTTCGGCCCCGATTTCGACGTCGATGGACAGGGGTTCTACGAAGAGGACGTCGTCCTGATTGCGTCGGACGGCTACCAGCTCATCAATCCCCCTTTGCCCTATTCAGCGGCTGACATCGAGAAGATGATGGCCCGCCTGAAGCGAGCCCAGCGAGAATAGAGTCCGCCTCGGATGCATTCGCACGACATGGCGGCTGGTGATGTCAGCATCTGCCGTCACGCGCGGGAATCCCTGCAGGCGCGCGGCAGTGGCGCCCACGAGCACATAGCGCACTCGCCGTTTCGACAGGGCCCGAAGTATTCGCTCCG